>Ga0136633_1002394_pt1 | contig 12990 bp, 13 predicted proteins | sample AntDrymeUQ832206_2_FD_105494 | JGI IMG/M metagenome (GOLD analysis project Ga0136633, IMG submission 105494) | Polar desert sand microbial communities from Dry Valleys, Antarctica - metaG UQ83 (22.06) | ecosystem: Environmental > Terrestrial > Soil > Desert | place: Antarctica: Dry Valley... | reverse complement strand
TCTCAAAGTATGTCCGGCGACGTCCTACTCTCCCACACAGTCTCCCGTGCAGTACCATCGGCGCTGAAAGGCTTAGCTTCCGGGTTCGGAATGGAGCCGGGCGTTTCCCTTTCGCCATGGTCGATCCGCGTGAAGAGGGCGGACGGGCGCAGGGCCGCCCTGAGCGGGCGGCCCGGCCGTCGACGGGCTCCGGAACCGGTCGGCCGGCGCGGACCGGCGGCACGGACACCGGAGCCGGCCGCTCGCGGGCGGGTCGACCTGCCAGCGGTGCCGGCGGGACGGGAGGACGGCCTGCGCGCGGTGGCGCCGGCTCCACCTCCGGCGGTCAGGGGCGCGCGTCCGGGGGTGATCGGGGCCGGGGTGCGGCGAGCGAGCGCCGGCCCGCCGGCTCCGAGGAGCGAGCGGTGCGCGGCGGCGACGCAGGCAGCAGCGGCTCGCGCTCGTCGGCCGGGCCGCGTTCGCCGGGCGGGTCCGGGTCCGACGGCCAAGAGCGTCGTGCGACTCCGGCCCGGACGGCGGACGGTCGATCGGAGCGCTCGCCGGGCGGTGGCGGTAGCGGCGCGGCGCCGGGCACGTCGTACAGCGGTGGCTCCGACAGGTCGGGGGGCTCATCTCCGGTCGCCGGTGGGGTCCGGCCTACGGGGGGCTCCGATGCGGATGCCCGTGGCACTGCGGGCCGATCTGGTGCGGGCGGCAGCCGGACGTCGGGGACCGGGCAGTCGAGCGGGCGGCCGGACGCCGGTCGACCGGCCGGGAGCCGGCCGACCGGCGCCGGGCGGGCTGGGCAGGGCGGACCGCGGGGTGGAGCGTCGCGGGAGGAGCTCGAGCAGCGGACGTACGACCCGCGCCGCGAGGAGCGTCGCAAGGCGGCTCGCGTGCCGCTGCCGGACGACGTAGAACCGCGGATGCTCGACCCCGAGGCGCGCAAGGAGCTGCGCACGCTCTCGCGGGAAGCGGCGGACCTGGTGGCGCGCCACCTCGTCATGACCGGGCAGCTGCTGGACGAGGACCCGGAGCGGGCCCTGGCCCACGCGCGAGCGGCACGGGCGCTCGCCGGCCGCGTCGGTGTCGTGCGGGAGGCCACGGGGCTGGCCGCCTACGCCGCCGGCGAGTGGTCGGAGGCGCTGTCGGAGCTGCGCGCCGCCCGGCGGATCACTGGGCAGGCGGAGCACCTGGGGGTGGCCGCCGACTGCGAGCGGGCGATGGGCCGGCCCGAGCGGGCCCTCGCCTACGCCGACGACCCGGACGTTCCGCGCCTGGCTCAGGACCAGCGGGTCGAGCTGGTCATCGTCCTGGCCGGGGCGCGGCGGGACATGGGCCAGGTCGACGCTGCGGTGCTGCTGCTGCAGGACCCGGCCCGGCGCACCTCCGACAAGCGCCCGTGGGCGGCGCGGCTCTGGTACGCCTACGCCGATGCGCTGCTGGTGGCCGATCGGCCGGCCGAGGCGCGCGACTGGTTCGGCAAGGCCGCGACCGTGGACGTCGACGGTCAGACCGACGCGGGGGACCGGTTGCTCGAGCTCGACGGGGTGGTGCTCCCGGACCCCGAGGACGACGACGAGGACGGCGACCGGGACGACCTCATGAGCGCCGAGGAGCTGGCCGCCTACGCCCAGCAGGTGGCGGTGCCGGAGGAGGTGGCGGTGCCGGAGGAGGTGGCGGTGCCCGAAGGGGTGGCGGTGGCCGAAGAGGTGAACGTGGCCGTGGAGCCGCGGCTCGAGCCTCTGGAAGCGACGGCCGAGGCGACGGTTGAGGTAGCGGTTGAGGCGGAGGAGGCCGCGGAGCCCGAGCAGGAGGCCGACAGGGTCAACAAGACGCAGGTCGAGGGTCGGCGTGCGGACGATCTCGACGGTCCGTCGCTCGAGGCGGCGCGACCGGGTGTGCCGCAGGTCGTGGTGGAGCCGGCGCCTGAGGCCCCTGCCCCGCCTCGGCCGACCAGCCCGGTGGCGCCGCCGCCGTTCGTGGCCGCGCCGGACGACGAGCTGCGCCTGTTCGAGTAGCCGGGCCAGGGCCGCAGCTGTCCGACATCCTTGCGCGGGCGTCCACAGCCGGCGCACGGCGTCCACAGCTCGGAGCCGGCGCCCACTCGCGGCGCGGCCGGCGCCCGAGGGTGGGCGCCGGCGGCCCGATGGGGGCGTGCCCGAGGAGGGGTGGCGAGATGGCTGGTCGTGCGGCGAGGGCGTCGGGCGAGGAGGGCTCCGCAGAGCCCGCGGCGGTGGTGAGACGCAACGAGGTCCTCCTCGTCGGACGGGTCTCGGGTGTGCCGGAGGAGCGGGAGCTGCCCAGTGGCGACGCGCTGGTCTCCTGGCGGGTCGTGGTCGATCGGCCGGCGCCGCGTCGGGCCCCGCCGCCGGGCGTGCGGCCGCCGACCGTCGACACGCTCGACTGCGTCGCTTGGACCGCGCCGGTCCGCCGCACCGCCCGCGGGCTCCTCGACGGCGACGTGGTCGCCGTCGAGGGCGCGCTGCGTCGTCGGTTCTGGCGTTCGGGTCTCGGGTCGGCCAGCCGCACCGAGGTCGAGGTGGCGACGCTGCGACGGCTGAGCAAGCGGCCGCGCTGAGCTCCCGTCGCGCGTCCCAGCGTCATCGCGGCGAGCGTCCGCCCTCCCGGGACGCCTCGGTGCTGTCGTCCCCGACCGTCAGCTCCCGACGGCGGGGTCGGGTCGGGCGCGGGCGCCCACCGGACAGCGGGTCGGCGTCCCGGCGCGCCCGGCCGAGCCCAGCCGGTGAGCGTCAGGCGTCCCGGTGGTCGCGGATGACCAGTCCGGTGCTGGGTTTGGGGGTGAACAGGGTGGACTTGCGCGGCATCCGCTCGCCCGAGCCGGCTACGGCCGCGACCGACTCCACCGGGGTGGGGTTGAGCAGCACCGCGGTCCCGCCGGTGCGTGCGGCGGCGGCGAGGGCGCCCTGCACGTCGTGCTCGTAGGCGACGTGGCCCACGTCGTCAACCAGGCCCCACAGGTCGGTCACCAGGTAGGCGTGCAGCACGCTGACGTCCAGGGCGGCCCAGGCCGCCGAGCGCTCGGGCGGCACCGCAGCGGCGAGCCGCGCGGCGTCGGGCTCGGTGACGAGGTGCAGCTCGCCGCCGTCGCCGGACGCCAGCACGAACGCCGGGCCAGACCGCCCTGCCTCAGCCAACGCGGCCAGGGCGTCGTCGAGGTCGCCGGACAGGCGCCGGACGGCCGCTCCTGCAGCGGTGCGGGCGGCCAGCTCGGCGGCCGGCACGCCGGGCACGTACCGGTGGATCGGGTGGACCTGGGGCCCGAAGGCGGTCGCGTCGACCAGCAGGCACAGGCCCGCGTCCCACGGGCCGGGCCCGTCGCCCGCCTCGTGCCGGGCGGCCTGGCGGCGCAGGTAGGTGGCGTACCGGTGGTGGCCGTCGGCGATGAGCGCCTTGCGGGGGTGCAGGTCGTCGGCGACGGCGCGCAGCACGTCCGCGTCGGTGATCGCCCACAACCGGTGCCGCAGCCCGTCGGCGAGCTCGGCGTCCACCAACAGCGCCGGCCCGGCACCGGGCCCGGCCGGAGCGGCTGGTCCTGCGTCCGGTGCTGCAGCGTCCGGCGCCACGACGGCGTCCGGACCGGCGGGCGCGCCGACCGAGGCGACGGCGGCGCTGGCCGCGCCCCCACCGTCGTAGACGAGGAAGATCGGCTCGAGGTCGGCGTCGACAGCGGTGTAGAGCGCGAGCCGGTCGCTGACCGGACCGGCCATCGTGTTCTCGTGCGGCAGCACGACCTCGTCCGCGGCCGGGGTGAGCGCGAGCGCTCCCAGCAGCCCCCGCTGGACGTGCCCGTCCGCGGCGGCCTGCTCGTAGACGTACAGCGCGGGCACGTCGTCGGGGACCAGGACGCCCTCGGTACGCCACTGCTCCAGCAGCGCGGCGGCCTGCGCGTAGCGGTCCTGCCCTGCGCCGGGGTCATCACGTGGAAGGATGAGCCGTACGACGTTGTGCTCGCTGGACGCCTCGAGCGCGGCCACCCCGTCGGCGTCGATGACGTCGTACGGCGGGGAGGTCAGCGCGGACAGGTTCCCGGCGCGTGCCGTGTCGTACCGCAGCGCCCGGAAGGGCGACAGGACCAACCCGCTCGGGCGGGGGACGGAGGACGGCGACGGGCCTGCGGTCGACGGGTCGACGGGCCTCGGCCCGCTCTGGTCGGCGCTGGTGCTCATGCGGCGAGACTAGGGGTGCGGCCCGCACCCGCACGACGTGGACGACCCAGGAGGAGGCTGCGTGTCAGAGAGCCGGTACGACCCGAGGTACGACCCGCGCGCGCCCGACGAGGAGCGTCCCCGCCCGTTCGCTGAGCTGCCGCCCCCGCCGCCGGACGTGGTGCCCTCCGGCGAGGTCTACGACTGGTACATCCGCGGCTGCGACCTGCTCGATAACGGCGACACCAACGCCGCTGTGCAGCTGCTGAGCCACTGCGCGCAGGCCGAGCCCGAGAGCCGAGCGATCCGCGAGGCGCTGGCGCGGGCGCAGTTCGACATCGGCATGTACGACGAGGCGCGCACCAACTTCGAGTGGATCCTCTCGGTGAACCCGGCCGACGACTACGCGCAGTTCGGGCTCGGGCTGGCCGCGACGAAGGCCGGCGACCTGCCGGCAGCGGTCGAGCACCTCGCCCTGGCTGCGGCGATGCGGCCCGACATCGCCTACTACTCCACCGCCCTGCGCGGGGCGCGCGCCGCCCTGACCGCCGCGCAGCGCTGAGCAGCCCGCCGCCCGCGGGCAGCGTCCGCGGCACCGGCCTGGGCTGGTCGGACCAGCCGCTGCACCTGCGCTACGACGCGGCGCTGTGCGACCTCGACGGGGTGCTCCACCTCGGTGACGAGCCGGTCGCGCACGCAGCCGACGCCGTGCGGTCCGCGCGGGCGGCCGGGATGCGCTTCGCGTTCGTCACGAACAACGCCTCCCGCAGCCCGGTCGTCGTCGCTCAGCGGCTGACGACGTTCGGCATGCCGGCGGAGCCGGAGGACGTTGTCACGAGCGCGCAGGCGGCGGGGCGCACGCTGGCGTCGCGGCTGCCGGTCGGCTCCGCCGTGCTCGTCGTGGGCACCGAGGCGCTCGCCGATGAGGTGCGCCGCGTCGGGATGCGGCCGGTCCGCACCGTCGACGAGGCGGGCGAGGGCGGTCCGGCCGGGGTCGTGCAGGGCCTGGCGACGACCACGACGTACGCCGACCTGGCCGAGGCCGCCGTGGCGATCGGCCGCGGCGCCCTGTGGGTGGCCGGCAACACCGACGCGACGCTGCCTACCCCGCGCGGCCCGCTGCCTGGCAACGGCGCGTTCGTCGCTGCGCTGCGGCTCGTCACGGGGGAGGAGCCGCTGGTCTCGGGCAAGCCCGACCCGTCGCTGCACCTGGCGTCGGTCGAGCGGGTCGGGGCGCAGCGGCCGCTCGTGATCGGCGATCGGCTCGACACCGACGTGCTCGGGGCGGTCCGCGGCGGAGCGGACAGCCTGCTGGTGCTGACCGGGGTCGTGGGCGTGCGCGAGCTGGCGGCGGCGCCGGTGGGCAGCCGGCCGACGTACGTAGCGCACGACCTGCGAGGGCTGCTCGAGCCTCATCCTCAGATCGAGGTCGATGGTGAGACCGCCCGCTCCGGCGAGGCGACGGCGACCTTTGACGGTAGCCACCTGCACGGCGATCCGGCCACTGACGACGGGCTCCGGTCGCTGATCGCCCTGAGCTGGGCGCTGGCGGACCGGGGGGTCCGGCTGGCCCCACCGACGGGGACGGCGAACGGCTGAGAGGGCCCCTGGCGACGGGTCGCCTTCCGCAAGGGACCGCACGGCGGACGGCGGACGGCTAGAGCAGGGCCCGCAGCTTGAGGAGGTCCATCGGGCTGGCCTGGACCTTGAGCCGGCCGGTCGCCCAGGCCATCGGCGGCGACAGCTCCCCGTCGACCAGGGCGAGCAGGTCGTCGCTGTCCGCCGCCAGACGCACCTGCGCGCCGTTGGTGCCGGCGCCGTCGCTGCAGCGCAGCTCCTCGAGCCCCTCGTCGCACAGCGTGGCGAGGAAGACGACGTCGAGGTCGGGGACGCGACAGGCCAGCGTGCGGGTGACGACGTGGCGCGAGCGGAGCTCGGGGTCGACCTCGGCGAGCTTGGCCGCCAGCGACTGGATCGCGCGCTCGCAGTCCTCGACCGTCGCCACACCGACCTCCTCCCTGGATCCGAGACCGCCCTTCCCGGGCAGGCGGCGTTCACGGTACTGCCGCAGCAGGGGGTCGACGCGGTACGGTCCGGCCGACTCGAGGACAGGGGTAGGACCGTGCGCGATGCGCTGAAGAGCTATCTGGCACTGGCCGGAGGCGTCACCGAGGTCACCCGGCAGCGCGCCTTGGAGGCCGCCAAGGCGCTGGTCTCGCAGGGTGAAGCGGCCGCCGAGCAGGTGACCTCGCTGGCTGAGGACCTGCTGTCGCAGACCCGCCAGAACCGCGAGGCCGTCGTCGCCCTGGTCGGCTTCGAGGTGGACCGGGCGCTCGGGCGGGTCGGCCTGGCCACCGTGGACGAGGTCACCGAGCTGACGGCGCGGGTGCGTCAGCTGGAGTCGCAGCTCGCCGAGGCCACCGGCAGCACGGGTGCAGCGACGGCAGCGGCGAAGGCCCCCGCGAAGAAGGCTCCAGCGGCGAAGGCCCCCGGGAAGAAGGCTCCAGCGGCGAAGGCCCCCGGGAAGAAGGCTCCAGCGGCGAAGGCCCCCGCGAAGAAGGCTCCAGCGGCGAAGGCGCCGGCCAAGAAGGCTCCGGCGGCGAAGGCGCCCGCCAAGAAGGCACCGGCGGCTAAGGTTCCGGCAGCGAAGGCCCCCGCGAAGCAGGCGGCGGCCGCGACGCCCACGACCACCGCCTCGCCGGCAGGTGCCCCCGCCGGTGACCCGCCGTCGCCGGCGTGAGCGAGGTCCCCGGCGTGGCCACCGCGCTGACCCGCCTGGAGGCCCTGGACGGCACGCCCGTCAGCGAGCACGTCGAGGTCTTCGACGAGGTGCACCGGCTGCTGCAGGACGCGCTGGCCACGCTCGACGAGGCCTGAGCTGGTCCGCCGCGCCCGGCTCGACGCCGAGCTCGTCCGCCGCGGCCTGGCCCGCAGTCGGGAGCAGGCCGCCGAGCTCGTCGCCGCCGGGCTGGTGAAGGTGTCCGGCACGACCGCGACCAAGCCGGCGACCGCCGTCGAGCCCGGCACGCCGCTGCTGGTCGAGCGGCCGGCCGGCCCGTCGTACGCCAGTCGGGGCGGGCACAAGCTGGCCGGGGCGCTCGACGCGTTCGGCTACGACCCGGCGGGCAAGCGGGTGCTGGACGCCGGCGCGTCGACCGGCGGGTTCACCGACGTGCTGCTCCGCCGGGGCGCCGCCCACGTGGTGGCTGCCGATGTCGGCTACGGGCAGCTGGCCTGGTCGCTGCAGAGCGACGAGCGGGTCACCGTGCTCGACCGGACCAACGTCCGCTCGCTGGAGCTCGAGCAGGTCGGCGCTCCGGTCGACCTCGTCGTCGCCGATCTGTCCTTCATCCCGCTCGGGCTGGTGCTGCCGGCGCTGGTGCGTTGCGGCACGCCGACGGTCGACCTGCTGCCGATGGTCAAGCCGCAGTTCGAGGTCGGCAAGGAGCGGCTGCCCGCCGGCGGGGTGGTCCGGGATCCGGCGCTGCGCGCGGAGGCCGTGCGGACCGTGGCGGCGCAGGCGGCCGCGCTGGGGCTTGGCGTGCGCGGGGTGACGGCGAGCCCGCTGCCCGGGCCGAGCGGCAACGTGGAGTTCTTCCTGTGGCTGACCCCGGGCGCACCGCCCCTGGACGAGCAGGAGCTGCTCGACGCGGTGCAGCGGGGGCCCCAGTGACAGGGTGTGCGGCGTGACCCGCTCCGTGCTGCTGCTGGCCCACACCGGGCGCGACGACATCGCCGACGCCGCGCGGCACGCCACCCACCGGCTGCTGGACGCCGGCGTCGAGGTGCGTGCGCTGGCCAAGGAGGCCGCCGACATCGGGCTGACCGGCATCCAGCACTGCGACGACGGACCCGGCTCGGCCGCGGGCGCCGAGCTCGTGCTGGTCCTTGGCGGGGACGGCACGATCCTGCGGGCCGCCGAGCTCGCCCGGGCCGCGTCGGTCCCGCTGCTGGGCGTCAACCTGGGCCGGGTGGGGTTCCTGGCCGAGGCCGACTCGCACGACCTGGACCAGACGCTGGACCAGGTGCTGGACCGCGACTACGAGGTCGAGCAGCGGATGACCCTCGACGTCGACGTGCTGATCGACGGCGAAGTGGTCGACACGGGCTGGGCGCTCAACGAGTGCAGCGTGGAGAAGGCCGCCCGCGAGCGGATGCTCGAGCTGCTCGTCGAGGTCGACGGGCGACCGCTGTCGCGCTGGGGGTGCGACGGGGTGGTCGCGGCGACGCCGACGGGCTCCACCGCGTACGCGTTCTCGGCCGGCGGGCCGGTGGTGTGGCCGACGGTCGAGGCGCTGCTCGTGGTGCCGATCAGCGCGCACGCGCTGTTCGCCCGCCCGCTGGTGGCCGCCCCGTCGTCGGTCATCGCCATGGACGTCCTGTCGACCGGCACGACCGCGGTGCTGGCGTGCGACGGGCGACGGACCCGTGAGCTGCCGCACGGCGGACGGGTGGAGGTGCGTCGGGGGCGCGACCCGGTGCTGTTGGCCCGCACCCACAGCAAGCCCTTCACCGACACGCTGGTGCAGAAGTTCGCGCTGCCTGTGGAGGGCTGGCGCGGCGCGCGCGAGAACGTCGGCCCCCCGACCTAGTCTTCGGGCGTGCTGGAGGAGATGCGCATTCGTGGGCTCGGCGTCATCGACGACGCCGTGCTCCCGCTCGGCCCTGGCCTGACGGTGGTGACGGGCGAGACCGGCGCCGGCAAGACGATGGTCGTGCAGGGGCTGAGCCTGCTGTTCGGCGGGCGCTCCGACGCCGGGCGGGTCCGGCCGGGTGCCGACCGCGCCCTGGTCGAGGGCCGGCTGGTGCTCCCCGAGGGCCACTCCGCGCTGGCCCGCGCCACCGACGCCGGTGCCGAGCTCGACGACGACGCCCTCCTCATCACCCGTGCCGTCGCCGCCGACGGCCGGTCCCGCGCCCACCTCGGCGGGCGCAGCGTGCCGGTCGGCGTGCTGGGAGAGCTGGGTGAGCTGGTCATGGCGCTGCACGGGCAGAGCGACCAGCAGCGGCTGCTCAAGCCGGCGCAGCAGCGCGGCGCGCTCGACCGCTACGCCGGCGAGCCGGTGGTGGCGCTGCGCGAGCGGTTCGCCGCGACGTGGGTGCAGTGGCGCGACGTGCGGGCCACGCTCGCCCAGCTGCGCGACGAGGCCGCCGAGCGGTCCCGCGAGGCCGAGCTGCTCCGGCTCGGGCTGGCCGAGGTCGAGGCGGCCGAGCCGGTGGCCGGTGAGGACCGGGCGCTGGTCGCCGAGGTCGAGCGGCTGGCCAACGCCGACGACCTGCGCGCTGCCGCCGCGACCGCCTCGCAGGCGCTGACGGGCGACGAGTCCGAGCCCGACGCGGGCGACGCGCTGGTGCTGGTGACGACGGCCCGCCGCGTGCTGGAGTCCGCCGCGGCCCACGACCCGCAGCTCGCCGCCCTCGGCGCGCGGCTCGTCGACCTCGGCCACCTGGTCACCGACGTCGCGCTCGAGCTGTCCTCCTACCTCGCCTCGGTCGACGCCGACCCGGTGCGGCTGGCGGTGGCCCAGGAGCGGTTGGCGGTGCTCACCGCCCTCGTGCGCCGGCACGGCACCGACGACCTCGACGGGGTGCTGGCCTGGGCCGACCGCGCGTCCCGCCGACTGCTCGAGCTCGACGGTGCCGAGGACCGGATCGGTGCGCTCGAGCAGCAGGACGCCGACCTCGAGGCCGCCCTCGGCGGGCTCGCGGCCGAGCTCACTGCGGCCCGCACCGCCGCGGCGGAGCGCTTCGGAGCGGCGGTGTCCGCCGAGCTCGTCGAGCTGGCCATGCCCCACGCCCGGGTCAGCGCCCGGGTCAGCCAGGGCGACGACCCCGGGGGGCTGCCGGTCGGCGACCGCCGGCTGGCCGCGTCCGCCGACGGCGTCGACGACGTCGAGCTGCTGCTCGAGCCGCACCCCGGCGCCCCCGCCCGCGCGCTGCAGAAGGGCGCCTCCGGCGGTGAGCTGTCCCGTGTCATGCTCGCGGTCGAGGTGGTCTTCGCCGGCTCCGACCCGGTGCCGCTGATGGTCTTCGACGAGGTCGACGCCGGCGTCGGCGGTCGGGCCGCGGTCGAGGTCGGGCGGCGGCTGGCCCGGCTGGCCCGCGACCACCAGGTCATCGTGGTCACGCACCTGCCCCAGGTGGCGGCCTTCGCCGACCGGCACCTGCAGGTCGTCAAGGCCAGCGACGGCTCGGTGACGCGCAGCGGCGTCGTGGCGCTCGATGACGCCGAGCGGGTCGCGGAGCTGTCCCGGATGCTGGCGGGCGTCGACACCGGACTGGCCCGCGGCCACGCCGAGGAGCTGCTGGCCGCGGCCGCCCAGGACCGCGCTGCGCCCTGAGCGGGCGCGCGCCTCCCGGACCGGTCAGAGGGGCTCTGGCAGACTCGACCGCAATGAGGATCGCGACGCTGCGGCGCAACCGGCAGGCCGAGCCACCGCCCGGCACCATCGGCGTCGCCCGGCTCGACCGGCGCACCAAGAACCTCACCAAGCGGATCAAGCCCGGTGAGATCGCGGTCATCGACCACGTCGACATCGACCGGGTCAGCGCCGACCACCTCGTCACCTGCCGCGTCGCGGCGGTCATCAACGCCGCGCCGAGCACCAGCGGCCGCTACCCCAACCTCGGCCCCGAGATCCTGCTCGCGGCCGGGATCCCGCTGCTCGACGGCGTCGGCGACACCGTCTTCGGCGAGGTGCGCGACGGCGACACGGTGCGCCTGCACGCAGACACGCTCTACGACAGCAAGGACCGGGTGCTCGCGGTGGGCGCCGCGCAGGACGCCGAGACGATCGGCGCCGCGATGGCCGAGGCCCGAGCCGGCCTGGCCACCCAGCTGGAGGCCTTCGCCGCCAACACGATGGAGTACCTGCTCAAGGAGCGGGACCTGCTCCTCGACGGCGTGGGCGTCCCGGAGATCCGGACCCGGCTCGAGGGCCGGCACGCACTGATCGTCGTGCGCGGCTACGACTACCGCGAGGACCTGCGGGCGCTGCGCAACTACGTCCGGGAGTACCGGCCGATCCTCATCGGGGTCGACGGGGGCGCCGACGCGCTGGTCGAGAACGGCTACACGCCTGACCTCATCGTCGGGGACATGGACTCCGTCAGCGACGAGGTGCTGCGCTGCGGCGCCGAGGTGGTCGTCCACGCGTACGCCGACGGCCACGCACCCGGGCTGCAGCGGGTGCAGGACCTCGGCGTCGAGGCCATCACCTTCCCCGCCGCGGGCACCAGCGAGGACGTAGCGATGCTGCTGGCCGACGAGGCGGGCGCCACCCTCATCGTGGCCGTGGGCACCCACGCGACGCTCGTGGAGTTCCTCGACAAGGGCCGGCAGGGGATGGCCTCGACCTTCCTCACCCGGCTGCGGGTCGGCGGCAAGCTCGTCGACGCCAAGGGCGTGAGCCGGCTCTACCGCCAGCGCATCTCGAACTGGTCGCTGCTCCTGCTCGTGCTGGCCACCCTCATCGCCATGGCCGCCGCGGTGTTCGTGTCCTCGGCCGGCCAGGCGTACGGCGACCTGCTGGCCGACGGCTGGAAGGACCTCGTCTTCTGGGTCGAGGGGCTCTTCTAGCCCGTCGGACGGGGGTCGGCCCCGTGACGCAGGTCCCGCGCGTCACGTCCGGCTTCACCCGGCCGCGCGACTACGGTCGTCCCCGTGCCTGCTGCCCTGCCGTCCTGCCCTCCTGCGGCGGTGGTCTGACCCGTGGTCGACTTCCGCTACCACCTGGTGTCGATCATCGCGGTGTTCCTTGCGCTGGCCGTCGGCATCGTCGTGGGCACCGCGGCGCTGAACGGCCCGATCGTCGACAGCCTGCGCAGCAACATCAACCGGCTGTCGGACGACAAGCGCGACCTCGAGCAGGACGTGCAGCAGCTGCAGGGCGAGGTCGGCGCCGCCGACGACTTCGCCGACACCGTCGGCCCGGACCTGCTGGCCGGGGCGCTGGCCGACGAGCGCGTCCTGCTCGTCACGACCGACGGGGTGCCCGACGGGCTGGTGGAGCAGCTGCGGCCGGTGCTGGAGTCGGCCGGGGCGAGCGTGACCGGGCGGCTCGACGTGGGGACGGCGCTGGCCGACCCCGAGAACCGCGCCCTGGTCGACGACCTCGTCGCCGAGGTCGTGCCGGCCGGGGTCGACCTGCCGGACGGCGAGCCGGTCGAGCGGGCCGCCGCCGAGCTGGCCGCCGCCCTGACCACCGGGCCCGACGCCGAGGAGGTCGACGCCGGTGAGGCCCAGGCCGTCGTGTCCGCCTTCCAGGAGGCCGACCTCCTCGCCTTCGAGGGCGAGACCGACACGCTGACGACGGCGACGCTCGTCGTCGTGATCGGCGGGCCCGCCCCCGACGGTGAGGAGGGACTGACCGTCGAGCAGCAGCAGCAGCTCGAGACGGTCCTGGTCCTGGCGCAGGCCTTCGACGACCGCTCCCGCGGCGTGGTCGTCACCGGACCGGCGGGCTCGGCCGACGAGGGCGGGCTGGTGGCTGCCCTGCGCGGCCAGTCGACGACCGCTGCCGACGTCTCCTCCGTCGACAACGTCGACCGCGGCCTGGGCCGGGTCGCCGTCGTCCGCGCCCTCGACGAGCAGGGGGAGGGTCGCGCGGGCCAGTACGGCTCCGGTGGCGGCGCCACCGGACCGCTGCCGGAGGCGCCGTGAGCAGCCCCGCCCCCTCGCGGTGAGCGGGCTGCGCGCCGCGGCGCGCCAGTCCGCTACCGGGGCGGCCCTCGCCCGTAGCGCGCTCGCGCTGCTGCAGGCTGCCCCGCCGGGCGGCGCCGAGCGCTGGACCCGCACCAACCACCGCGGCCGGCCGCTCACCCTGCTCTCCGGCCCCGCCCT
>Ga0136633_1002393_pt1 | contig 12996 bp, 9 predicted proteins | sample AntDrymeUQ832206_2_FD_105494 | JGI IMG/M metagenome (GOLD analysis project Ga0136633, IMG submission 105494) | Polar desert sand microbial communities from Dry Valleys, Antarctica - metaG UQ83 (22.06) | ecosystem: Environmental > Terrestrial > Soil > Desert | place: Antarctica: Dry Valley... | reverse complement strand
TGGCGATCAACTCCAACGACGCCGACCGCTACCCGGCCGACTCGCTGGAGGCGATGTGCGAGCGCTTTGAAAGCGAGCCCTGGCCGATGCCCTATCTTCACGACGAGACCCAGTCCGTCGCCCGCGCCTACGGGGCCAGGACTACGCCCGATCTCTTCCTCCTCGATTCCGAGTTGCATCTGCGCTACCGCGGTGCAGCCGACGCCGATCACCAGGATCCCTCGCAGAAGGCGGCCTGGCTGCGTGCGGCGATCGACTCCGTCCTCCGCGGCGAGGAGCCCGAGCCGAGCGAGACAGAGCCGGTTGGCTGCTCGATCAAGTGGCGGCAATGAGGCTCTCGCGATGACCTCTCGGAGCCGCCAGGTCCGTGTTCCGGCCAGCTCGGGGAACCTCGGCCCCGGCTATGACGTGCTTGGAGCGGCGCTGGAGGTACATCTCGATCTCGAGGTCTCTGAGGCCGGCGAGTTCTCGGTCCAAGCCCCGGGCATGGATGTTCCGCTGGACCACGAGAACCTGATCGTCCGTTCCTTCGAGCGACTTCACTCGGCCGACGGCCTTCGCTTCGAGGTGCAGAGCGAGATTCCGCTCGCCCGCGGGATGGGATCGAGCGCCTCCGCGATCGTCGCCGGGATCTTCGCGGCCGACCACCTCTTCGAGCTCGGCAACTCCCGGGAAGAGCTCTTCGCGCTCGCCTGCGAGATCGAGGGCCACCCCGACAACGTCGCCGCGGCCATCTACGGCGGGATCGTCGTCTGCGCTCCGCCGGGGATCCTCGATCGCAACGGGCGCATGCCCGCACCGGTGCGACTCAATCCGCCCGAGGGCGTCGAAGGCATCCTCGTGATCCCTGCGGATCAGGTATCGACAGCCGACGCCAGGGCTGCGATCCCGGCCGAGATCCCGGTCGAGGACGCGACCCACAACGCCGCCGCGCTCGGCCACCTCGTCGCTGGGATCGAGCGATCGGATCTGACCTTGATCGAGCGCGGCCTCAGCGATCGACTCCACCAGCCGCGTCGCCGCCATCTCTATGAGCGCTCGATGGAGGTCCTCACCGCGGCCCGGGATCTTGGCGCGCTCGGCGCGACGATCTCCGGCGCCGGGCCGACAGTGCTCGTCTGGTCCTACTGGCAGAGCGGGGGAGAGGTCGCGAAGGCTCTCGCCGAAGCCTGCGGCGACTGGGCCGAGATCCGCCGCGCCCCGTTCACGCCGCTGGGGGCTCGGGTCGAGATCTAGGTGCGGTGACCGTGGCTGTTTCGTCGCCAATTGTCCCCACCCCTTGGGGCCGATTGGCGTCGAAACGAGTCTCCGAGATCAGACGACCAGCGGCTCGCTGTCGACCAGCAACCGCTTCGGCAGTGTCTCCTGGCGAATCCTCTCCAAGGCCGGTAGCCGTTCGCTCATCTCGAGCCGGGTCAGGACCTCGGCGGTCAGGGAGATGTAGTCGGCGCCGCGGTCGGGCCGGTAGCCGAGGATCGGGATTCCGCGCTCGGCCGACTCGGCATAGGCGATCGACTGGCGGATCACCGTCTCGAAGACGATGTCCCCGAAGCGCTCGCCCAGCGTCTCCTGGGTCTGGCGCGCGTGCTTGGTGCGCATGTTCGCGATGTTGAGGACCACGCCGAGCATCTTCAGCTCGGGGCTGAGCGTGTCGCGAGCCAGGTTGAAGATCTCGGTCGCCTGCTCGACGCCTTGGAGAGAGAAGTGCGCCGCTTGGGTCGAGAGAATCGCGTGGGTCGAGGCGACCAGCGCGTTCACGGTCAATAGGCCCAGGGTCGGCGGGCAGTCGATCAGGACTATGTCGTGGTTGCGCTTGATGTCCCGCAGGGCGTTCCGCAGGGTCACCTCGCGTCCCATCTTTCCGGCAAGCACGAGCTCGGCCTCGGCGAGCCCGAGGTTGGCGGGGATCACCTCGCCGTGGATCGCGTCTGCCGCACGAGCCTGTCCGGCGAGCACCTCGCCGAGAGTCGGCTGCGCCTCGGGATCGACGTCGAAGTAATCGGAGAGGTTGCCTTGCGGGTCGGCATCGATCGAGAGAACCTCGAGTCCGAGGCGGGAGAGGATGTCGTGCAGCGAGCGGACAGTGGTTGTCTTGCCTGTCCCGCCCTTCTGAGAGAGGACTGCGATCGTGACGCTCATCGACTGGCTTTCTTCTCGCTCGGCGGCACGCCGCGACTATACGGGCCGTGGAGCGGTCGTTCAGTCGGAGCGGCACTCCTCTAGAATCCCCGCCTGTCCATTGCCCGTCGCGCGCCCGCTCGAAGAAGGCGCGGAACCCGGGAGGTCAAATGTCCCACCGCACCGCTCAGGCGCCGTCCACTCGCATCCGTCCCGCCTTCTACTCACCGCACAAGGCGTGGAAGCCGCTCGTCTCTCCTCCTTCAGTCGAGGAGATGGACGCCTGCGCGATTTATGCGTCGGTTCGTAAGGACGCGACGCCGTCCCACGATCCGCTACCGATCGCGATCACGTCGATGGGCAAGATGCTCCACCGCGCCGGCAACGTCGACGGCGAGGGGGACGGCTGCGGCCTTCTGCTCGACATCCCAGGCGAGATCTGGGCCGAGGAGGTTCGCAGCGGAGGTCACAATCCGGCCCACGTCAGCGATCCTGCCTTCGCGGTCGCCCACATCTTCATCGAGCGCTCCCAGGACATCGAGAAGCTCCGCCACGACGCCCGTGAGTTGCTCGGCGCCGGCGGATTCCGGATCCTCGCTGAGCGCCTCGGCGTCGTCGACTCGACCGCGCTCGGGCCGACCGCGCGTGAGGAGGAGCCGCACTTCTGGCAGTTGGGTGGACTCGTAGCCGACGCCGCGAACGCGGAGCGGGCCGTCTTCGACCTGACCCTGGAGCTCGAGGGAAAGCTGGGCGTCCACCTGCCGTCCTTCTCGACGACAACCTGCGTCTACAAGGTGATGGGTACGCCGAAGGTGCTCGGCCACTATTTCCCCGATCTGCGCGATCAGCGCTTCAAGGTCGTCGGTTGCTTCGGCCACAACCGCTACTCGACCAACACCTGGCCGTCGTTCAAGCGGGTTCAGCCCTTCTCCGTGCTCGGCCACAACGGCGAGATCAACACGATCGCGCAGCTCCGCCAGGAGGCGAAGATGCTCGGCGCGCCGGTCACCGAGGGCAATTCCGACTCCCAGGACCTGAACCGGACGATCGACACGCTGATTCGCCACCGCGGATTAAGCCTCGCCGAGGCGATGGAGTTGGTCGTGCCGCCGATCGCCAACGAGATTCGCACCCTGGACCCGGACCTGCACGCGTTCTACATGTTCATGCGCCAAGCCTTCGGCCCGTTTGCCCAGGGCCCGGTCGCCTTGATCGCCCGCTTCGGGGACGAGTGCGTTTTCAGCGCCGACGCGCTCGGGCTGCGGCCTTTGTGGGCCCTGGAGACACCCGCGGACTTCGTCTTCAGCTCCGAGCCGGGCGTCGTCGCGGTCGAGCAGATGATCTCCGAGCCGAAGCCGATGGCGCCCGGCGAGAAGTTCATGGTCTCGATCGACCGCAGCAAGAAGCGCTCCACGCGCGTGCCTCATTCGCAGCTCGTCCACATCGTCCGCGACCGCTGGATGGCGAGGACCGGGGCGGAGACAGTCGCCCCCTACGACCGTGCGCTGATCACCGGTGGACCTCCGGAGGGGGTCGAGTTTGAGGGCCGCCAGGCGGCCGGACCCGCGGACCCGGTCAAGGTCTCCGACAAGGTGCTCGCCGGGTTCGGCTGGCAGCGCGACGACGCCAAGCTCGTCCAGCAGATGGCGTCCAACGGCGCCGAGCCGATCGGCTCGCTCGGCTACGACGGTCCTCTGGCCGCGCTCTCGCCCGAGCGTCAGAACCTTGCTGACTTCTTCAAGGAGACGGTCGCCGTCGTGACCAACCCGGCGATCGATCGCGAGCGAGAGATGGAGCACTTCTCGACCCGCTCGGTCTTCGGCCGCCGCCCTCGCTTGGACAGCCCGGCTGAGGACACGAATACGATCGAGACCTCGTTCCCGGTCATCCTCGGCGGCCACCACGCCGCGGCGCCGCTCTCAGACACCGAGCTGCGCCGGATCGCGCGCGAGCATCAGACCTGGCTTCTCGAGGATCTCTGGGAGCATTTCGGCGACAAGGCGGCGGCGATCGACGTGGCCTTGCTCGAGGCAGAGGACACCCGCGGTGGCCTGGAGCGACTCAAGCAGGAGGCCGTCCAGGCAGTCGCCGGCGGCGCTGAGCTGCTCGTTCTGACCGATCGGATCGTCTACGACGGCGAGCGCCGCTACGTCGATCCGCACCTCGCGCTCTCGGCGATCGATCAGGCTCTCAAGCAGTACAAGGTCCCGAGCGGAGAGCAGAACCTGCGCCGGCGGGTCGGGCTGGTCCTCCGCTCCGCGGCGGTTCGCAACGTCCATGACGTCGTCCTCGCGCTTGGCCTCGGCGCCAACGGGGTCTGCCCGTACACGATGGTCGAGGTCGTCTGCGTCGACGACTACAAGGACGATGTCTCGAATCTCTGCTCGGCGCTCAGCAAGGGCATCGAGAAGGTGATCTCGACAATTGGAATCCACGAGGTGCGTGGCTATGCCCGCCAGTTCTCCTCGATTGGCCTGAAGCCGGAGCTCGCCGAGATCTTTCTGTGTGAGAGCTGGGCGGCGAGTGAGAAGGGCGGCCGCGGCTTCGCCGAGCTCGATATCGACACCGACGATCGCTACCGGATCATGGTTGGCACCGACGACAGCGCCAAGCCCGCCAAGACGGCCCGCTTCTACCCGAAGGTCTACAAGGCCGCAATCGCCGTCGCCAACGGCTCAGGGACCTGGGAGGACTACTCGCGGAAGGTCCGCGACCTCGAGCAGGAGACGCCGATCTCGATGCGCCACGTGATGGGTCTGGAGAGCGATCGTGAGCCGATCGACGCGGCCGGCGTCGACGCGGGGGTCGGCCACCACGACTACCCGATCGTGATCAGCTCGATGAGCTTCGGCTCGCAGTCGGAGCCCGCCTTCCGCGCCTACGCAAAGGCCGCCCGCGCGATCAACATCCTCTGCATCAACGGCGAGGGTGGCGAGATTCGCGACATGTACGGCGAGTTCCGCAAGTGGCGCGGCCAGCAGGTCGCCTCCGGGCGCTTCGGCGTCTCCGCCGAGATGCTCAACTCGAGCTACGTGGCCGAGATCAAGATCGGCCAGGGCGCCAAGCCGGGCGAAGGCGGACACCTGCCCGGCAAGAAGGTCTCCGAGAAGGTCGCCGCCGCGCGTAACGCCGCGCCGGGCACGGACCTGATCTCTCCTTCCAACAACCACGACCTCTACTCGATCGAGGACCTCGCCGAGCTGATCGACGAGCTGAAGACGGTCAACCCGGACCTGCGCGTCTCGGTCAAGGTGCCGGTCGTCCCGAACATCGGCACGATCGGTCTCGGGATCGCCAAGGCCGGAGCGGACATCATTACCCTCTCCGGCTTCGAGGGCGGGACCGGCGCCGCGCGCCAGCACGCTCTGCGCCACGTCGGCCTGCCCTCAGACATCGGCACCCGGCAAGTTCACCAGGCGCTGATGGAGGCCGGCCTCCGTAACCGGGTCGAGATCTGGGCCGACGGCGGCTACCGGCACGCCTACGACATCGTCAAGCTGCTCTGCATGGGCGCCAACCGCGTCGCCTTCGGCACCCTGGCGATGGTTTCGCTCGGCTGCACGATCTGTCGCGGCTGCCAGCTCGATACCTGCCACGTCGGGATCGCGACCCAGATCGAGACGATCGAGGAGGCCCAGGAGCACGGCCTCAAGAAGTTCACACCCCAGGAGGTCGACAACTCGGCCGAGAACTGCGCGCGCTTCTTCGCCGCGATGGGCGAGGAGGTCAAGGAAGTAGTCGCATCGCTGGGCTACGAGCGGGCCCAGGATCTGGTCGGCCGCTACGACCTGCTGCGCCAGATCAGCCATGAGCGGGAGCTCGACCTCGCGCCCCTGATCACGCCATTGGAGGAGTACCTCGACCTGGCGCCCGCCGATCTGCCGATCTCGACCGAGGAATACGTCGCGACCGAGGCCCGCGCGGAGGCGGGCCTGGTTCTGGCGCGCCCGGTCCGGATGGAGGAGAAGGAGGCGTCCGCCCAGCTCGCCCTGCTCTCGGACCGGGTCCTCGCCGGGGAGCTGGTTCGCGAGAAGTTCTCGCGGACAACCGACGCCGACGATCGCGTGCTCGGGACCTCGCTTGCGGGCGAGCTCTCGCGAGCACGGATCTACGACGGTGCCGAGCCCGGCAGCGAGAACACCTTGGCCGAGCTCCATTTCAACGGCGGCTCCGTAGCCGGTCAAGGGCTCGGGGCCTTCAACTCCTGGGGGGTCAACATCCGCGTCGAAGGCGGCGCCCAGGACGGCGTCGGCAAGACAATGCTCGGCGGTCAGATCTCGATCCTCAAGGGCAAGAACAAGGACGGGCGCCGGGTCAACGGCTCAGTCGGGAAGTCGTTTGCTTACGGCGCCCAGCGCGGGCGGCTGTTCGTCCAAGGCTCAGCCGATTCACGCTTCTGCATCCGGCTGTCGGGAGCTGACGTGGTCCTCGGCGGTGAGCCCGAGGAGAAGGTCGACGACAGCCGTGGGCTGCTCGCCGACCGCGCCAACGCGAAGGGCTTCGCCTTCGAGTACATGACCTCGGGTCGAGCGGTCGTGATGGGCGACCTGGGCCCCTGGGCGTGCGCCGGCATGACCGGCGGGCGTGTCTATGCGCGGATCTCGGAGGAGCTTGGTCTCAGTCAAGAGCTGATCGAGTCGCGTCTCGGCGAGGGGGCGAAGGTGCATGTCACCGGCTTGGATGCCGAGGGCGTCCTCGACGTCGAGGATCTGCTCGGCCACTACTGCGAGGAGCTCAAGGCGACTGACCAGGACGAGGAGGCGAAGCGGATCAGCGATCTCAGCTCCGATGCGCAGGCCAACTTCGTGATGATCGTGCCCGAGAGGGTCCAGGCGGATCCGAGCATCTCGACCGAGTAGCGAGCCTGTGGGCCTTGCGGTCGATGTCGGCGAGGCCCTGCCCCTCTCCGCTGCGGAGGCGTGGGACTTGGCCACGAGCGCAAAGGCCCTCGGCCGCTGGGTAGGCGGCTGGGAGCCGGTCCTGAGCGAAGGGACCCGGTTCACGGCAATCAACGGATCGAGGGGTGAGATCTGCGTGGTTCGACCCGGCGAGCGGGTTTGCCTCACTTGGACGCCGGCGCGCACCGATCAAAGCACGTTGATCGAGCTGACGATCACCGCCGCGGAGAGCGGTTTGATCGTCGCGGTTCACCACGGGAGCTTCGCCGACGAATCGCAGCGCGAGGCAATGCTTGCCTTCTGGCGCCAAGCGCTGGCCGCCCTGGCGGTGAGAGCAGCCAAGCAGGTCGGCGTTTGACCCCCAGGAGGGGTACAACGCCGCTTTGCTCAGGGCGGGCGACCTGATCCAGAGTCCGGCAGCTCAGCGGCGGCGGACGTTCATCGCGCCGCCGAGTGAGCGAACGCGGTCGGTGCGGTCGACGCCGCCGAGCCTTGCTGCCCGGCCGAGGGACTCGCAGGTGGCGCAGACCCAGCCCGCCCGCTTATGGCCGACGCGATGGGTGACCTGCTCGCCGACCAGTGGGAAGCGCCGACAGCAGACGCAGGTGACGACGCCGTCGATCGGCTGGGTTTGCGAGGCGACCGATGACGGTGAAACATGCGGCGCAACCGGGAGTGCCCCGTCCCGGCTGAGCGGCGGCGATCCGGGTGCTGAGGCGGCTTCCATCCCAACCGATTCGGCGTTCGGCGCCGCGATCCTCCCGGACAACCGGATCTCGACCCGGCCCATAGAATCGCCGCGATGGGCCCGATCTCGGTGACGAAAACGATCGATGCTCCGCGCGAGCGGGTCTTCGCCCTGGTTGCCGACCTCGCCAAGCGCCCGGCCTTCACCGATCATTTCCTGACCGACTTCCACCTGCAGCGAATCGAGTCGACCGGGGTCGGTGCCGCCGCCCGCTTTCAGGCTGACGCTCCCCGATTCTCGATCTGGATGGAGTCGGTGATCGCCGAGCTCGAGCCGCCGTATCGGCTGATCGAGCGGGGCCACGGATCGCGGGCCGACAGGATGGCCGTCGGCACCGCTTGGGAGCTCGTCGAGGACTCCTCCGGCACAACCGGCATCACGGTCAGCTTCTGGACCGAACCCGAGAATACGCTCGACAAGTTCAAAGGCATGCTTGGCGCCGAGCGCTGGTATGCGAAGCAATGGCGTCAGGCGCTCGAGCGGCTCGCCGCGCTGGCTGAGTCCGGAGTCGAGGTCGAGTCGCTGCGGATCGCCGGCGGCGAGCGCCTCTATTAGAACCTCGTTTCCAGCAGTCATTTAGACTGCCCGCTCGCATGCGCCTCCGACCGATCCAGCTACTTATCGCCGCCCTTGCCGTGCTGGGCCTCGTTGCCTTTTCCGCTTGCGGACAGGAGCATGAGCTCGATGTCATCGAGGGTGAGCCGCTCGAGCTCGACGGGATGTCCTACAACGTTCAGATCACCCGCTTTCTCAACCTAAATGACGTCGAGGACTCCGCCTACCTCGAGGGCCAGCTCGAGCCGCCGGTCGGTCAGCAATACCTCGGCACCTTCCTCAAGGTCGAGAACGACAGCGAGGAGACCCAGACCGTCCCGTTCGACATAGTCCTCCACGACACGCGCGACAACGTCTACAAGCCGATCGACACCGACGGCAACCCGTTCGCGCTTCCGCTCGGCGTCGATCTAGAGCCGGGCGGGCGCCTGCCCGAGGCTGACTCGACGGCCGCCAGCGGGGTGATCAAGGGCGGGATGATCGTCTTCCTGGTTGATGAGATCGTCTCTGAGAACCGCCCGCTCGAGCTCGAGATTCCCGGCCCCGACGGCGAAGTCGGCAAGGTCAGGCTGGACATCTAGTGGGTCGGCGCGGGGCGCGCTAGAGCCCGGCTGCCAGGACCTGTTGGGCGATCGGCGCAGCGATCGCTCCGCCGTCTCCCTCCGCGTTTACGATCATCACCGCGATCGCGAGCTCAGGCTTTGCGGCCGGGGCGAAAGCGGCGAACCAGGCGTCGACCTCCTGCTCGACGTCGCCAGGGTTCTCAGGGTCGATCGCGACCCCTTCCTTGGGAGTTCCGAGCTCGGCGGTGCCGGTCTTGCCCGCGACCTGGGCATCGGCCACCGCGGCCGCTGACCCGGTTCCCGAGTTGATCACCTCGACCATCATCGTTGTCAGCTGATCGGCCACCTCGGGACTCGTCACCTCGACCTCGCCGGCATCAGATTGCAGCTCGGGATCCTTGACCATCGAGGTCGGACTGCGAACGCCCGCGTTGGCGATCGTCTGCGCCACCGATGCCATCTGCAAGGGCGTCGCCAGGACCTGGCCCTGGCCGAGCGCGCTGAAAGCCAGCTCGAGATCACCTTCGATCGGGGTTGGGATCGTGCTCGAGGCGGGCTGGACGGCGGCCAGCGCCTCCTCGTTGTAGAGCGTCGGCGGCGAGTTAAAGCCGAACTTCTCGCTGACTTCGATGAACTTCTGGGCACCGATCTCGACGCCCATCGGACCGAAAACCGTGTTGCAAGAGTGGGCAAAGCTGCTGATCAGCGTGCCACCACAGGCCTCGTCGTAGGCGTTCGGGATCTCATAGCCCTCGACCGAGCTGTTGGAGGTCTCGACGGGGTACTCCTTCTTCGGGCTGGTCACACCCGCTTCGAGTCCGGCCACCGTGGTGACGATCTTCATCGTCGAGCCGGGGGGCTGGGGGGCGGAGAAGGCGACGCCGGCGAGCGCTCGGATCTCGCCGTTGCGAGCATCGAGGACCGCGATCCCGCCGAAGAGGTCGCCGAGCGCAGCGACGGAGGCATCCTGAAGGGCGGGGTCGATCGTTGTCTTCAGCGGCTTGCCGGCAGTTGGCTTGGTCGAGGCGATTACCCGCATCTCGGCGCCCCCCACAGCGCGCAGCTCGCCACCGGGGGAGCCGGCCAGGCGGCCGTCGAAAGCGAGCTCGAGGCCGCTGTTGCCCGCCGGCGTGCCCTCGGGGAATCCCTGGCCGGCCATCTGCTTGGCCCGTTCGGCCGGCGGCTCCCCGATCTCACCGGCGACCACCCCGCCGGTCCCGTTCGTGACCCGGGCCGACGCCGGCCCTTCGGCCAGCTTGCTGCCGTCACGGGCCAGGATCGGCGCCCGCTCGGGCGCTTCGGTGACCCGCTCCAGCCGTTCCTCTACGGCGAGTCCGGGGAAGACCATGCTCTGGCGCCAGGCGATCGCTCCCTCCTCGACAGGGACCGCCAGCTCGCCGGAGATCTCTCCGAAGGCGGTCGTCTCGATCACCAGCGGCAGCGCGACGATCTTCTCGCCGGCCTGTTCCAGCGGACCTCGAGGCTCGCCCGCCCCGATCGCCACGAGCGTCGCCGTCTCCTGCGCCTGCTCGTACTGTCTCTGTAGCTCTTCCGGGGAGGTTTCGGCCTGCGCGGCCGGGGTCAGCTCGGTGTGCATGGTCGCGAAGTCCTGATCGATCCAGGCCTGCGCGAAGCGCTCGACAGCCTCGATCTCAGCGGCCGGATCGTTGCCCACAGAAATGCCAAGCGCAAAGGCGACAGTGGCCAGGAGCACGGCCGGAAGCCCATGCGTGATCAAGCGTTTACGTTGCTGCGCTTCGGGGCTCGTCGGGCTCATTCGGCCGTCTATATCCGGGTGTGCGTGGATTCGAGAATCAGTCAGCTATCTTGCGTCATCGCCGGACTGCGGCGCCGATACGAGACAAATGTAGTGGGCGGGTCGGTGTGAACGCGCCGGGCGAGGAGTCTTTGCATGACCGGGATCGACTGGGCGATAGTGGTTCTCGCGTTGCTTGTCCTGCCGCTTGGTTGGCGGGAGGGTCTGATCGTCGGCGCGCTCACCCTCGCGGGCTTTGTCGGCGGAGCGGTGTTGGGCGCCCGCCTTGGCCCACTCCTGCTCTCCGGCGGTGCCGAGTCTCCCTACGCGCCGGCTGTCGCGCTCGCAGCGGGCTTGCTGGTCGGCGGCTTGCTTGCCGGCGCCCTCGAGGGGGTTGGGGCAGGTTTCAAGCACCGTCTGATCCGTGGTCGCAGCCTCGGCGCGATCGACGGAGTCGGCGGTGCCGCGATCTTCGCGACCCTCGCGCTCGCGCTCGCTTGGGTGGTTGGCGCCGCCGTGCTCAACACGCCCGCGCTCAAGGAGTTTCGTAACGATGTGCAGCGATCCTCGATTCTGGCGGCCCTCTACGACGCGGTCCCGCCGACGGGCCCGCTCCTCAACGCCCTCAACCGGATCGACCCGACCCCGCAGATCCGCGGGCCGAGCGCCGACGTTCGAGCTCCCGACCCCTCGATTCTCTCCGCGCCCGGGATCGAGCCCGCCGCCGGCAGCGTCGTCCGTCTGATCGGGACCGCGTGTGGGCTCGGGGTCGGAGGATCCGGCTGGGTCGCGGCGGCCGAGACCGTGGTGACCAACGCCCATGTCCTCGCGGGTCAGGAGGAGACGACGGTCGTCCGCCCCGACGGCGTCGAGCTCGACGCCTTCGCAGTGGCATACATCCCGCGTAATGACGTCGCTGTTCTGCGTGTTCCCGGGCTCGAGTTGAGCTCGCTCGAGCTTGTCGGCGGCCCGGAGCGTGGAACCAGCGGGGTCGTCCTCGGCTATCCCGGGACCGACGAGCTGCAACGGGCTCCGGTGCGGCTCGGCAGCACGGGGACGGTCGAGAGTCAGAACTCCTATGGGGCCGGGCCGGTCGAACGCCTGATGACCTCCTTCCGAGGCGAGGTCCGCAGCGGCAACTCCGGCGGGCCGGTCGTCGATGCGGATGGGAGGGTCCTGACCACTGTGTTCGCGGCCGCGGTCAGCTCCAGCCGTCCCGAGGGCCTCGGCGTTCCAAACCGCCTGGTTGAGCGGACTCTGGCCAATGCGGGCGAAGCACAGGTCAGCACCGAGCCTTGCGCTTAGCGCCTTTTCTCAAGAGGCCGTGAGGACGCTTCGCTACGCTGCGAAGATGGCTCCCGACCCCGTTCAGGGCAGCTCCAACAACGGCACCGCGACGCACCGCAACGGTGCCGGCGGCTCGCCCGTCGACGTCTGCCCGATGTTCCACGAGGCGGTCGAGCTGATCGGCCGTCGCTGGGCGGGCGTGATCCTCTTCGCACTCGCCGAGCACCCCCATTACTTTCGCGATCTCGCGGCGACGGTCCCACGGATGTCGGATCGACTCCTTTCGCAGCGGCTGCGTGAGCTGGAAGCCGAGGGGCTGGTCGACCGCGCGGTCCACGAGGGCACGCCGGCGCGCGTCTCCTATGCGCTGACGGAGACCGGTCGTGGCCTCGAGCCGGCGATCCGCGAGCTCTGCGTCTGGGCTCAGGAGTGGCGCTCTCGGCCTGACTGCTGAGCGCTGCACGCCGCGAGCGAGACGCGACTCGATTTACCAGGCCCGCGGATTGCCCGGGATGATCTCGTCCCACGTCAGCCTCGCTTCGATCACCTCGACGGGCGGGGCGGGCGTGGCCTCGCGATAGCGCTCCAGCTGGCCCAGCGCGTCGAAAGCGCGTTCGACCGCATCGGCGTAAGCGCCGATCACGACCGCGTCCCTCGGCGGCTCCAGCGCGGTGTTGGCGTCCTTCGCCACGTACGCGAAGACATGGTCGAAAGCGAGAGCCGAATCAACCCCGCCGCTGACGTCGACGCGGTCGTAGCGCCGCTCGCGCACGTCGAGGCGCGCGAGCTCCTCGGCCGAGGCGATCTCGATCAGCGCACCGTTGACCACCTGCTGCTCTTCGGCGGGCTCGATGTTGAGAGCCAGGATCCATCGCGGCCGGCTGCCGTCGTCGAGGCGGGCGAAGGTCTTCTCGCAGTTGAGGTTGTCCCGCAGCAGCGACCAGCGCCGCCGCCAGCCCCTCAGTACTGCCGCCTCGATCCGCGGGACCGGCCGGTCGAGTGTGGCCGCGGCGCTGAGCGGATCGACCAGCGAGGCATAGGCGAAGACGGCGTTGCGGGGCCCGTCGCTCA
>Ga0136633_1002392_pt1 | contig 13003 bp, 10 predicted proteins | sample AntDrymeUQ832206_2_FD_105494 | JGI IMG/M metagenome (GOLD analysis project Ga0136633, IMG submission 105494) | Polar desert sand microbial communities from Dry Valleys, Antarctica - metaG UQ83 (22.06) | ecosystem: Environmental > Terrestrial > Soil > Desert | place: Antarctica: Dry Valley... | reverse complement strand
GCGACGGCTGGAGCATCGTCTTCCTCGCGGGGCTCGCGGCCGCCTTCGCCGCCTACCTCGTCGGCCTGCGCCTCCTGCTCCGGAACGGGGTCGGGCTCCGCGCCGTCGGCGCGGTCGCCGTCGCGATCCAGCTCCTGCCGCTCGCCGGGCCGCTTCTCCTCTCCACCGACGGGTGGGCGTACTGGGAGTACGGGGCGATCGCGAACGACGGCGGCAGTCCGTACCGCGACACGCCTGCCGAGCATCCGGGCAACCCGGCGTTCCCGCACGCCGGCGCAGACTGGCGCGACACGACGTCGGTCTACGGGCCGGCGTTCACGTTGCTCTCGCAGGCCGTGGCGTACGGCGCGGGGTCGTCGGAGGACGCGGCGGCGTGGGCGTTCAAGCTCCTGGCCGCGGTCTCGATGCTCGCGCTCGCCGCTCTCGCCGCGCGCCTCTCGCCGCGCCCGGCGCTCGCTGCGGCGCTCGTCGGCTGGAACCCCGTGCTCGCGATCCACTTCGCCGGCGGCGGGCACAACGACGCGCCGATGATGGCGGTCGTGCTCGGCGCGCTGGCGCTCGCGGCGGCCGGGCGCCGGCGTTGGGCCGCCGTGCTGTGGCCCGTCGCGATCCTCGTCAAGTGGATCCCGCTCGTCTTCTTCACGTTGCGCGCGGTGTCGGCGCGGGCCGAGCGGCGGCGCGTCGCCCACGGTGTCTTCGCTGCGACGACCCTCGTCCTGGTCGGTGTCTCGACCTGGCTCTACGGCCTCGGCTGGCTGCGGGCGGCCGCGCCGCTCGCGCGCAACGCCGAGGGGCGAACGAGCTACGCACTCCCGCACCGGCTCGAGCAGCTCGGCCTGCCGCACGGGCTGACGCTGGCGCTCGCCGCCGCCGTCCTCGCGCTCGGGCTGGCGCTGCTCGCCCGGCGCGCGCACCGCGGCGAGCCCTGCCTCGGCCGCGCGGGCTGCCTCCTGCTCGTGACGACGCCGTGGCTCGCCCCCTGGTACCTCGTCTGGGCGCTCCCGCTCGCGGCCGCCGAGGACGACCGCCGGGCGCAACTCGTCGCGCTCGGCCTCTGCGCATACCTGCTGCCGCAGACGATCCTCTAGCGCTTGCGGAAGACCGTGACGCCGTCCTCGTCGAAGACGATCCGCCAGGCCGGGTCGAGCCGCAGGCGGCGCAGTCGCTCCGACGTCGCGAGCGCGGAGACCCGGTCGGCGTAGCCCGGCTGCGTCTCGTCGGCCGCGATCCACGTCGCGTCGTGCAGGAAGGGGAAGCTGTGCACGCGCCGCCGGCCCGAGAGGTGGGCGCCGAGTGAGTTCGTCGCTGTCACCACCGCGTCGTCGGGGATCAGCCGTACCGCCCGCGCGGCCACGCGGTCGTGCGCCGTGACGAGGTGCTCGCGGGCGCCGAGCGCCTCGCCGCCCGGGAAGGCGCGCCAGACCGGAACCGCGCCAAGCAGGTAGTTCGCGCCGAGCCCGGCGACCACGATCGCGGTCGCCACCGGCCGCACCCACCCGCGGTTCCGGCGGAGCCGCGCCGCGCCGAAGATCGCCGCCGCGACGAGACCCGGGATCGCCGTCGCGGTGTAGTGGAAGTGGATCGACTGCTGCGTCCGCGTCGAGGAGAGCAGGTTCGCTGCGAGCTCCGGCAGGGCGGTCAGCGCGGCGAGCGGTGCGAGCAGCGGCAGCGCGAGCAGCGGCAGCAGCAGTTCCAGCAAATAGGGGACGGCGTTCCCGTCGAACGCCTCTCCGAGCACGCGCAGCGGGTCGGTCGCGAGCGTCTCCGCGATCCCGGCCGGCGAGCCGCCGACCGCGCGGTAGCGGCCCTCGAACGGCGACGAGTCGCCGGGCGCGAAATGCGGTACGACGACCGAGATCGCGAGCGCCGCCACGGTCGTGCCCGCCACGGCGATCGCGGCGCCTGCGCGCTTCCGGCCGTGGGCGAGGGCGTACCAGATGCCGAGCGCGGCCACGGTCAGCCCGACGTGTTCCTTCGTCAGGCACGCCACGGCCGCCACCGCCGCGAACGCCGCCAGGCGGTGCTCGTCGAGATACCAGAAGGCGAGCAGCAGCAGCGGCGTGGCGAGCGCGACGGGATGGAAGTCGTTCACGGCGAGCCACTGCGTGGCGGGGTAAAGCAGGTACGCGAGCGCGAAGCCGGCCGCCGCGCGCTCAGAGCCGAGGTGCTTACGGGCGAGCAGGAAGACGGGCACCGCGCCGAGCGCGAGCGCGACCGCCTGGACGACGAGCAGCATCGTCGGATCGGGCCAGACCCACCAGAGCGGCGCGAGCGCGGCGAGAATCGGATCGAAGTGCGCGCCGAGCCGCGAGATCTGCGGGCCGCGCAGCGCCGTGACCTCGAGCACGTCCCCGTGTGCGGTCGACCAGACGGCCTGCACCATGTTGCCGAGGTCGAACCGCCCCGTATTGAACGCGAGGTGCTGGAGCGACGCGAGCGCCCCGAAGCCTGCCGCGAACGCGCCGATGCCCGCCCAGAGGACGACGCGCCACCTCACGCCCGCGCGACCGCCCGCTCGAGCAGGCCGCGCCAGCGCCGGCCCAGCACCTCCTCGCTCGCGTGCTCTCGGTAGGCGGCGAGGCCGCCCGCGGAGATTCGCTCCGCGAGCTCGCCGTCGGCAGCGAGGCGCCGGACCGCCTCGGCGAGCGCGGCCGGGTCGCCCGGCGGCACGAGCAGCGCGCTCTCCCCGGCGAGCAGCAGCTCGCGAGCGGCCGGCGTGTCGGCTGTGACGAGCGGCGTGCCGCACGCGAGCGCCTGGAACGCCTTGTTCGGGATCACGCGGCGCGCCTTCGGCGAGGTGCCGAAGATCCCGAGCGCGCAGCCCGCGCCGTGCAGCGCGGCCGGCAACCGCTCGTACTCGACCCAGTCGACGTGCTCGACGTTCGGCGGCCGGTCGCGCAGAAGGTGATCGAGCTGGCCGCTGCCGACGACGGTGAAGGGCACCGCGGGCGCCAGCCGGGCCGCAGAGAGGATCGTCTCGAGCCCGTGCAGCGGGATCAGCTTGCCGACGAAGAGCGCCGAGAAGCGTTCGGGGCGCCGCCAGCCCGGTGCGAAGACCCGCTCCTCCGCCCCGACGAAGCAGACCGCGAGGCGCTCCTCCGGCAGGTCGGCGAGCGCCGCGAGGGAGCGGGCGCTCTCGGCGGTGTCGGCGACGACGAGGTCGGCCGAGCGGAGTGCGCGGCGGTCGATCGCCCGCAGCAGGCGCGCGGCCGGCGAGCCGGACGCGAAGCGGCCGCGGTCCTCGACCAGCGTCTCCGTCAGCGAGACGAGCGGGTTGAAGACGACCGGCGCGCCGCGGGCGGCCCACCGCGCGGCCGGCAGGTCGAGGTGCCCGGGATAGCCGACGAGCACGACGTCGAAGCGCTTCCGCCGGCCGACGAGCAGCCGGGCCTGCGCTCCGGCGAGCCGCAGCGCCGCGCCCGCGCCGGGCGACCACTTGTGCCGTCGTCCCTCCCAGACGCCGGCGTGCCGCTCGAAGACCTCGACGCCGGCGGCGCGGAGGGAGGAGATCACCTGGGCGTTCCGTGGATAGTCCCGCTCGTACGTGCCGAAGTAGAGAACGCGCACTAGCGCAGGATCTCGTCCACGTGCTGCGCCCCGGCGCGCGCCCCGTCCGTCCGCTCCTCGTGGTGGCTCGTGATCAACTCGCTGAGCAGGCCGAGCGAGAGGAACTGCATCCCGACCACGACGAGGAGCACTCCGAGCGTCAGTAGCGGCCGGTGGCCGATCGCGGAGCCGCCGAGCTTCAGCACCGCGAGGTACGCGAGGACGACCGAGCCGACGCCGCCGAGCGCGAGCCCGAGCCCGCCGAAAAGATGCAGCGGCCGGTGCCGGTAGCGGCCCATGAAGGTGACGGTGAGCAGGTCGAGGAAGCCGCGCAGGTAGCGCTCCATCCCGTACCGGGAGCGGCCGTGCTCGCGCGGCCGGTGGTTCACCGGCAGCTCCGCGACGCGGAAGCCGCGGTAGTGGGCGAGCACGGGGATGAAGCGGTGCAGCTCGCCGTAGATGCGCAGGCCGCGCAGCACCTCGGCGCGGTAGGCCTTCAGGCCGCAGTTCAGGTCGTGCAGCCGCAGCCCGGAGAGCCGCCCCGTGACGCCGTTGAAGATCCGCGACGGGATGCGGCGGCTGAGCGGGTCGCGCCGCCGCGTCTTCCAGCCGGAGACGAGGTCGAAGCCCTCGTCGAGCTTGGCCAGCAGGCGCGGGATCTCGGCCGGGTCGTCCTGCAGGTCGCCGTCGATCGTGACGACGATCTCGCCCTCGGCCGCCTCGAAGCCCGCCTGCAGGGCCGCGGCCTTGCCGAAGTTGCGGCGCAGACGGACGACCTTCACGTTCTCCGCGGCGGCGTGCAGCCGCGTCAGCGCGGAGAACGTCCCGTCGGTCGAGCCGTCGTCGACGAACACCGCCTCCCAGGGCCGTCCGAGCGGCTCGAGGGCCGAGCCGAGCTCGTCGAGCAGCAGCGCGACGCTCCGCTCCTCGTCGTGCACGGGGATGACCACGGAGATCACGCGCCGAGGGTATCGAGCCGCCACCGTTAGCGTATGGCGGCCATGTCCGACCTGCTCACGATCAACGAGGCGCTCGCGCTCGTGCTCGACCGAATCCGACGGCTCCCCGCCGAGCCGGTGGCGATCGAGGACGCCGCGGGGCGCGTGACCGCGGAGGACGTCGTCGCCGAGGTCGAGCTGCCGCCGTTTCGCAGCTCCGCGATGGACGGGTTCGCCGTGCGCGCCGCCGACACCCCGGGGACGCTAGCGATCGTGGATCGCGTGGCGGCAGGCCGTCCCTCCGACCGGGTTCTCGGGCCGGGCGAGGCGATGGCGATCTCCACCGGCGGCGTCGTCCCCGAGGGCGCCGACACCGTCGTCCCGATCGAGATCGTTGCCGTATCCGGCAACGCCGTGGAGATCTCGGAGCCTGCGGAGCACGGCGCGAGCGTCCGGCCCGTGGGCGGCGACGTCGCCGCCGGCGCGGTCGTCCTTCCCGCGGGGCTCCGCCTCACGCCGGCCCGGATCGGGGCGCTCGCCGCCGCCGGCGTGGCCTCGGTCTCCTGCGCTCGCCGCCCCCGTGCCGCCGTCCTCAGCACGGGGACGGAGCTGCGCCGCCCCGGCGAGCCGCTCGGGCCGGGCCAGATCTACGAGTCGAACAGCCTGATGCTCGCCGCCGCCCTAGCCGCGGCCGGCGCCGAGGTCGTGCGGCTCGAGCCCGTAGCGGACGACGAGGACGCGCACCGCGAGGCGCTCGCCCGCGGGCTCGAGGCGGACGTCCTCGTCAGCTCCGGCGGCGTCTCCGTCGGCCCGCACGACCTCGTCCGGGCGGTGGGCGGCGAGCTCGGGATCGAGGAGGTGTTCTGGCGTGTCGCCGTCAAGCCCGGCAAGCCGGTGGCGTTCGGGGTGCGCGGCGACACCCTCGTCTTCGGCCTCCCCGGGAATCCCGTCTCGGCCCTGGTCGGGTTCGAGCTCTTCGTCCGTCCCGCGCTGCGCGCCCTCGCCGGGGAGACGAGCCCGGAGCCGCGCTTCGAGCCGGGCACGCTCGCGGAGGCGCTCCGCCGCGCGCCGGCGCGCGACCAGCTCGTCCGGGCGCGGATCGAGCCGTCGCAGGACGGCGTGTTGCTGCGGCCGCTGCGCGGCCAGGACTCCCACATGATCGTCCGCGCCGCGGCCGCCGACGCGCTCGTGCACGTCCCGCGCGGCGAGGGCGAGCTCGCTGCCGGTAGCGCCGTCCGCTACCTCGCGATCTAGGAGGGATTGACGAAACATCGGCTGTGCCGCCGAGACGGCGTTCCGCCAATCCCTCCTAGCCGAGCGCGAGCGTCGTCTCTGCTGCCGCGCCCGCAGGCGTGACACGCACCGGCTTCGCGTAGGCGATCCAGCGCTGCGTGGCGAAGAAGCGCGGATGGCACGCCTGCAGCGCCAGCTGCTCGATGCCCTTCGACTTCAGGACGGAGACCTCGGTCGCATCGACGATGCGGTGCCCGGTGATGCGGTACTCGTACGTCGCATAGGGCAGCTCGACGAAGACCCGGTCGCCCGCCTTGAGCCGGTCGATGTGCGAGAACGGCGCGCCGTACGTCGTCCGGTGGCCGGCGACGTAGACGAGCTCGCCCTCGCCCGGCACCCCCGACTTCAGGTAGCGGCCGGGCCCGCGCTTCAGCGAGTCCGTGTCGGTGCCGTTGACGATGATCTCGTTCACGCCGAGCGCCGGAATGCGGAGCCGTGCGACGGCGTCACCGCGCTCGAGCTGCGCGCGCCACGCCTTGGCCTCGCGCGCGAGCTGCGCGCGCAGCGCCTTCGGGTCTGCGGCGACCACGGCCGTCGCGGCCGCGCCGCGTGGAGCGAGGCTGCGCTCGAAGCTCTGCTCGAGCCCGCGCTGCTCGTATTCGTTCACGACGGCGGTGAACGGGTCCTGCCACTGCCAGACGGCGACCGCCCAGGCGAGCGTGCCGAGGCCGGCGACGATCATCAGCGTGCCGGCGATGCGGGTGAGCCGTTTCATCACCCCTCTAACGCATCTCGCTCCTCGCGGGGTGCGCGGTGGCCGCGAGCCGTCCGGAGCAGCCGGCCCGCGAGGCCCCGGAGCGGCTGCTCCGTCCGGTCGCGGATGTCCGGGAATGCGGCGTAGCGACTGCCTGCGAGCGTGGCGAGCTGCGCCCCCGCCGCCAGCCAGCCCAGCGCGAGCAGCACGGCCAGCCAGGGCACGTAGCCGGTGGCCACGAGCGACAGGAGGTACCAGGGAGTCTCCCAGCCGAGCTGCTGCCGCTCCGCGAACGAGAGGACGAGCAGCAGCGGGCCGGCGAGCCCGGCCGCGAGCAAGGCTCCCCGCAACAACGCGGGCCCGGCGTGCACCTGCGGGAGCCAGAGCCATGCGTAGAGCGTCGGCAGGAGATAGACGAGCGCGAACGGGTTCGTCGCGACGACGAGGACGGCGACGAGCCCGAGCGCGAGCAGCGCGACCGCGTAGCCGGCGAGTGACTCCTCCGTCGTCGCCGGCCGCCGCGGCAGCAGGCGCTCGCGAGAGACGAGCCAGGCCGCGCCGCCGAGCGCTACGAGCAGCGCGACCACGAGCAGTGGCGGCTGGCCGACGCCGGGTGCGTCCGGCGGCAGGGGACGGCCGTCCGGCGCGGCCGGGAAGGCGCCGAGTCGCGCGGCGGCGAAGAGCAGCGCGCCGACGAAGGCCCAGAAGAAGGCGCGGCTGCGCAGGCTCCGCACCGCGGGCAGGAGGCTGATCCGCCGCCGCCGCAGCCGTGCGAACAGGTCGACCGCACCGATCGCGAACGGCAGCAGCGCGGCGACGAGCACGAGCTGGATCGCCCAGCCGAGCACGATCCGCCGACCCAGGTAGACGTAGGAGGCCGGCCCCTGCCCCAGCTCGAGCCCTGAGTCGAGCGACCCGAGCAGCGCCTGCGTCGCGCGACCCAGGTCGGCGAGGCGCGCGGCGTCGAGCGGCGCCTGCTCGAGCTCCGCCCGCGACCCCGACGCGGTAGTCAGCGTCAGCGCCGGGATGCCGCGCGTGACGAGCGGCCCCTGCTCGCCCAGCGTGTACGGGAAGCCGAGATCGAGCAGCTGGCGCAGCGCGCTCGCCCGCTGCGGCTCGGCGCCGGTCGCCTCCAGCACGCGGACGGCCGCCGTGCGGACGAGCGTCGAGGCGGGCGAGCGCGGCGTATCGCCGCCGATCAGGAGGCGCGGCAGCCCGCCGCCGCCGAGCGCGTCGAGGCTGATCACGGCGATCGCGTCGTCCGCGTAGGGCGAGCTCTCGGCGAAGTGGGCGGCCCCGAGCGCGCCGTAGGCGCCCCCGTCGGTGGAGACGAAGACGAGCCGGTGCGCCGGGCGTGCCTGGATCCCGCTCCCGCCCGTGACGGGCGCGTACGCGCGCGCCAGCTCGATCAGCACTGCGGTGCCCGACGCGTTGTCGGCCTCTCCGGGCCCGAAGCCCGCGTTGTCCCGGTGCGCGAGGAAGACGATCGCCCGCGGCGAGGCCCCCTCTGCGACGGCGACGAGGTTCGCCAGCCGCACGCGGCCGCGGCCGGGTATCTCTGCCTCGAACTGGTCCTGCTGGGCTCGGAAGCCGTAGAGCCCGAGCTGCCGCTGGAACCACTGGGCCGCTCCGAGCGCGCCCGCCGTCCCGGGCGAGCGGTCGGGGTAGTCGCGGGCGAGCTCGCGGGCGAGCGTCGCGGTCGTCCCGCCGTCGAAGCCGGGCGGCAGCGTGGGCGCCGGCAGCACGTCGGGCCGGCTGACAGTGAACGCCGCGAGCAGGAGCGGCAGGGCGACCAGCAGCCAGGTGCCGCGGACCGTGCGCGCGTTGAGCGGGCGTTCGGCAGACTCGCGTCGCGTACGGGCCGGGCGCCGCCGCGGCTCAGGCCGGCGCCCGCGGCCGGCCGGGGGGCGGGGCGGCTCCATCGCGTGGCTAGTCTAGGCAACGCTGCGGCCCGTACCATGCGCGCATGGCCGATCCCTCGACCATCCTCCTCGTCGACGACGAGGACTCCGTGCAGAAGCTGCTCACCTATCCGCTCGAGCGCGACGGCTTCCGGGTGATCGCCGCACGTGACGGCGAGGAGGCGCTGGTGCGCTTCGCCGAGCGTACCTACGACCTCGTCGTGCTCGATCTGATGCTGCCGAAGCTGGACGGGCTCGAGGTCTGCAAGCGGCTGCGCGCGACCAGCTCCGTCCCGATCATCATGCTGACCGCGCGCGACGACGAGCTCGACAAGGTGCTCGGCCTGGAGCTCGGCGCCGACGACTACATCACGAAGCCGTTCTCGATCCGGGAGTTCCGCAGCCGGGTGCGCGCGCTGCTCCGTCGGGCGGCGACGCAGCGCACCACCGACGCGGACGCAGACGACGAGCTGATCGAGGAGGGCGACGTGCGGATCGACGCCGCCCGCCGGACCGTGCACGTGCGCGGCGGCGAGGTGCAGCTGACGTTCGTCGAGTTCGAGCTGCTGCGGACGCTCGCGGGCGCGCCGGGCCGCGTCTTCTCCCGCCGCCAGTTGCTCGAGCGACTGCGCGGCGGTGCCGACTACCGGGAGCCGCGCACGATCGACGTCCACGTGCGCCACCTGCGCGAGAAGATCGAGCGCGACGCCCGCGAGCCGGAGCTGATCCTGACTGTGCGCGGCGTCGGCTACCGCTTCCGCGACCGGTGATCCGCGGCATCCGCCTCCGGCTCGCACTCGCGCTGCTGGCGGTCGTGACGGGTGCGCTCGGGGTCGCCTACGCGACCGTGGTGCCGACGCTCGAGAACCGGCTCGTGGGCGCGACGCTCGACCAACTGGAGCAGGACGCCCCGACCGTGCAGGCGTGCCTCTCGGGTGTCGAGTTCCAGCTCTGGCAGCAGTGCGCGGACAACGGGCCTGCGATCCTGAACGTGCGGGTGGTCGTGTACGAGGTACTCCGGCGCGATCCGCCGGCGCTCCAGATCGTGGCCGACTCGCAGGGCGGGACGTCGCAGGACGTCGAGCGCGACGAGATCGCGGGCGAAGCGGCCTCCAAGGCCCGCCCGCAGCGTGGGACGGTGACGCGGGGCGACGCCCGTTTCGCCGAGGTGGCGGTCCCCCTCTCGCCGGACGGCCCGGTCTTCCTGCTCACGAGCCCGCTCAAGGACACGCTTTCGAGTATCGACGTCGTGGCGCGACGCCTGCTCGTCGGCGGCGCGATCGCCCTCGTCGTCGCTTTGCTGCTGGGCTACGCCGGTGCGTCGTTCCACGCGAGCCGGATCCGACGGCTCGAGCGCGCGGCCGACCGGATCGCGAGCGGCCGCTTCGACGAGCCCGTCGTGGACGAGGGGAACGACGAGCTGGGCGAGCTGGCCGCCGCTTTCGAGCGGATGCGGCTGCGGCTGGAGAATCTCGACCTCGCCCGCCGCGAGTTCATCGCCAACGCCTCGCACGAGCTGCGTACGCCGCTTTTTTCGCTCGGCGGCTTCCTCGAGCTGCTGACGGAGGAGGACCTGGACGACGCGACGCGCCGCGAGTTCCTCGCCACGATGCGCGAGCAGGTCGACCGGCTGACCAAGCTCGCCACCGACCTGCTCGACCTCTCCCGGCTCGATGCCGGCCGCATGCGCGTCGAGCTGGAGCCCGTCGACCTCGGCGAGGTGGCGCGCCTCCTCGGCGAGGAGTTCGGCGTCCTCGCCGAACTGCGCGACCATCGTCTGCGAGTGGAGGTGGAGGGCGAGCCGACCGCGCAGGGCGACGAGCTGCGCGTGTTGCAGGCCGGCCGCGCGCTCGTCGACAACGCACTGGTGCACACGCCGCCCGGCACGATCGTCGTCGTGCGCGCGTCGGCGGCGGGCGGCCGCGCGCTGCTCTCGGTCTGCGACGACGGACCGGGAATCGCGCCCGAGAACGCCGACAGCGTCTTCGACCGCTTCTACCGCGTCGAGGGCGACGTCGCCTCCGGCAGTGGGCTCGGTCTCGCGATCGCCCGCGAGCTGGCGACGCTGATGGGCGGCGAGGTGACGCTCGCGTCGGGTCCTGGCCGGACGGTCGTCACGGTCGCGCTGCCGGCGTCCGTGCGCGAGCGGGAGGCCGTCGCCGTTTCCACGTGAAAACGGGCCGTCGCTACAGTGCGGCGATGCGCCCGGGAGCCCTTGCCGTCGTCGCACTCGTCGCCGCTGCGCTCGGTTCCGCCGCCACGCTCTTCGTCGCGCAGGAGACCGGCTGGATCGACGCCGACGCCTCTCCGGCCGCCACGGTCGTGATCGACGGCTCCGGAGCCGTCGCGGCCGCACCAGTCGCCGCTCCGCTCGTCGGCGACTCCTTCGAGCCGGCACGCATCTACGCCCGGACGACGCCGGGCGTCGTCACCATCTACGCCCTCTTCGACGGAGGCGCTCGCTCGCAGGGCTCCGGCTTCGTCGCCTCGGGCGACGGACACGTGCTGACGAACTCGCACGTGATCACGAGCTCGGGCGAGCGGGGCCCCGTGCGCGGCGCCTCGAGCGTCTACGTCGTCTTCGCGGACGGTGACCGTATCCCGGCGAAGATCGTCGGCTGGGACCTCTTCAACGACACCGGCGTGATCAAGGTCGATCCCGCCGAGCACGCCGTCACGCCGATCCCGCTCGGCGACTCGAGCGCGGTCGTGGTCGGCGAGCCCGTGGCCGCGATCGGGAGCCCGTTCGGGAACGAGAACTCGCTCGCGGTCGGCGTCGTCTCCGCCGTCTCGCGCTCGATCCCGTCGCTCACCTCGCGCTACAACGTCTCGAACGCGATCCAGGTGGACGCGCCGATCAACCACGGCAACTCCGGCGGCCCGCTGCTCGACGCGCGGGGCCGCGTGATCGGGATCAACGCGCAGATCCGCTCCGAGTCGGGCAACGCCGAGGGCGTCGGTTTCGCGATCCCGATCAACTCCGTGCGCCGCTCGATGGAGCAGCTGATCGCGACCGGCAGGGTCGCCTACGCCTACGTGGGGATCACGACGCAGGACGTCACGCCGGCGCTCGCCCGCAAGTACGGGCTTGCCGCGGAGCGCGGCGCGATCGTCGAGGACGCTGTCGACGGCTCCCCGGCGGCGAAGGCCGGGCTGCGCGGCTCCAGCCGCCAGGAGCTCTTCAACGGCGCGGCCGTGCCGGTGGGCGGCGACGTGATCGTGGCCGTCGCGGGGCAGGCCGTCGAGCGCGCGGACGACGTCGGCCGGATCGTCACCGAGAGTCTCAGCCCGGGCGACGTCGTCGACGTCGCCGTGCTCAAGGGCGGCAAGGGCGCGCGGCGCGTCGTCAAGCTCCGGCTGGTGGAGCGCCCGGTCGGCCCGTAGGCGTTTGCGGCGGCCGCCAGGCAGGTATATGCACTACGTGAAGCAAGATAGAGTTGCACAGCTTTCGTCGAACTCGAGAGAGGTTGAATCAGGTGAGTGAAGTTTCTGCGACGCAACTCGCCGACGGGGGCCGGACGGTGCGGTTGACGATCCCGGCCAAGCCGGAGTACATCACGCTCTCCCGGCTCGCCCTGACGGGCCTCTCACGCGTCCGGCCGCTGACCGAGGACGTCCTCGCAGACCTCAAGCTCGCGCTGACGGAGGCCTGCTCCAACTCCGTCCGCCACGCGTACGACGACGGTGAGGGCCACGTCGAGATCAGCTTCGAGCTGCGCGACGACCGGCTCGTCGTCGAGGTCGCCGACGACGGCGCCGGGTTCGAGCCCGAGGGCGCCGGCCGGAAGCTCGGCGGCGACGAGCTCGCCGAGGGCGGGCTCGGGATCGCGATCATCCGCTCGATCGCCGACGAGGTCGAGATCGGCGGCGGCGCCGGCGGCCGCGGTTCTCGCCTCCGCTTCACGAAGCTGCTCTAGCCCGCGGCCGGCTCCTCGGGCGGGCGTCGCGAGCTGATCGTCGTCTCCAACCGCGGGCCAGTCGGCTACGACCTGGACGCCGCCGGCGAGCGCGTCACGCGCCGTGGCTCCGGCGGGCTCGTCACCGCGTTGCGGCCGCTCGTGTCGCACCATGACGTGACGTGGATCGCGAGCGCCCTCACCGGCGAGGAGCGGCGGCTCGCGGCGCACGGCGCCGTGGAGGAGCGGGCGGCGGACGGCTCGGTCTACCGGCTCCGGCTCGTCGCGCACGACCCGGCGGCGTACGACCGCTTCTACAACGTCGTCGCGAATCCGACGCTTTGGTTCGTCCAGCACGGGCTCTGGGCGCTGAAGCACGATCCGGGCTCGGGTCTGGAGGCGGCCTGGGACGAGGGCTACGTGCCGGTCAACGCCGCCTTCGCGGACGCGGTGCTCGAGGAGCTCGAGCACCGGCCGGGTGCTGCCGTCTGGTTCCACGACTACCACCTCTACCTCGCGCCGCGGCTGGTGCGCGAGCGGCGCCCGGACGCCCTGCTCTCGCATTTCGTCCACATCCCGTGGGGCGAGCCGCAGGCGTGGAGCGTGCTGCCCGCGCGGCTCGTGCGGGCGGTCCACACGGGGCTGCTCGCGAACGACGTCGTCGGCTTCCACACCGAGCGCTGGCGCGCGGCCTTTCTCGCCTCGTGCGCGGCGCTCGGGCTCGATGCCGGCGGC
>Ga0136633_1002391_pt1 | contig 13008 bp, 12 predicted proteins | sample AntDrymeUQ832206_2_FD_105494 | JGI IMG/M metagenome (GOLD analysis project Ga0136633, IMG submission 105494) | Polar desert sand microbial communities from Dry Valleys, Antarctica - metaG UQ83 (22.06) | ecosystem: Environmental > Terrestrial > Soil > Desert | place: Antarctica: Dry Valley... | reverse complement strand
GCTGACCTCAGTCGCCTGCTGCAGGTCCTCGAGGGGCATGGCGGATGGCTGACACCGGAGCGCCGCGACCGGATCCTCGTGGAGTCCCTGGACAGCGCGATCACCGAGATCGAAACGACTCTCGGGAGCGACCCCGCTGAATGGCGATGGGGTCAACTGCATCAGGCCGTGTTCCAGCATCCGCTGGCGGCACGTGTGGACGCGGAGACGCGTCAGCGGCTCTCGGTCGGCAGCTGGCCCATCGGCGGATCGGCGTCCACGCCGATGGCCACGGCGTACCGCTCGACCGACTATCAGCTCACGTCGGGCGCATCGTTCAGGATGGTGGCCGACGTCGGCAATTGGGATGCGACGACGGCCATCAACACGCCGGGACAATCGGGCAACGCGGCCAGCCCGCATTACCGCGACCTGGCGCCGCTCTGGGCACAGGGGGGCTATTTCCCGCTTGCCTACTCGCGAGCCGCCGTGGAGACGGTCACCCGCACGCGCATCGAGCTGCAGCCTCGCTGACCCGCGCGGACCCGAGTGGATGTGCCTACGGGCGCACCTGCACGCCCCGCCAGAATGCGATCCGTCCCGCAATCTCGGCGGCGGCGGACTTGGGCGACGGGTAGTACCAGGCCGCGTCCCGATTCTCGCGTCCACCGGCGGTCACGTGGTAGTACGACGCTTCGCCCTTCCACGGGCAAGTCGTCCGGTGCTCGCTCGGCGCGAAGTGCTCGCGGCGCAAGGCGTCGGCCGGGAAGTAGTGATTGCCTTCGACCACGACCGTGTCGTCGGACTCGGCAATGACGGTGTCGTTCCAGAGGGCCTTCATCGAGTGCATCTCCTCGTTGGGCGGAGACGTCCGCCTGCCCTTTGGACGCCATCGCCCCGCGATCGTTGCGTGCCGGCACTAGCCCAGGGTGTCGTACCGCACGGCGACGATCTCGAGAGCTTCAGGACCGCGCGGTGCGCGCACGGTGACGACATCGCCCACCTTGGCCGTCAGTAGCGCCTTGGCCAGAGGTGACCGCCAGGACACCCGCGCGTCGCCCGCGTCGAGTTCGTCCACGCCGACGATCGTCACTTCGCGCTCGGCGCCGCTCTCGTGCAAGGTCGTGACCGTTGCACCGAAGTGCACGCGATCGTGGGTCTTGCCGGAGTTGTCCACAATCACGGCGCGGTCCAGGCTCTTGGACAGGTAGCGAATCCGCCTGTCGATCTCGCGCAGCTTCTTCTTGCCGAAGATGTAATCGCCGTTCTCGGAGCGATCGCCGTTACCTGCAGCCCAGGTCACCGCGGTCACGATGGGCGGGCGGTCCACTTTCCACAGACGGGCGAGCTCGTCCTGCAGCCGCCGATACCCGGCAGGCGTGATGTAGTTCTTCGCCTCGTCACTCATCGCGCCTCGATGGTGACATGAAGTCGACGGCGCTTCGTTGGCGGTAAAACGCCGTCGGCCGGGATATCGTGTGGCGCACGCGCACCGGTGTGCTTGCGGCCTTCCCCATGAAACACTCGACTTCCCCTCTCGCACGCCTGGGCTCATCGCCCTGGCTGGTCGTCGGCCTGCTGGTGCCGGTTGCGCTGTTGAACTACCTCGATCGCCAGATGCTGGCGTCGATGAAGTTCTCGGTGATGCAGGATGTCTCCGACATCGGACTCGAGGCCAACTGGGGCGCCGTGCTGGCCTTGTTCAAGTGGGTGTATGCCTTTCTCAGCCCGGTCGGCGGCTACCTGGCCGACCGGTACAACCGCCGGCATGTGATCGTGGCCAGCCTGCTGGTCTGGTCGACGGTGACATGGGCCACGGGCATGGTCGCCTCGTACGAGCAGCTGCTCTGGACGCGGGCCCTGATGGGAGTCAGCGAAGCCTTCTACATCCCCGCGGCCCTGGCCCTCATCTCCGATTACCACCGCGGCCCCACGCGGTCGCGGGCGGTCGGCCTGCACCAGATGGGCATCTACATCGGCGTGATCATCGGCGGTTTTGGCGGGTATGCCGCCGAGAACCCGGCGTTCGGCTGGCGCCTGGCCTTCGAGGCGTGCGGCCTCATCGGCATCGTGTACGCGGTCCCGCTGTTCCTGCTGCTCCGCGACTCTCCGGCCCGCGCCTATGCCGGCGGTGCGGATCGCCCGTCTCCGGGTCGAGCCGTACGCGAGCTCGCGGGCAACGGCTCATTCCGACTGCTGGTGCTGTACTTCACGCTGCCGGCGCTGGCCGGATGGATTGTGCGCGACTGGATGCCGGCGATCCTCAAGGCGGAGTTCGGCATCGGGCAGGGTCTGGCCGGCGTGTCCGCCACCATCTACTGGCAGGCTGCCGCGATCATCGGCGCGCTCGCAGGCGGGTGGCTTGCCGACCGCTGGATGCGTCGGACGCCGCGTGGGCGCATCTACGTGAGCGCGATTGGCATGGCGCTCATCGTGCCGGCGATGTTCGGCGTCGGCTACGCGCCACAGACGGGCCTGCTCTCGGTCGCCGTGGCCTTCCTCATCCTGTTCGGCCTCGGCTGGGGGTTCTTCGACGCCAACAACATGCCGATCCTCTGCCAGGTGACCCGGCCGGAACTGCGTGCCACCGGCTACGGCATCATGAACCTCTTCAGCATCAGCTGCGGAGGCTTTGCCGACTGGGGCTTCGGCATGATGCGTGACAGGAATGTGCCGCTGGTCGGCATCTTCGGCACCTTCGCCAGCGTGGCGATCTTCTCGATCGTGCTCGTGCTGTTGATTCGGCCGCGCTACAACGACGCCAGTCCGACGCCGATCGGCCACTGAGGGCTACGGGCCGGCGCGCGTCAACTCCTGCCAATCCTGGTCCTGAAGTGCCTCGCGCGGGTCGAACGACGGCGAGTTGCTGACGATGTAGCTGCCATCCACCCCATGGCGGAGTCCTCGATGGTGAAACGGTCGCATGGTCGCCACGCGGGCGGTGAGCCGAGTGCGCGAATCGTATCATCGCGCCAGGCGCAGCCCTGCCCTCAGCGCGTCGCCGCCACGGGGCGCGTCACGAGCTGTCCCGCTGCGGCGATCATGTCGAAGCTTCGGCGACGCTGGTCGAGGTCGTACACGTCGGACACGACGATCAATTCGTCGGCGCTGGTGCGATCGACGAGCGCCTGCATGCCCTCGAGTACGGTGTCGACGCTGCCGATGATGCTGCAACGCAGCATCTGCGAGGCGTGCAGCTTCTCTTCGGCGCTCCAGTAGGTGTCGATGTCGTCGATGGGCGGCTGCATCAGCCGACGGGCGCCGCGAACGATGTCGGCAAATGACATCTGCTGCGAGGTGGCGAGCCGACGAGCCTCGGCGTCGGTGGCGGCGGCGATGATGTTGACGCCAACCATCGCATGGGGTGCCGACAGCTGCGGCGACGGCGTGAAGCGAGCGCGGTAGATCGACAGCGCCGCGTCGAGGTGCTGTGGCGAGAAGTGCGACGCGAAACCGAACGGCAACCCGAGTTGGGCTGCAAGCTGCGCGCCGAACAGGCTCGACCCGAGGATCCAGAGCGGCACCTCCGTACCGGCGCCCGGGATGGCCTCGATGCGCTGTCCTGGGGCGGTCGGCCCGAGGAAGGCCTGGAGCTCCAGCACGTCCTGCGGGAAGTGATCGGCGGCGGCCGGATCACGCCGCAAGGCGCGGAGCGTCTGCTGGTCGGTGCCCGGGGCCCGCCCCACGCCCAGGTCGATCCGTCGAGGGAACAGCGCCGCCAGAGTCCCAAACTGCTCCGCGATGACGTACGGCGCGTGGTTGGGCAGCATGATGCCGCCCGCGCCCACCCGGATGGTGCTGGTGCCGGCGGCGATGTGGGCGATCACCAGCGAGGTCGCGGCCGTGGTGACCATCGGCATGTTGTGGTGCTCGGCTACCCAGATCCGGGTGAAGCCGAGCGCCTCCACATGCCGGGCCAGGTCACGCGCGTCGTCCAGCGCGATGCGCGTGGTGCCGCCCTGTCTGACCCGTCCAAGCTCGAGTACCGAAAGTGGAATCACGTTGACCCTCGTGGGCCCGGGGCGGCCGCATGCGCGCCGAGGTCCTCCACTCCAGTATCGGGCCTGAACGATCCCGGCGCACCCTCGCGCGCAATCGCGCCAGCGGCAAGTGCACCGGCGCCGGGAGGCCGAGGCCCATCGCGCGCGTGTGACGACCGGCTACGACGGCGGCGTGGCCGCGCGGTCGAGGATGGCTCGCACGGTGACCTCGACCTGATTGGTGACGCCGATACCGAGGTAGGCCGGGCGCGCGATGGCATAGGCGTCGATGCGCAGCGGAAATGTCACCTTGACGACGAGGCGGTCACCCTTGTACAAGAGGTCGGCCCGGCCGGTCACCGGGTTGCCGCGACCATGCAGCGTGAGGACACCGCTGAATCCGAGCGCCGCAGACTGGCCCCGTGCGGGTAGCGGTGCGTCGAGGACGATCGCGTCGAGCACCGCGGTGTCGTATCCCGGTCCCCTGGAGACCTCGAGGTAGTTGTCGCGCAGGTGCACATCGCGCAGCCCGATGCCCGTCTGCAAGGTGGCGAGGTCCACGACAAAAGCGCCTTCGACGTGCCGGGTGCCGTCGACGGTGGTCACCCTCCCCGTGACAGCGGTCGTCTTGGCCTCGAAGCGGCCGCCAACCGTCAGCGGGCACACCACGGCCACGCGTCCCTGGATCGCCTGCCATGTCTGCTCCTGCGCCGACGCGACGTGGCTGGCGCACAGCAGCCAGGAGACGACCAATCCCCGTCCGACGATCAGCGTAGCGCCGTGCATGCGGTGTCTCCTCAGTCCACGGTCTTCAGGAACAGCTGCACCACGAACGCCGTGGAGCGCTGCGGCCCCACGTACTGGTCGCGCACCGATGTCGTGATCGTGATGTGGGGGGTCAGCCTCGCGCTCAGCTCGGGGCGAAGGTACCAGCGGCGATCCTGGTGCGGCGATTCGACGTTCAGGCGGTCGGCGCTGATCGACGCGACCAGCCAGTCGGTGGCATAGACAAACAGCTGCACGTACCCGGTGTGCTGATCGAAAGTGCGCCCGCCGTCGGCGCGATCGCCACGACGTACCAGGTCGTGCTCGGCCAGGACACCCCACGAGCCCAGCCCGAGCCGCGCGTACACACCGGTGAGTCGCTCATCGAACCTCGCGTTGCGTGAGACGCGAACGGAGACGCCGGTGGCGAGGCGGTCGCCGAGCAGGTACGTCTCGGCCAGCACGCCGGCCCCGCGGGTGCGGTACGGCCGCGCCTCGTGCCCGCTCGGCGCAAACGCATACGGGGACAGCTGGACACGCGACGTCCACCAGAACAGCTTGGCCTGCGTCGGCACGTCGGTGAGGCCCTGGGTGTTCCGCGATCGCATGTACGTGGCCTGGTCCGCGATCTCGACACCGCTTGGCAACGTGTCTCGACCGACTGCCACGTACAGGTTCTTGCGGGGCCTCATCTCGAGCAGGGCCTGCCGGACGAAGACCTGCGGCTGTGAGGGCAACGGCTGCACGCTGGTGACCTCGTCGGCGCGCGCAGGCACGTCGGCGCTGACGATGCCGCTGACGCGCATGCTCTCGGAGATCCGGGTGCTGTTGCGATACCAGGCGCGCACGGTCGCCGTGGTGACACGCTCCGGCTGTGCGCGCGCCTCCGAGCTGAGCTGGGTCAGCAACCGGAGGTCGTGGAACACGCGCCGTCGCGTCTGGTCGGCGTCGTACACGCCGCGGCGGGCACTCTGGGTGTCGTCGATCCCCTTGCCGTACTCGGTGAGCAGGCCGCGCCCCTGCGGCGAGAGGTGGCACGCCTGGCAGCCGGCGTACCCGAGTCGGATCATGGCCGGCGACGCATGCACCCCCGACGCTGAGAGCATCGACACCAACATGGCGCCGGCGCCCGCGCGAGCAGCCGACAGACAAGTCTGCACCCCGTTCCAGGTAGCAAGAGGTGTGCCGCGAAGTACCTGAGCGCTGGCCGGGCGGCTCGGCGTGGTGACACGATGGCTTTACGTCTCCCGTAAGGACCTTACGCGTTGCGTGCGGCCGCCGCGCGCGTCTACCCGAGGGCGACGTCGAGGGCCATCATCACGGCAAAGCCGATCATCGTCCCCAGCGTGGCGAGGTCGCCGTGACCACCGGCCTGCGACTCTGGGATCACTTCCTCGACGACCACGAAGATCATCGCCCCCGCGGCAAACGCCAGCGCATAGGGGAGCAGTGGGCGCATCGCGCTCACGGCCAGCGCCCCGATCACGGCTGCGCCAGGCTCGACGACGGCCGAGAGTTGCCCGTACCACCAGGCTTTGAAGCGCGAGATGCCCTCGCGACGCAGGGGCGCGGCCACGGCGGTGCCTTCCGGGCAGTTCTGGATGCCGATGCCGATGGTCAGCGCAATCGCGGCGGCAAGGGTGGCCGAGTCGTAGCCAGCGCCGACGGCGCCGAAGGCCACCCCGATAGCCAGTCCTTCCGGGATGTTGTGCAGGGTGATGGCCAGCACCAGCAGGGTCGTGCGCCGCCACGTGGTCTTGACGCCCTCGGCGTCCGAGACATCGCCGAACAAGTGCACGTGGGGCAGCAGCAGGTCCACGAGGCGCATCGAGAACCCGCCGGCCAGGAAGCCGATGACTGCGGGAACCCAGCTGATCATCCCCATCTCCTCGGCCAGCGCGATCGACGGACTCAGCAGCGACCAGAAGGACGCGGCAATCATCACGCCCGCCGTGAAGCCGAGCGCCGCATCGAGCGCGTCGCGGCGGACCTCGCGGAAGAAGAAGACGACGGCCGCCCCGAGAGCCGTGAGCGACCACGTGAACGTGGCGCCCGCGAGCGCCTGGAGGGCCGGCGGCCAGGATGCGAAGGTCTCCATCATGCCCGGTTATACTGCGCCTTCACGCCAAGACGCACACGCGCTGTCCATCCAGCCCTTGCCGGGCCACGACGCGCGCCCCCCCAGTCCCCGACGCACAGCGGCCGCCACACCCGGACGTCGGTGGTGTCTGCCACGCGCGGACGTTTGCCGTTAACACTCTGCGCGCACGGCCGTCCTCTCGGCAGTGGTCGCCTTCGAGCCTGCCAGACGGGCGGTGCGGGGACGCCCGCGAGGAGAGATGATGACTGGCCGGATCGAGCACGGGTTGGGGGCGACGGTGGTGAGTGTGGTTGCGACCGCGGCCGTTCTGGCGGGTGGCAGGTTCGACGTGCCCGCGCCGCGCACCGCTGCGGCAGTGCATGCAGCGGTCTCGATGGGCGCCAACCGCGCGGCGCATACGGCCACGGCGTTGAGTGACGGGCGAGTGCTCGTGGCCGGCGGTTTCATCGAGAAGGGCTCGGCGGTGGGTGCTGAGCTGTTCGACGCGGCATCGGCGCGATTCCTGCCGGCCGCGCCGATGCTGGAGACCCGCCACAGCCACACCGCCACGCACCTTCCCGATGGCACGGTGCTGGTGGTCGGCGGTTACGGCAGCGGATCGCGCACGCTGGCGGCGGCCGAGATATTCGATCCGCGCAGCAATCGCTTCACGCCGGCAGGCTCGCTCCACTCGGCGCGCGCGGACCACACGGCCGTGCTGCTGGGCAATGGGCAGGTGCTGGTGGCTGGCGGGCTCGGAGACGGGTGGACCTATCTGTCGAGCGCGGAGCTCTACGACCCGGCTGCCAGGACGTTCACGCCTGTGGGCTCGATGACCGTGCCGCGTGAAAGCCACACCGCGGTACGCCTCGATCGGCGGCGCGTGCTGATTGTCGGCGGGCATCAAGGGCCTCGCCGCACTCTCACCCTGCACGCATCTGCGGAGATCTACGACGCGACGTCGGGTACCTTCACGCGCACCGGCGACATGCTGGTGCGACGGCACAAGCACGACGCCGTGCTGCTGGACGACGGACGGGTGCTGGTGACTGGCGGCGCCGACGAGCGCGACAGCGAAGGTGTGTATCGATCGACCGAGTTCTTCGATCCGCAGGCCGGCACGTTCTCGGCAGGCCCGCCGATGCAGCGGCCACGCTACAAACATGAAGGGAGTGTGGTCGCTCTCGGCGATCGTCGCATCCTCATCGCGGGCGGCGCACCCGATGCCGAGGTCTTCGACCCCGCAACCGGCACATTTACCGTCGTTGCCGGCGCGCCGCAGTTCCCCGGGCTGTTCTCGGCGGCGGCCACCCTGCCTGGCGGCCGTGTGCTGGTCACGGGCGGCTACGGCATCGGCGCGGGTCCGGTGGCGTCGGCCTGGATCTATCAGCCCTGAGGCGGCCAGGCGCGCGCCGACTCGGCCGACCCGTCACATCTGCTCGCGCAACAGGGCGAGCAACGCGTGGACGTCCACCGGCTTGGTGAAGTGGTGGTCGAAGCCGGCCTCGTACGCCCGCGCCTTCTCGTCGGCCTGCCCAAGCCCCGAGAGCGCGATCAGGTACGGCCGGGCCCCGGTCTCGCGCTCGCGCAGGCGTCTGGCGACGCCGTAGCCGTTGAGCTCGGGCATGCCGATGTCGAGGATCGCGACGTCGGGTCGAACTCGAGCGCGTGCTCGACGGCACGCAGGCCGTGCTCCGCAGCCCGCACCTGGTGACCTTCGCGTTGCAGGAGATAGGTCAACATCTCCCGCCCGTCCTGATTGTCGTCGGCCACGACGATGCGCAGTGACTTCACGGGGGCCCCTGGCAACCGGTCGGGCTCCTCCGCACCGACCTGGCCAGTTCCCGACAGGTCGAGCGGCAGGAACACGACGAACTCACTGCCCAGGTCCAGGCCTTCGCTCCAGACGTCCACGCTGCCGCCGTGCAATGCCACCAGATTGCGGACGAGCGTGAGGCCGACGCCCAGTCCACCGCGCGTACGTTCGAGCGTGCGGTCGCCCTGGATGAACATGTCGAAGACCTTGTTGCGCATCTCCGGCGCGATGCCGATGCCCGTATCGCGGACGCGCAGCGTGACGATGTCGGACGCGTCGCCTTCGCCCGTGGTCTCGACGATCAGCCAGATGTGCCCGGCCGACGGCGTGAACTTGACGGCGTTGTTGAGCAGGTTGACGACCACCTGGGTGAGCCGCACGGCGTCGCCGTTGACGTAGACGGCCTCGTCGGGCAGCGACACGCTCAGGGTGTGCCGGGCCGCGCCGATCGACGGCCGACACAGCTCGACGGCGGCGTGCACGACGTCGCCGAGCAGCAGGCGCTCTCGCCGCAGTTCGACCTTGCCCTGCGTGATCCGCGACACGTCGAGCAGGTCATCGATGAGTCGCATACACGTGATCCATTTCGACCTTCATGCCGTGCATGGCATCCAGCACCGGCATGGCCACGCGGGGAGCGAGGAGCTCAACCAGTTGGCTGCTGTGGTGCGGATCCAGATGCTGGACGACGACCAGCGCCAGCCCGGGCTGTGCCGGCAGCGCGGCGAGAAGCCGCTTGATCGGGTCGAGCCCACCCGCGGATGCGCCGACGCCGACGATGGGAAACGGGTTCGCCGCGGCGCCGCTCATCGCGCGAGTATATGGCGCGCGTTTGTCAGGCTCTCCCACGGCCCGGTTGGCCCCGTCGCTTCCGCCACCTCATGCTGCGCGCAATACTCGTGCGTCTCACCGAAGAGCAGCGCGGGAGGCCTCGCGTGACGGCACGGCAATCGCGCGAATGCCCACCATCAGTCGGCGGGAGGCAGGGGGGCTTCGGCAGGCCCGGAGATCACCTCGCCTGTCGGCGTGAAGCGCGATCCGTGGCACGGACAGTCCCAGGTGCGTTCGGCGGTGTTCCACGCCACCACACATCCCATGTGCGGGCACGTGGCCGAGCGTAGCGTGACGCCACCCGCCATGTCGCGATACGCGGCGACCTTGGCGCCGTCGCGCTCGACAATCCTGCCCTCGCCGCGCCTGACCTCGCGCAACGCACTGACGTCGGCACCGGCGAAGCGATCCCGGATCATGTAGTACGGGTAGTCGGCGTTCTCCTTGATGTACTCCCACAGCCCGCGGGTCACCGCCTTGCGATTGGGTTCGAAGAGTTCGGCCCACGGGTTCGAGCGCTCGAGGATGGCGTCCGACATGATCATCGCCGCGAGCGTGCCCAACGTCAGGCCATTGCCGCCATAGCCGGTCGCCGAGTACTGATGCTCGGCGCTCTTGCCGATGTAGGGCAGGCCGTCGGGCGTCTCGATCACCTGCCCGGACCATCGATGGGTCAGCGTCACGCCTGGAACCAGAGCCTTCAGGCGTTCCTCGAGCCGGTCGTAGCAGCTGTTTGTGTCCTGCGCCTGTCCGGTCTTGTGGTCCTCACCGCCGAAAATCACAAGGTCATGGTCGGCGTCCGGCTGCACGCGAAGGTAGTCGTAGGGATCGCTGGTGTCCCACCACAACGCATCTGGCACAACGCCTCGCGGCACCCGCCCCGCGACGACGTAGCTGGTGTAGAGGGCCAGCTTGGTCTGGAACAGCGTGGCGCCGGCGGCGCCGCTGTACCCGACGATCGGGTTGTGTGTCGCGATGACGACATCGCGGCACGTCACCGTGTGGCCATTGACCTTCACCGAGCGCGGATGCTCGCAGAACTCGCCGACCGCCGACTGCTCGTAGATGCGTCCGCCGAGTTGCACGAACGCGCGCGCCAGGCCGGCGAGATATTTACGAGGATGGATGCGAGCCTGGCCCAGGACGCGCATGCCGGCCCTGCCCATCAACGGGACGGCGTCAAGGTACGCGGCATCGAATCCAAGCTCGCGGGCCAGCGCTGCATCGGCTCTCAACGTGTCGGTCTGATCGCCGGCCTCGCCGCGGACCGGTGCGTGCAGGAAGCCATCCACCCACGCGAAGTCGGCGCCGATGTCGTGTTCGCGCACGATCTCGTCGATACGATTGATGGCGGCCAGCCCGGCGTCCCAGCTCGCCTGCGCGTGGTCTCGTCCGAACCGCGTGGCGAGGTCGCTCAACCGTGCGTCGGTGACCATGCTGAGATGGGCCGTGGTGTGGCCCGTGTCGGCCTCGGCGCAGCGATGGCGCTCGCAGACGACGACCCGGCCGCCAGCGCGCGCGAGCAGGTAGGCGGAGGTCAGGCCCGTGATCCCACCTCCAACGACCACCACATCTGCGCTGGTGTCATCGGTCAGGCTGGCCAACTGTGGAAACGTCGCCGATGTCGTCCAGTAGGGCGAGGTGTCGTTGTGGCGTTCACGCATCGTGATCTCCGATGAAAGCGTCTGCTCTGGCGTCCCATGCCCCCAGACAGCGCCGCTCCGGTACAGCTGGAGCGCGCAGGGGCGGGGCCATACCCGTTGACGAGCAGAACTCGTACCATCGGGGCGAAGCGCCCGGCTCGCCGTGTGTGCCCTACGGCTGGGCACCGCACCTGTAGTGGATCTGACTAGCTGTCTGAAGACCCACCGCGCGCGAGCGGCCCGTGGTGCGCGGAGGGGCGCGTCATCAGCGCGCCGCTATGGGGCGCACGCGCCACCGCAGCCACGCCACCGTGCACGTCATCGCCAGAAGCACAGCCGTCGTCACGGCGGAGCGGTACTCACCGCGGGTCGCGTGCAGGGCTGTGGCGCCGAGCATGATTGGGATCAGACCGGCGGCGGCGGCCGGCACCAACCAGGGCTGAATGCGGGTGAGGCCGGGCACCATCAGGCCGATCGCCGCGGCGCGAGGTACGGCGCGGTGCGGCTGGAGACGTGGGTGGCGAGTTCGGCGGGTGGCGCCGCGCAGACGACGCGGCCGCCCTCGTCACCTGCCCCAGGGCCGACATCGATCACCCAGTCGCTCGACGCCACCACGCGCATCTCGTGCTCGACGACGACGACCGAGTTGCCGGCCTCGACCAGTCCATGCAGCTGGGTCAACAGCGTCTCCACGTCGGCCGGGTGCAGGCCCGTCGTTGGCTCGTCGAGTACGTACAGCGTGTGGCCGCGCGGCTGGCGCTGCAGCTCGGTGGCCAGCTTGATGCGCTGCGCCTCGCCGCCCGACAGTTCAGTGGCTGGTTGTCCCAGCCGCAGGTAGCCGACCCCCACCCGGCGCAATGTGTCGAGCGCGCGCCGGATGTGCGGTTCGTCCTCGAAGAAATGCCACGCGGCGTCTACGGTCATGCCGAGTACGTCGGCGACGTTGCGGTCGCGATACCTGACCTCGAGGGTGCGGGCGTTGTAGCGCGCGCCGTGACAGGCCGGACACGGTGCGTAGACGCTCGGCAGAAAGAGCAGTTCCACCATCACCGAGCCGTCCCCCTCGCAGGTCTCGCATCGCCCCTTCTGGACGTTGAACGAGAAGCGTCCGGCGTCGTAGCGGCGCGCCCGCGCTGTGCCAGTGGCCGCAAAGAGCTTGCGGACGTGGTCGAACAGGCCGGTGTAGGTCGCCAGGTTGGATCGCGGCGTGCGTCCGATCGGCCGCTGGTCCACCTGCACGAGACGGCTGATGGCGTCGATGCCACTGGCGATGCTGCCGCCTGTCGCGGCGGGCGCCCCGGATGCAAGATCAGCGGCCTCCTCCTCGCTGTGCACGTCGTGCCCGAGGTGATCGGCGACCAGTTCCACCAGGGCCTGACTCACCAGACTGGACTTGCCGGAGCCAGAGACGCCGGTGACCGTGGTGAAGACGCCCAGGGGGAAGGCCACATCCAGGTGGCGGAGGTTGTTCCTGCTCACGCCGGCCAGGTGCAGCCATCCATTCGGCGTCCGTGGCGGCCGCGTCGCTTCGGCCGGCGGCGCGAACAGGAATCGTGCGGTTTCCGACTCTGCAACGCTGGCCAGGCCGGCGGGCAGGCCGCTGTACAGCACCTGACCGCCGTGATCCCCGGCGCCCGGACCGATATCGACAATCCAGTCGGCACGGGCGATGACGTCGAGGTCGTGCTCGACGACAAACAGTGAGTTGCCCGAAGCTTTCAGCCGGTCGAGGGCGCGCAGCAATGCCTCCGTGTCTGCCGGGTGCAGGCTGGCCGACGGTTCGTCGAGCACGTAGACGACGCCGAACAAATTGGAGTGCACCTGGGTGGCGAGGCGCAACCGCTGCAGCTCACCGGGCGAGAGCGTCGGCGTGCTCCGATCGAGTGCGAGGTACCCGAGGCCCAGGTCGAGCAG
>Ga0136633_1002390_pt1 | contig 13015 bp, 11 predicted proteins | sample AntDrymeUQ832206_2_FD_105494 | JGI IMG/M metagenome (GOLD analysis project Ga0136633, IMG submission 105494) | Polar desert sand microbial communities from Dry Valleys, Antarctica - metaG UQ83 (22.06) | ecosystem: Environmental > Terrestrial > Soil > Desert | place: Antarctica: Dry Valley... | reverse complement strand
CATCCAGACCAGGAGCAGTGGCTGGCAGCTTGGGCGCGACATTGACACCGAGGGCGCGACCCACTCGCGCCTCTGCGACGATGCGGCCCGCATCGTGGTCCATGTCGGGCGCGCCTTGGATGCTCACAAAACCCAAGGAACCTCCTGACTCGTCGTACATGTTCGTGAAGCGAGCCGCGATCCGCGAGACAAGCAGTTGCTGAACCTGATCGGCCACGGCGGCGTCGTCGATCGACTGGCGAATCGCCATCTCGATCAGCGGGAGGACCTCGTCGGGCGCGTGTCGCAGAAGGCCACCTGCGTACGCCGGGTTGGTCGTGCAGCCAACCGCGCCTTGGCTGAGCGCCAGATTGATCTCCTCCGCGGTCGGGTTGTTAACCCACACGCGGGTTGGCGTCTCGTCCTTCAGGCGGGCAAAGAACTTGTCATCCACTGTCGGTCTCCTTGTCCGCCGATCGGCCAGGTGGTCCACCGGTCATCCACAATAGCCGCTGACAACGGATGCGTCAACGCGGCGCCTGTCGCATCGACGACTGGCATTGGCGATCCTCCGCCGACGGTGGGCTTCACCAGATCAAGGCCACGTCGATCAGTCCTTCTTCCATTCCGACACCGTGACGTTCGGCGGGAAGGGTCGCCGCCGGGTGGAGGAGCCCGTGCGGCGACCACTGGTCGACCGGTCCACCGTAACCTATAGCCTGGCGGTCTGGCCGTCAAGCGCCAGGACCCGGGTGTCACGGGCCTTTGTGTCCCTACAATCCGCTCAATGGACACAGATCTTGGACCGGTCGACCGCTCCCGCGAATCCGTCTCGTCGGAGATCGTCCGCACAAGCTCCTTGCGTATCTGCTCTCAGGAAAGGTTCAGCCCGGAGAGCGACTCCCCGCAGCGCCAGTTGACCGAACGCTAATGGGTCCAGATCAGTTCGTTCAGGAAGCCCTCAATACCCTGACGGGTGCTCGGATCGATCGACGTTCGGCAAGGCGATGGAGATACGCTATCTAACGCCGGCCCAGTACCTGGCCTCAGTCGGGGTCAAGGTGTAACGGACGTAATGGACGAGTGCACCGACTTGACCAAGGGCAGCTCGGCTAGTATGTCCCCGGACCGGCCGACCGGTCGACCAACGTCGAGGAATCCCGGGGGCCTCACCTTCATACCTAGGAGCTGTACAACGCACGTGTCCGTCCGGCGACTCCCTTGGGACGATCTTCCTCGTGTCCCGCTCGCACCCCTGCCCTCCCCGCTCGTCCACGCGCCGCGATTTAGCGCCGCCATCGGGGCGGAAGTCTGGATCAAACGTGATGACATCGGTTCCTTGACGCATGCTGGAAACAAGATCCGGAAACTCGAGTTCCTCCTTGGCCAGGCGCTAGCCGATGGCGTGAATCTGGTCGTCACGATCGGCGCCCAGCAGTCGAATTCGGTCCGGGCTGCGGCTGCGGCGTGCGCCCAGCTGGGCATCCGATGCAGCGCGATCGTGACTGGCGAGCGACCGCCTTGGATCACAGCCAACCTGCTGCTCGAACACCTGGTCGGAGCAGAGATCCGCTATCTCGGTTCTCACGATTGGCGTACCCTCGAGGCCGCGATGCGGACGGCTGTCACCGAGTTCGAGCGCGCCGGGCATAGGGTGCTTGGGCTACCGGTGGGCGGCTCCATGCCACTCGGGGCTGTCGGGTTCGCTGCAGCATACGTCGAGCTTGTGGACCAACTCGACTCGTATGGAGTCGACGCCGAATTGCTCGTTCACGCGAGCTGCACGGGCGGCACGCAGGCGGGGCTGGAAGTGGGCCGACGGCTGCTCGGACGCGGGCCAAGAGTCGTCGGCATCGGGGTCGCCAAGGGTCTGGGCGACGTAGCCTCGTTTGCCCGACTCGCGACTGAGGCGAGCGCCATCCTGGGCGCGCCAATCTCCTGGGCCGAGGACGAGTTCGATCTCGATCAGGGTTTCATGGGTTCAGCGTATGGCGTCCCGACTCCAGAAGCCCTGGAAGCGATCGACTTGCTGGCTCGCAGCGAGGGCATCATCGTGGACCCTGTGTACTCCGGGAAGGGATTGGCCGGTCTGATCGGTCGCGTGAGAGACGATGCCGTTGAGGGTCCCGTCGTCTTCTGGCATACCGGAGGCGCTCAGGTCGTTTTCGAGCCCGAGCTTAGCAAGACGCTGCTGGGCCAAGGTGTCGGCCTTGAGGAAGTCGGGAGCCGGTCGTCGGTCGACCTTCTCTGAGCGACTCGAAGGGATGGCGGACAGGGACTGTCAGATGACTGCGTCAATGGACCAAAGGGCGAACTTCCTTGGCGAGCCGCTCGATCGTCTCCAGGTCGTAGGGGGTCGGTAGCGAGGCCACCAAGGTGCGGAAGCCGATCGCGGCATATCGCGCGAAACGATCGGCGATCACCTCGGGCGGGCCGAGCCAAGGATCCGCTTCGATGTCGGGTGAGGCGCCGTTTGAGCCGCAGATACGTTCCCAGGCGGCCCGAGCATCGGCAACAGTGTCACGGATGACCATTCGGCAGGCAATACTCCGCTCGATCTCCGCCTGATCGCGTCCGATGGCGGCGCACCGCTCCCGCAGCGTCCGATCCAAGCTCACAAGATCCTCCGGGCTTCCCTTCGCGTTCCAGATATCGGCGCGGCGAGCCACGAGGTCAGGGGTGCGGCGCGGGCCCCATCCGCCGATGAGGATGGGGATTCGGGGCTGGATCGGGCGGAGCTCGAGCAACCCGCGGGATCCGCCTTGGTTGCCGACGGCATCGTGGTCCAGCAGCGTCCGGATCTCACCAGCAGCCGCGTCCAGCTCTGTCAAGCGGGCTCCGAGCGATGGGAATGGCAAGCCGAATGCGACATGCTCCTCCTCAGCCCAGCCGGCACCCAACCCGACCAGCGCCCGCCCGCCGGAAACGTGGTCGAGGGTGAGTGCCGCTGATGCGACGAGCGCCGTCCGGCGAAACCCGACCGCGCCAACCAGCAGGCCCAGTCGGACGTGCGTCGTCAGAGCTGCGAGCGCGCTGATCAGGGTCCAGCCCTCGAAGACTGGTCGATCCCGAGCGCCAAAGGCCCCGAGAAGATGGTCCCAGGTAAAGAGGTAGTCGTAGCCCAGCGCATCGATCCGCAGCGCGACCTCGCGGGTGTCAGGCCACGAGGTCGACTCCGGACTGAGCGATACGCCGACACGGATGACTCGTTGGCTCATCGCGCCCGCGACCGCCCGGCTGGATGCATGGCGCAGCGAAGAACGGACGAGGGCGGCAGGTCGAGCTCGTTAGTTTCCAGGTCACTCGCCAGCCATTCTCCCGCCGCTCCCATCAGATGGATCCCTGTGGCCATGCGACGTGGAGGGAGCGGCAGCGTTGCCGCCAGGGAGCTGGTGTTGGCAATCAAGAGCGACCTCTGATCCGTTGAGCCGAAAACCACGACGCCATTGGATGCGAACGACCGGACGAATCCGTCGGTCCCGACGAGCCCGGCTAGTGATCGCAAGGCGACCAGCATCGGGCTCGCAGCGCCGTGGTGCCACAGGCCAGCGGGTCCCACCATCTCGGCGATGGTTGCACTCTCGACGCGAAGGCGTGTGAGCGCGTGGAGGGCTCCTATTGCCCAGACGGCGCCGAACATGGTCTGCTGCCGGACATCGCTCCGGGTGCTCGGGTCGATCGGACCCACAACCGGCCGCGCGTATGGGTTCCGATCCTGGGCGAGCGCAAGCGGGCTGATAACCACCCTGTCCACACCCGTAAGCGCGCGGGCCGTCCTGACGGTCGGCTCGATTCCGGCGAGATTCTCGAGGATCGTCTCGTCGTCGGCGGCGTGGATCTGCGGGGTCACCCGATAGGTGACGAAATCGATCCCCTCAGGTCGTGCCACGGCGATCAACTCGGCCAAGTCCGCCCGCGATCCGCCTCCGACCGGGACGTGTGACCACGAGTGCGCCGCGAGCAACGCGCGGAGCTCGCGGACCAATTCCGACGTGGTCGCCAATGAAACCCGATCGAAGACCGACACCCGCGCAAGTTCAATTCCGGTTCGGCGGACCTCGGCCAGGGCGGCCTGGATCTCATCGCGCGACTCGGCGACGATCCCCAACTCGACCGGCAGGTTCGCCGACCGCGCTTGCGTGAGTCCCTTATCGAGCGAGTTCGCGAACGGTCCATCGCGCTCCGCCATCACCCGAAGGTGGGCGATGCTGCCGAAGCGTGCGGCGTCGGTGGCCTCGGCTGTCACGGGAACGTCTGGCGCAGCGGAGGTCCCGATGATCGGCAGCCGACTGAGCGCTTCCGCCCACACAGTCGCGCGCCGCGCCGCGCCACGGCGCGGCGCGGCTGGCTTCCCGGGGCGGTCCGGAGGGACCACATCGATGTCGATCGACTGATCGACCCTGGTGCCGGCGTCGATCGTGACCGGAGACGGTAGGGCGGAAGGGGTGCCGAAGGTCTTGAACGAGGCGTCAGTCCACGCGCGTTGGTCCTCCATCTCGAACAACTCTCCCGTGAACCGGAACGTTGCGTCACGCTCTCCACCCGGGTCCTGCTGGAGGAGGCTAATGTCGGTCAGGGGTGGGTCCGCGGTGATGAGATCCGGAAATCGATATTCAGACGGGGCCTCCGCGGTTTGAGCTCGAAGCGCCGTTCCGGCGAGCTCCGGCGGATGCAGCACGCACAGGCCGATTCGATTGCGTAGGAAGGTTTCTTGCGCGACGCCATTGAGGTCGAAACGGACGTGCCCGCTCGATTCGATGACGATGTGTCCACGCCAGGTGAACGAAATCCCGGGCCGACGGTGGACCGATGTGAAGCTGAGCTCGGCGCGGTCGCGATCATGGATCAGGTCATAGGCCGGGAACGTGGCCGCGACCGTTCCCCATTCCGCATCTCTGACGGCGCCGTAGATACCTCGGATGATCTCGACCTCGCCCGATCGTAGCCACCGCAACATGCCGCGGTGGAACGTCGCCGACAGGTCTCCGACTCGGACCGTGATCGGTTGATCTGCGCCGATCGACGGCGACCGGGTGGTCACCGTCCTGCACTCGACATCCCCCGGCGGGAGCCCGGCCGGCCATCGATTCCCTGACCGAGCAGCACGCCGAGGTCAGCCATCGGCGGGCTGCCACCCATCAGATTGCGTTGGTCGAAGGGCGATGCGGTGACGAGCAGTTTTGCCCCGATAGACCGGGCAGCCTGTCGTCGCTCCTCCGCGATCCGCTGCACCCACGGTCCAGCGTCTCCGCCGTGGATGGATCCGGACGGCGGCGCAAGTCGGCCGTGATCAGGCAATTCAACGATGCGGAGACCAAGCGCGCGAAGCAGGGTTCTTCCCGAGCGGGTGTCGCGGAGGTCGCGGGCGAGGACGCCCGGGTCATGAAACGCGACTGGCTCGGGTGCGGGCCCTCTGAGAGGCAGCCTCGCCGCACGCCTGGCCACCCACGCCACGATCGGCTGGATCCTGGTCCGCTTCGTGGCGCCCAGTGTGGGCCAAGCGGACTGGATGAAAGCCGCAGACTCCGGCGCCACCGTCAGGATGAAGCGCGGCCGCAGGGTCTCGATCCGGGCAGCCAGATCACGGGCGGCCGTGCGAGCCTCGTCGATGAATCCGAGATCGAACAGCTCCAAGCCACTCGAACCGGAGCCCAGAAAGCCGGTCGCACCCAACTCCGCGGCGACCGTACGCCAGCCGTCGATGCTCTCTTGCGCGAGCGCCCGCTCCGCGGCATCTGCCAAGACGACGATGCTGCCGACTCTCGGCGCCTCCTGTTCGCCCACCCGATAGACGTCCCCGGTGGCAGACCAAGCCGCGAGCCGCCCCTGCGCCCAGTCTGGAGCTCGCCCAGCCACGGCCAATTCCCGGCGCGCCGCCCGGATCGCGGTCCGCTCATCGGGCCATCCAGCTGGGTCGCCTCGATGGACGCAGACCTCGTGCTGAAGCCCGCTGCCGAGCGCACCGTACACCGCATCGATGAAGCCGTCCGATAGGTCAAGCGATCCATTCATCACCGCCAGGATCTGGAGCGATCGTCGTGACGTGGCGTGGCGCAGGCTGGCCGTCGCGAACACTTCGGGCGTCATCGCGAGACACTGATCGTGACAGCCCGCGCATCGCTGAAGATCGTTCCGCAGGTCATCCTTGTTTCGAAGCCGCAGCGGGTCCTCGAGCCAGCCAGCGCCGCGTCCTGGCTCAGATGTCATGTCCAACCAACGAACCTGGATTGAGGATGCTCTCTGGGTCCATGGCATGGAATAGTGTCCCAAGCACCTTCAACCCAGTCGGGCCGATCTCCTCCGGAAGCCAGGGAGCCTTCAGGCGACCGATGCCATGATGGTGCGAGATGGTGCCGCCGGCGGAGATACAGGCCCGAAACGCAGCATCGAGGATGGCGCGATAGGTCGTGGTCACGGCATCCGACGACGCTGCAGTCGCTCGCACGATCATGTAGAGGTTCCCGCCGTCGGGGTAGGCGTGCGACAGGTGACCGTACACCTGCCCGCGTCCCGCTTCGGCACGGATCGCCGCCATCATGGCCTCCTGCATATCGGCGTACAGGCGCGGCAGATCACGCCACCGTGAGGCGACCTCGAGGGCATCGGCGATGCCGGCTGGCGCCTGGAGCGACGAGAGCAGGCCGGGCGTATCGAACCGCCGCTCGAGCCACCGGCGAGCCGGTTTCGGACCCATGTCCTGCCCGTCGAAATGTCGGGCATGGCGAGAGACCTCGAGCCGGAGCCGCCGAACCTCGGCCGTCGGCCCTTCGGAACCGACGATGAGCAACGATGCCTCGCCGGAGATGCCCGGCGCCACGTGCTGGGCCTCGATCGCGTCGTAGCAACGGACCACCGCGGGCCGGAGGTCGGCCTGGATCAGTCGTCGAACGACCTCCAAACCGCCGGCAAATTTGGGGATGGCGAACGACTGCCAGGCCGTCGTCTCAGGTCGTGCCCGAACCCGAAGGGTGGCGCGAGTCACGATGCCCAATCGCCCTTCGCCGCCGATGAAGAGGCGCCGAAGGTCGGGACCTGTCGAGGTCCGCGGGACCGCTGGCAGATCGAGGATCTCCCCGTCGGCCAAGACCACCTGCAGGCCGGCCACGATGTCCTCGATCCCGCCGTACCGCGTCGATGCGCTGCCGATCGCACGATGGGCGATCCAGCCGCCGACGGTTCCCGATCGCAGCGACTGCGGGAGATGCCCGGTCGTCCAGCCCCTTTGGGCCAGGTGGCTCTCCAGTCGCGCGCCGTTGACTCCGGCGCCGACATCGACCAGCCGCGAGACCTCGTCGGTCTCACCGATGTGATCCAACCGCAACATGGAGCAGATGATGGCTCCCGGCGGCGCGAGCGCGCCTCCCACGACGCCGGAACCGCCGCCGAAGGCCACGACCGGAGTCTCGTGGCGACGCGCCAGCCCGAGTATCCTGGCCACATCGTCTGCATTGGTCGGATGGACGATCACCGAAGCGCGCGCCCAGGCCTCGCCACTGATCGCGCTGCGGAGAGCCATCGGCGAGGCGTCGTGCGACCAAGCAAGCAAGTCTGCGGGATCGACCGAAACGGCGTGCGCGCCGAGGGCCCCGATCAGCGCATCGTGGAGTTCGCTCATGGATGTCCAAGCGGGTCGCTGGCGCCGCTCGGTTTGGGACGCGTGCGGTCGGGTGACGAGGTCCGCAGGGTCAGCATCGCCGAAACCGCGCCCTCCACCGCAGCTTCGACGGGCAGCCGCTCCGTGGCACTTGCCGAGACGAAGCCGTCGACTTGTGGCGCGCGGTCGAGGATCGCTTGGACTGCCGCTGGGCCGCTGGCCGGGCCGCCGTGGAAGAGCACCGTCACGTCGGCCCGGATGTGGCGGGCGGCGTCGGCGATCGTCGCGACGCGCTCGGCCGCCTCCACTGTGCTCAGCACGCGGTTCGCCCCGATCGCTCCTCCGGTCGTCAAGCCCAGGTGTGGGACGATCGCGTCGGCGCCGGCGTTGACCATCGCCACCGCCTGATCCGGCGAGAACACGAAGGGTGCGGTGTAGAGATCGGCAGCCCTGGCCGCCGTGACGAGGTCGATCTCGCGATCAAAGCCCATACCGATGTCGTCCAGCGACGCCTGAAGCGCGGATCCGTACAGACCGACCGTCGGGAAGTTCTGGACGCCGCTGTAGCCTGCGGCTCGAATCTCCGCCAACAGCGCCGGCACGGGACGGAATGGATCGCTGGCACACACCCCAACCAGGACCGGCGTGGTCCCAGCCAGCGGCACGATCTCGCTGGCGAGGTCGAGCACGATGGCGTTGGCGTCGCCGATCGGGAGAAGCGCGGCCAGCGACCCAAGACCGGCCATTCGGTACCGACTCGAGCTGTAGACGACCAAGAGGTCTGCGCCCGCCCTGGCGGCCGAGGATGCGATGATGCCGGCGCCCGCGCTGACCACGAGGAGCGCGCGTCCAGTCGACCGCACTCCGTGGACGCGATCGATAACCGCCTGGCGCGGCGACTGCACCACGACCCTACGCGCCGGCGAGATGCTGCGCATAGCGCGTCAGCGAGGCGATGTACTCCTCGACGCCGGCGCGGATATCCCCGAAGCGGGGCTCGTAACCGAGCTGCTCGACCGCGGGTGTCACGTCGAGCATCGCACGGTCGGGGATCTCGAGCATGTCATCGTCCGAGAAGCCCTGACCGATACTGCACACGGCCTCCGGCACAAGCGCGCGGACGACCTCAGCCACCCTCCCCGCGGTGACGAGGGGTCGCCCAGTTGCCCCGTAGAAGATGCGCGCATTGACCGTGTCCGGCTGCGCATCCAGCATCCGGACCGTCAGCTGGGCCACGTCGCGGACGTGGGTGTAGTCGCGTGGAAAGTCGCGACCGGTCTCGAACACCGTCGGTGCGCCGGCTACCGCGTTCTCCACCATCGGCTTGATGTAGATCGGCCAGTTCATGCCAAAGCCGTACACCGCCGAGGGGCGGATCGTGAGGATGTCGAGCCCGAACGCGTCCCAGTAGGCATAAGCGAGGGCCTCGCCCGCGAGCTTGGCCGCCCCGTAAAAGCCCGAACCCGGACCCTCGGTCGCAGTGATCAGTGGATGATCCGCATCGATCGGCTCGTAACGGTAGTGCGGTGGCAGGACCCCGATCGAGGAGAAATAGACGACACGACGGACACCAGCCAGGCGGGCGGCCTCGAACACGTTGGCCGTACCCACGATGTTCACGTTGACCGCCACCATCGGGAAGCGTTGCAGACGCGGAGGGTTCGTTGCGCCTCCGGCATGCGCGATCCGCGTCGGCTGGTGCTGCAGCACCGCCGATAGGACCTGTGACCAGTCGTCGACGCCACCTTCCACATTCACGATGCGATCCGATACCGGTTCGACCAACCACGCCAACTCCGGCTTCGGCGGCACGACGTCGAATGCGATGACGCGGTCGCCGCGCTCGGCCAGGGCCAAACAAACGTAGGTCCCGATGAATCCAGAGCTACCGGTGACGAGGATGGTCTCAGACATCGACCGGCTCCTCGCTGGTCGGGGTTGAATCGGTGGCGTTCAGGATCGAGAGGACGCGCGTCACGGCATCCGGGACGGCGACCGGCGGTCGCGTCAGCAGACTCTTGGCACAGACCCGAGCGGTCTCGCGACTGTCAGATTTGAGGTATTCCACCGGCGACTTCCCGTCGATCCTCGCGAGCATCAGGCAGCCGAGCTGCCTGATCGTCTCGCGCTCGACGATGGGTCGTTCGGCGGGCGGAAGCCCGGCGCTGTACGCCGACCAGAACGCATCGAGCGCCTGACGGTATCGATCCTGCCACATGGGCCGACGGATGGCCTTGAGGAGGAGATGGTTCGCGAACGACGCGGTGTCATAGGCAGGCTCGCCGTAGTGCGCGATCTCGAAATCGACGATGAACAAGTCGCTATCGCCGAGCGCGAAGAGATTCTTGGGAATGTAGTCACCAAGGACGAGGGCCCGGCGCTCGGTCTGGAGTCGCTTGGCAGCATCCTGGATTTCTTGCGCGACGTCGGGGTTTCGGGCCGCGGTCGTGTCGTAGTACGGGTCGATCCGCACCTGGCCAAGCAACTCGAGGTCGACGAAGCGCGCCTCGAGAGCGGCGTCACTCCGCGACGCCCCGTGGACGATCGCGAGGAGGCGACCGGCGGTCGCGGCCAGACCCTCGCCGACGATCCCGTCCAGCAGGAGTGGCTTCCAGAGGACGGCCGCCTCCGGAGCGCAGGTCATCGTGTAAGCGAAGTTCTCATCGTCCGCGTCGATGACGGATGGAACCGTCCCTTCAGGCAGGATTCGGCCGAGCAGACGCATGGCGTCTCGATCGTTGAAGATGCGTCGAACGTCGCAGTACCACTCGTCGGCGACGCGGATCCGACCCCGCGCCTGCTTAACGACACCGCACGCTCGTGCACTTCGGTAGCCCAGGACGGCGTTGGAGATGCCGCCACCCAGTTCGTGAACCTCGACGCCCTCGCCGCGTCGAACGAGCCGCCTCGCTCGCAGGTAGTCGGCGAGGTTCGATGGCTCCAGTTGCCATGGCGCCTCGCGCACAGACGGCACCAACACGCCTAGCCCTTGTCCAAGTGGGCAGATTCCCAGCCACGCATCAGGGCTACCATCGCCCGGTTATACGGGACCGGGATGCCCAGGCGATCGGCGGCGTCCACCACGGCCCCGTTGACCGACTCGATCTCAGTCCGGCGGCCCGCCTCGGTGTCCTGGAGCATGGAGGGCTTGGCCGGTCCAACGCGTTGCAGGACATCAATCACCTGGGCGGCTTCGTCTTCTTCGTTGACGTCAAATCCCTGCGCCCGCCCGACCCTCGCGGCCTCCCGGGCAAGCTCTTGCACCAGGCCCTTCAGAGGCTCGCCTGCAAGCTGCTCCGCCATGAGACCGGTGAGAGCGGCAGCAGGCAATGCGGCCGCGTTGAGCACCAGCTTCTGCCACACGAAGGACAGGGCGTCCTTGTCCACCGCGACCTCGAAGCCGGCCGTCTCGAGGATCGATGCAACTCGGTTCGCAGCCCTGAGCGAATGGCCGCGGAACGGCCCCAAGTGCGACACGCCCTGGTGGGTATGGACGACCCGTGCCGGCCCATTGAGACGGCCGCCGTGATAGGTGACGCCCACGACCACTCGACTCGGCGGCACCATGTCAGCGAGGTGCTCACCGTTGCCCCAGCCGTTCTGCAGGGTGACCAGCGTTGTTCGCTCATCGACCAGCCGAGCGCCAAGCTGGAGCGCCGATCTCGTGTGATAACCCTTCACGCAAACGAGCACGACATCGACAGGATCATGGCCCAATGGGTCGGTGGTCGCCCTGACACGGATGCTTCGGACGCGACCATCTCGTTCGATCTCCAGACCGCTCGATGTAATGCGGTCGACGACCGCCGACCAGGGATCGACCAGCAACGGATCCATTCCTGACTCAGCGAGTCCGGCGCCGAAGATGCCGCCAAGCACCCCAGCGCCAAGGATCGCGACGGTCGGATGTGTCGGTCCTGTTGGCCCGTTAGCGCTCATCGAACCCTGTCCTGACCAGGCGCTTCTGCGATCCGCAACCTTTTCGCGGCACGTCGAGTCCGATCGGGATTGGCCGAAGCGTCCTCACCCGCTGACCGGGCAACGTCGCGCGAGCTACGCAGACCCGCGTGGGCGACCGCGATCTCTGTCAACTCGAGGATCAACCCATTCGGTCGCGCTTCGACGAAGGAGACCCGACACCCGCGGCCGCCGATATAGATGCCGTCCTGCGGTTCGTCGCCGGGCAGGTTGCGAAGAGCGTCGACGATGTTCTCCACTGCAAAGCAGACGTGATGGAGTCCTTCGCCCTGAAGGTCCAGCTGGTCGGCCGCGGGTCCTGGTTGGAGTGGCTGAACGAGCTGGAGCGTGGTGTTGCCCGCTTCCAGATAGACGAGGCGCGCCGACCCATCATCGAGCGTTGTGTCAGCGCTGATCGTCAACCCGAGGACGTCGGTGTAGTAGGAAACGGAGGTGTCGATATCACGAACCAGTACTCCCACGTGATCAATCCTGCATGCCAGCGGATCGAGGCTCTTCATCGCTCGCCCTGCTTCGTTCCCGGGCGCCTCGTCGGGAAAACGAGTGGTCGACCGGTCTGCCATAGTGTAGGTTGTCCGAGTTCGTTGGTCAATCCGGAGTCGTGATCCCACACTTCCATCAGGACCACGGAATCTGACCTCGGAGCGCAACCGAATGTCAGGAGCGGAACCAGGGCGATCAAGACGATGGCAGTCCCGGCCGGCCCCTCGCGGAGGGGCTGGGTAAACGAAGGCGAAGCTCGCGGCGAGCGCGACCTCGGCTCTCGTGGTCGGGACGCTGGCGGGACGGGGCAGTGCGGAGGAGCGGATACTGGCCGTCACCCTCAGGCTGGCGCTCGATGACATGGCCCTCGCCCCGCGCGTGTTCGAGCGCGCCACGAAGCTCGGGGTTAGGGACCTGGCTCGATATGTAGGGGACATCTTGACAAGGCTCCCGTCGGGCCATAGAGTTCTGCTCAGTGGTCGACCGGTACACCGGTCTTGGAACGACCGGCACAGTTCGAGGAGGAATGCCCATGTTGAATCGGAGCTCAGGCCGTCCTCGCTTGCCAGCCGTCGTCGTCCTGACGATCGCCGCAGTGGTGCTTGGGGCGTGTCAGGGGGGCTCAACAAGCAGCCCCGCCGCATCCGAAGGAGCGGCATCCCAGACCCCGGCCGCATCCGAAGCGCCCGAATCATCCGAAGCGCCCGAATCGCCCTTGGCGGGGAAGAACGTGGCCTTTGTCCTGTGGGGCTTCGACAGCTACCAGCAGGCGCAGGGCAACTGGTTTACGCAGCTAGCAGAGGAGCAGGGCGCCAGCGCGCGAGCGATCGACGGCAAAGTCGATGCCAATGCCCAGGTGACGATCCTCAGCGACTTGGTGGCTGAGGGCGTGGATGCGATCGTTTTCCAGCCGGTGGAGCCGAACGCCGCCGTGAACGCCATACAGGAGGTCCAGGCGGCCGATATTCCGCTCTTCCTGCT
>Ga0136633_1002389_pt1 | contig 13016 bp, 9 predicted proteins | sample AntDrymeUQ832206_2_FD_105494 | JGI IMG/M metagenome (GOLD analysis project Ga0136633, IMG submission 105494) | Polar desert sand microbial communities from Dry Valleys, Antarctica - metaG UQ83 (22.06) | ecosystem: Environmental > Terrestrial > Soil > Desert | place: Antarctica: Dry Valley... | reverse complement strand
GTCACCGTCGTCATCGACCTCGACGAGCTGCTCGGCCTCGATGATCTCGTAGCCCTCGGGCGCCTGGATCTCGCGGACGAGCCACTCCGAGTCGTCGGGGAGTCCGGTGATGCAGATCTGGCCATTCTCATCGGAGGTGAAGGTGCCCTCGAGCCCCTCCACCTCGAAGACCGCGCCCGCCAGTCGGGTCTGCGTGCCTTCGATGAGCTTGAAGATGTTCAGGGCTGCATCATCGCCATCGCCATCGCCATCGCCATCGCCATCGCCATCGCCATCGCCATCGCCATCGCCATCGCCATCGCCAGCGCCATCGCCATCGCCACCGGCGCATTCGACCTTGAAGACCTTGTGCTTGTCTTGCGTAGACGTGCCGTTGCCGGTATCGACCGTCAGCTTGTACATGCCCGGTGCAAGCTCGATGACCTCAGTCTGACCTTCCCAGGGATGGTCACCACTCACGCTCGTGGTGATCGTGTTGTGGTACTCGTCCGGGCCGGCGTTCGGGCCCCCGTGACCAACAATGTCGATGGTCAGGACCTGACTCTCGTCAAAGTTCCAGGCGTGGACGTGGAACGTGCACACCTTTGGATCATTCGGCTCGATTGGCTCGTTCTCGGTAGCTCCTTCGTGGATCTTGACCGTCCCGTTGTTCGACGCTGCCGTCTCGCGCGTCAAGCCGAGCGTGGCAGTCAGAAGGAGGGCGACCGACGCTATTGCCGCCATTGCCGTGTAGAGCCGGCGCGTGGCCGGCGTCCTCGCCGTTGAGGCAAACATCTCTTGGAACTCCCCTGTGTGTTGAGCTGGGCCTCAATAGACGAGGCAATGATGTTGGCTCTGCTCTCATAGCGCGGCCGTACTAGGCAAGATAGTACGGAGGTACTGCCCGACGCTAGACCCCGATCGCTTGCTTGCTGATTGGGAGGAGTGCCGTTAATAGCGGTTCGGAATGGTACCGTCGTTCTATTCCGTTGACAGCGCGCAACGATGATGCCCAACGTGTGCACGCCGGTCCTTGTTCGTCGACGCCTAGGATGCTCTCGATGGAACCTCGGATGAGGCGCGGTTCTCGTGGCACGGCGCGCGGAGTGTGGATTCCGACCAGCGTGCTGTTGTTGATCGTCGCCTCCGGTGCCTGGTGGGTATCGAATCCAGATGTTCCCGATGCCATCGGCACGCCGGCGTCTGCGGTTTCAGCTCAGGAGCGTACCGCGTTCGCTCGAGCGGTGGTGGAGGTAATCCACGGCGACGAGGCTTCTGCCGAGCTCCCTGCCATTCCGTACCTGCCATGGACGGCTCGCGGTCTCGCGTATGTCGCCCTGAGGATGGGCGGCGAGCGGGCTGCCGAAGCCTGGGGCGACGGCAGCACGCCGGCGGACGCCCTGTTCGAAGCCTTGGTTGCTGCCCGGGCCGAGCTTGACGAATCCGACCGCGAGTCGGTCGACGCCGTCGAAGTGACCATTGCCGGCGCCGGGGCGGAGACCGGGGCCGCTCGTGCAACTGTTGGCGACAACCTCGACCGTGGCATCCTGGGCATGAGCGTGCGCCTCACGGATGGCCGGCTCGTACACTACGCTCCGACCCGGGCGATCGCCGAAAACACCTCGTTTGAGCTCGCGCTTGAGCACCTTCAGGCGGATGGCCTGATCGATGCCGATCGCCTTTCGCCCGATGCCGTGGAGCTCTTTGAGGCCACGCAGATGCTCATCGATCTCGACGAACCGAGCGTCACATCATTGGTCCGGGGAAATCAGGTCGTGGATGCAACGGATGTCACGGTGAGCAGCGTCCGAGAGCTCGCCGGCGGGATGGCCGACTGGCTGGTCCGGCAGCTGGGTGAGGACGGGCGCATGGTGTATTCGTACTTTCCGAGCCGCGGCGAGGAATCGCAAGCCAACAACATGATCCGCCAATGGATGGCCACGATCGCCCTGCAGCGAATCGCCGAAGAGCGCCAGGACGAAGAGCTGTCGGGGCGTGTACAAGACAACATCCTCTACAACCTCGACCTGTCGTATCGGGAAGAGGACGGGTTCGGCCTCATTGCCGATCCAGATGGCGACGTAAAGCTTGGGGCAATTGCCCTAGCGGCGCTCGCCCTCAGCCAGAATCCGGAGCGCGAAACCTTTGCAGCCCAGGAAGCGGCTCTACGGCGGACGGTCGAACACCTGTGGCAGCCCGACGGGTCATTCGAGACCTTCTATCTGCCAGCCGGAAGGGCAGACAATCAGAACTTCTACCCCGGTGAGGCACTGCTCCTGTGGGCGGCCACGTTGGAGCGCGAGCTTGACCCGAATCTCCTGAACCGGTTCATGCGAAGCTTCGACTACTACCGCGCATGGCATCGCGAACAGCCGAACCCGGCCTTCGTCCCATGGCACACGATGGCCTATGAGAAGGTATGGCGCATCACCAAGGACCCTGCGCTGCGGGACTTCGTTTTCGAGATGAACGACTGGTTGTTGGACATGCAACAGTGGAGTGACGCACCGGCGCCTGACGTGGCAGGTCGCTTCTACAAGCCGGACCGTCCGGACTTCGGGCCGCCGCATGCGTCCTCCGACGGTGTGTACCTCGAGGGAATCGTCGCCGCCTATCGGCTTGCGGTCGAGGTTGGTGACGGAGCTCGCGCAGAGGCGTATCGCACCGCCATCGCGCGCGGCGTTCGGCATCTGATGCAGCTGCAGTTTGTCGACTCCGTCGACATGTATTACGTCTCGAGGCGCGATCCAGTCGCGGGTGGAATGCGGACCACGGTGTACGACAACGTGATCCGCGTGGACAACGTCCAGCACGGATTGCTTGCCGTGATGGATGCCCTCGACGATTTCGGCCCGGCCGATTTCCAGATCGAGGGCCCGTAGCTTCGGAGACGCTCGGGGCGGCCGGGCGTCAGGAGGTCCGGCCGCGAGCCTCGAGGACGACGACCTGCGTCTCGTCGGGCAGCGAGCTGACGGTAACCTGCGCCTTCGGCTGGCGGATCGGCTCGGCGGCCATCTCGTGGAGGAACTTTTCGGGACCGCCGAGGTCCTTCGATGCGCCGTCGACGGCGAAATGCATCGGGATCACGATCTTCGGGCCGACCTGCGCAACGACCTCGGCTGCCTCGGAGGGCGTGAGCGTGGTCTCACCGCCGACGGGGACCAGGAGCACGTCCACCGGGCCGAGCTCGGTGACCTGCTCGTCGGTCAGCAGATGGCCGAGGTCACCGAGGTGGCAGATATGCACCCCGTCGACCTCGACGGCAAAGACCAGATTCTCGCCGCGCGAGCCGCCCGCCTCGCCGTCGTGGAACGTGCGGATGCCGGTGACCAGGAGATCGCTGAACTCGTACTCACCAGGACGCGTCAGCGTCAGGCCGGCAATGATGGAGCGGGTATACGTGTGATCGGGGTGGGCGTGGCTGATCGTCAACAGCTCGACGTCGTGTTTGCCGGCCACGAAGCCGGTCGACGGCGGGCAGGGGTCGGTGATGACGGTTGCGTCCTTGCCCTTCAGGCGGAAGCAGGCGCGCCCGTACCAGGTGATCTCCATCGGTTCGCGCATGGTAGCGCCGATGCGTTCCCGGCGTGGGCCCATGGCGCTTGGAAATCCGCCCCGATTGCGCCCAATGCATCGTGACGCGCGCTGCAGACCTGGAGATAGCACGAGCCCCGGTGCCCGCCCAATGACACCGGGGCTCGAAGGAGGGAGGGTGGAGGTAGAAACCCTAGGGATCTCCAACTCGCAGCTTGAACACTAGGAGGCCGATCTAAACGGCGGGCTTGCCCCACCTTAAGAAACCTGAACCTTCGCCGGTTCGGCGCCAGCGGCTGCGTAGAATGGCGCCGATGTCCGCTGCCCACCGCGTCGTCTCGGTTCTGGTCGCGATCCTCGTGATCGCGGCCATCGCGGTCCTGGGGCTGCGCGCCGGCGGCGTCGCGATCGGTCTGGAGCCCGCCGGGAGCCCGACGTCGAAGGCATCCCTCTCTGCGGCTGCGACCCCGAGCGGTGACCCGTCCGCCGCCCCCAGCGAGAGCGTCGCGGCGCCGGCACCAGGCGAGACGGAGGCCCAGGCCATCCTCGCCGAGATCGAGGAGCAGGTGGTCGCGATCCGAGGCCTCGAGGCGGCCGCCATCGGTCCGGCGGAGATCATTAGCCGGGAAGAGCTCGCGGTCGAGCTTCAGCAGCTGTTCGACGAGCAGTATCCGCCCCAGGAGCGCGAACGGGACAATGTCTCGCTGCGTGCGCTCGGGCTTCTCGCTCCGGACCAGGATGTTGTCGAGCTTCAGCTCGAGCTGCTCGGTGACCAGGTGCTCGGCTTCTATGACGTCGTCGAGAAGCGGATGGTCGTCGTGTCCGATGCCGGGCTAGACGTCGAGGCTCGGATCACCTACGCCCACGAGTACACGCACGCGCTTCAGGACGCGGCCTTCGGCCCCGACGCGCTCGCTACCGACGCCGTCGGCGAGGACGATCGCGCCCTCGCCCGCGTCTCGCTCAGCGAGGGCGACGCCACCGTCACGATGCTGGCATGGATGCTCCAGCACCTCAGCCAGGACGAGATCTTCGAGTACTTCTCCGGTGCCGAGATCCCGGACACCACCGGCATTCCCTCCTGGATGGTCGCCCAGCTGGCCTTCCCGTATGACGCCGGACTGACCTGGACCACCGCCTTGGGCGGCGGCGACCCGACCAACCCGGACTTCACGGAGATCGACGCGGCCTACGACGACCCGCCCGACTCCACCGAGCAGATCATCGAGCTCGACAAGTGGGAGGCGCGGGAAGCTCCCGACCCGGTCGAGGTGCCCGACCTCGCCGCCGCCCTCGGGGCAGGCTGGGAGGAGGTCGACGCGACGCCGATCGGGCAGGCCAGCATCAGCATCATGCTCGAGTACTTCGGGATTGCCGCCACCGATGCCCGCGAGGCGGGTGCGGGCTGGGGCGGCGACCGGGCCGTGATCGCGACCGGTCCCGATGACGCCTTCGCCGTCGCCTGGCGACTGGCCTGGGACTCGTCGGACGACGCCGCCGAGTTCCTGTCCGTCTACGAGACCGTCGTGGATGGCCTCGACTTCCCCGCCTCGGTCACCGAGCTGCCGAACGGCGAGATCCTGGTGGCCCACGCATCGAGCGATGATCTGCTGGCGCAGACGGTGGACGCGGCAGACTGAGCCCCCCTGACGACGGATTCGCATGACATACGTGCGCCATACCGCGCCTTACGCCCGCGAGCTGCAGCCTGCGACGACCCGAGCGGTCTCCATCAATGATATCTGTGCCTTCAGGGAAGCAGATGTCACGCGTCCGGGGAGTTCGATGCGGTTGACGGTCCGTTCCGAACCGTAAGGCGCACCGCTACGCACAAGAGTCCTCGGAAGCGGGTGATTTCCTGCAGGCCGATACCATCAACGCGGACGGGTGCATTGGCTCGCGGTTGATCGAGGGAACCCCGCGTGAGCGCTCAGCCCGGGCGCGAGCCCCGCTCTGGAATGAGGCTCGCGCAGCACGAGCCGTGCGCGCGGGCGAGGTGCCTGCGTACCCGGTCCTCGCCACAGTGCGGGAATCGCGCATGGGGTTGGCTGCGCGTCGATCTGGCTCGATACATCGGGGCGCCGGAGGCTTGCCGGGCTGACGGGCGTTCACATTGAGTGCGGGGCGGAGATCCCGAGCAGGTCGAGGCCGTTGACGAAAACGGAGCGCGTTGCGTCGACGAGCGCCAGGCGCGCCGCGGAGAGCGCCTCGTCCTCCGTGAGCACCTTGCAGTCGCGATAGAACGCGGAGAAGGCGCTCGCCAGCTCGTAGCAGTAGCGGGGAACCTCGTGCGTCTCGCGCCGCTCGGCCGCGATGGCCAGCGCGTCGGGAAACTCCAGCAGTTGGCGGAGAAGCGCCTGTTCGGCCGGGTGCCGGAGCAGTTCCGCGGCCCGTGAGGCATCCGGCGCGATCCCCGCATCGGCCCCGTGGCTCAGGATGGAAGCAGCGCGCGCGTGCGCGTACTGCACGTAGTAGACGGGATTCTCGTTGCTCTGCTTCCTGGCGAGCTCGAGGTCGAAGTCGATGCCGGTGGTGTAGGCGCGCGAGCTGAAGTACCAGCGCGCAGCGTCCACGCCGACCTCGTTGAGGACGTCGTCGAGCGTGATGAACTCGCCCGACCGCTTGCTCATCGGGACCTCGACCCCATCCCGCACGAATCGCACCCAGGCGATCAGGAGCATCCGAACCGCCTCGCGGTCGAAGCCCATCGCCTGGGCAGCGTTCCGGACGCGGGCGACCGTGCCGTGGTGATCGGCGCCCCAGACGTAGATGAGCTCGTCGAAGCCGCGACTCAGCTTTTCGGTGACGTACCCGATATCGGATGCGAAGTAGGTGGGCAGGCCATTGGACCGATAGATCACCCGATCCTTGTCGTCCCCGAAGTCGGTCGAACGGAACCAGGTCGCCCCCTCGGCCTCGTACACGTGGCCGCGGGAACGCAACTGGTCCACGGCGCGGCCCACCCATCCATCGTCATGGAGCGAGCTTTCTTCTTTCCAAACGCCGAACTGGACGCCCAGCCGAGCGAGGCTGGCCTCGATTCCGGCGCGCACGCGCTCGGTCGCCCAGACCCCGACGATCCGGCCTGCCTCGTCCGGCTGCTCCGTTGCCTGGGCAAGCACGTCGGCGGGAAGCTCGCTCGCGAGCGCTTGCACGTACTCGCCCCGATAGCCGTCCTCGGGCAGCTCGGTGCCGTTCCGGCGCGCGAGAACCGAGAGCCCGAGGTTGATGACCTGCGCCCCGAAGTCGTTGAAGTAGTACTCGCGCTCGACCGTATGCCCGACCGCCGATAGGACGCGCGAGAGAACGTCGCCGACGAACGCGCCGCGTGCGTTGCCCACGTGGAGCGGACCGGTCGGGTTGGCGCTCACGAACTCGACGTTGATGTTGCGACGCTCGCCGACGATGTTGCGACCGTACGCCGTCCCGGCCTGGCGGATCGGCTCGACCTGTGCAGCGACCCAGCTGGGATCGAGACGCAGATTCAGGAATCCGGGGGCCGCGACCGAGACCTCGGAGATGGATGGCGGCCGTTCGAGGTGCGCGACGATCGTCTCGGCGATGCGCATCGGGGCGGAATGCGCTACGGGCGCGAGCTGCATGGCGACGTTGCTCGCCCAGTCGCCGTGCTCGGGCTTCGCCGGGCGCTCGAGGCCGATCGTGGGAAGCTCAAGGCCATCAGAAATAGTGAGTTCGCCCGAGGCGATGGCGCGGTCGCGGGCCGCGGCCAGGGCACGGGTCAGATCGGCTCGGAGGGTCATGGGGCGTCGAGTCTAGCGTCTCGGCGCCTGGCGGCCGGGGTCAGTCTTCGGTGGAGCCCGCGACGACGGATGCGGGATCGACCTCAGCGCTCGTGTCAGCGTGAACGGCGCCGCCGATAGCCAGCGAGAGGATCATCCAGGCGGCCGCCAGGGCGATAAGCACTCGGTTCGGGCGACTGCGGGCGGCTGACCTTGCGTTGGGCATCATCGGTGTGGTGTACGTCTCTTGCGCTGTTCTGGTTCTTTCCATTCCCCTGACGGTCGTGACATGCAATCGGTCTGCCAGATCGAGTTACGCCCCCAGGCCATCACCCGGATCAACCGGTGCTGTCCCGCACGAGCCCCTGTCAACCACGCCTGTCCTCGAACGAGCGGCCAGGGATGGCGACGAGCCCCAGCACGAGTAGTCGGGCCAGCGGTGGCGCCGTCACTGGTTGCGGGCGAGGCGCAGCTCGAGGGCCTGGTCGGCGCTGAAATCGGCCAGCCCGAGGGCATCAGCCGTGACCTCGAGCAGCGCGCCGGTGGGCGCAAGGCCGATGAGCTCGCAGTGATCGATCTCCGTGCCGGCTTCGCGGGCCAGCCGTCGCACCTCACCAACCACCTCGGCGATCCCTGTGCGCTCCCAGTCGACCAGGTTCGTGCTGACCTGCGCCATCGGTCGCATGCCCGGACTCTCGAGCAGCACGCCCATGGCCTGGACCGCGGGCATGCCTCCCGAGCTCTCCCGGATGGTGTTGGCGATCTTGATGGCGATCGCGAGCTCATCGGTGCGCAGGTTGATGTTGAATGCGATCAAGGGCTTGCGTGCTCCGACGGCCACCGCGCCGCCTCTCGGATGCAGCTTGAGCGGACCGAAATCCGGGGCGCGCAGCGGGTTCGTGCCGATCTCGTCGCGCAGTGCCTCGTACTGGCCGCGTCGCACGTCGGCCAGGCGCCGGCGCTCGGGACGAAGCGCGGCGGCTCCGTACAGGAAGACGGGAAGGTTGAATCGCGTCGCGATCTGCTCGCCGAACCTTCTTGCCAGATCCACGCATTCCTCGATGCGGGTCGTGCCGAGTGGCACGAAGGGTATGACGTCGACCGCGCCGATGCGGGGATGCGCGCCGGTGTGCTGCTCCATGTCGATCAGCTCGAGCGCACGGCCGACGGCGGCGGTGGCGGCCCTCACCACGGGCTGCGCGCTGCCGGCGAAGGTGACCACGCTGCGGTTGTGCGTCTCGTCGCGCGTCTGATCGAGGACGGCCACGCCGTCGATCTGGCCGATCGCACGCACGATCTCGTCGACGACCTCGCCGCGACGGCCCTCGCTGAAGTTCGGAACGCACTCGATCAAGCCAGGCACACGCTGATCGTAGCGAGTGCCGCGGCCGCCGCTTGGTGGTGATTGCACTGGGGCGCAACCGCGAGCGCCGACGGCGGGCCCTGCTACGCTCGGGGAGATGGCAGCCTCCACCACCTTCGTCGTCAGCGCGCTCATCCGGCAGGACGACCAGATGCTTCTCGTCGAAGAGAGCGAACCCACGGGAGCCGCACTCGTGAGGGACCGGCGGTGAGCGGGACCCTGTACCTGGTCGCGGTCCCGATCGGCAATCCCGAAGACCTGACGCTGCGAGCACGGGAGACGCTGCGCTCCGTCGCGGCCGTGGCGGCCGAGGACACGCGCCACTTCGCGACGCTCGCCCGTCATCACGCGATCCAGACGCGTGCCGTGAGCTACCACGATCACAACGAAGAGTCGCGCACGCGGGAGCTGCTGGAGCGGCTCCATGCAGGAGATGACGTGGCACTCGTCAGCGACGCCGGCACGCCGCTCGTCAGCGATCCTGGCTACCGACTGGTCCGCGCCGCCATCGATGCCGGGATCATCGTCACCAGCCTTCCCGGTGCCTCGGCGGTGACGACCGCGCTCGCGGCCGCTGGCCTCCCGCCGCAACCGTTCCGGTTCATCGGCTTCCTGCCACGCACGGCCGCGGCTCGACGTGCGACCTTCGAGGCGGTCGCGCGCGACGAAGCCACCCTCGTTGCCTTCGAGGCGCCCAGGCGTCTGACCGATGCGCTGCGCGACGCCCTCGACGTGTTCGGCGACCGCCCTGCCTGTCTCGCGCGAAATCTCACCAAACCGCACGAGCGCTACCAGCGCGGGTCGCTCACCGAGCTGATTGCCGAGCTGGAGAAGGAGGGCGAGGTGCGCGGCGAGTGCACGCTCGTCATCGGTGGAGGCCGCGGACGATCAGGTGTGTCGCAGGATGCCGAGGCCGATGCGGCCCTCCTGCTCAATGCCGATGCGCCCGCGCGCGCCGTCCAGGAGCTGCTGATGCAGCGCCATGGCCTCTCGAAGCGCGACGCCTACGCCCTGGTCCTTCGGATTCGAGACCGATGAGCGCCGAGGTCGTCGAGCGTGTTCTGCGGTCGTCGCGCTACCGCGACGTCGATCGCTCCCTGTTGGTGCGCCTCGCCGATGAGGAGCTGCCACGCGCGCGGAACGCGGACGATGCCGTCAAACGCGTGAAGCAACGCCTCCACCAGGCGGTCGGCGCCTTCCGGGGTGTCGCCCGCCCCGATGCCGTCGCGACGGCATGGTCCGGGGATCTCACCGCACCCGAGTTCCGTGCAGCATGCGCCGATGCGCTGCGAGCCCACGCCTCGACCCGTGAGCGGGTGCCCCATCTCCACACCTTCTACGGCGGCATCTGGTCCGTGACCGGCACGCCGGATCGCGTCCTCGACCTGGGCTGCGGGCTCAACCCGCTGACGCTGCCGTGGATGGGTCTCGCGGCGGACGCGACATACCTCGCCTCCGACGTCGATCGGCGACCGCTGGCCACGGTGGTCGCGTTCCTCGAGCTCGTGGGCCAGCCCCATACCGTCGAGGCGCGCGACCTGGTCGAGACCCATCCCGCCCAGGACGCGGATGTCGGGCTCCTGCTGAAGCTGGTCACGACGCTCGACCGACAGGATCCCGATGCCTCCACGCGCCTGCTTGGCGCGCTTCGGGTCCGGCACGCCGTGATCAGCTTCCCGAAACATTCGCTTGGTGGCCGCGGCAAGGGCATGGAGCGGACGTACCGCGATCGGCTGGATCGCCTTGCGGCCGACGCCGGGCGCGTGAGCGCCATGGCGGAGGCATCGGTCCCGAATGAGCTCGTCTTCGTGCTGACGCTGACTGATGGCTGAGCCGCTCGTCAGCCGCCGCGGCGCCCTGCCGGTGCCCACCTTCCTACCCGATGCGACGCGGGCCGGCGTGCGCGGCGTGAGCTCCGAGGACCTGCGATCCATCCGCGTCGAAGGCGTGGTCGTGAATGCCTTCCACCTTCTGCGCCGTCCGGGCGCGCGGGTCATCCAGGCGGCCGGCGGGATCCATCGGTTCATGGATTGGGATGGGCCGATCCTGAGCGACTCCGGTGGCTTCCAGGTCTGGTCGCTCATCCGGCAGGACCCGAACCGTGGCGTGATCCGGGACAACGAGGTCATCTTTCGCGAGCCATCGACCGGCGAGAAGTGGAACCTGACGCCCGAACGGGTGATCGGTCTCCAGTTCCAGCTCGGCAGCGACATCACGGTCTGCCTGGACGACTGCACCGATGCCGAGGCGCCCGAGGCCGAGCAGGAGCGCTCGGTCGAGCGGACGGTGCGATGGGCGAAGCGCTGTCGCGAGGAGTTCGATCGCCAGGTTGCGCAACGGGGCGGCGAGCGGCCGCGAATCTTCGCGGTCGTGCAGGGCGGCGGGTCCGCGGTGCTGCGGCGCCAGTGCGCCACCGAGCTGGCGGCCATCGGCTTCGATGGCTACGGCTTCGGCGGTTGGCCGCTCGATGCGGACGGCTCGCTCCTGATCGATCCCCTGCGCTGGGTCGCCGAATCCCTGCCGGATGCCGTGCCAAAGCATGCGCTCGGAATCGGTCGCCCCGATCACGTCGTCAACGCTTTCTCGCTCGGCTATTCGATCTTCGACTGCGCCCTGCCGACCCGCGACGCGCGCCACGGCCGGCTGTACGCCTTCCGATCGGGCTGGACCGACCGACGGCCGTCGCCCGGCGATCATTTCTACCGTGCGGTACGGATCCACGACCCGCAGTACCGCGTCGACCACCAACCGGTGGAGGAGGGCTGTGACTGTCCCAGCTGCTCGCGCCACTCGGCGGCCTACCTTCACCACCTGTTCAAGGTGGGCGACCTGTCGGCCGAGCGACTCGCGACGCTCCATAACCTGCGCTTCTACGTCCGCCTGTTCGACCTCCTCCGCGCCTGAATGCGACCGGATCGCAACGGCGGTGGACTGGCACAGTCAGGGGCCACTACGCATGGGCTGCTGCCTGGGCGGGGTCCTCACGCCCAAGGGTGTCGGGATTGACGCCACGCGCCCGCGCGACGCGTTCGGCCAGCAGCTGAAGCGCCGGGGCCGCGCCGAGCAGCGACCCGGCCGCGCCTCGAATACGGCCGATCCTCGGCAGGACGATCCTGCCGGCAGGCGTGTCATCCTCGGGAATGGTCGTGGCGGCTTCCGTCGACAGGATCGCCGCGGCCGGGACGCCGAGCGCCCTCGCCGCGGCAAGCACGCGGGCGCTCCGCTCGCGGATCGGACCGTCACGCTGTGCGGTCATGAGGAGGACGAGCCCGGTCCACCGGGTGGCCGCCGCAAGATGCCCGTGGAGAACGGTCTCGAGCTCGAGAGCGGCTGCGGGCAGCCGCGCCCCCTCCGCCAGCTTGAGGGCCAGCTCGCGCGCAGAGACGTAATCAACGCCGGCTCCGGCCACGATCAATCGATCACTGCTCGCGAGCGCGGAAGCCGTCGAGGCGGCCGCATGGGGATCATCGGCCCCGTCGAGCAGGGCGCGGATGGCGAGCACATCGATCCGGGAGCGCGATACGTGCGCGGCGAGCACCGCCCCGACCAGGAGCGGTGACAGGTAGCCGACGGTGTGGCACCAGCTCTGGTCCTGCTCCTCGGTGCGGACGACCAGCTCGGCGAGCCCGGCGCCTGGCGAGCCGCCACCCACGGTGATGAGTGCGGTGCGCGCGCCGGCCGCCCGCGCGACGCGAAGCGCCTCGTTCGTGATCTGCGTGCCGCCCTCGTGTGAGATGGCGATGAGCAGGCCGTCGGCCAGCGGTCGGGCGAGCGTGTCGAGCGCCTGGATCGCGCGGACCTCGCGGCCGGCGGGGAGGTCGAGCGCTTCGTTGAGGAGCGCGGCGACGCCCATGGCGGCGTGCTCGGAGGTGCCGCAGCCGGTCGTCAGGATCGGGCGACCGGCGGACGCCATCTCGCGAATGGCGGAGACGAGCGGCTCGACAACCTCGTCCTTCGACAGCCGATGGATGAGCCGCTCGGCGAGCGCCGGCTCGGCAGCGATCATCTCGCTCATGAGGTACGGCGGGCGACCGCGGAAGCGCGGCATCTCGGACGCGGCCCACGGTTCCGGCGCGCCGGGAAGTGGCTCACTCATCCGCCGCATCGCGTCCCATCGGCGCGGTCAATCCTTCGGCCGCATCGGGATGCGGACGCCGCGCTCATCGGCCACCTCGAGGGCGCGTTCGTAGCCGGCATCGGCATGGCGGATGACACCCATGCCCGGATCGGAGGTGAGGACCCGTTCCAGGCGGGCGGCCGCCTCGGGCGTCCCATCGGCGACGACCACCATGCCGGCGTGAAGCGAGTAGCCGATGCCAACGCCGCCGCCGTGATGGAAGCTGACCCAGGTCGCGCCGGCGGCCGTGTTGACCAGAGCGTTGAGGATGGGCCAATCGGCG
>Ga0136633_1002388_pt1 | contig 13017 bp, 12 predicted proteins | sample AntDrymeUQ832206_2_FD_105494 | JGI IMG/M metagenome (GOLD analysis project Ga0136633, IMG submission 105494) | Polar desert sand microbial communities from Dry Valleys, Antarctica - metaG UQ83 (22.06) | ecosystem: Environmental > Terrestrial > Soil > Desert | place: Antarctica: Dry Valley... | reverse complement strand
GTGAGGCGAGGGGTGAGGGGTGAGGGGTGAGGCACATTTCTCGCGCTATGCGCGTACAAGGTGCTCCACCCCCGCGCTGTGGGAAGAATCGACCCCGTGGCCGAACCGATGACCGTGCTGACCTGGAACGTGGCCGGGCGGCTGACGCGTCTCGACGAGCAGGCCGATCGCGTGCTCGCGCACGGCGCCGACGTCGTCTGCCTGCAGGAGGTCATCCCCGGCGCGCTGCCGCGCTGGTCGCAGCGCCTGCACGACGCGCGCTTCACGGTGCTGGCCAGCGCAGTGGCGCCCGACGCCCCGCGCGTGCACCGCCTCGGCGTGCTCGTCGCGAGCCGGCATCCGATCGAGGCCGCCGACCCGCCGGCGGCGCTGCCCTGGCCCGAGCGCGTGCTGGCCGCCGATGTCCACCCGCCCGGCTGGGCGCAGCCGCTGCGCGTCGTGACCCTGCACGCCCCACTCTCCCAGCGCGAGGGGCAGGTGAAGATCCGCACGCTCGAGGCGGTCCACGCGAGCCTGAGCACCGCCGACGACGACCGGCCGGCGCTGCTCTGCGGCGACCTCAACACCCCGCAGTACGAGAACCGCGACGGCACCGTGCAGACGTTCGCGCAGACGCGCACCGGCCGGCTGCGTCCCGGGCGCGGGGAGCGCCACGACCATGCCGAGCGCTCGATCCTGACCGGCCCGCCGGGCTGGCGCGACGCGTTTCGCACGCTGCACGGCTACGAGGCCCGCGACCGCTCGTGGAAGACCGGCCGCCACCCGGGCTACCGGCTGGACCACATCCTCGTGTCCGCCGGCCTGACCGCGCTGGCCTGCGCGTACGACCACAGCCTGCGCGAGGGCGGCCTCTCCGACCACTCCGCGATGTGGGCGACCATCGCACCGGCGGACGCCGGCGCGTGATCGAGCCCGGCGGTCAGACCGCCGAGCACTCCTCTTCGTCGGCGACGCGGAACGACGAGCCGCAGCCGCAGGCGGCGACGACGTTGGGGTTGTTGACCTGGAAGCCGGCGCCCTGCAGGGACTCGACATAGTCGATGACCGAGCCGCGCACGTAGGGCAGGCTGGGCTTGTCCACGTAGACCTTCAGCCCGGAGAACTCGAAGACCTCGTCGCCGTCGCGCTGCTCGTCGAAGGCGAGGTTGTACTGAAAGCCCGAGCAGCCGCCGCCCTTGACGCCGACACGCAACCCGGCCTCAGCGACGTTGGCGCCCTGGCCTGCGAGGAACTCGTGGACCTTCTCTGCACCCTTGTCGGTGATCGTGATCATGTGCGCGTCTCCCAGCGTCGTTTCAAGCGCATCCGCAATACTTCAGGAAGTGTAGCGGCCTCGGAGGCCGTGCCGGCCAACCTTTTGCCAATCGCTACGCTTCGAGCAGTATGCCCAGCGCAGACGAGGTCAAGAGCCGGATCGAGACCGGGATTCCCGGTGCCGCGGCGGAGGTGCAGACGTACGACGAAGTGCACTTCGACGTGGTGGTTCGAGCCGACGCCTTCCAGGGCCTCTCGCGCGTGAAGCAGCACCGGCTCGTGATGGACATTTTCGCTGGCGAGCTCGGCGGCGCGATCCATGCCCTTGCCCTGAAGACGGAGGTCCCGACATGAGCGACAACGAGATCCGCACCCTGATCGCCCAGGCGATCGAGGAGAACGACACGATCCTCTTCATGAAGGGGTCGCCCGACGCGCCCGCGTGCGGCTTCTCCGCGCGCACCGTCGCGATGCTGCAGCAGCTCGAGACGCCCTTCGCCGCGGTCGACATCCTGCCCGACCCGCGCATCCGCCAGGAGCTCTCGGCGATCTCCAGCTGGCCGACGATTCCGCAGCTCTTCCACAAGGGTGAGCTGGTCGGCGGCTGCGACATCGTCACCGAGATGTACGAGAACGGTGAGCTCGGTGAGGCGCTCGGCGCCCCCAAGCAGGCCGGCCCCGAGGCGGCCCCTGCCGGCGCCGCCGGCGCGCAGCAGGCCGCGCCGCTGGGCATCGAGAACCGCCTCAGCTAGCGAATCAGCAGCGACACCCGCGCCTCGCCGCTGATGCGCAGGCGCGGGTCTCGCAGCAACGGGCGCTCCTCGCCGCCGAGGCGCGACACGACGCCGTCGTAACGTCCCAGGTCGAGGAACGTGGCGCGGACCTCCGTCAGCGACTGCGGACCGCCGTTCTCCGCGTCGTCGTCCTCGCCCTCGAAGACGAGGCTCAGGCCGCCGCCGTCCTCCTGGCTGGGATCGCTGCCGGCGTCCGACGGCGTGCCGATCAACCGCAGCGCCCGCCTGCCCGTCGGCGCGTCGAGGGGGATGCGCATGCGCACCGTGCGGGTGCTGCGGCGCCCGTCGCCGGTGTGGCGCAGCGCCAGGCGCACGGCGATCGTGCTGCCGCGGCGCGCGATCGGCGGCGCACCGGCCCGTGTGATGAACGCCTGGCGCAGCCCGCGCCGCACGCGCACCGCGACTTCCATCGACGTCGGGTGCAGCGAGCCGAAGCGGTAGCTCTCCAGCACGGCGACGGCCGAGGCGACATCGGTCGCGGCAGGGCCGGCGAGGGCGTTGGGGCTCGTGCCGTCGACCGCGTAGGAGTTGCAGACGCGCAGCGGCCTGCGCAGCTCGCGGAGCGTGACCTTGACGCACAGCTCGCCGGTCTGGCGCGCGGGCGCGCCCTCGAGGATCGCCGACGCGGCCTCGGCGGTGGCCGCGGCCGCCGCGATGCTCAGCGCCGAGCCGCCGCTCGGCTGCCCGACGTCGCCCTCGTCGACGACCTGCGTGACCGCGCTGCGAACCCGGCCGGTGTCGAGATCCTTCGCGGTGACCCGCAGCGGGAAGCTCGGGGGCAGGGCGCCGAGCACCCCGACGACGCCGTTGGGGCCGTCCGACGTGATCGTGCCGAGGTCGTTGCCGGGCGAGGCGAGCTTGTAGGTCGCGATCTCCGGCGCCGCGATCGGGTTGTTGACGACCGTGTGGACGTAGGCGTCCTGCAGGAACAGCGCGCGCCGGCCGACGCCGTCCATCTCGTGGCCGAAGATCCACACCTTGTCGGCGTCGGAGTAGGCGACGGTGCCGACCGCGCCGAGCACGATGTCGCCCGCACTCAGCCCGACCGCGACCGACGAGCCGGGGACGAGCGGTTGGGGCTCGAACGCCGCGGTCGTTCCCGACGGCGCGGCGATGAGCGTGCGACCAGCCTTGCGCGCGGCGCGAGCGAACGCTCGTGCCAGCGCGGGCCGCAGGCCGGAGATCGTGAGCGGTCCCGCGAGGCGGCGGGCGCCGATCACCGAGCGTGTCGCGGCGGCCGGCAGCGGCGGCTGGGCGAGGACCGCCTCGATCGGCGTGGCCAGCCCGGTGTGCCCGCCGTACTCGCCGATCGTCTCGGAGATCGCGCCGATGTTGCGCGCCACGCCGTCGGCGCCGGTGCAGAGGATCGGCGAGCCCGAGAAGCCGGGGCCGAGTCCCGTCCGGTCGACCGCCGGGCCCGAGACGCGCACGACGATCCGTGCGGCGCCGGCGCGACCGCGATCGATGATGTCGAGGATCTCGACGTTGAACGGTGAGATCTCCAGCCCCCGTACGACGGTGAGGCCGGTGCACTGCATGCCCGGCTGCACCTCCGCCAGCGGCAGGATCGGATCGGCGGCCTGCGCCGCGGCCGGCGCGAAGAGCGCGGCCGCGAGAGCGGCGAGAAGCAGGCGGCGCATCCGCCGGTCACGCTAGCAGCGATCCGCGCGGCCGCCGCCGACTCTCGCGCTCAGAACGGGACCGAGCGAGAACTCACGCATCCGCGAGCGCGGCGCTCGTCAGCGTTTCCTGCGTGGCGTTCCCGCCAGGCGCCGCGAAGCCTGCGCGGCGGACGTGGAATACGCGCTCGCTCGCGAGGCTGACCCGTCGCCGGCAGGACGGTCCAGTTCATGACCGCCATCGACCATCTAGCATCGCAACGCATGGCCACGGACGGATTCACCATGACACCGGCGCTGACGTGGGACGGGCACTCGCTGCGCCTGCTCGACCAGACGCTGCTGCCCGGCGAGGAGTCGTGGATCGGCTTGGAGGGCGCCACCGACACCGCCGCCGCGATCGCGCGCCTCGCGGTCCGTGGCGCGCCGAGCATCGGCATCGCCGCGGCGTATGGCATGGCGATGCAGGTCGCGCGCGCGGCGAGCGACGACGACGTGCGCGCCGCGGCCACCATCCTGCGCGACGCCCGTCCGACGGCCGTGAACCTCGCGTGGGCGGTAGACCGCGTGCAGGCCGCCGTGCTCGCCGCGCCGCCCGACGAGCGCGCCACGATCGCCCGCACCGAGGCCGAGACGATCCACGCCGGCGAGGACGCGGCGAGCGCCGCGATCGCGCTGCTGGGCGCCGATCTGCTGGCCGGCTCGCGGCGGATCCTCACGCACTGCAACACGGGCGCGCTCGCGTGCGGGGGGACCGGCTCGGCGCTCGCCGTCGCGATCGAGCTCGCCGCGCGCGACGACATCACCGTCCTGGCCTGCGAGACGCGGCCGCTGCTACAGGGCGCGCGCCTGACGATCTGGGAGCTGCGCCGCGCGGGGATCGCGCACGAGCTGCTCGTCGACGGCGCCGCCGCGGGCCTCATCCGCCGCGGCGAGATCGACGCCGTGATCGTCGGCTGCGATCGCGTCGCGGCCAACGGCGACGTCGCCAACAAGGTCGGCACGTACGCCCATGCGCTGGCGGCGCGGGCGGCCGGCATCCCGTTCATCGTCGCCGGGCCGACGTCGACGATCGATGCCTCGATCGCGTCCGGTGAGGAGATCGTCATCGAGGAGCGCCACATGGACGAGGTGCGCCACGCCGGCGGCGCCCTGCTGACCGGCATCGACACGCCGTGTCGCAACCCGGCCTTCGACGTCACGCCGGCCGAGCTCGTCACGGCCCTCGTGACCGAGCGCGGGATCGCCTCGCCCGTCACGCGCGAGTCCGTGCTCGCGCTCAGCGCCACCGTGCCGGCCGAGCAGGACTAGTTGCGCGTCGCGCGGTCGGAGACGACGCGCGACGTCGTGGTCGAGGAGACGGACGACCCCTCCCCCGGGCCCGGCGAGGTCGTCTGCCGCGTGCTCGCCTGCGGCGTCTGCGGCTCGGACGTCAGCGATGGCTACGTCGCCAGGAAGCTGCCCGTCGTGCTCGGCCACGAGGTCGTCGGCGAGGTCCTGCGCACGGGGACGGGCGTCGACAGCGTCGCGGTCGGCGACCGCGTCGTCGTGCATCATCACGCGCCGTGCGGCGACTGCCGGCGCTGCCGGCGCGGGCACGAGACGCTCTGCGACCAGTACCGCGCCACGAAGCTCGACCCCGGCGGCTTCGCCGAGCAGGTCCGCATCGAGGCGGCGCTCGTTCCCGAGCTGCTGGCGCTCGGCGAGCTCGACCCGCTCGCCGGCACGTTCGTCGAGCCGCTGGGCTGCGTCCTGCGCGCGCTCGACCGCGCGCGCGTGGCCGCCGGCGACGAGCTGCTCGTCGTCGGCGCGGGCTCCAACGGGCTGCTGGCGATCGCCGCCGCTCGCGCGCGCGGCGTCCGGCAGGTCTGGATCCGCGAGCCACGCGAGGAGCGCCGGCGGCTCGCCGAGTCCTGGGGCGCCACCGCGCACACCGACGAGCCGGTCGACGTCGCGTTTGCGACCACCGCCAACGAGCAGGCCATCGCGGGCGCCGCCGTCGCGCTCGGCCCCGGCGGCGTGCTGTGCCTCTACGCCACGACGACGGCGGGGGCGCCGCTCGGCGTCGACGGCGAGCAGCTGTTCCTGCGCGAGCTGACGGTCTGCTCGAGCTGGTCGGCCGGCCCGGGCGACATGCGCGCCGCCTACGACCTCATCGCGGTCGGGACGATCGACCCGATGGCGCTCGTCACGCACCGCCTCGGCCTCGACGAGACCGCGCGCGCCTTGGACCTGCAGCGCCGCGGCGAGGCGATCAAGGTCGTGGTGATCCCGTGAGAGCGGCGCTGCTGCACGGCCCGGGCGACCTGCGCATCGAGGACGTCGCCGAGCCCGAGGGCGAGGTGCTCGTGACGGTGGAGGCCGCCACCGCCTGCGCCACCGACGTCAAATGCCTGCTCTACGGGCACCTCATCCTCGGCCCGTACCCGGCGCGCTTCGGCCACGAGACCGTCGGCCGCCGCGACGACACCGGCGCGCGCGTCCTCGTCGCCGACTCGGTCGCCTGCGGGTCGTGCGCGCAGTGCGCCGTCGGTCACACGCAACTGTGCGAGCGGATGACCTGGGTGCTCGGCGGCTTCGCCGAGCGGATCGCCGCGCCGCGGGGCGCGCTGCACGCCGTTCCCGACGGCCTCGAGGCGGCGGGCGCAGCGATCGCCGAGCCGCTGGCCGCCGCGGTGCACGCCGTCGCCCGGGCGGGCTCGGCGGCTCGCGCCGGCGCGCGCGCTGCGGTGCTGGGCGGCGGCACGATGGGCCTCATGCTCGCGCGGCTGCTGCACCTGCAGGGCTGCGACGTGACGCTCGCCGACCGCCACGAGGAGCGCCGCGCGCAGGCCGCGGGGCTTGGCGCGCACCCGGTCGCGCAGCTCGCGCCGGGCGCGTACGAGCTCGTGATGGAGGCGGTCGGACGGCCGGAGGCATGGCGCGCGGCGATCGGCGCGGCCGCTCCGGGAGCGACGGTCGTGCTCGTCGGCGGATGTCCGGCGGGCAGCGAGGTCACGCTGGCGTCGGGCCCGCTGCACTACGCCGAGCTCGACGTCCGCGGCGCGTTTCACCACACGCCCGCCGAGGTCGACCACGCCCTGACGCTGCTGGCCGACGGCGACGTCGACTGGCGCGCCCTGGCCGGCCCGACGATCGGGCTCGACGAGCTCGGGGCGGCGCTGCTGCGCCCGAACACCGGCGAGGCGCGCAAGCTCGTCGTCGACCCGCGTCGCTAACCTGCCGCAACCCATGTCCGTCGTGATCGTCACCGACAGCACGCACTACCTCCCGCGCGAGCTCGTCGCGCAGCTCGGCCTGCGCGAGGTCTCGCTGTACGTCAAGCTCGGCGAGAGCCTGCGGCGCGAGAGCGACATGACCGACCTGCCCGCGTTCTGGCAGCAGATGCGCAGCGGATCGGTGCTGCCGACGACCTCGCAGCCGTCGATCGGCGACTTCCTCGGCTGCTACGAGCCGCTGCTGCAGGACGGTTACGACATCCTCTCGATCCACCTCTCGGCCGGTATCTCGGGGACCTACGACTCCGCGCTGCAGGCCCGCGCGCAGCTCATCGAGCGCGGCCTGGACGAGGGCCGCCTCGAGGTGCTCGACTCGCGCACCGTCTGCGGCGGGACGGGCCTCGAGCTGCTCGCCGCCGCTGCCCGGGCGCGCGCGGGAGCGAGCTTGCGCGAGGTGGCCGAGCACGCTGCCGCCGCGCGCGAGAGCCTGCGCATCTGGTTCGTGCTCGACACGCTGGAGTACCTGCGCCGCGGCGGGCGCGTCGGCGGCGCGCAGGCCTGGATCGGCGGCGCACTGAAGATCAAGCCGATCCTCTCGCTGGAATCGACGATCGAGCCCGTCGAGCGCGTGCGCACGGCGGGCCGGGCGTTCGAGCGGATGGTCGAGTACATGCGCACCCTGCACGCCGAGGGGGCCGATGCGTGGTGCGTGCAGCACATCCAGGCGGCGGGCGAGGCGCAGCGGCTCGTCGAGCGCGGCATCGAGGTGTTCGGCTGCGAGCCGCGCTTCGTCGGCGAGGTCGGTCCGGTGATCGGCGCGCACGCCGGCCCGGGGATGATCGGCGTCGGCGGCCTGCCCGCCGCCATGCTCGCCTGATCGCGTCCGGCGCGAGCTCTCAGTCGTCGTCGTCTGCGCTGCGCGAGGGACCCTCGTAACCGCGCGGATGCTGCACGTAGAGGCGCACCATCTCGTTGGAGATCGCGCTGAGCACGTTCTCGGCCGCGCGCGCCTCGTCGTCCTGCGGGGAGCCCCGGGCTTCTGCGTCCCTCTGCGCCCCGTACCCACATTCGGTTTGGACTGGTCATCGGGATGCCGGATCCCCCTGCGCCGGCCGCGGCTCCTCAGGTTGTCGGCGGTCCCCAGCCCGCCGCTGGAGCTAAAACGCCCTGAGACACTGGCGATTTGCGCAAAAGTGGACGAACGGCGGCGCTCGAATGCACGGCGACGGACACATTGCGCTTAAGTCCTTGGCGGCTGCGGACGATAGCGCCACAACGAACAATTACCGGTTTCTAGGTATTCAGTCCAGACGGAGGGCGCGATAGCTGCCCCGCTCCGTCCGCATCAGCCCTGCACAGGCCTCAGCTCGTGCGAGGAAATGGATTTCCCGTTCTCGACCCAACTCTCACTGGAGGCTTACGCATGTCCTGGCTGCGCCGCAACAAGAAGATCGCTGTTCTCGGCTCCATCTGCCTGCTCATCGCCGCCGGTGGTGCGTACGCCTACTAAACACAGTCCGGTGCGGGTACCGGCAGCGCCGCGACCGGTACCACGGCCGCCATCACGGTCAACCAGACGTCGGTGATCACCGGCCTGGTTCCCGGGGGCTCCGCGGTGACGCTCGCCGGAGACTTCACGAACCCCAACACGTCGCCCGTCAAGGTGGCCGCCGTAACGGTCGCCTTCCGCGCAACCAACCCGATCACCCTCGCTGACGGCACCACCCCCGCCACCGGGTGCACGACGGATGACTACACCCTCGGCGGGACGAGCACCATCGGCCCCGAGCTCGCCCCCAACGCCACGGGCGGTTCCTGGACCGGTCTGACGATCGCGATGAACAACCTGGGGACCAACCAGGACGGCTGCAAGAACGCCGTCGTCCACCTGACCTACTCGAGCAGCTAGCAACGGATCGACGATCGATCGACCTGGGGGGCGAGCGACGCTCGCCCCCTTCGTCTTCCTCCGGTGCGACGACTCCTCGTGATCATGCTCGCCGCGCCGCTCATCCTCGGCGGAGTCGCCTACGGCGCATTCGTAGGCATCTCCCCGCGCACGCCGCGCTCCGCGTCGCCGGTATCCCCGGCGGCGCGGACTGCTGTGCGGCTCTATTCGGTGAGGGTCAGCCCGGCACGGCGCAAGGTCAGTCCCGGCAACGCGACCCGCGTCGGCGTGCGCGTCGTCCGGTCAGGCGGCTTCCGCGGCCGCGTCAAGCTGCGCGTACATCACGTCCCGCGAGGGATGAGGGCGTCGATGAAACGGGGCGTGCTGCGGGTACTCACCCCGACCGGTCAGCGCCTCGGCAGCCACCGCCTCGTCATCACCGGGACGAGCCACTTTCGCGGCCGGCGCCTGCGCCGCAGCGCGACCGTGACGCTGACCGTTGCGCCTGCGGAGCGATTCACGATCACGGGCGGACCCAGCCGGCCGTTGTCTCCGGGCAGCAGCGCGCCGATCGACCTTCGCCTGAGAAACCCTCGTCAAGTCTCCGTGCGGATGACGTCGCTGCGCGTGCGACTGCGCAGCCCGACGACGAGGCCCGGGTGCAGCGGCAGGGCCGACTACACCATCACCCAGTACTCCGGGCCCTACCCGCTGGTCCTGCGGCCCGGTAGGACCAGCTTGAGCGCGCTCGTCTCCGAGCCGTCGTCGTGGCCGCGGCTGTCGATGCGCGACCTGTCGCGCAACCAGGACGCATGCCAAGGCGCCGTCGTCGGCCTCGACTACACGATCCGAGTCGAGCGATGACCCGTCGGCGCCGACGCTGCTTCGCGCCGCTGCTCGCAGCGCTGCTGATCGCGTCGGCAGCCGTCGTGTGGGCGTACTGGACCTCACCGGGCGCCGGCACCGCCGCCGCCAGCACCGCATCGCTGTCGGCCGCGACGATCAGCGTTCCGGGCTCGGCGACCAACTCGGTCACCGTCACGTGGGACCAGCAGGCGTCGCTGCAGCCGTCCTCCTCGGCCAACAGCGCGATCACCTACGTCGTGCAGCGCAGGCTCGGCGCCTTGTCATACGCCGCCGTCGCCTCGGGCGGCTGCGCCGGAGCGCTGACCTATGGAACCTCCAGTTGCGCCGACGTGCCGCCGGCGACGGGCAGCTACAGCTACCGCGTCGTCGCGAGCTTTCACACGTGGACGGCGACCTCCGGCGATTCGGGCTCGACGTCCTTCCTGCTCGATACGACAGCGCCGACGGCGTCGTCGATCAGCCGCGCAGCCAGCAGCCCGACGAATGCGTCGAGCGTGGACTGGACCGTGACCTTCAGCGAGGCGGTGACGGGCGTCGGAAGCGGCGACTTCGCGCTCGCGCGCGCGGGCGGCCTGACCGGCGGCGCCATCACGGGCGTCACCGGCAGCGGGACGACGTACACCGTCAGCGCCACCAGCGGAAGCGGCGACGGGACGCTCGGCCTGAACCTCGTCGACGACGACTCGATCGTCGACGTGGCCGTGAACGCGCTCGGCGGCGCGGGAACGGGCAACGGCAGCCTGTCAGGTCAGACCTACACCCTCGACCGCACGCCCCCGGCACGTGCCTCCATGAGCATGCTCGACACGAACGCGAACGGGAAGATCGACCGCGTCACGGTGACCTTCGACGAGACACTCGCGAGCTCGACGGCGACAGCGCCGTGGACGCTCGCCAACGTGCCCAGCGGCGGGTCGCTGAGCAGCGTGAGCACCAGCGGGGCCGTCGCGACGCTCGACCTGAGCGAGGGCGCAAGCGCCGCCGACACATCGGTGGGCACGTTCACCGTCGCGCTGGCGACGAGCGCGTCCGGCGTTCGCGACGCCCTCGGCAATCAATCGTCGTTTGCCGCGGCCGTGCCGGCCGACGCGGCGGCGCCGGTCCGGATGACCATGTCGATGCTCGACACGGGCGGCAACGGCAAGGTGGACCGCGTGACCGCGTCGTTCAGCGAGACACTCGCGAGCTCGACGGCGACGGCTCCGTGGACGCTCGCCACTACGCCGAGCGCCGGGACCCTGTCCAGCGTGAGCACCGCCACGTCCGTCGCCACGCTCACGATCGCCGAGGGCGCAGGCGCCGCCGACACCAGCGTGGGCAGCTTCACGGTCGCGCTCGCTGTCAGCGCGTCGGGCATCCGCGACGCCGCCGGCAACCAATCCTCCTTCTCGGCGACCGCTCCGACGGACGCCGCCGCGCCCACGGCCCAGTCGATCACGCGGCTCGACAGCGATCCGACAAACAGCGCGTCGGTTCGCTGGACCGTGACCTTCAGCGAGTCGGTCACGGGCGTCGGCGCCGCCGATTTCTCGCTCGTCCACACCGGTGGCGTGACTGGAGAGTTCGTCAGCACCGTCGGCGCAGGCACCACGAGCTACGTCGTGACCGCGTCGACCGGCACCGGCACGGGCAGCGGCACGCTCGGGCTCAACGTCCTCGACGACGACACGATCGTCGACGCGCTCACCAACCCCCTCGGAGGATCGGGCGCCGGCAACGGCGGATTCACCGGCCAGACCTACACGATCGACAAGACCGCACCGTCGGTCGGCTCGATCGCGCGCGCCGCCGCCACTCCCAGCAACGCCGCCGGCGTCAGCTGGACGATCACCTTCAGCGAGATCGTCACGGGCGTCGACATCGCCGACTTCGCGCTGGCGCGCACCGGGGCCGTCAGCGGCGGCGCGATCGGCACCGTCACGGGCAGCGGCACGACCTACACCGTCACCGCCACGACCGGCAGCGGCGACGGCACGCTCGGCCTGAACCTCACCGACGACGACACGATCACCGACGCCGCAACCAACAAGCTCGGCGGCAGCGGAACCGGCAACGGCAACTTCACCGGCCAGACCTACACCATCGACAAGACCGCACCCGCCGCCCCATCGGCGATCTCGGTTACGAGCGGGGTCGTCTTCACTTCGCCGCCGACCTGCAGCGGGGTCACCTCGGGCACGCGCTACATCAACGGCACGGGCACGGCAAACTCGGCGTCGGCGACCAAGATGACCGCGACTGTCACCGCCGAAGCCGGCCTCACCATCGTCTTCTCCGCCACCGGCGGAGCGACAACCGTCACGTCCTCCCCCGTGCCGGCCACCGCCTCGCCCGTCATCACGACGCAGAACCTCAGCTCGCTGCCCGACGGGTTGGTCACCCTGTCCGCCTACGCCGTCGATGCCGCCGGCAACCCATCAACGACGGCGACCTCGACACCGGTGCTGCGCAAGGACACCGTCGCCCCCCGCTGACCGCGGTCTATCACAGCGGGTTACTTGGGCTCGCCCCGCATCTCGACGGGACCTCGGGCAGCCAGGCCGCACCCGAGTGCGGTGCCGCGATCCGTGCGGTCAAGGCCAGCAACGGCAGCCTGTTCACGGCAACCGTCACGAGCTACACCTTCGATATCGCCCCGGTCGACGGGCCGCCGCTGCTCGGCTCGGTCTCCTACAGCGTCACGTCGACGGACCGCGCCGGCAACATCAGCGCCCCGGTCATCACAGGTTCCTGAAGACCGCCGAGCAGGCGCGCGACGCGGCGCTCAGGCCGGCTTGGGCTTGCGCCGGCGCGTGCCCGGCGACGCCGGTGGTGGCGGAGGTGGCGGCGGCGGATCGGGCGGGGGCGCGTCGGGAGGCGCAACGTCGTCGGGCAGGATGACCGTGCCCGACGTGACCGTCTTGTCGCCGAAGAACTCCTTGAGGACGATCTGCAGCGAGGCGGCGATCGGGATCGCGACGAGCGCGCCGACGACGCCGAGCAGCGACGCGCCCGCGAGGATCGCCACGATCACCGCGAGCGGGTGGACGTTGACGGTGCGCTTGAAGATGAACGGCTGCAGGACGTTGTTCTCGACCTGCTGGTAGACGAGCAGGAAGATCCCGTAGATGATCGTCGCGCTCGGGAAGTCGGTGAACAGCGTGACGATGAGGATGAGCACGCCGCCGATCGTCGCGCCGACGAGCGGGATCAGGCCGAAGAAGGCCATCATCACGGCGAGCGGGACGGCGAACGGCACGTCGAGCAGCGTGAGCACGATGAACGTGAGGATCCCGTTGATCGACGTGATCGTCAGCGCGCCCGCGACGTAGCCCGACGTCGACTTGTAGATCCGCTCGGCGACGTCGTGCAGGCGCTCCTCGCGGTGGCGGCCGAAG
>Ga0136633_1002387_pt1 | contig 13019 bp, 13 predicted proteins | sample AntDrymeUQ832206_2_FD_105494 | JGI IMG/M metagenome (GOLD analysis project Ga0136633, IMG submission 105494) | Polar desert sand microbial communities from Dry Valleys, Antarctica - metaG UQ83 (22.06) | ecosystem: Environmental > Terrestrial > Soil > Desert | place: Antarctica: Dry Valley... | reverse complement strand
TGGCACCGGGCGTCTGTCGATCGCAACCGGCGGTACGGGCGGCGTGTACTTCCCGCTTGGCGGTGGGCTTGCCGACCTGATCAGCGAGAACATCGACGGCTACACCGCCACGGCGGAGGAAACGAACGCATCGGTCGACAACATGAACCTGATCGGCAGCGGCGACTCGGACATCGCCTTCGTCCTGGGCGACACGGCGTCGGATGCCGTTGCCGGGACCGGCGAATTCGAGGGCGGCGCCATCGACGCGTGCGCGATCGGCATTCTCTACACCAACTACACGCAGTTGGTGGCCTCGGCCGATAGCGGCATCACGACCGTCGCCGACCTCGAGGGCATGCGCGTCTCCCTTGGTGAGGCCGGGTCGGGCACGGAGATCATCGGCCTGCGCATCCTCGAGGCCGCCGGTGTCGATCCCGATAGCGGCATTGAGCGAGCCCAGTTGGGCGTCGCCGAGACCGTGGACGCTCTCAGGGACGGCACCCTCGACGCCGGCTTCTGGTCCGGCGGCCTGCCGACAGGCGCACTCGTCGACTACGCCAGCACCGGCGACATGGTCCTCGTCCCGACCGGCGAGTTCGCGACCGACCTCCAGGGGACGTACGGCGAGTACTACCTAGGGTCGGAGATTCCTGCCGGAATATACGAGGGGCAGGACGCTGCGATCTCCGTGGTCGGCGTTCCGAATGTCCTGGTCGTCAACACCAGCATGGATGAGGGTCTCCAGGAGCAGCTCACCGCCCTGGTCTTCGAGCACAAGGACGACCTCGTGGCGGTCCATCCGGCCGCGGAGGAGCTCGACGAGGAGGCGGCGGGCGATGTCGTATTCATGGACGTCTGTCCGGGCGCACAGACCTTCTACGGGTCCTGACCCCATGGACCGATGGCGGGGCCGGCGCCTGGCCGGCCTCGCCGTGGTCGTACTCGTGGCAACGGTCACGGCAGGCGCCGTGGTCATGGGCCGCCAGGATGACGCTCGCTCGCTCGTCGTCCGCGATGCGTCCGGCACCGAGCTGGTGCGCGTCGCGCTCGACGCCTCGGGCGGCTTCGGACTGAGGTACCGCAATTCGGTCTACCGGTCGCTCGCCGAAGAGCACTTCGAGGTGGAAGGCGACCGGCTGCGTCTCGTCGAGCTGGCCGCTGATGAGCTCGCTGTACTCGAGGAGTACTACACCGCCGTCGGCGCCACGCGGGCGCGACAGGGCTCCAGCCGCACGTGGCGCATCGAGGTCGAACGCCCCTCGATCGCTCTGCCGTTGCGCGTCCAGGCCACGGCGCTCGGCGAGCGGACGCTGTTGACGGCAGAGGGAGAGATCGCGCTGTGGCGCCTCGTCGCCGGCCGCAACGACACACTCATCCTTCTGACCATCGAGGGACCATAGGTGACCGATCAGGTCGCGCGCGATGCCGCCCTCATCGCAGAGTACGACTCCGAAAAGCCCGGGCGGACGCTGTCCGGCTGGCCGAGATTGGTCGTGTGGGCGATGGGCGTGGGGCTCTCGCTCTACGCCCTCTACTGGGTGCTCGCCTTCTTCGGAACACTCACCGCCAGCGTCTACATTCCGGCCTTCGCGGCGGTGGCGCTGGCCATGACCTTCCTGGTGTACCGCGGCTGGGGACGCTCGAGGCGGGCCATCGAGGAGGGCGGAGCGGACAACCCGCATCCGGTCGACTGGATCCTGGCCCTCCTCTCTGCCGTGCCGATGGTCTACGCCATCGTCTTCTACGAGGAGTTCAGCCGGCGAGCGGTGGTGCCGACCGGCCTGGACATCGTGATGGGCGTCCTGGCCGTGATCCTGATCCTGGAGGCGACTCGGCGGACCGTCGGCTGGATCATGGTCGTGGTCGTCGCGCTCTTCATCGCCTACGCCTATTTCGGCCCGATCCTGCCCGACGTGATCGCGCACCGAGGGTACGCGCTGCCGCGTTTCATCGGTCACGAGTACATGACCTCGGCCGGCATCTTCAGCACGCCACTCCAGGTGGCGGCCACGTACATCGTGCTGTTCACGATCTACGGCGCGGTTCTCGAGTATTCGGGCGCCAGCAAGTTCTTCCTCGACGTCAGCTTCGCCGCGTTCGGCCAGTCGAGCGCCGGCCCCGGACGAACCGTGACGCTCGCCGGCTTCCTGCTCGGCACCGTGTCGGGGTCGGGCGTGGCGACCACCGTCACCCTCGGCAGCGTGTCCTGGCCCCTGCTGCGGCGGGCGGGCTATCCGAAGGAGCAGGGCGGTGGCGTGCTGGCGGCTGCCGGCATCGGTGCCATCCTGTCACCGCCGACGCTGGGAGCAGCGGCCTTCATCATCGCCGAGCTCCTGCGGGAGTCCTATCTCGTGGTGCTGGTGCTGGCGATCGTCCCGACACTGCTCTATTACCTCGGCATCATCCTGGCCGTCGAGCTCGATGCGCGGCGGTATCGGACCCATGCCGTGGCCGTCGAGGCGCCGCCGCTCGGCCGGCAGCTCCTCCGCTACGGCTATCACTTCAGCTCCCTGTTCGCGATCGTCATCTTCATGGTGTTGGGCATGACGCCGTTCCGGGCCGTCGTGCTGTCGACCGGGCTGGCCTTCGCGCTGAGCTTCCTGGATCGTGATCATCGGCTCACGGCGCGGCGCCTGTGGGATTCGCTCGCAGCAGGCGCCATCGGCGTCCTGCCGGTCGTGGCCGTGTGCGCAGCGTCCGGCATCATCGTCGGCGTCGTCACGCTGACCGGCCTGGGGCTCAAGCTGGCGGGCATCATCGTGGCGCTGGCGGCCGGCAACCTGGCCCTCACCGCCCTCTTCTCGGGGCTCGCCGTCATGCTGCTCGGTCTGGCCGTGCCGGTCACCGCCTCGTTCATCATCGCCGCGGTCATCATCAAGCCTGCATTCGATGCCTTTGACGTCCCCAGCTACGCCTCGCTCATGTTCATCTTCTACTACGCGGTGCTGTCCGAGGTCTCGCCGCCCACCGCGCTATCGGCCTACGCGGCATCGGCGATCACCGGCGGCAGCCCAACGCGCACGATGATGATGGCCTGGCGCTACACGCTCCCGGCATTCCTGGTGCCGTTCGTGTTTGTGCTCGCCCCCGCCGGCGAGGCGCTGCTGCTGCGCGGCCCGCTCATCACCATGCTCTGGGTACTGCCGGTGGCGGCGGTGGCGGTCGCCGCCCTGGCGGTCGCGACCGGCGGATGGCTGCTCGGCCCGGCGCAATGGCCCGAGCGAGTGCTCATGGCCGCCGGCGCGCTGGCGCTGCTGTATACCGATCCCCTGTTCGTGGCAGCGGGCCTGGCGGCCATCATGCTGGGCCTGGCGATTCACGTCGTGGGGCGGCGATCGAGCATGGTGGAGACAACCTGATGGATCTCGGCTTGCGTGGGCGGGCGGCGGTGATCGGTGGAGCGACCTCGGGCCTCGGTCGAGCCTCCGCCGAGGCGCTGGCCGCCGAGGGCTGCGATCTCCTGATCTGGTCACGCAGCGAAGAACGGCTGGTGGCAACCGCCGAGGAGCTCGGGACGGCGCACGGGGTGCGCGTGTCGCACGTGGTCGCCGATGCATCCGACCCCGCCGCGGCCGAGTCGGTCGCTGCGGCGGCCGCGGCGTTCGGGCCAATCGACATCCTGGTCAGCAACGCCGGCGGCCCGCCGACCGTCGACCCGACCGCGACCGATCCGGCGGCCTGGCAGCGTTGGCTCCAACTGTTGGCCACGACGCCGATCGAGCTCGCAACGCGGCTCCTGCCCGGGATGCGTGAGCGCGGCTGGGGCCGGGTGGTGGCGATCCTGTCCAGCGGGGTGCGCCAGCCGATCGGCGAGCTCGTCTACTCGAACGCCGGCCGCTCCGCGCTGGCGGCGTGGCTGAAGACGACGGCCCGGGCGATCGCCGTCGAGGGCGTGACGCTGAACGGCGTGATGCCGGGACGGATCTCCACGCCACGCATCCACGAGCTTGACTCTGGCCGTGCCGAGCGCGAGGGGAAGAGCGAGGAAGCCGTCCGGGACGGCCATGTTGCGACGATACCGGCGGGACGCTACGGCCGACCCGAGGAGCTCGGGACACTGATCGCGTTCCTCGCGTCGGAGCGCGCCTCGTATGTGACCGGCCAACTGATCGCGGTCGACGGAGGCCTGATCGCGGGATTGTAGGATTGCTCCCATGAGCGACGAATCCGAGCTCCTTCGCCGCACCGCTGAGCTGGCCGTCGAATACCTGGAGTCGCTTCCCGATCGACCCGTCAGGGTGGACCACGATGTCGCCGACCTGCGCCGCGCGCTGGTCACCGACCTGCCCGAGGAGGGCGAGGATCCCGCCGCCGTCATCGAACAGCTGGCAGACGTCGGCGGGCGAGCCGCGGTCGCGATGGCCGGTCCGCGCTACTTCGGCTTCGTCATTGGCGGCGCCCTGCCAGCGGCTGTCGCTGCCGACTGGTTGACGTCGGCGTGGGACCAGAACGCCGGCCTCTACGTCGGCGGCCCCGCCGCATCGGTGGTGGAGGAGGCGATCGGTCAATGGCTGATCGATCTGTTCGGGTTGCCGCAGGGAAGCGGCTACGGGCTGGTGACCGGCTGCCAGATGGCCCATTTCACGTGCCTGGCGGCCGCTCGTCAGGCCGTCCTCGATCGCGGGCTGGGATGTGACCACGAATGGGCTCTTCGGCGCCCCCGAGATCGAGGTCGTGGTCGGCGCCGAGGCCCACAGCACCGTCCATACGGCGCTCCAGTACCTTGGCCTTGGCCGCGATCGGGTGCGCACGGTCGAGGCCGATGACCAGGGCCGGCTCGTCGCGGCGCACCTGGCCGAGACGCTCGCCACGATTCCGGCGGACGCGCCGCTCATCGTCTGCCTCCAGGCCGGCAACGTGAACAGCGGCTCCTTCGACCCGCTGCGCGAGGCGATCGAGCTGGTGCGAGGGCGGGACGGAGGCTGGGTGCACGTCGACGGCGCCTTCGGGCTGTGGGCGTCGGCAAGTCCCGACCTGGACCACCTGGTGGACGGCATCGGCCTGGCTGATTCCTGAGCCACCGATGCACACAAGTGGCTCAACGTGCCCTACGACTCGGGGCTCGCCTTTGTCGCCGATGCCGGCGCCCAGATGCGGGCGATGGCCCCGCCACACGCGGCCTACCTCGAATACGGTCCCGAGCAGGAGCGCGACCAGATGTCGTGGGTCCCCGAGTTCTCGCGCCGCGCGCGCGGTTTCGCCGTCTACGCTGCTCTCCGAACGCTCGGGCGTGCGGGGGTTCGGAACCTCGTCGAGCGCTGCTGCGCCATCGCGCGGCGCATGGCCGAGCGGCTGGCGGCGGCCGAGGGCGTCGAGATCCTCAACGAGGTTGTGCTGAACCAGGTGCTCGTGCGCTTCACGCCTGCCGACGGCGGCGATGCCGATGCGTTCACGCGTGAGGTCATCCATCGCGTGCAGGAGGACGGCACGCTGTGGCTGTCCGGCACCGCCTGGCACGGCATGGCCGCGATGCGCATCAGCGTCAGCAACTGGTCGACCACGGAGTCCGATGCCGACCGCTCGGTCGACGCCATCCTGCGCTGCGCGCGGGCCTGAACCCGATCGATCAGCCGATCCGGCCGACGTGCTCCTCGATCCAGCCTTCGACCACGGGCGCGCCGGACTCCGGTGGGTGGAGGCCCGGTGCGGCATCCCGCGCGAACCAGGAGAGGAGCTCGCCGGGTCCAACGGCGATCGCCAGGCAGATGACCATCATCGCCAGCGGCACCGCCACGGCCTCCCCGTGCGCGGTGGGAATGAGGGCGGCCCACACGGCGACGCCCGACCATCCGGCGAGCGGCACCAGGCCACGCACGGTGGCGAGAACAAGCAACAGGGTTGGAAGGCCGATCAGGATGAGTGGCTGGCCGGTGGCCAAGCCCACCACGCAGGCCATGCCGCCGATGCCGATCGTCAGCCCGAGGACGACCCGCGCTCCCGCGACGGCCTCATCCGAGGCCGGCGTCCTCGAGCGCCGACGCGTCGCGACGGTCATGATGCGCCGATTCTACGCCGATGCCGCCGTGTGTCGACCAGGCTGACGGGCTGATCCGGGGACGAGGCCGTCGGTGTTGCGGGGTGTGGTGTAATCGGCCCTTCCGGGGACCACCAGCGGAGGAACAGCGAGACCCCATGGCGATCGAGACCGAGCGAGGCAGCATGACCGGCGACGAGATCGTCGCCCTGACCAAGCGCCACACCCTGTTCGAGTGGTCCGCGCAGTCCAAGGTGGACCCCATTCCGGTCGCAGGCGCCAAGGGCGTCTACTTCTGGACTCCCGAGGGCAAGCGCTTCCTCGACTTCAATAGCCAGCTGATGTGCACCAACATCGGCCATGGCCATCCGAAGGTGATCGAGGCCATCAAGCGCCAGGCCGAGACGCTTGCCTACGCCAACCCGTTCATGGCCACCGAGCCGCGCGCGCGTCTGGGCGCGAAGCTGGCCGAGCTGTGCCCCGGCGATATCGACACGTTCTTCTTCACCAACGGCGGCGCGGAGGCGAACGAGAACGCCATCAAGCTGGCCCGATTCGTCACCGGACGCCACAAGATCCTGGCGCGCTATCGCTCGTACCACGGGGCGACCGCCGGCGCCATCAGCCTGACCGGTGACCCGCGACGCTGGGCGGCCGAGCCCGGCATCCCCGGCGTGGTGCGCGTCATGGACCCGTACCACGGCATCCAGCGCGGCTGGGACACGGCCGATGAGGCCCTGGCGCATCTCGAGGAGACGATCCAGCTCGAGGGGCCGAACACGATCGCCGCCTTCATCCTCGAGACCGTGACCGGCACGAACGGCATCCTCGTGCCGCCCGACGGCTACATCGCCGGCGTCCGCGAGATCTGCGATCGGTACGGGATCCTGATGATCGCCGACGAGGTGATGGCCGGCTTCGGCCGCACCGGCAAGTGGTTCGCGATCGATCATTGGAACGTGGTGCCCGACCTGATCACGATGGCCAAGGGCCTGACCAGCGCCTACGTGCAGCTGGGCGCGCTTGGCATGCGGCGCAAGTACGCGGAGCATTTCGAGAACAACGTCTTCTACGGCGGCCTGACCTACAACTCGCATCCGCTCGCCTGCGCCACCGCCCTGGCCACGATCGAGGTCTACGAGGAGGAGAACCTCATCGAGCGCGCCGCGCAGATGGGCGAGCGGATGAAGGTCCACCACCAGCAGCTCTCCTCGAAGCACCGGAGCGTGGGTGCCACCCGGAGCATCGGCCTGTTCGGGATCGTGGAGCTCGTCCGCAATCGCGAGACGATGGAGCCGATGGCGCCATTCAACGGCACCTCGGACGAGATGGCGGCGCTCGGCAAGCGCTTCCGTCAGGACGGGCTCTACACCTTCGTGCGCTGGAACTCGTTCTTCACGAACCCGCCGCTGACCATCAGCGAGGAGGAGCTGGCCGAGGGGTTCGCGATCATCGATCGCGCGCTCGAGATCACCGATGCCGCGGTCGCCTGACCGCGGCTGGCTGCGGCGCCTCGGGATCTTCGTCGCCTTTGCCGCGCTCGTCGTCGTCGCATGGGAGGGTGTCAAGCTCATCGGCGGGGACCCGTGGCGCGGCGAGGGTTGGATCTGGGAACCACCGCTCGAGATCTGGTTCGCATCTGACCTGCTGCTGCCGCACGTCTGGGACATCCTTGGCGCGCTTGCCGCGCCGGTGCAGCGCGGCTCGGATGCCTCTTTGGCGCAGTTCCTGATGGGCGCGGCGCTCTACACCTGGCGCGAGGCGGCCATCGGCTTCGTGGTGGGTGCCATCATCGGCATCGGTCTGGCGGCGGTCTTCGTGCACTCGAAGCTGCTCGAGCGAGCGCTGGTGCCGTACGTGATCGCCAGCCAGACCATCCCGATCGTGGCCCTCGCGCCGATGATCGTCTTCGCCTTCGGCCCCGACGTGCTCAGCGTGGTCATCATCGCCACCTACCTGACCTTCTTCCCGGTCACGATCGCCATGATCCGCGGGCTCCGTTCGCCCGATCCACGGGCACTGGAGCTGATGCGCTCGTACGCCGCGAGCCGGCGCAGCATCTTCTGGAAGCTGCGCATGCCGGCTTCGCTGCCCTACCTGTTCACCGCGCTCAAGGTCGCCGCCACGGCCAGCATCGTGGGCGCCATCGTCGGGGAGGGCCCCGGCCAGATTCGCGACGGGCTCGGGCGCGCGATCATCAACTTCAACAACCAGTACATCAGCGGGCCGGAGAAGCTGTGGGCGACCATCGTCGCCTGTGCCGTGCTCGGCATCATCTTCTTCGGCCTCATCCGAGCCGCGGAGCTCCTTGCATTGCGCCACCGGGGTGCCGTCCCGGATGCCGCATGAGGAAGCAGCCATGACCGAGGCACGCGCCGCCGTCGTTCGTGTCACCGGCCTGGACAAGCAATTCGGCTCCGACGGGCAGGTTGTCACGGCTGCCCTGGCGGGGATCGACCTGACGATCAACCGCGGCGAGTTCGTGAGCCTGATCGGCCCTTCAGGATGCGGAAAGAGCACGCTCCTGCGGCTCATCGGTGACCTGACGGCTCCCACGACCGGCAGCGTCGAGGTCAATGGCAAGCCTGCGCACGCAGCGCGCATGGGCCGCGAGTACGGCATGGTCTTCCAGGCGCCGGTCCTGTTCGAGTGGCGCAACGTGGAGGACAACGTCAAGCTTCCGCTGGAGCTGCTCGACATGAGCCGATCCGAGCGCGACGAACGCGTTCGGATGATGCTCGCCCTGGTGGAGCTCAGCGACTTCGCGCGCCACCATCCGTACCAGCTCTCGGGCGGCATGCAGCAGCGCGTGGCGATCGCCCGGGCGCTGGCGCTGCAGCCCGCCATCCTGCTCATGGACGAGCCGTTCGGCGCCCTTGACGAGATGACCCGCGAGCGGATGAATACCGAGGTGCTGCGCATCTGGCAGCAGACGGGCACGACGGTCGTGTTCGTCACGCACTCGATCCCAGAGGCGGTCTTCCTCTCGACGCGCGTCGTGGTCATGAGCGCGCGACCCGGTCGCATCACCCGGGTGGTGGAGGTGCCGCTCCCGCAGCCGCGCAACGACGAGACGCGCGAGGACGCCCGCTACTTCCGCGTCGTCACCGAGGTCCGCGAGGCGCTGCGCGCGGGGGGCGGGCTGGGTGGCGAGCCGCCGCTGGCGTCCGAGGAGCGGCTGGCGGCCGAGGGCGGCATCGGGTGACCGCGGCGGCGTCTGTCGGCGTTCCGATCCCACCCCACCCGAAACGGGCGGCCCGCGTCGGTCGCAGCATCCGACTCTACGTTCCGGCGATCGTCGTGGCGGTGGGGACGATCGGGCTCTGGGAGCTCCTGATCCGGATCTTCGAGGTCCGCGCCTTCATTCTTCCGGCTCCCTCCGCGATCGCAGCGGCCCTCCTCGACAACTGGGGCGCGGGGCGCTGGCCACTCTTCCTTTCGGCGCAGACCACGCTGTTCGAGGCAGTCGGCGGGCTCGTCATCGGCACCGCGGTCGGGGTCGTCATTGCCTTCGGGGTCGCGCGTTGGGCGAACGCGCGAGACGCCGTCCTGCCGTTCGCGGTGGCGGCCAATGCGATCCCGATCATCGCGATCGCGCCGATCTTCAACGCCTGGTTCGGGGTGACCAATCCGCTGTCGAAGATGATGATCGCCGCGCTGCTCGTGTTCTTCCCGATCATGATCAACGTGACGCGCGGCCTGACCGCAGTCGAGCCTGCGGCGGTTGAGCTGATGCACTCGTATGCAGCCTCGGAGTGGACGATCCTGCGCAAGGTGCGACTGCCGAACGCCCTGCCCTTCTTCCTCACCGCGCTCAAGGTGGCCACCACGCTCAGCCTCATCGGCGCCATCGTGGGCGAGTACTTCGGCGGCTCGTCGACCGTCATCGGGCGCGTGGTTGTCCAGTCGGCATCCGCGCTGCGTTTCGACGTGACCTGGGCGGCCATCCTGCTGGCCGCCGTCACCGGGATCACCTTCTACCTGGCGATCGTCGCGCTCGAACGCATCCTCATCCCCTGGCACCCATCGGTGCGCGGCGACGAACCAGGCTGAGAACACGTCACACGATCGTCACAGATGCAACCTAGGCTCCGACCATGAACCGACCATCGGCGTACGCTCCCTCGATCCTCCTCCTTGGCGCAGTCCTCGTGGCTTGCACCGGCGGCAACGCCGCCGGGCCGGCAACCATGACCGAGCCGATGCAGAGCGAGTCGGCGTCCGGCACGGCGCCTTCGAATCCCGCACCGGTCAGCGCGAATCCGTCGAGCTCAACGTCGGCGCCATCCGCACCCGCCGAGGCGTCCGACGCGCTGCTCGCCATCGGTCTGACGGACGTCCGCAGCGGCGAGACGTTCACCCTAGCCGACCTCATCGAGGCGGGCCAGCCCGTGCTGCTCCAACCGATGGCCGTCTGGTGCTCCAGCTGCCGAGCCCAGCAGCACGAAGTGGTGCAGGCGCACGAGGCCGGCCAGTTCACGTCGGTCTCGCTCGATGTTGACCTGTCGGAGTCGCCCGAGGACCTGGCCGCCTACGCCGATCGAGAGGGCTTCGACTGGCACTTCGCGATGGCCGATGCCGACCTGTACCGTGCGCTCCAGGATCGTTTCGGCGTGGCGGTCACGAACCCGCCCCTGACGCCGCTCGTCGTCATCGGCGCCGATGGGACGGTCCGGCCGCTGGAGTTCGGACGCGGCATCCGCGGCGCGGAGGAGCTGCTCGCCGAGCTCGGAGCCGGCTGAGGCGATGGGCGAGCTCCTGATCGCCGTCAGCGCCGGCATCGGTGCGACCATCACGCCGTGCGTGCTGCCGCTGTACCCCGGCTTCCTCGCCTACATGACCGCCGCCCAGCCGGTGGCGGTGGGAGTTGGAGCGGCAGCGCGGCCTCGAATGCGGCCGGCGGCGGCGGCTGCGGCCGTTCTGGTCTGGCTCGGGGTGGTGGTCGGGATGGTCGCGATCGGCGCCGTGCTGGCGCTCCTGTCGGTGAGCCTCGGAAGCGTTCTTCGGATCGCGCTGCCGCTCATCGACCTTGTCCTGATCGCCCTCGGGATCCTCCTTCTGCGCGGGATCAACCCGTTCGCGTGGATCCCGCAGCCATCGCCGCGCGCTCTCGGCGGAGCCGGGCCGATGGCCGGGTCGTTCCTGTACGGGCTCCTCTTCGCCCCGATCGCGCTCCCGTGCTCCGGCCCGTTCCTGATCGGTATCTTCGTTGCGTCCCTCACCCTGGGCGACGCCGCGCGCCAACTGGCATTCTTCGCCGCGTTCGGGGTCGGCTTCGGCCTGCCGCTCCTCGCGCTCGGCCTCGTCGGACAGGCGCGAGCGAGGGAGCTGGCGAGCGCCGTCGTGCGCTGGGAGCGGCCGCTCCAGATCGTGATGGGTGCCGTGCTGGTCGCCATCGGCGCATGGGACCTGTGGGTCAACCTGCCGCAGGTGCTCGGATGAGCCAGCGCCCGGGCGTGGTCGACGGCGCCACGGTCGTGGTCCGTCCGCCCGCGCCGGCCACCGTCCTCGTGGTCGACGACGACCCGAAGATTCGTGAGCTGCTGCGGCTCTACCTCGTCCGTGACGGCTACCGGACGCTCGAGGCGGCCGATGGGCCAAGCGCCCTCGAGATCGCTCGATCGCGGCACTGCGACCTCGTCCTGCTCGACATCATGCTCCCTGGCCTCGACGGCCTCGAGGTGTGCCGTGAGCTCCGCGAGGACGGAGACACGCCGATCATGCTCCTGACCGCCCGAAGTGGCGACTCAGACAAGGTGATCGGTCTCGACCTGGGCGCCGACGATTACGTCGTCAAGCCCTTCAGCCCGCGTGAGCTGATGGCGAGGGTACGCGCCCAGCTCCGGCGGCGCCGAACACCCGACATCAATCAACCGTCGCTGACCGCGGGCGATCTGATGATCGATCCGAGCGCGATGCGGGTGGAGCACGGCGGGCGCGAAGTTGTCGTCACCGCGTCCGAGTTCCGGCTCCTGTACGCCCTCATGTCGCGCCCGATGCGGGTCTTCTCCCGCGACGAGCTGATCGACGCCATCCACGGTGACGATGATCCGGGGATCATCGACCGCACCATCGACGTGCATCTCGGCCGCCTTCGGCGGAAGCTCGGCGACAAGGCCAGCGTGCCAGGCCTGATCGGTACGGTGCGCTCGGTTGGCTATCGCTTCCTTCAGCCGGTCGTCCGCAGCGATCCTGCAGCGGGCCAGTGAGCACGCTCCGCGCCCGCCTGGTCCTGGCCATGCTGGTGACCTCGCTCATCGTGGCTGCCGTCATCCTCGCGTCGGTCCGCTGGTTCAGCACCGAGCAGATCGCCCATTTCTTGATGGAGGGGGTGGACACCGAGGCAGAGGCACGGGCCATGGCGGACGAGTACATCGCCCGCGTCGTGGTCATCGGCGCGCTGGCCGGCCTCATCCTGGGCGGGATCACCGCCTGGTGGCTGGCGCGCCGCGTCCTGCGGCCGATTGCCCGTCTCATGGAGGCCACCCGCAAGGTCGCCGCCGGCGACCTTGCCGCACGCGTCCCGGAGCCGTCGGACCGCGAGCTCCGCGAGGTCGCTCATTCGTTCAACCAGATGGCCGCCACCCTCCAGCGGGTCGAGGAGCTCAGGACGGCCCTTGTCGAGGACGTGGCGCACGAGCTGCGGACGCCGCTCACCAGCCTGCGCGGCTACACCGAAGCCCTCGCCGACGGGGTCGTCCAGCCATCGCCCGAGATGCTGCGCACCATCCACGACGAGATTGAGCGGCTGACACGACTCGTCGAAGCGCTCGACCTGCTGGCGCGCAACGAGGCGCGCGCGCGGGATCGGGCACGCTCCGAGATCGATCTGGGCGACCTCATCCGTCGAGCGCTCGCCCTGGCGGCCCCGGAGCTCGCGACCCGCTCCATCGTCGTGCGCTTCGAGGAGAGTCCCGGCCTGCCGCGGCTCAGCGCGGATCCGGACAGCATCGGCCAGGTCGTCAGCAACCTGGTCCAGAACGCTGCCCGCTACACCATCGATGGCGGCGACATCAGCGTGCGGCTCGGCGCCGACGGCGGCACGATTCGCTGCGCGATCACC
>Ga0136633_1002385_pt1 | contig 13023 bp, 14 predicted proteins | sample AntDrymeUQ832206_2_FD_105494 | JGI IMG/M metagenome (GOLD analysis project Ga0136633, IMG submission 105494) | Polar desert sand microbial communities from Dry Valleys, Antarctica - metaG UQ83 (22.06) | ecosystem: Environmental > Terrestrial > Soil > Desert | place: Antarctica: Dry Valley... | reverse complement strand
GTGGATGCGGCGGTAGAGCCCGGAGTACCGGTCGGCCTGCTCCGGCAGCGAGGATCCCGCGATGAAGCCCGCGACGCAGGCGAAGGCGTGCAGGGCGAGGACGAGCGCGTTGCGCTGGAGCACATGGGCGACGGCGCCGAGCGTCGCGGGCTCGGTGAGGCCGGCGAAGGAGATGCGCGACGCGTCGGGCTCCATCGCGGTACCGATGACCAGCACGGAGAGCAGCAGGCCGGCGGTGATCGCCGTCGCCCCGATCAGCCAGCTCCTCAGGACGGGCCAGGGCGCGGCGTTCCAGCGCGCAAGCGTGGAACGGGTGTGTTGCAGCCCCTGGACGAGCGCGAGGTCGGAGGCGGCGGCCATCTCGTCCTGCATCGGCGTTCCTGAGCGGCGCCTTGAGGCGCCCGCGGCCCTCAGCCCCCGCGCTGCCGCAGCCCGGGAACCATGATCACCGCCTCGGCGGCGATCTGCCAGTTCATCTTCGATGTGCCGTGCCGGCGGTCGCGGAACGTGATCGGCACTTCGCGCACCCGAAAGCCCTGGCGGATGGCGCGGTAGGTGAGCTCGACCTGAAACGCGTAGCCCTGGGAGCGCACCGTGGGCAGGTCGACGGCCCGGAGCACCTCCGCGCGAAAGCACTTGAAGCCCCCCGTGAGGTCGCGCACTCCCAGGCCGAGCACGCGACGGGCGTACCAGGAGCCGCCGCGGGAGACGAGTCGGCGGCGGCGGCTCCAGTCGCTCACGCCCCCGCCGGGTACGTAGCGCGAGCCGAGCGCGACGTCGGCGCCGCCGCGCGTGGCGTCGAGCAGGCGGGCGAGATCGGCCGGGTCGTGCGAGAAGTCGGAGTCCATCTCCATGACGTGCGTGGCGCCCTCCTCGAGCGCCCGCGCGAACCCGGCCAGGTAGGCCGGGCCGAGGCCCGCGCGTCCGGCGCGGTGCAGGACCCGCAGGGCGCCGACGTCGGCGGCGAGCGCGTCGGCGATCCGGCCCGTCCCGTCGGGCGAGTCGTCGTCGACGACGAGGATCCGGTGCCCCTCGGGGGCGGCCGCGGCGAGCACGGCGTCGGCGGCGCGGACGAGCGCCTCGATGTTCTCGGCCTCGTCGAAGGTAGGGAGGATCAGCCAGACGGCGCCGGGCATCGCGGCCGTACCCTAGGGATCGTCCCCATGACGGAACCCCCCGCCCGCCCGGACCCGCCGAACGCCGCGATCGCCGCGCTGTTCGACGAGCTCGCCGACCTCTACGAGCTCGACGGCGCCTCCATCCACCGCGTGCTCGCCTACCGCAACGCGGCCAAGACGGTCCGCGAGGCGCCGCGCTCGATCGCCGCGCTCACGCGTGCGGGGAAGGTCACGTCGCTGCCGGGAATCGGCAGGACGCTCGAGGAGAAGATCGTCGCGCTGCTGCAGACGGGCTCGATCCCCGCCGTGGAGAAGCTCCGGGCGCGCTTTCCTCCTGGGCTGATCGACATGACGCGGCTGCCGGGCCTCGGCCCGAAGAAGGCCCGCAGGCTCTTCGACGAGCTCGGACTGGACTCGCTCGACGCGCTGCGCGGGGCGGCCGAGCGGGAGGAGCTTCGCGACGTCAAGGGCTTCGGGGCGAAGTTCGAGGCTTCCGTGCTCACGGCGCTCGCGGCCGGCCGCGGAGCGGCGCCCGCCCCGCGGGTGCTGCTGCACAAGGCGCTCCCGGTCGCCGAGGGCATCGTCGCGGCGCTGCGCGCCCATCCCGCCTGCGACAAGGTGGAGCTCGCGGGCAGCGCACGGCGCCGGGGCGACTCCTGCAAGGACCTCGACATCATCGCCACGGCCTCCGACCCGGCCGCGCTGATCGCGGCCTTCTCCCAGCTCGACGTCATCGAGTCCGTCGGCGGCATCCCCGGGCAGAACTCGGCGCGGGCCCGGACGCACGCGGGCATGCCCGTCGACTTGAAGGTCGTCGAGCCCGATCAGTTCGGCAACCTGCTGCAGCACTTCACGGGCTCCAAGCTGCACAATGTCGCCCTGCGCGAGGCGGCCGTGCGCAAGGGGCTGCACGTCAGCGAGTACGGGCTGCTCGACGACGCGACGGGCGTGACCCATCGCTGCGCGACCGAGGAGGAGGTCTACGAGCGGCTCGGGCTGCCGTGGATCCCGCCCGAGCTGCGCGAGGACCGCGGAGAGCTCGCTCTCTCGAGCTCAGACGAGCTGCCCGTGCTGATCGAGCAGGCCGACCTGCTCGGCGATCTGCACATGCACACCACGGCCTCCGACGGGCGCAACTCGATCGCGCAGATGGCCGAGGCGGCACGCGCCCGCGGCCTTGAGTACATCGCGATCACCGACCACTCCGCCACCCACGGCTTCGGCAACCACGTCACGCCCGACGAGCTGCGCCGGCAGATCGAGCGGGTGCGCGAGCTCAACGCCGCCCTCGACGGCATCGAGCTGCTGATCGGCACGGAGACGAACATCGGCACGGACGGCAACCCGGACTATCCCGACGCGCTGCTCGCCGAGCTCGACTGGGTGATGGGCTCGCTGCACACCGCGTTCGCGACCGATCCGACGGCCCGCCTGGTCACGGCCTGCGAGCACCCGTGGATCGACTGCATCGGCCACCCGACGGGTCGCAAGATCGAGTCGCGGCCCCCCTACGACGTCGACATGGAGCAGGTGATCGCGGCCGCCGCGCGGACGCAGACGATGCTCGAGATCAACTCGGCGCCCGATCGCCGCGACCTAAACGAGATCCACGCCCGCGCGGCCCGCGACGCCGGCGTGCGGATCGTCATCGACTCCGACGCGCACGGGACGAACACGCTGGGCATCACCGTGTGGGGGATCGCGACGGCCCGCCGCGCGTGGCTCACCCGGGCCGACGTCGCCAACACGCTGCCCTGGGCGGACTTCGCGCCGCTGCGCAAGCGCGCGACCTGAGAGCCGACCGTGCTGCCTGCTTCGCGACATGCGCGAGCGACGCAGGACGGTCATCCCAGGAGCCGCGGCAGGAGCTCCTCGGCGACGACGCGGTCGACCTCCGCGGGCGCGTACGGCGCGAGCGCGGCGGCGGCTCGCGTCGCATACTCCGAAGCGCCAAGCCCGGCCGAGTGCCCATCGGCGTCCACCCCCTGGGCGCTCATCGGCACTCGAGCGTCGGGAGCGGTGATCGCGGCCGTGGCGAGGGCGCCGCGCAGCGCGGCGGCGAGCGCCGCGACGTCGTCGCCGTCGGCCACGACGAGGCGCGGGTCGAGCCGGCGCGCGAGCTCCAGCGCCGCGTAGGGTCCGGGAGCCGCGCTGGTGACCAGGACGCAGCCGTCCGCGAGCGCCTCGAGCTGCGCGCTGCCGTAGTCCTCCCGGCGTGGGGCGGTGACGAAGACGCGGGCCCGGCGCAGCAGCGCACGGTAGTCCGCGGCGGGAAGCGGCCCGGTGACGCGGACGCCGGCGGGAAGCGGCCCGCGGCCGCCAGCGGCCGCCCACGCCGCGGCCACGAGGTCGGCACCGACTCCCGTCACCACGAGCTCGGCCGCCGGGTCGCGGCGGGCGGCGCCAAGCCCGGCCGCGGCGGTGCGGGTCGCCCCGCCTGCGCCGTCGGCGAGGCCGCTGCGCGCCCACGCGCGGAGCACCCGGTCGAGGCCCTTCTTGCGCCAGTGGGCGCCGTAGGTCAGCGCCGCGATGTCCCGCACGCCGGCTGGGCCGGAGGGCGCGACGGGGAAGGGCACGACCACCCTCGGCCGCGGCAGCGCTGCCGGCGTCATCGGCACGAGCAGCGAGGCCTGGCGCAGGCGCCGTGCCTCCACGGGCCGCTGCCAGATCCCGTGCCGGCCCGTCCGCGTCTGGGCCGCGAGCGCGTCGAAGCGGATCGCCCCGGGGCGGGGCCACAGCAGCGCCGCGGTGGTGGTGGAGTACAGGACCGCGCGAGGCGCCGCGGAGGCGAGGCCCGCACGGGCCGCGCGTCGCGCCGCGAGGGCCCAGGCGAGGTCGGTCGCCATGAAGGTCCGCAGCTCGCGCGGCGGCGCCGCCGTCACGCGGGCCACCGACGCCCCGGCGCGCTCCAGCGACGCCGCGAGCGCGTCCTCGGCGGCGCGCAGCCCGGCGGTGGCGCCGAGGCAGACGAGAAGCAGGTCGGTCATCGCGCCTGCACACCTTGCCAGGGGCGGCAGGGAAGGACCACTAGGGTTCCGCGCCGCGTGACCGGCACCCTCATCAACGTCGCGACGGTGCTGCTGGGAACGCTCGTCGGGACTCTGCTCGGGGGGCGGTTGCCCCAGCGCCTGCGGGACCGCGTCCTGGCGGGCCTCGGCCTCGTCACGCTGGTCATCGGTGTCGAGCTCGCGCTCAGCTGGCGTGACACGAACGCCCTCTTCGTGCTCGGCGGCGTGCTGCTCGGCGGCCTCGTGGGCGAGGGCCTGCGCATCGAGCAGCGCCTCGCACGGCTTGGCGACCGCCTCCAGGCGAGGACCTCCCGCGGCTCGGACGGGGACTCGACGGTCTCGGAGGCCTTCTTCACGGCGAGCCTGCTGTTCTGCGTCGGCCCGCTCACCGTCGTCGGCGCGATCCAGGACGGGCTGACCGGGGACTACGAGATTCTGGCCACCAAAGCCGTTCTCGACGGCTTCGCCGCCGTCGCGCTCGCCGCCTCGCTCGGCCCGGGGGTGGCGTGGGCCGCGCTCTCGGTGCTGCTCGTCCAGGGCGCCATCTCACTCGGCGCCGGCCTGTTCGAGGAGATCCTCGGGGAGGGCACCGAGGCGCTGGCCGCGCTTTCCAGCGCCGGTGGGGTGCTGATCATCGCGATCGCGCTGAAGCTGCTGTCGATCACCGACGTGCGGGTCGGCAACTTCCTGCCGGCGCTGCTATTCGCTCCGGCGCTCGTCGGCCTCGCGAGCCTGTTCTGAGAAGTGCCCCGGCCAGTCCGCGTGGCGGATCCGCGTGATGTCGCGAAGCTCCCCGTGGGTCCCCCACTCGTTCGCCCCCAGCCGTGAGAGCGGCTTGAGCCGGCGCACCTCGGGGCGCCCGTCGACGAGCATCTCGGTGCTGACCACGGCGAGCACCACCCGGCCGAACACCACCGTCGAGTCGCCGAACGAGAGCGTGGCGTGCAGCGCGCACTCCAGCGCCACGGGCGAGGCGGCGACCCGGGGCGGGGCGACCTTCTCGCTCGCCTCGCGATCCAGGCCGACCGCGTCGAACTCGCTGCGGGCGTGGGGGAAGTCCGTGCCGGTCGCGTTGACCTGCGCAAACAGCGCCTCCGGGGTGAAGTTCACGACGAACTCGCCCGAGGCCTCCACGTTGGCCAGGGTGTCCTTGCGCCCGACGGAGGTGAACTGCACCACGGGCGGCTGCACGCAGGCGACGGTGAAGAACGAGTGCGGCGCGAGGTTGTCGACGCCGTCGGCCGAGCGGGTCGCCACCCAGGCGATCGGCCGTGGGATCACCACCGAGTTCAGCAGCCGGTAGAACGCGTGGGGCTCGATTCCCGCGGGGTCGAAGTGTGTGCGCACGCGCTTGAAGCTACGCGTCGACCGGCAACTCGGGCACCTCACGCCGCAGGCCCGGCATGCGGACGAGCTCGACGGGAGCCAGCGGCGAGGTCGGCGCGACGAAGAACGCCACCCCGTCGCGCTCCTCCACCGCGACCACCGCCTTGTCCTGAAAGCGCCAGGCGAGCGCCCAGATGATCGCGAAGCCCGCCGCGATGCCGGGCACCTGCGGCGCCAGGAACGCGAGGCTCCCGGCGACCGCGGTGGCGAGCAGGAGCGGCCAGAGCCGGTTGAGGACCGTCGGCCACGGGCGCTCCTCGGGCATCGAGGTGGCCGCGCGCGACTCCGCGAGGGCGCGGGCGATCGGCGCCGACGTCGACCTCTGGCGCCCGATGAACGTCCCCACGAGCGCGGCGACCAGCCACCAGGCGGCGGCCTGCACGGCCACCGTCGAGCCCGGATCGTTCGCGGCACCGATCACGCACGCGGTTCCGAGCGCGGTCGCCGCACCCGCGCTCAGCAGGACGGTGGTGCGGAGCAGGTCGGCGAAGCGCACGTGACGGTCTTCCGGGCCTACGTTCAGGTGTGAGTCAGCGCGACGAGGAGGTCGCGGACGCCCGGGGGCCCGTCGACCATCAGGTCGGCGGCCGCCTCGAGCTCGGGCGGCGTCTCCTCCGAGCGCACTCCGACGCACAGCGCGGCGCCGAGGCCACCGCTGTCGACCAGCGCGCGCAGGCCGGCGAAGGCGTCGAGGTCGGTGCGGTCGTCGCCCGCGTACAGCGCGACCCCGAGCTGCTGCTGCTCGAGCAGGCGCGCGATCCCGCGGCCCTTGCCCATCGCCACGGGCGGGCGCACTTCGAGGACCTTGCGGCCCCAGTGGGTCGCGAAGCCCTCGTCCTCGGCGCGCGCGGCCAGCTCGCGCAGGGCGGCCTCGGCGGCGGCCTCGTCGGGCGCCCCGCGCCAGTGGAAGGCGGCGATCGCCTCCTTGTCCTCCGGTCGCACCCGGAGCCGGTCGAGCGGCCCGGTCTGTGCCGCGCGCGCCCAGGCCCGCACCCGGGCGGTCCACTCGGCGATCTCGGGATCGACCTCGGCCTCCGTGGCCCCGGCGCGTAGCACCTCCGTGCCGTGGTTGCCGACGTAGGTGATCGAGCCGAGCGAGACGATGCGCCGCGCGACGGCGGCCCGCCGGCCGCTCACGCACGCGACCACCCCGTAGCGCTTGGCGATGGCGATCAGCGGGGCCCGGGTGGGCTCGGGGACGTGAGCGTCGTCGGCGTGGCGGACGATCGGCGCGAGGGTGCCGTCGACGTCGAGCAGAATCGCCGCCCGGCGCGGGTCGGCCGTCAACGGCGCGAGCGCTTCTGAGAGCGGGAGGACGGGAGCCACTGCCCCGTAGTATGGCGAGCATGCCGCGCCGCCGAACCCTCGCGCTGGCGGCGATCGGGACGGCGGCCGGGGTGTTCTCCGGGCTGTTCGGCGTGGGCGGCGGCGTGGTCATGGTCCCGCTGCTCGTGCTCTGGCTGGGCTACGGCGACCGCGAGGCCACGGGAACCTCCTTGGCGGCGATCGTCGTCATCGCGACGGCCGCGACGCTCGTCCACGGCGCCTACGGCAACGTGCGCCTCACCGAGGGGCTGCTCGTCGGCGTTCCGGCGGTCGGCGGGGTGCTCGCGGGCACCTGGCTGCAGCAGCGCGTCCCCCCGCGGACGGTCCGTCTGCTCTTTGCGGTGCTGCTCGCGCTGACCGCTCTGAAGCTGCTGCTGGGATGATCACCGCCGCGCTCATCGGCCTGGTCGCGGGGGTCGTGGCGGGGATGCTCGGCATCGGCGGCGGGGCGCTGCTCGTCCCCGCGCTCGTGCTTCTCCTCGGCCTCCCGCTCGTCGAGGCCGAGGCGACCTCGCTGCTGGCGATCGTCCCCGTCGCGCTCGTCGGCGCCCTCCGCCAGCGCCACTACGGCAACCTCCGCCTGCGCGACGGGCTGCTCGTCGGGACCCTGGCCGTACCGGGCGCCGTGCTCGGCGTCGTGGCGGTCAACGCCGCGCCCGAGCGCGTCGTCGAGGTCGCGTTCGCCGGGCTGCTGCTCGTCGTCGCCGCGCAGCTGACCGGCTTTAGGCCAGCCCGTGCTCGAGCGCGCCCTTGACCGCGGCGTCCAGGGCGTTGATGCGAAAGAGCGCGAGCGCCTCGGCCGAGCCGAAGCGCCGGTGCGGCGCGGCGTCGGCGCCGTGGTGGGTCAGGACGCAGTGGGAGAGCTGCAGCCGCCGGGCGGCGTCGAGCCCTTCCACGCCCTCTGCGCGCTCCTCCAGGAGCCGCAGGCCGAGCTCGACGTGGCCCAGGAGCCGACCCTCCTCGGAGAGCTCGATCTCGGCGCCGTAGGCGTACTCGCGCGTCTTGCCGAGATCGTGCACGAGGGCGGCCGTGATCAGCAGGTCGGAGTTCAGCCGCGGATGCAGCTGGCAGGCCTCGAGCGCCAGGGTTCCCACCGCCACGGTGTGCTCCAGCAGCCCGCCGAGGTAGGCGTGGTGGCCGGCGCGCGGCGCGCACGGCGCCAGGCGCCAGGCCGCCCTGAGCTCGTGCGCGGCGAGCAGCCGCGCCAGGAGCGCCGCGAAGCCCGGGTCGTGCACCTCGCCGGCGAGGTGCTCGAGGAAGCCGTCGAGCTCGTCGAGGTCGCGGTAGGCCGTGGGCAGGAAGCGGGCGGGCTCGGCGCTGCCCGCGGGGGCGCTGGCGATGTTCGATACGTCGAGCTGGAGCGCCTCGCGGAAGCGCTCGACCCGCGCCCGGACGCGGACGAGCTCCCCGCGCTCGAAGCGACCCGCGAGCCGGTCGGCGTCCTTGAAGACCCGGCCGGCGATCGTGCCCGAGCGGTCGCGCAGCTCGAGCGAGAGGTACGGCGCCCCGGACTTCGTCGTCAGGCGGTCCTTGCGGATGCAGGCGAGGATCGTGTCGACGGCGTCCCCGGCGCGCAGCGTCGCCACGGTGGGGGAGTTGCTCGGGGCCGCGTGCGGCTCGGGTGCGGGCACCTCGCCATCATGCCCGGGAAGGCGACGGTGCGCCCGGTGGGTTGGGGTACCGTAACCGGATGCAGCCCCTGATCTGGGAGCGCCGCCCCGACGGACTCCGGGCCCCCGCGCTCGTATGCGCCTTCACCGGCTGGAACGACGCGGGCGACGCCGCCTCCGCCGCTCTGCAGGTCGTCGGCGCCTCGCTCGGCGCGACGCGCTTTGCGCGGATCGACCCCGAGGAGTTCTACGACTTCCAGGTCGCCCGTCCGCGGATCCGGCTCACGGAGGGCAGGAGCCGGAAGATCGAGTGGCCCGAGGTGGAGGTCTACGCCGCCCGCGTGCCGCGCGCGCCGCGCGACCTGATCCTGCTCCAGGGCCCCGAGCCATCGATGCGCTGGCGCGGTTTCATGCAGCAGATCGTCGAGCTCTCCGACGCGCTCGGAGTGCAGATGGTCGTGACCCTCGGTGCCCTGGAGGCGGAGATTCCGCATACGGGCCCCGTGCCCATCTCGGGCTTCGCGTCCGACGAGGGCCTCGTCGAGCGCCTCGGCCTGCGTCGCTCGAACTACGACGGGCCGACGGGCATCACGGGCGCGGTGCTCACCGCCTGTCAGGACGCGGGGTTGCCCTGCGCCTCGCTCTGGGCCAGCGTCCCGCAATGGGTTCCCGCCGCCCCGAACCCGAAGGCCGCGCTGGCGCTCGTGCGCAAGCTCGAGGGGCTCGTCGGCGTCTCGGTCAACGCCGAGGAGCTCGAGTCCGACGCGGGTCGCTGGGAGATGCAGGTCTCCGCCGCCGTCGCGCAGGATCCGGATGCGGTGGCGTTCGTCGAGCGCCTCGAGGCCGCGGCGCTCGAGGAGGGGTCGGTCGCGGCGCCCGACGTGCCCAACGGGGACGTCATCGCCCGCGATTTCCAGCGCTTTCTGCGTCAGCGAGGGCCCGCCGAGAGCTGAGCCGAGCGCGGCGGTCGACCTCTGGCGACGGCGATCGGGGCAGACGCGCTTCCCGGAGGCCGCTCGTGGGAAGGGACACACCATGGATCGCAAGATTGATGCCGCCACCCTGCTCGTCACGGTCGCCGCGGTGGTGCTGGTCGTGTCGCTCTTCCTCGACTGGTTCGGCCTGGACGGAAGCTCGGCCGCCGCCAACGCCTGGGAGGTCTTCGAGGTGCTCGACCTGGTGCTGCTCGCCGCCGCGGTGGCCGCCGTCGCCGCGGCCTTCGGTCGGCTGGACTCGCGCGTGCTGCTCGGCGCGGCCCTCGTCGCCCTCGTCGTGGTCGTCTCCCAGCTGATCGAGCCGCCGCCCGCCGGCCAGGACGCCGAGCGTGAGGTGGGCGTGTGGCTGGCGCTGGCGGCCTCTGCGGGGCTGCTTGCGGGTGCCGCGCTGCTCGCGGCACAGATCGCCGTGACCGTCGACGTGCGCGGCCGTGAGCGCCGTCGGCGCGTCGCCACCGTCGACAAGCGGGGCGCGAGCCCCGCCGCGCCCGGCCCGGCTGGCGACGAGCGTGCGTTCGCTCCCTCGGTCGGCCCGGAGGCGCCCACCGACGTGGCCGGCCGCCCCGCGCCGCCGGCCGCTCCCACCGCCCCCGAGGCCACCCAGCCGTTCGCGCGGCCGCCGGACGATCAGGCGCGGTGAGCCTTCGCGGCGCCACGTTCGAGCTTGACCGCTTCTCGGTCACCCCCGTGAGCGCCGGGGTGGCCCTTCTGGAGATCGAGGGGCGGCTCGCCGGGGCTCCCGCACGCTCCGGCGCGCCACGGCTGCTCGTCGAGCACGCGGGCGGCGCGCGCCGTGAGCACGCGCCCGTCCAGGCGACGTCGCAGGAGGGGCGCCTTCGCGCGAGCTTTGCCGTTCCCGACGCCGACGCGGGCCGCGACGCCGCCACGCGGCAGACCGCTTCGGTCGCGGAGCAGGAGCGTGCCCGCGCGCAGCGCGCGGCCGTCGCCGACCAGGCGGCCGAGGAGCGCGCGGCGGCGGCCGAGCGGGCGGCGGAGGAGCGTGTGGCGACCGCTGAGCGGGCGGCGGAGGCGAGCGTCGCGGCGGCCGAGCGGGCGGCGAGCGAGCGCCAGGCCGAGTTCGCCCGGGCGGTGGCCAAGCGTGAGGCCGGGCTCGAGCGCGCCGCCGCCGAGCTCGAACGCGTGCTGGCCGCCGAGCGCGCCGGCGCCGAGCAGCGCGAAGCCGCCGCGGTCGCCGAGCACGCACGCCTCGAGGAGGAGCGCGACGCGGCCCGCCGCGAGGCCGCCGCCGCCCGGGCGCCGGTGTCCGACCCGCCGGCCGGCGCAGCACCGGTGCCCGGAGCCGCTCCCGAGCCCTCGGCCGGCCCCGTCGCCCCAGCGCCGGTCGGCACCGGCGAACACGCCGATGACCCTTCGCCCCCGCGGCCGGCGCGCGACGACGTCACGACCGAGCGCCCCGCCGGCCTCGCCGCCACCGTCGCGCCCCCCGAGGACACGGGCCCGATTCCCCTGCGCCGCGGCCCGATCCGTCCGCGCGCTCGGATCGCACGGGCCGGAGACCGGGATCCCTCCCGCGGGGAGCGCGGGCCCACCGTCCTGGGCGCCGGGCCGCAGGCCGGGCCGCGCACGCTCGCCATCATGGCGCTGTGCGTGGGCTGCTGATGATCGTCGCGATCGTCGGCGTCCTGCTCTGAGCCCGCAGCCGCTCAGAGCTCCGCCGCGGAGCGCCGAGACGTTTCCCTGCACCTCGATCACCTTGCGCGCTTGGCCGCTCGGCCTCAGCGCGCTCGGCGCGACGACGCAACCGCTCGTTCTCGGCGTCGCGCGGATCAGCCTTCGGGCGCCTCGTCACGGCCGACGTCGTAGATGCCGTAGGGGGCGGCAGCGACCAGTCTGGGCTTCCGCTAACGCGGCCCGTCGATTCCGCCCAGTAACGCAGCCGACCCCAATCTAAGCTTCTTCGCGCCATATCGCGGCGCGGACACGGTCTGCTAACAGGCCCGTCGAGAAGTGGCGCTATCTTGCGCAATGCGTTCTCCCTTGGCAGCCCTGGACGGGCGGCCTCACGGAGATTGCGTGGATGCTGGTCGGACGCCTGGCGGGTCACACGTTGGCTGCTTGGGGCGAACTACGGCGCCCGAGCCCTCGTTCGTTCTCCCAGGAAGGCCACCATCCGTCCCCGTAGGCACGCCCCGTCCGCCCTGCGCTCCGGCGCACCCCCGATGACGGCGCTAGGCCTGACCGTCGTGCTCGGGCTGATGCTCGCCCCGGCTGCCGCGGCGCGAGCCAAGGCGCCGGCCGACGACCCTCTCGTCAAGCGTCAGCTGCACCTCGACCGCAGCGGCGTCGACGCCCGGCGCAGCTGGGCGACGACACGCGGAGGCCCCGTCGTCGTCGCCGTCATCGACAGCGGCGTCGACCTGGGCCATCCCGACCTGGCCGCCAACGCGTGGACGAACTCACGCGAGGTCGCCGCCAACGGCGTCGACGACGACGCCAACGGCCGCGTCGACGACGTGCACGGCTGGGACTTCTTCGGCCAGGACGCCGATCCAGGCGACGAGAACGGCCACGGCACCCACGTCGCCGGCGTGCTCGCGGCCCGCGGCCGCAACGGCATCGGGGTCAGCGGCGTCGCGCAGAAGGCGCAGATCATGGCGCTCCGCGTTCTCGGCGCCGACAACCGGGGCGCGCCGGGCAACGTCGCCGCGGCGCTGCGCTACGCCGTGGCCAACGGCGCACGGGTCGTCAACGTCTCGTTGACCACCGCGAGGCCCGCCCCCGCCCTCGACGCCGCGATCGCCGAGGCCGACGCCGCCGGCGTGCTCGTCGTCGTCTCGGCCGGCAACGAGCACACCGACCTCGACGCGACGCCGTCCTACCCGGCCTGCTCGACCTCGCCGAACGTCGTCGCGGTCGCCGCGACCACACGCTCCGGCGCCCTGGCGGAGTTCTCGAACTTCGGCGCATCCTGCGTCGACCTCGCCGCCCCCGGCGAGGACATCCTCGCGACCCACGCCGGTGGCGGCTACAAGACGCGCTCGGGCACCTCGGCGGCCACCGCCCAGGTCTCCGGCGCCGCCGTCCTGCTGCTCGCCGCCCGCCCCACGCTCAACGTCGCCCAACTGCGCGGGGCGCTGGTCAACACGGCGATCGCCCCGGCAGCCGCGTCCCGGGGCACAGCCGCGACCGCGGGGAGGATTCGCCTGAGCGTGACGCGCGCCCTACGTTTCGCACTCCGGGCCCGGTGACCCGTCCCATGGCGCCCGCTCAGGTCTGAACAGCCTCACGGTCGCGCTGCCCGGTGTTCGCGAGCGCGTCGGCGACCCGGCGCGTGATCGCCGGCCACCCGTAGCGCTCGACGGCGACCATCCGCGCGGCGGCCCCCCGAAGCGCCCGCTCGGCGTGGCCGTCGAGCGCGTCCGCGAGGGCCGCGAGGGCCTGGTCGGCTGCGCGCCTGCCGACCTTAGTGAGTCCCGTGACTGGCAGGACGGTGTCCTCTGACAGGAAAATCTCGTTCAGGCGGCTGCGGCTCCTTGTTCGAGCGTGACGTTGTGGCCGAGGCGTTCGAGCTGGCTGACGAGGCGTTTGGTCGTCTTGGCGGGGTCGCGGCGTTGGAAGT
>Ga0136633_1002383_pt1 | contig 13025 bp, 10 predicted proteins | sample AntDrymeUQ832206_2_FD_105494 | JGI IMG/M metagenome (GOLD analysis project Ga0136633, IMG submission 105494) | Polar desert sand microbial communities from Dry Valleys, Antarctica - metaG UQ83 (22.06) | ecosystem: Environmental > Terrestrial > Soil > Desert | place: Antarctica: Dry Valley... | reverse complement strand
GATGCGCCCGTCCCCGCCGCAGGCGTCGCAGACGGCGGCACGGACCATCTGCCCGAAGGGTGTGCGCGACACGCTCTGGATCTGGCCTGAGCCCTGACAGCGCTCGCACGTGCGGATCGGCGTCCCGGGCTCGGCGCCGTTGCCGTTGCAGGTGTCGCAGCGGTCGACCGCGTCGAACTCCACGTCGACGGAGATGCCGCGCGCCGCGTCGGCGAGGTCGATGTCGACGCGAACGGCGACGTCCTCCCCCTGCGCGGGGCCGCGGCTGCGGCCGCCACCGAAGCCGCCCCCGCCGAAGAAGGCCGAGAAGAGGTCGCCGAAGGACCCGAAGTCGCCCGTGCCAGGCCGGTAGCCGCCCGACTTCAGGCCGTCGTGGCCGTACTGGTCGTAGAGGCCGCGCCGCCCGTCGTCGGAGAGGACCTCATAGGCCTCGGCGAGCTCCTTGAAGCGCTCCTCGGCCTCGGGGTCGTCCGGGTTGGCGTCGGGGTGCAGCTGCCGGGCGAGCCGCCGAAAGGACTTCTTGATCTCGTCCTCGCCCGCGGCCCGCTCTACGCCGAGCACGTCGTAGTAGTCGCGCTTCATTCGTAGACCTCTTCGACGAAGCGGCTCAGCCGGCCCGCGGCGGCTCGGACCGTGCCGATGACGGTCGCATAGTCCATGGACGTGGGCCCGACGATGGACACCGTGCCGAGGTTGCGCTGGGGCAGTCCGTAGTTGGCGGCGACGAGCGTGAGCGAACGCAGCGCGGGCAGCTCGTTCTCCGTCCCGATGCGCACATAGACCTCGCGATGGTCGAGCGCCGCCTGCAGGGCGCGCAGGATCTGCGCCCGCTGCTCGAGCACCTGCATGAGCTCGTTGAGCTGCCCGAGGTCCTGCAGCCGGGCCTCTGAGAAAAGCCGGTGCGCGCCGTCGACGTAGAGGGTGTTCTCGGCCGTCTCGGCCAGCTCGGCGAACGCGGGCGCGAGCGTGTCCACGAGCTCGTGCTCGCGCGCCGATAGAGCTGGGTCGGCCAGCTTGGAGCGCAGCGTCCGGGCGCCGAGCCCCATACCGACGAGTCGCTCGTTGAAATACGACGCGGCCCAGCCCGCCAGCCCCGGGTCGACGGGGCGCTCGAATCCGAAAACCCGCTTGGAGACGCCGCCGGTGGACGTGATGACGACGAGCATCAGCACCTGCGGTTGGAGCAGGAGCAGCTCGACGTGGCGGATCGTCGTCGTGCCCAGCGGCGGGGCGCTGACGATCGCCAGCAGGTTGGTGACCTGGGAGAGCGTCTCCGTGGTGACGCGCATCGCCTCGTCGATCTCGCGGCGTACCAGGGACAGGCCGGGCCCAGGATCCTCCCTGCGCACGAGTGGCAGCAGGTGGTCGACGAAGTAGCGGTGGCCAGCGTCGGTCGGGATGCGCCCCGCGGACGTGTGCGGGTGCGCGAGGAGGCCCTGCTCCTCGAGGACCGCAAGCTCGTTGCGGACCGTCGAGGGCGCAGCTTCTATCTCGGGATGAGCTGACAGCGCCTTCGAGCCCACGGGCTGACCCGACGCGGAGAACGACTCCACGACCTTGCCGAGCAGCAACTCCTGGCGGGGCGAGAGCATCCGCTCGAGTCTAGAAAGGGTTCTTGCGAGGGAGACCGTGCATGGGTTCTCCACCCGATTCTCTTTCGCCTGCCGTTCTGAGAGACTGTGGTCATTCACGCAGCGTGCGGCTACCGTGAGACGGACGAGGACTGGAGCGAATAGGCAAGGATGAGCCGGAAGCTGAAGATCTGCGCAGGACTGAACGTCATCGGCTGGGTGGTGGTCATGCCGATGCTGGTCGTCGCCCTGCTCGATCCCTTCATCGAGTACCGCTCCTGGCCCGGAGGCTTCCTGACCGACCGCGAAAGCACCAGCGTGCGCCTTGCGGCGCTCGGCTCCGGTCCCGGCGGCGAGGATCGCCGTCCCGCGGATGATCGCAGCAGTGACTCCGGCACCGCCGTCCTCGCGGACGCGGGTACCGGTGGCGCCGTCGTGCTTCCCCTGCCGCTCGCGACCACGATCGGGGACGCCCGCGGGTCGGGCCCGGACGGCGTTCCGGGCGTGACGGATCAACTTCCCGTTGCGCCCATAGGCACCGACGACAGCGGCGACGGCGCCTTCCGGACGCCCAGCGGCTTGCCGGACAGTGGCCTGGGCGGGTTCGGCGCCATCCCCGGCGGTCCAGGAGATCCCTCGACGCCTGCTGCGCCCACGCCTGGCGGCGACTCGGCCGCCCCCGCGGTCCCGGGCGTCCCCGTGCTCACCGCTGCCATTCCGCCGCGACCCTCGCCGACGGCGCCCGCCGCGGAGCGCCCCGCCGGATCGGAACCCACGAGAACAACCGCGTCCGCCGAACCCACGCGGCCGCGGTACACGAAGCCGGCCGCGCGCGGCAAGGGTCGCCCGTCGGCGCCCACGCGCGTCTCGAGGCGTCCTGCGCGGCCGGCAGCTCCCCGCACGAAGTCGAAGTCTCCCCCGAAGCCGAAGAAGCCGCCCGCTCCCCAGCGCGAGCAGCACGCCGCTCCGCCCCCACCTCCAGTCGAGCCTCACGACAACAATGGCGAGAACTCCGGCGGCGGCGGCGATGGAAACGACAAGGACAAGGACAAGGACAAGGACAAGGACAAGGACAAGGACAAGCCCGACGACTGAGCCGCCGAGCGCTCAGCGCTTGCCGGAGGTGGCCTCGCCCAGCTCGAGCACGGCGAGGAAGGCCTCCTGGGGCACCTCGATGCGCCCGACCTGCTTCATCCGTTTCTTGCCCTCCTTCTGCTTCTCGAGCAGTTTGCGCTTGCGCGAGATGTCACCGCCATAGCACTTCGCGGTGACGTCCTTGCGGTAGGCCTTCACGGTCTCGCGAGCCACGATCTTCGCGCCGATCGCCGCTTGGATCGGAACGTCGTACTGCTGGCGCGGAATCTTCTGGCGCAGCTTCTCCGTCAGGATCCGGCCGGCGTCCTGCGCCTTGTCGCGGTGCACGATCATCGAGAGCGCGTCCACCACATCGCCCGCGAGCAGAACGTCGAGCTTGACCAGGTTGGATGCATAGAGGCCGAGCGGCTCGTAGTCGAGCGACGCATACCCGCGGGTGCGCGACTTCAGCTGGTCGAAGAAGTCGAGCACGATCTCGGCGAGCGGCAGGTCGTAGTTGACCTGGAGGCGCTCCGCGGAGAGGTAGTGCATCCCCTGGTGGATTCCGCGGCGCTCCTGGCAGAGCTCCATGATCGGCCCGATGTAGTCCTTCGGCGTGAGGATCGACGCGCGCACGACGGGCTCGCGAATCTCCTCGATCTTCGAGGGGTCGGGGAAGTCCGTCGGGTTGTGGACCTCGAGCACCGTGCCGTCGGTCATCGTCACCTCGAAGGCGACGGAGGGCATCGTGGCCATTAGCTCGAGGTCGTACTCGCGCTCCAGGCGCTCGCGCACGATGTCCATGTGCAGCAGCCCGAGGAAGCCGCAGCGGAAGCCGAAGCCGAGGGCGTCGGAGGTCTCGGGCTCCCACTGCAGGGCGGCGTCATTGAGGGTGAGCTTCTCGAGCGCGTCGCGCAGCTCGGGAAACTGGTTCTGCTCGATCGGGAACAGCCCGCAGAACACCATCGGCTTGACCTCGCGGTAGCCGGGCAGCGCTTCGGTCGCGCCGTCGCGCTTGGTGGTCAGGGTGTCGCCCACGCGCAGCTTCGTGACGTCCTTGATCCCCGTGATGAGGTACCCGACCTCACCGGCCTCGAGCTGCGCGGCCGGCGCCTGGGCGGGGGTGAAGAAGCCGATGTCGTCGATCTCCGCCTCGGTGCCCTGCGCCATCGCGCGGATCAGGTCGCCCTTTTTGAAGACGCCGTCGACCATGCGGATGTAGGCGATCACACCGCGGTACTGGTCGAACTCGGAGTCGAAGATGAGCGCGCGCGGCGGCGCCCCGTGATCGCCGCTCGGGGCCGGAACCCGCTGCACGAGCTCGTCGAGTACCTCGATCACGCCCATGCCGGTCTTCGCGCTGATGCGCCGGACGGTGTCGGGGGCCTCTCCGAGCAGCTCGGCGACCTCCTCGGCCACGCGCTCCGGCTCCGCGCCCGGCAGGTCGATCTTGTTCAGGCAGGGGATTACCTCGAGGCCCCCGTCGACGGCGAGGTAGGTGTTGGCCAGCGTCTGGGCCTCCACCCCCTGACTCGCGTCCACGACGAGCAGTGCGCCCTCGCACGCGGCCAGCGAACGCGACACCTCATAGGTGAAGTCGACGTGCCCCGGGGTGTCGATCAGGTGCAGCTGGTAGGTCTCGCCGTCGCTGGCGTTGAAGAGGACGCGGACGGCCTGCGCCTTGATGGTGATCCCGCGCTCGCGCTCGAGGTCCATCGAGTCGAGCAGCTGCGCGCGCATGTCCCGCGACTCGACGGTCTTGGTCAGCTCGAGGATGCGGTCGGCCAGCGTCGACTTGCCATGGTCGATGTGGGCGATGATGCAGAAGTTGCGGATGCGGGACTGCTCAGCCATGCGGACCGCAGATGCTAGGTGGCGCCCGGTGCCACGCCGCCCCCGCGGCGGCGCCGGCCGACGAGGTCGACCAGCCACTCCGCCTCGGGCACCCGCGCCAGCAGCACCGCACCCGCGTACAGGAGCGAGCCAGCTGTGAGCGCCGCCGTGACCGCCACGGCCTGCCCGGCGAGTGAGCGCCCGAGCGCGGCGTCGAGCATCCACCATGTCCCGTACGCCGCGGCCGCGAACAGAAGCGCTGCAAGCGTCATCTGGGCGAGCGCCCGCAGCGTGCGGCCGATCTGGAAGCCGCCGAGCTCCCGGCGCAGGGCCGCCGCCTGGCCGATCGTCATGGCCGCGCTGGCCACCGCCGTGCCGATCACGATGCCGGCGATGCCCAGCGGCCGGTAGAGCAGCAGCGCCACGACGACGTTGATCAGGAGCGTGACGGCCGCGAGCCGCGTTGGTGTCCACGGCCGCTGCAGGCTGAAGAAGGTGCGCGTGAGCATCAGGTTCATTCCGGCGAACGGAAGGCTGAACGAGAACCAGAACAAGGCCTCGGCGACGGCGTCGGTGTCAGCCGGGCCGAACTTCCCGCGCTCGTAGACGAGGCGGGTGAGCGGCTCGGCAAGGACCGCCGTCGCCGCGGCGCAGGGGATCAGCAGTAGAGCGATCTGGCGGACGCCGTTTCCGCTCCAGTCGCGCAGGCCGCCGAAGTCGCGCCGCGCGGCGAGGCGGGAGAGCTGCGGAAACAGCACCGTGGCGAGTGCGACGCTGAACATTCCCTGCGGGAGCATGTAGATGCGGAAGGCAGCGTCGATCGCGCGCGGCGCGGCCTCGGAGACGCGCGTGCCGAGGATCGAGTTGATGAAAAGGTTGAAGTTGATCAGGCCGAGGCCGATCGTCACCGGAAGCATGAGCACGAGCACCTGCCGGATGCGCGGATCGCGCCAGCGGAACGAGATCCGCAGCGGGAACCCGATTCTCCGCAGAACGGGAAGCGCCATCGCGAACTGGACCGCCGTGCCCGCGAGGATGCCGATGGCGTAGGCGTACACCTGCTCCGGGCCGTCGAAGAGTCCGCGAAGGCCGACGAGCGAGGCGATGATGACCACGTTCCACACCAGCGGGGCTATGGCGGGGACGGCGAAGTGGTCGTAGGCGTTGAGGACGCCGACGACGAGGCCGTTGAGGCCGAGCAGGACGACGATCGGGAACATGACCTGGGTCAGCCCGACGGTCAGCGCGTCGTCCTCGGCGCTGAACTTGTCGCCCGTGAAGAGGGGGACGACGAACGGCGCGAGCAGGAAGCACACGACGGTGAGCAGGCCGAGCACCGTCAGGATCAGCCCGAACAGGGCGCCCGCGAGCGAGAAGGCGTCCCGGCGGCGGCCCTTCTCGAGCAGTTCGGTGAACACGGGCACGAACGCGGCGCTCAGGGCCGCGTCGGCGACGAGGCTGCGCAGCAGGTTCGGAACGGCGAACGCGACGGTGAACGCCGACGCTTCGATGCGGGCTCCGAAGTAGGCCGAGAAGAAGACCTCGCGGATCAGACCGACGACGCGGCTGAAGCCCGTCGCGATGCTGAAGATCGCCGTGTTGCGGACGATGCGCCGGGGGCGTCGGGGCTCGTCTGCGGACACGAGCGCGCTATAGTACGCATCCGCCGTGGGGCCGAACCCACGGCGTTTCCCTGTCATGGCCAACATCCACTCTCAGAAGAAGCGGATCCTCCGCGCCGAGCGCGAGCGTCTCGAGAACCGTCGCTACACATCGACGATCAAGACGTACTTCCGCCGTCTGGAGAGCGCCGTCGCCGAGGGCGACGCGGAGAAGATCGCCACGGAGCATCTCGCGCTCGTGCGCACGATCGACCGGGCCGTCAAGACAGGCGCGCTGCACCGCAACACGGGTGCCCGCAAGAAGTCCCGTGCCGCGCGCGTCAGCGCCGGCGCCACCGCCGCCGCGTAGAGCTTTTCTCTCATTCAGGCCCGACGCTCCGGCTCAGCCCGCGATGGCGGCGAGCGTTCGCACCGCTGCGGTGTCCTCCGTGAGACACGCCCCGCCGCCTCCGCGCGTCTCGTGCTCGAGATCGGCCATCAGCTCCACCGCGCGCCGAAAGTAGGCCGGATCGGCCCGCCGCCGCACGTCGGCGATCAGCCGGTCTGCGGCGTACGGGCTCCCCCGCAACCGCGACTTGATCGCACCGTTGGCCTCGCCCGCCTCGATGCCCATCGCCGCGTGGTTGGCGTCGAGCAATTTCTTCGCGATGCCGAAGAGCAGCCCCCCCACACGCTCCCCCTGCCCGCGCAGCTCGACGAGCGCCCGCAGCGCCGTCGTCCGGTCGCCGGCAACCAGCGCATCGCCGATCGCCCACGCCTTTCGCTCAGCCGATGAGGCGGAGAGCTCCTCGACGGTGGCCACCGTCACCTCGGCGCCGTCGCCGAGCTCCAGCGCGAATTTCTCGAGCTCCCGCAGCAGCCGCTGCTGGCGCTCGCCGACCCGGTCCACAAGGGCGCGCGCCGCGGCGCCGTCCAAGCGCAGCCGCAGCTCCGCCGCGCGGTCCTGCACCCAGCGCGGGAGCTCCTTCGCCTTGACGGCACCCTCCTCGGCGATCAGGCCGCCGATCGCCTTCACGGCCGCGTGCAGGGACGGGGGCGCCTTGAAGCGCCCCTCCTCGCGCGCGAAGAACGCCACCGTCATCGCGTCGGGGTCCAGTCCCCGGAGGGCGGCGGCCACCTCGGCGGCCTCCGCGTCCTTCCAGCGCTCGACGCCGTCGGCGATGACGAACCGGCGCCCCATCGCGAAGGTCATGGCGGTGAGCGCCGCCACCACGTCGTCCGTGTTGCAGGCATCTCCCTCGAAGACCTCGACGCCGTTCGTCCCGCTCTCCGTCTCGGCGACCGCGCGCAGTCGGGCACGCCGTTCGGCGATGCGGCCATGGTCGTCGCCGTGAATGAGATATGCGGACTTGAAGGCGGGCACCGTCGGCTGAGGCTACCGGCGGCGGCGGCGGCCCATTCAGCGGAGCCCGCGCTCGCGCTGAACGCTCATCCGGTCTCCCATCACGCGCAGGCGCACCGTGCCGTCGCGATCGGTGCGGTAGGTCTGCGGTACCGCCCGCAGCGCGGCGAGCGTCGAGGGGCGCGGATGACCGTAGGGGTTGCCGCGGCCGACCTCGATCGCGGCAACCGCCGGCCGCAGCCGCGCGAGCAGGGCCGGCAGCCCCGGATCCTCGCTGCCGTGATGGGCGACCTTCAGCGCTTCCACCCGCGGCAGGCGAAGCGGCGCCGTCACGCTCGACTCGGCATCGGCCGGCAGGAGCAGGTCGAACCCTCCCGAGCGCACATGCGCCACGACGGCACGGTCGTTCGGGTCCCCCTCCGGAGGGGACTCCATGATCCGTCGCGGCGGCCACAGCACCTCGAGGGTGAGCGGGCCCAGCCGCAGCACCTGACCGGCCACGGGCGTCACCGCCCGCCCCAACTTTCGTTGCACCGCGGTCGGCCAGCCCACGCCGCCGTTCAGCACGACCCGCGGCCGGAAACGCTAGATGATCTGCGGCGCCGCGCCCTCGTGGTCGGCCTGGGCGTGGGTGACGAGGAGGACGTCGAGCCGCCGGACCCCGGCCTCTTGCAGCCGCTGCACCACCGGCCCGTCCGGAGGGCCCGTGTCCACGAGCAGGGAGGCGCCGTCCCGCTGGATCAGCGTGGCGTCGCCCTGGCCCACGTCGAGAAAGCTGACGATGGTCTCCCCCGGCCGAGGCGGCGCCACCCCGCCCCCCACGCCCAACACGAGGGCGAGGAGCGAGACGGCGGCAACTCCGCCGAGCAGCAGGGGTCCACCACGGGCCGGCGCCCGCGGGAGGCGCAACCATCCCCGCCGAAGGGCGAGGACGGCGAGGGCGAACGTCCCGTAGATGGCGAGCACCACCGTCGGCGGCACCCCCACCGATGCGAACGGGAGGCCCGCGCACACCCGTGCCACCCAGGCGAGAAATGCGAGCAGTCCGGCGTTGATGACGTTGAACGGCAAAGCGGCCTCCGCGGTGACCTGGCCCACCGCCGCCGCGACCGTCCCGAGCCACATGATCGGTGCGACCGCCGGCGCCACGAGCAGGTTCGCGGGCAGCGAGACCAGCGAAACGCGGTCGAAGTGCAGGGCGAGCAGCGGCGCGGTGGCGAGGGTCGCGACGCCGGTCAGAGCGGCCGCCTCCGCAAGGAGGGGATGGGCGCCGCGGCGTTCCAGCCACTTCCTGACGGCCGGCGCGAGGGCGAGCAGCCCGGCCACCGCGGCGAAGGACAGCTGCCAGCCGGGCTCCGCCGCGGCGTACGGGTTCAGGGCGAGCGTCACCGCGGCTGCGAGCCCAAGTGCGTACCAGCGGGAAGCGGGCCGCCCCGCGAGGGCCGCCACCAATCCGGCCGCGCCCATGACTCCAGCGCGCTGGATCGACGGTCCGGCTCCGGCGAGTGGCACGTATAGAGAGACGAGCACCAGGGCGGCGGTCAGTCGCCAGCGCAGCGGCAGACCGAGCAGCGCCCCGAGGGCGAGCACGAGCGTCGCCAGCAGCATCACGTTCGTCCCGCTGACCGCCAGGAGATGGGCCAGCCCGGAGTCCTGGAAGGCCACCCGCATCTCGGGGGCGATCGCCTCGTCCTGGCCCAGCACGATGCCCCGCAGCAGCGCCGCGTCCGGCCGGGGCAATCCCGCCGATAGCCCCCGCTCCCCCCGGGAGCGGACGCCATCGAGCGCACCGGCCAGCCCGCCGCGGTTCGCTCCCGTGACGACGAGCCTCCACACGTCGAGCCGGGCGGCGGCGCCCCGGCGCCGCTGCAGCCGGTCGTGGTCGGCAAGCGGCTGAATCCGTCCCGCCACCGCCAGCACCGCGCCGGGCGCCGCCGACGGTGGAGGTTCGGCTGTCTTGCGGACGCGCAACAGCAGCCGCTGCCCATTCGCCCACCCGCCTCGCCACTGCGCCGGGGCAACCCGGTCGCCGGAGGCGCGGACCCGGAAGCGCTCGAGGAGGACGACCTCCCCCCGCGCGACGCCGCCGACCCTGACGGGCGTGCGCCCGGCGTCCACCGCCTCCCGGCGCGCGTGGCCGATTCCCGCCCCGGCGAGCACGGCCAGGCACGCAGCCGCCGCGACGGCGCGCCGCGGCGCTGCAAGGGCCACGGCCGCCACCACCGCGAGCGCGGCGGCCGGCGCCCATCCGCCCGCCAGAAGCCCCCCCACGAACGAGAAGAGGACGAGGTGGCGCGAGGTCATACCGACACCGCCTCCCGCAGCGACGCGAGCCGCTTCTCGCCGATGCCCGGAATCTCCCCGAGCTCCTCGACCGAGCCGAAGCCGCCGCGCTCCTCGCGGTGGTCGAGGATCTTCTGCGCCGTCGCCGGCCCGACCCCGTCGAGCTCGTCGAGTTGCTCGAGCGTCGCCGTGTTGAGGTTGAGGGGCAGATCCTGCGTGCCCGCGGCCGCCGGCGCTCCGCCCGCCCCAACGGCTGCGCGCACCCGCTCGGGAACGAGCACCTGGCGCCCGTCCTCGACCGGCGCGGCCAGGTTCACGGCCGATAGATCGGCCCGGCGCCGCGCCCCACCCGCGCGGCGGAGGGCATCGTCGACGCGCGACCCGGGCGGCAGCCGGTAGACCCCGGGGCGGCGGACCGCGCCCGCGACGTGCACGACGGCCGCATCCCCTGTTCCGTCGTCCACCCGGATGGCCGGCGCTGCGGGCGCGGCGCGCGTCGCGTCTTCTCCCATCCGGGCGAACCCGATGACGCCCGCGATCAGGAGGACGAGGGCGGCGACGGCGAAGGTCGGAGACATGGGGTCGCGACGCTACGCCGCGACCCGTCACAGCGGACACCCTGTTCGTGACGATTCAGTGCCGGATTCGTGCCAATTCGAGCGCGTGCGCGGGTGAAGTGGCCTCGACGACCCCCTCGAGCGCAAAGCTGCCGAGCGAGATGACCCGCACCCCCAGCTTCATCGCGAACGCGACCTCACTCATCGTCCCCCACCCGCCGCCGATGGCGATGACGACGTCGGCCGCCCGGACGACGAGCACGTTGCGCGCCTCGCCCATTCCGGTCGGGATCGCGAGCGAGACCCACCCGTTGGCATCGTCGCGGCGCTCGCCTGGCAGCAGCCCGATCGTCGTCCCGAGCTTGGAGCGCGCGCCGCGGCAGGCAGCCTCCATCACTCCGCCGAGGCCGCCGCACACGAGCAGCGCGCCGGCCTGCGCGATCAGCCCGCCGAGCTCCTCCGCCCACGCCAGCTCGCCGGCGCTCGCGCCCTCGCCCGCCCCGCAGACGGCGACCACGGGAGCCACGACCGCGTCAGCCCTTGACGACGAAGTTCACGAGCCGGCCGGGTACGACGACCACCTTGGCGACGTCCTTGCCCTCGAGATGCGCCTGCACGTTCGCGCAGCCGCGCGCGGCGGCCTCGAGCTCGTCCCGCGTCGCCTCGGGGGAGGCGCCGAACCGGTCGCGCACCTTCCCGTTGACCTGCGCCACCACCTGCACCTCGTCGCGCTCGAAGTACTCCGAGTCGGGCGCCGGCCACGGTTCCTCCCAGACACGCCGCCCCGTCAGCCGCTCGAAGACCTCCGAAGCGGTGTGCGGCGCGAACGGGAAGATCAACGAAGCGGCCGTCGCGGTCGCGAAGCGCAGTACCTCGTCCGACGCGGCCCCACGGTGGCGATAGCTGTCGTTGACCAACTCCATGACGGCGGCGATCGCCGTGTTGAAGGCGAAGCGGCCCGCCATGTCGTTCGTGACCTTTTCGATCGCCCAGTGTGCCTTGCGCGCGAGCTCGAGGTCCGCCCCCGTGTACGTGGCCTCCGGGTGCAGGTCGGCGGAACCGTCGCCCTGCCCGGCAATGTCCTCCCCCAGCCGCCACAGGCGCGCGAGAAAGCGGTTTACGCCCTCCACGCCGTTGTCGGACCAGTCGGCGTCCTGCGCCGGCGGGGCGAGGAAGAGCATGTAGCAGCGCGCAGTGTCCGCCCCGTATCGCTCGACGTAGGAGGAGGGGGAGATGACGTTGCCCTTCGACTTGGACATCTTCGCTCCGTCGCGGGTGACCATGCCGATCGTGAAGAGCCGCTCGAAGGGCTCCTGCACGTCGAGCAGCCCCATGTCCGCGAACGCCTTCGTGAAGAAGCGGGCGTACATCAGGTGCAGGATCGCGTGCTCGACGCCGCCGATGTACTGGTCGACCGCCATCCAGTCGCCCGTCGCGGCCCGGTCGAAGGGCGCGGCGTCGTTGTCGGGGTCGCAGTAGCGCAGGAAGTACCAGGACGAGTCCACGAACGTGTCCATGGTGTCCGTCTCGCGCCGCGCCGCGCGCCCGCACTGCGGGCAGCGCACGTTGACCCAGTCCTCGGCCGCGGCGAGCGGCGACAACCCCTTCGGCGCGTACTCGCGCACGTCGGGGAGCACCACGGGCAGGTCCGAGTCCGGCACGGCGACGAGTCCGCACGACCCGCAGTGGATGATGGGGATCGGTGCGCCCCAGTAGCGCTGGCGCGAGAGCAGCCAGTCGCGCAGCCGGTAGTTGGTCGACGGGTGGCCCTTGCCGTGACCGTCGAGCCAGTCCACGATCCTGTCGAGGGCCTCGCGGTTGTTGAGCCCGTTGAATTCGGGATCGGAGTTGACGATCGGGCCGTCCCCGGAGTAGGGGAGCTCGTCGCCGCCGGACACCACGCGGCGGATCTGGAGGCCGAACGCCTGCGCGAAGTCGTGGTCGCGCTTGTCGTGGGCCGGGACGGCCATGATCGCGCCGGTCCCGTACTCCATGAGCACGTAGTCGGCTACGAACATCGGGATCCGCTCGCCGTTGACGGGGTTGACGACGGTGCGCCCGAGCGGTACGCCGGTCTTCGCGCGATCGGCCGCGCCCCGCTCCTCGGCCGACTCGCTCATCGCGTGGTTGACGTACTCGTGGACGGCCTGCTCGTGTTCCGTACCCTCCGCGAGCCGGAACACGTCCGGGTGCTCGGGAGCCATGACGAAGAAGGTCGCCCCGAACAGCGTGTCGGGCCGCGTCGTGAAGACGGGATAGTCGATCCCCATCTCGGGACAGTGGAAGACGACCTCCGCCCCCTCGGAGCGGCCGATCCAGTTGCGCTGCATGGTTACGACGTTGTCCGGCCAGTCGACCGTTTCCAGGTCGTCGAGCAGCCGGTCCGCGTAGTCCGTGATGCGAAAGAACCACTGCTCGAGCTGCTTGGCCTCGACCATCGCGCCGCACCGCTCGCAGGTCCCGTCGGCGTTGACCTGCTCGTTGGCGAGCACCGTTGCGTCCTGCGGGCACCAGTTGACCGCGGCCTCCTTGCGGTAGGCGAGGCCCTGCTCGAAGAGACGCAGAAAGAGCCACTGTGTCCAGCGGTAGTAGCGCGGCTCGTGGGTGCCGAACTCGCGCGACCAGTCGATGGAGATGCCCCAGCTTCGGAACTGCCGCTGGAACGAGGCGATCGACGCCTGCGTTGAGTCGCGCGGGTGCGTCCCCGTGCGGATGGCGTGGTTCTCCGCCGGCAGGCCGAACG
>Ga0136633_1002382_pt1 | contig 13031 bp, 14 predicted proteins | sample AntDrymeUQ832206_2_FD_105494 | JGI IMG/M metagenome (GOLD analysis project Ga0136633, IMG submission 105494) | Polar desert sand microbial communities from Dry Valleys, Antarctica - metaG UQ83 (22.06) | ecosystem: Environmental > Terrestrial > Soil > Desert | place: Antarctica: Dry Valley... | reverse complement strand
GAGGCGGGCGTTGTCCTCGATGAACTGGCGGCGCGGCTCGACCATGTCGCCCATCAGCGTCGAGAAGATCAGGTCGGCCTGCGCGGCGTCCTCGATCGAGACCTGCGCGAGCGTGCGCGTCGCGGGATCCATCGTGGTATCGCGCAGCTGCGCCGCGTTCATCTCGCCCAGGCCCTTGAAGCGCTGCAGCGTGATGCCCTTCTGCGAGACGGTGAGCACGGCATCTCGCAGCGCCTCGAACGATGCGGCGTCGATGGTCGTGTCGCCGAGCTTGACGGTGAACGGCGCGCGCCCGGCGAGCTCGATGAGCTGCCCGTGCACGCGCGTGAACTGGCGGTAGTCCTGTGCGGCGAACAGCCGCAGCGGGATCCGCAGCGCGCGCGCCAGGCCGGACTTCGTCTCGACCGCGCGCACGACGATCACCTCGTCGTCCTGACTGAGCAGCGTCGTCTCGTAGGGCGCGTGCTCGATGCCCTCGCGCTCGATCAGCTCGACCGCGGCCTCGATCGTGTCGACGCGCTCGTCGACGATGCCCGACTCCTCGAGAAAGCCGACGGTGTCGTGCCCGTACTCCGCGCGCAGCGTCGACGACCAGCCCTGGTACTGCTTGAGCAGGCGCGTGAAGCGCTGCCAGCGCGACTCCGTGAGCTTGAACTGCGTCGCGTGGCGATCGAAGACGAGCATCTTCTCGAGCTTGTCCGACAGCAGGATCTCCTCGAGCTCCGAGTCCTTCTCGATGTAGCGCTCGCTCGACCCCTGCTTGAGCTTGTACAGGGGCGGCTTGGCGATGTAGATGTAGCCGGCCTCGATCAGCTCGGGCATCTCGCGGAACAGCAGGGTCAGCGCAAGCGTGCGGATGTGCGCCCCGTCAACGTCCGCGTCTGTCATAAGGATAACCTTATGATAACGCGCTTTTGTTATATCAAACTCATCGCGAATGCCGGTCCCGATCGCCGTGATCAGCGCCTGGATCTCGAGGTTCTTGAGGACCTTGTCGATGCGGCTCTTCTCGACGTTGAGGATCTTGCCGCGCAGCGGCAGCACCGCCTGCGTGTTGCGGTCGCGCCCCTGCTTGGCCGAGCCGCCGGCGGAGTCGCCCTCGACGATGAAGATCTCGGCCAGCGACGGGTCCTTGACCGAGCAGTCGGCGAGCTTGCCGGGCAGCGTCGAGTTCTCCAGCGCGGACTTGCGTCGCGTCAGGTCGCGCGCCTTGCGCGCCGCCGCCCGCGCCTGCGCCGCCGACACCGCCTTGCGGATGATCGCGTTGGCGTCCTGCGGGTTCTCCTCGAGGAACTCGGCCAGCTGCGTGTTGACGACGTTGGCGACGAAGCCCTCCATGCCCGGGTTCCCGAGCTTGGTCTTCGTCTGCCCCTCGAACTGCGGGTCGGAGAGCTTGGCGGAGATGATCGCGGTCAGGCCCTCGCGCACGTCCTCGCCCGTGAGGTTCTCGTCCTTCTCCTTGAGCAGGCCCTTCTCGCGGGCGTAGCGGTTGAGCGTCCGCGTCAGCGCCGCGCGAAAGCCCGACAGATGCGAGCCGCCCTCGTGCGTGTTGATGTTGTTGGCAAAGGAGAACACGGACTCCTGGTAGGTCGTGTTCCACTGCATCGCGATCTCGACGGCGCCCTCGCGGTCGTTCTCGCCCTCGAAGAAGACGACCTTGCGGCCGATCGACTCCTTGTTGGCGTTGAGGTAGCGGACGAAGTCCTCGATGCCGCCGTCGTACTGGAACTCGGCCTTGGTGCCCTCGCCGCGCTCGTCGGTGATCGAGATCCGCAGGCCGCGCGTCAGGAACGCCGTCTCGCGCAGGCGCTGCTCGAGCACGGAGAACTCCAGGTCGGTGACCTCGAAGATCTCGGCGTCGGGCCGGAAGGTGATCCGCGTGCCATGGTCGGTCGACGGCTCGCCCTTGACGAGCGGGAACATCGGCTTGCCGCGCTGGTACTCCTGGCTCCAGACGAAGCCCTCGCGGCGGATCTCGATCAGCAGCAGCTCCGACAGCGCGTTGACGACCGAGACGCCGACGCCGTGCAGGCCGCCCGACACCTTGTAGCCGCCGCCGTCGCCGAACTTGCCGCCGGCGTGCAGCACCGTGAGCACGACCTGCACGGCCGGCAGCCCCTCCTTGGCCATGATCCCCACGGGGATCCCGCGGCCGTCGTCGATGACCGTGACGGAGTTGTCGGGATGAATCGTGACCTCGACCATCGTGCAGTGGCCGGCGAGCGCTTCGTCGACGGAGTTGTCGACGACCTCGTAGACGAGGTGATGCAGACCGCGCACGCCGGTCGACCCGATGTACATGCCGGGTCGTTTGCGAACCGCCTCGAGACCCTCGAGCACGGTGATGTCCTGTGCGCCGTAGCTTCTGTCGCCGGTCTGGCCGTCGAACTTGCCTTCGTCCTTCGCCACTGTTCCTCCGAACGTGAAGAAGCCCCGGTCTGCGTCATTGCCAGACGGGCCGGGGCCGGGTCCTACGAATGCGCTCGATGATAGCACAAGCGGGGGCGCCACCGGGTCTGCTAAATGTTACAAAAGGCCTGCAAAACTGCATATTCACGGGCACAATACCGAGGCAAGTCGCGTCGGCCTCAACCGCGGCCGCGCGGCGGTTCGCGACGACCGGTCGTCGCGACGCAGCGAACCCCCTTCACGCGCTCGGAGCCGAGCAGCTCGTTGAGCCGCGCGACGAGCGACGGGCCCATGAGATCGATCTCCGCCATCCACACCGCCGAGGCGCACTCGAGCGTCACCGTGCCACCGCGCTCGGACACCGGCGCGGCTTCGCGGGCGATCGCCGGCCCCGCGGCCGCCTCCCACGCGCCCTGCACGTCGCCGAGCAGCGTCGCCGGCGCCAGGCGTGCCGTCAGCTGCTCGATTGCGATGGCGAGCGGGCGCGGCGCGCGGCGTCTCATGCCGCCACCGCGTCCTGCAGGATCTGCCCGTCGCCGACGACCGACAGGCGCGTCACCTCGGGCGCGGCGGCGCCCGGGACGTGGGCGAGGTCGGTCGTCGTGATGACGCTCTGCCCGTCGCCGCCGAGCATCCGTGCGAGCAGCCCGCGGCGGTCGGCGTCGAGCTCGCTCATGACATCGTCGAGCAGCATCAGCGGCACCGCCCGGCGCGTCGCGGCCAGCGCCTCGCGCTCGGCCAGCAGCAGCGACAGCAGCGACAGGCGCTGCTCGCCCTGCGAGCCGTAGGAGCGCAGCTCGCGGCCCGAGCGCAGGAAGGAGAGATCGTCGCGGTGCGGCCCATGGCCGGTGAAGCCGCGCTCCAGGTCCGACGCGGTGTGCTCGGCGAGCTCGGCCGCGAGCCCTGCCGCGTCGGCCGCGCGCGAACGCGGCCGGTAGCGCAGCTCGGCCTCGCGGCCGAGGCCGAGGTCGCCGGCAATCGTGGCGAAGCGCGCCGCCAGCAGCTCGACCGCGGCGCCGCGATCGTTGCGCAGCGCCACGCCGTGGCGCGCCAGCTCAGCGTCCCACGCCGGCAGCGAGCTTGCCGACGCGCGGCTGTTGCGCACGCGCGCGAGCAGCGCGTTTCGCTGCGCCAGCGCCTGCCCGTAGGCACGGCGCGTCGCCGCGCGGCCCGGCCACATCGCCGACACGACCTGGTCGACGTGCGAGCGGCGCAGAGCCGGCGGGCCTTTGACGAGCTCCAGGCGGTCGGGCAGGAAGACGCAGATCAGCGGGCGCGCCTGGACGTCGACGAGGCGCTCGACCCTCACGCCGTCGGCCTGCAGGCGCTTGGGCTCCCCGGGCGAGAAGCCGACCGTCAGGGCGTGCTCGCGCCCCTCGTCGTCGCGCAGGTCGACCTCGACGCGTGTGACCTGAGCGCCGAAGTGGATGACCTCACGCTCGTTGGACGTCCGGCAGGAGCGTCCCGTGCAGCCAAAGTACAGGCCCTCCAGCAGGTTCGTCTTGCCGGCGCCGTTGCGCCCGTGCACGACGGTCAGCCCCGGGCCCAGCGCGATGTCGGCGCTGGTGTAGCTGCGGAAGTTGCGCAGCCGCAGTCGGGTCGCGATCATCGCGGGGCGGGCGGGACGGTGTCCGTTAGACGTTCAGCCGGATCGGCATGATGAGATAGAGAAAGCCGCTGCCGTCGGCCGACTCGATCAGGCCCGGGCGCAGCGGGCTGATGAGCTTCAGGACAAGGTCGCCGCCCTCGGAGCTCTCCAATCCGTCGCGCAGAAACTCCGGGTTGAAGCCGATCTCGAACGATTCGCCGGCGAACGGCACCGGCAGCGTCTGGCGCGCTTCGCCGACGTCCGGCGTCTGCGCGGAGATCGTCAGCTCGCCCTCGTCGAAGTGCAGGCGCAGCGGCGCGTTCTTCTGCGCCATGAGGCTGATCCGGCGAACGACCTCGGTCAGCTCTGTGGAAGCCAATGTCAGTTCGTGTTCAAAGGCGTCGGGCAGCAGCTGGCGGTAGTTCGGGAACTGACCATCGATCAGGCGCGACGACAGGACGTCGCCGCCGATCTCAAAGACGATCTGGTTGGCGTGCACCGAGACGCTGAGCTCGTCGGCCTCGGCGGACTGGGCGATGCGGGCGAGCTCCTGCAGCGCGCGCGCGGGCACCGTCGCCTCGAAGGATCCGTCCAGCGGCGCGGCGAGCTTGGTCTCCTTGACGCTCAGGCGATAGGAGTCCGTCGCGACCATGCGCAGCTCCGAGCCTGTGGCGGACACGAGGATGCCCGTCAGGATCGGACGCGTCTCGTCGCGCGAGGCCGAGCGCGCGACGCGGTTGATCGTCTCGACGAACGCCGCCGCCGGCACCCGCACGACGGTGTCTCCGCCCGGCTCGGGCAGCGGCGGAAAGTCCTCGGCACGCAGGGTGCGGATGTGGAAGGTCGCCGAGCCCGACAGGATCTCGACGTCCTGCTCGGCGGTGCGCAGCTCGAGCGTGGCCTCGCTGCCCGGCAGCGAGCGGGCGACGTCGAGCAGCAGGCGGGCCGGCAGGACGACGGTGCCTTCGCGCTCGACCTTGCCGGAGAGCGGGACGCGCAGACCGACGTCCATGTCGGTCGCGCGCATCTCGGCTCCGTCGGCGCCGACGATGAACTGGACGCCGGAGAGCGCCTGGACGGCGCTGCGCGTGGAGGCAACGCGGGAGACCACGCTGAGCTGCGCGAGCAGATCCGCAGAGGACGTCGCGAACTTCACGAGCAGCACCTCGAATATGGAATAGAGGTCATAGGGCCTGTGCAGTTGTGCAGAAGGGCGTGCAGGCGCAGCGGCTGCGGGCGCGGCGATGCGCTGTCGGAGTGCGATCGCGTGGGGAGAGTGTGTCAAGTCCGACGGTCACGACGCCGGGCGTGACGGGCTGTCGCCGAGCCGGCGCTCGAGATCGAGCACGACGGCCTGCGCGGCGGGGTCTGCGGCGAGGCGCTCGCCGGCCTTGCGACAGGCATACATGACAGTCGTGTGGTTGCGACCGCCGAACTGCCGGCCGATGGCGGGCAGGGTCTCGCCGGTGTGCCGGCGGGCGAGGTACATCGCAACCTGCCGCGGCCACGCGACGCGGCCGCTGCGCGCGGCCGACAGCAGCTCCTCGCGGCTGATGCCGAAGGCCTCGCACGTGAGCTCCTGCACGCGCTGAACGGTCGGCGCGGTGCGCCTGGCGCGGGCCGTCTCGGGATACAGGGTCGAGAGCACCTCATCGGCGAGCGCCGCGTCGGGCGGGCGCTGCTCCATCGAGCTGTAGGCCACGACGCGCACGAGGGCGCCTTCGAGCACGCGGGCGCTGTCGGTGATGCGGCGTGCGATCACGTGCAGGGCGCCTTCGTCGACGAGCTTGACGTCGTCCTGCTGGACGCGCTTTCGCAGGATCGCCAGGCGCGTCTGGAGGTCGGGCGGCTTGAGCTCGGCGACGAGCCCCGCCTGAAAGCGTTCGAGCAGGCGCGCCTCGAGGGCCGCCATGTCGGCGGGCAGGCGGTCGCAGGTGAGGACCAGCTGGCTGCCGGTCTCGTGCAGGGCGTTGAACGTGTGGAAGAACTCCTCCTCGGTCTTCGCCTTGCGCTGCAGAAACTGGACGTCGTCGATCAGCAGCACGTCGTTCTCGCGATAGCGCGTCTTGAAGTCGTCGATGTCGTGCGCCTGCAGCGCCGCGACGAACTCGTTGGTGAACTGCTCGGCGGTCGTCAGGCGCACGCGCAGGCCGCCGCCGTGGGTGCGGATGTAGTTCGCGATCGCGTGCAGTAGGTGGGTCTTGCCGAGGCCGGGGGCGCCGTAGAGAAACAGCGGGTTGTACGCGTGACCCGGCAGCTCGGCGACGGCGAGCGCCGCGGCGTGCGCGATGTGGGTGGAGTCGCCGATGACGAACTGGTCGAACGTGAGCTTGGGGTGAAACTCGGGCTCGCCGGCGGCTTGGACGCCGCCGCCGCCGCTGCGGCGCGTGCTCGTGGCCGCGGAAGGGATCGCGGCGTCGGGAGCGACGACGTCGACCGTGATTTGCGGCCCGAGGACGTCGGCGGCACAGCCCCGCAGCACGCCCGCGAAGCGGTCGCCGACCCAGCCCCGGATCTGGTCCGGCGCGCCGACGATCAGCGTGTCGCCGACGAGCGCCCGCGCGGTCAGCGGGGCGAGCCAGATCTCATAGGCCGAATCGGGGACGGCGCTGCGCAGCAGTCGTCGGATCGACGACCAGTCGCGGGCGAGCTGCGGGTTCAGGCCAGACGTCATCGACTCCCTCGGAGTGGGATGCTGCGGGACGGCGGGGGGCTCCTCCTCAGAGCCCGGACGGCGGCGAATATAGCAGCGCCGGGGGGCGCTTCCCGAGGCCTTGGGCCACGCTGCCGGAAGCTTGCCGCACGTCGCGAGAAAAACCTCGATCGGGGTCCGGCGGCGCCCGTACGCTAGGATCCGCCGCCGCGCTTCAGAAGCGCGCCTTTCTCATGAAACGCACGTACCAGCCCAAAAAGCGCAAGCGTGCCCGCAGCCACGGGTTTCGCAAGCGCATGCAGACCAAGGCCGGCCGGCTGACGCTCAAGCGCCGCCGGGCCAAGGGCCGCAAGCGCCTCACCGTCTGACGCCCGCCGTCGGACCGAGCGTCTGTACCAACTAGGCTCCGTCTGGTGGACGAACCGCTTCCTCGAGTGCCCAGCGCACGGCGCGCCAAGCGCGGTCGGCTGTCGCGCAGCGCCGAGTTCGAGCGCGCGTATCGCCAGGGCCGCTCGCACTCCAACCGCCACCTCGTCGTCTACGCGTTTCCGCGCGGCGGCGACGACGAGCCCCGCCTCGGCGTGTCGGTGTCGCGCAAGGTCGGCGGCGCCGTCGATCGCAACCGCGTCAAGCGCCTGCTGTGCGAGGCCTACGCCGCGGAGCTCGAGCTTGTCCCGGCCGGCCACGACGTCGTCGTCGTCGCGCGCCCGAGTGCCCGCGAGCTCGCCGAGCGCGAGGGTCTGCACGGCGTGCGCGGCGCCCTGCGCGAGCTGCTCGAGAAGGCCGCGCGCGCATGAGGGCGATGGTGCGCATCGCGCAGGCGCCGATCGTCGTCTACCAGCGTGTGATCTCTCCGGCGCTGCCGCGGCGCTGTCGCTACGAGCCGACCTGCTCGGCCTATGCGGTCCAGGCGCTGGGGCAGTTCGGCATACTTCGCGGGCTGGTGCTGACGACGTGGCGCGTGCTGCGCTGCAACCCGTTCAGCCACGGAGGCTTCGATCCTGTCGAAGCCCAGCGCGTCTTCAGACCCCGGCAGTCGCCCGCCCCATCCTCATGATCCCCTCCGACCCCATCGCATTCGTCCTGGCGCTGTTCGCGCCCGTCCAGTGGATCGTCGATCTGCTGCATCCGGTGCTGCTGTTCTTCCACAACACGATCGGCGTCGGCTGGGGCACGTCGATCGTGTTGCTGACGGTGGTCGTCCGCGCCCTGCTCGCGCCGCTGACGATCAAGCAGTTCAAATCGATGCAGTCGATGGTGCGCGTGGCGCCGCAGCTCAAGGAGCTGCAGTCCAAGTACAAGGACGACAAGCAGCGCCAGCAGCAGGAGGTCATGAAGTTCTACGCCGAGAACAAGATCAACCCGTTCGCCTCGTGCCTGCCGCTGCTCGCGCAGATGCCGTTCTTCATCGGACTCTTCTACCTGCTTCAGGACGACCTGCGCTTTGACATCTGCGGGCAGTCGGCGAAGGTCTGCGGCCAGGTGGAGGGCGCGCAGAGCGGCGCGGAGAAGTTCCTCTTCATCCCGGACCTGACCGCCGAGGCGACCGGCTGGGTGCTGGCGGTGCTGATCGTCCTGTACATCGGCTCGCAGCTGCTGTCGAGCCTGCTGACGCCGTCGACGGCGGATCGCAACCAGCGGCTGCTGATGTACGGCCTGCCGTTCGTCTTCGTCTTCTTCATCATCAACTTCCCCGCCGGGCTGATCGTGTACTGGATCACGACGAACCTCTGGACGGTCGGCCAGGGCTACATCCTGCGAAAGAGCATGGGCCCGATCAGCGCACCTGCGGGCGAGCCAGGCGAGCCCGTGCTGGCGGGCATCCCGGGCGCGGCGAGCGGCAAAGGCGGGGGCTTCATGGCGCGAATGGCCGCGGCCACGAGCAACGCCACTGCCGCGAAGGCGCAGGTGGACGAGCCCGTGAGCAGCAACGGCTCGAAGAAGAAGGGTTCTGCGGGCGTCGAGCGCACGCCGGCGGCCACCGGCGCGAAGGCCGGCGGCGGCGGACGGCCGAAGTCGTCGGGCGCCAAGGCGGCAACCAAGAGCGCCGCTCCGGCTGCCGCCAAGCCCGCTCGCGACGGCCCGCCGCCGCCTCCGCCGCGCAAAAAGAAGAAGCGCTCCGGACGGCGACGGTGATGGCCGAGCCAGACGCACCCGTCGAGGCAGTCGAGAACCTGCTCGAACAGGTGGTGCGGGCGCTTGGGCTCGACGCGCGCATCGAGGTTCTCGATGACGGCGAGACGGTCACAGGCACTCTCCACGGCGAGGACCTCGGGCTCTTCATCGGCCGTCACGGCCAGACGATCGACGCGGTCCAGCACCTCGCGCAGCGGATCGCAGGCGTGCGCGCCACTGACGGACGGCGGATCGCCATCGACGCGGAGGGCTACCGCGAGCGTCGCGAGACGATGGTGCAGCGCCAAGCCGACCAGGCGGTCGACGACGCGCTGCGCACCGGCCGCGCCGTCGCGCTCGACGCTATGACGGCCGGAGAGCGGCGGCTCGTCCACGAGTACCTGCGCGACAACGACGAGGTCCAGACGTACTCCGAGGGCGATGAACCCCACCGGCACCTGGTCATCGCACCCGCGGACGAGGCCTGAGCCGCGCAGCATCTGCGGCCCGCAGGCGCCGCGGGCGCCGAGCCGCCCGCCGGCGACCGTTTCACGTTTTTCTCCCCGGTGAAACACTCCGGCGATGCTGACCGACACCGATCGTGGCCTGATCGCCGGGATCCTGATGAGCGAGGGCTCTTTCGGCGGCGACGGCAAGCAGCCGCACGTCATCCTGCGAAAGCACGTGCGCCACGAAACGCTCATGCGCTGGCTCGTGGCGCGCTTTCCCCGCTCGCGCCTGTACGGGCCCTATCACCACGCTGACCGCTCATACTTCCAGTGGGTGGCGCGCGGTCCCGCCCTCGTCGCCGACGTGCTGCCGGTGCTCGACGAGCTGATCGTGCCCGAGCTCGACGCCCACGCCGCCGCCAGGCTTCAGGAGATGCGTGACCGCTACGCGCCCTACATCGCGCGGGTTCGGGCCCGGGAGGACGCATGAGCGAGCGCACCCGCAACCGCCTGGCGGAGCTGGCCGAGCGCTTCAGCCTGCCGCCCGCTGCCGTGCCGGCACTCGACACGCTGCTCGAGATCCTCGCGAGCGATCCCACCGCGCCGACGACGATCACCGACCCGGGCAGAGCGGTCGACGCGCACGTGGCCGACGCGCTGGTGGCGCTCGAGCTCGGGGAGGTCCGCGGCGCCGGCCGGATCGCGGATCTCGGCTCGGGCGCCGGCTTTCCCGGCCTCGTGCTCGCCGCCGCGTTGCCGGCCACCCAGGTGTCGCTCGTCGAGAGCAGCACGAAGAAGTGCGCCTTTCTCGCGCGGTCGGCCGAGGCGATGGGCGTCGCCAACGTCGAGGTCGTACCGGCGCGCGCCGAGGAGTGGGCGGCCGGTCTCGGGCGCTGCGACGCCGTGACCGCGCGCGCCGTCGCCCCGCTTAACGTGCTGGCCGAGTACGCGGCGCCGCTGCTCGCCGAAGGCGGCGTCCTCGTGGCCTGGAAGGGGCGGCGCGACGGCGCGGAGGAGGACGACGGCGATGCGGCGGCTGCGGCGACGGGCCTCGTGGCGGGTGCGGTGCGACCTGTGCGGCCATGGGACGGGGCCGAACAACTGCACCTGCACGTCTTCACCAAGGTCGCTTCGACGCCGAACCGTTATCCGCGGCGGGCGGGAATGGCGAGCAAACGCCCGCTACGAGCGTCAAGCTGACCTCGGGCGACGGGTTCGGCCACGAATCGCGCATGGTCACCCGGTAGCGTTGCTGCGGATGGGCACCGTCTACGCGATCGCCAACCAGAAGGGCGGGGTGGGCAAGACGACGACGGCGGTCAACGTCGCCGCCTGCATCGCCGAGGCCGGCTTCCGGACGCTGCTGATCGACATCGACCCGCAGGCCAACGCGACCCTCGGCCTCGGAGCTCCCAAGGACGTCGAGCCGAACATCTACGACGTGCTGGCAGGCCGCAGCGAGCTTGCGGATGCCGAGCGCGGCACCTCGATCGAGCTGCTCAAGCTCGTTCCCGCGCACCCCGACCTCGCCGGCGCGAACGTCGAGCTGCCGCGCGAGCCCGGCTCGGAGATGCGCCTGCGCGACGCGCTCGGCGGCGTGCGCGAGCGCTACGATTACGTGCTGCTGGACTGCCCGCCGTCGCTCGGGCCGCTGACCGTCAACGCGCTCGTGGCCGCAGACCGCGTGATCGTGCCGGTGCAGACGGAGTACTTCGCGCTCGAGGGCCTGGCGGGCCTGCTCGACACGCTCGCGCTGATCCAGCGCGAGCTCAACCCGCGCCTGACGATCGCGGGCATGCTGCTGACGATGCACGACGGTCGTACGCGCCTGGCGCGCGACGTCGAGCGCGAGGTGCGCGAGCACTTTCCCGCGCTCGTCTTCGACACCGTGATCCCGCGCAACGTCCGCGTCGGCGAGGCCCCGAGCTATGGCCGGCCGGTGACGCACCACGATCCGCACTGCGCCGGTTCGGACGCGTACTTTGAGCTGGCCAAAGAGGTCGTGCGGGCCGGAGCGCCGTCGTGAGCGGCCAGTCGCGCGGCATGGGCCGTGGCCTCGCGGCGATCCTCGCGGTGTCCGGAGGCCGCGGGCCGGAACTCGAGGACCTGCGGATGGTGCCCGTCGAGCTCATCGCACCGAACCCCAAGCAGCCGCGCCGCACGTTTGACGAGGCGGCGCTCGAGGCGCTCGCCGGGTCGCTGCGCGACCGCGGCGTGCTGCAGCCGGTGCTGCTGCGGCCCGTCGCCGGCGGCACGTACGAGCTCGTGGCGGGCGAGCGGCGCTGGCGCGCGGCGCAGATCGCCGGCCTGGCGACGATCCCGGCGCTCGTGCGCGATCGCGGCGACGCAGAGGCGCTCGAGGCCGCGCTGATCGAGAACATGGCGCGCGAGGACCTCAACCCGGTCGAGGAGGCCCGCGCCTGCGCGGCGCTCGTCGAGGAGCTGGGGCTGACGCGCGAAACCGTGGGCCTGCGCGTCGGACGCAGCCGCGTGGCGGTCTCGAACCTGATGCGCCTGCTCGACCTGCCCGACGAGGTGCTGGCGCTGCTCGAGCGCGGCGAGCTGTCCGAGGGCCACGGCCGCGCGCTGCTGCTGGCGGGCGATCACGCCGACCGCCGCCGCCTCGCCCGCTCGGCGGTCGCCGAGGGCTGGTCGGTGCGGGCGCTCGAGGCGCGCTCGCGTGAGGCCAACGACGCCGATCCGGGCCCTGCAACGGCCCGCTCGTCTCGCGCCGTGCACCCCGACCAGGAGGCCGCCGCGACGCAGATCGCCGACGCCCTCGGCGGCGCGCTGGGCACGCAGGTCAAGGTGCGGCCGAGCGGCACGGGCTACCGCGTCGAGCTCGCCTTCGACGACCCGGAGGAAGCCCTCGCGCTCGCCCGTCGCATTCGCCCGCGCGCCGTGGCGTGAGCGCTAGACTGCTGCACCGCGTCGAACACGGCGCTTCTCGGGCGATTAGCTCAGTCGGTTAGAGCGCTTCTCTGATAAGGAAGAGGTCCCAGGTTCGAGTCCTGGATCGCCCACTGAGAAAGGCCCTGGAAACGGGGCCTTTCGTGCGTTTGGGGCCTCCCCACGCCTTTCCTCTAGGCCCCCGTGGAAACGCGATATGGAAACGTTCTACCTCCACCGACTCGCCGTACGTCGCCGCTGAGTCTCAGCCGGGTCTGTATGTACAGACCACGGACAGCGCCACGTCCTACGCTTCGAGGATGGCGTGGCCTCGTGGAGAGGGCGCAAGCGCGTCGATCTGTCCGACCTGAGCCCTAGGCTCGCTGGTGTCCAGCGACGAAGGAGCCACGCGGCCATGGCAGTGCAAGAAGAACCTTCCGGTGCCAGGCGACGACGACAGGCTGCGATCGTCCCGGTGCCGACGATTGAGGACTACCGCGAGTTCGACGGGGGCTATAGCCCGGCGATCTGGGCGGTCCTTTGGGACGAGTGGCGCTGCCCGTCGTGCGACAGAACAAAGTTCCAGATCATGCGTTGGACGAAGCGGTTCCCTGCTGGCCGCAACGGTGGGCACTACATGGGCTGGCAAGCGGCGTTCGCCGTGCATCACGATCACGGCTCGGACCGCTTCGGGTTCGGTGCCGACGGAATGTTTCTTCCTCGGGGGCCTGAGAGGTTTGAGAAGGCGATCATCTGCGACCACTGCAACGGCGCTGATGGCGCAGCGAAGCGGAAACTCGACCTCCTAGGAACGACGGTCTCATCTGGCCCCACTGCGACGGCTTGAAGTGGCCCCACCTTGTCCGACGGTCGGCTGACTGTCTGGTGCTCATCGAGCATGGGGCGGGGGTCGGCAGGGAGTGGGTTC
>Ga0136633_1002381_pt1 | contig 13035 bp, 9 predicted proteins | sample AntDrymeUQ832206_2_FD_105494 | JGI IMG/M metagenome (GOLD analysis project Ga0136633, IMG submission 105494) | Polar desert sand microbial communities from Dry Valleys, Antarctica - metaG UQ83 (22.06) | ecosystem: Environmental > Terrestrial > Soil > Desert | place: Antarctica: Dry Valley... | reverse complement strand
TCGGTAGACCTCGATCGGCACCGCCACCGCCGTCAGCTGGGTGCCGAAGAACGAGACCGCTTGGCCGATCCAGAGCCTTCGGAAGTCGGGGAGCCTCCGGATGGGCGTGAGGTCGAGGAAGACGGCCACCGTCGCCAACCTAGGCTTGGTCATGCGCGTCAAAGGTCGAACGGCACTCGTCACCGGAGCCTCATCGGGGATCGGTGCCTCCACCGCCGTTCTGCTGGCCCGGCGCGGCGCCCGCGTCCTCGCCGTGGGGCGAAACGCTGAGCGTCTGTCCGCCGTCGCCGACCGCCACGAGGGCATTGTGCCGTTCGTGGCCGACGTGACCTCCACCGCCGATCGCGGGCGGATGGTGGCCGAGGCCGAGGCCGCTCTCGGCGGCGGCATCGACATCCTCGTGAACAACGCCGGGATCGGGTGGGCCGGACGCCTGAAGGACATGCCCGCCGACGACGTCACGCACCTGTTCGACACGAACCTCATCGGGCTCATCGACCTCACTCACCGGGTGCTGCCCGGCATGCTCGAACGACGGAGAGGCCATGTGTCCAACGTTGCCTCCGTCCTCTCCTTCGTCGCCCTGCCCGGCCTCGGGGCCTACAGCGCGTCGAAGTTCGCCGTCCAGGGCTACACCGACGCCCTCCGCCGCGAGCTCCCTGGCACCGGGGTGACAGCCACGTGCATCCATCCCGGACCGGTCGCCACCCGCTTCCTGCCGCGGGCCATCGCCCGCGACCTCGGAGAGGTTCCTTCCGTACCCGGTGGCGTACCACCGTGGCTGGTGGCGTTCGCCATCGAGCGCGGCATCCGGCTGTCGCGCCTCCCGGGCTATGGCGCCATCAGTGTGCCCCGACCCATGGGCCTGTTCCGCCTGGCCGAAGTCCCTGGCGTGCGGGCAGCCATCGACCTGACCAGCGCAGCCGGCTCCAGCCTGTTCACCAGGCTCGGGGTCTGAGCCTCCGAGGGCTGCCTTCTTGCAGGCACTACCGTCGCTGGGCGTGGCGATGGCGCTGTCCGGGCTGGCCGTCGCGTCGGGGGGCGTGGTGCAGCGCGTCACAGGGCTCGGCTTCTCGCTCGTCTGCGTCCCATTCCTGGTCGTCCTGCGCGGCCCCCTCGAAGGCGTGAGGCTTGTGAACGTTCTGGCGTGCGTCGTGGGTGCGGGAGTGCTGGTCCAGGCCCACGTGCACATCAGGTGGAGGGATGTGCTGCTCCTCCTGGTGCCCGCCGTGGTCGTCGGGCCCGTCGCTGGTCAGATCGCTCGGCGGGCGGATCCGGATCTGCTCTCCGTCCTCATCGGCGTCGTGACGCTGGCCACCGTCGCGGTGCTGGCATCGGGGATCCGAGTCCGTGGTCTGCACGGACCTGTCGGCGCCACCGTCGCTGGTGGTGTCAGCGCCGCCATGAACACCATGTCGGGGGTCGGTGGTCCCACCGTGGCCATGTTCGGCCTCAATGCGGGGTGGGAGCACGACGAGCTGAGAGGCACCCTGGCCGCCTACTTCCTCGGCCTCAACGCGGTATCGATCGCGTCGCTCGGTCTACCCCGTGATCCGTGGCCCATCCTCCCAGCATTGGGCGCCGCGGCCCTCGCCGGCGTGCTGGTGGGTGGGCCCCTCGCCTCACGCCTTCCGGTCCGTTGGCTGCGCAACCTCGTCCTCGTCGTGGCCGCCGCTGGCAGCCTCACAGCCATAGCCAACGGCATCCTTTAGAGGGAGTCTCGGTGCGGCCGCCGGAGGCACAGCGGCCACGCCGCGCACCCCGACATCCGGCCACGCGCATGGGGGGCAGGCTCGGCGGGTAGTGACGTTGCGCTCCTGCCGCCTCGGGCCGGGCCAACCAGGAGACGACATGGCTGCTGCCCAGCAGAACAACGTAAAGGCGGCTCGCCGCGCCCCCAAGACGACCGGTGGCGAGACTCACCAGCGTGCCGACGAGGTGGTGCTGACGACCCAGCAGGGTGCGCCGGTCGCCGATGATCAGAACAGCCTGCGGCAGGGCGAGCGGGGTCCGATCTTGATGGAGGACTTTCACCTGCGGGAGAAGATCTTCCACTTCGATCATGAGCGCATCCCGGAGCGGGTGGTGCACGCGCGCGGCTACGGGGCGCACGGCTACTTCGAGACCTACGACTCGTTGGGCGACCTCACCCGAGCCGATCTGCTGCAGCGCCCCGGAGAGAGGACTCCGGCGTTCGTGCGGTTCTCAACCGTCGCCGGCAGCCAGGGCTCGTCCGATCTGGCCCGTGACGTGCGTGGCTTCGCCGTGAAGCTCTACACGCGGGAAGGAAACTGGGACATCGTCGGCAACAACATCCCGGTTTTCTTCATCCAGGACCCGATCAAGTTCCCCGACCTCATCCATTCGGTGAAGGCCGAGCCCGACCGGGGCTTCCCGCAGGCGCAGTCGGCGCACGACAACTTCTGGGACTTCGCCTCCCTGATGCCTGAGTCGACCCACATGCTCTTGTGGGTCATGTCGGATCGGGCTATCCCCCGCTCGTTCCGGTTCATGGAGGGCTTCGGGGTCCACACGTTCCGGTTCGTCAACGCCAAAGGGCGGTCGACGTTCGTGAAGCTCCACTGGAAGCCGAAGGCAGGGATGCAGTCGGTGCTGTGGGACGAGGCCGTGAAGATCAACGGCGCCGATCCGGACTTCCACCGACGCGACCTCTGGGATGCCATCACCAGCGGCGACTTCCCGGAATGGGAGCTCGGCATCCAGCGGTTCGACGACCGCTTCGCAGACCGATTCGAGTTCGACGTGCTCGACCCCACCAAGCTCATCCCCGAGGAGGTGCTCCCCGTTCAGCCGATCGGCCGGCTCGTGCTCGACCGGGTGGTCGACAACTTCTTCGCCGAGACCGAGCAGGTGGCCTTCTGCACCCAGAACATCGTGCCCGGGGTGGACTTCACCAACGACCCGCTGCTGCAGGGGCGCAACTTCTCCTACCTCGACACCCAGGTGAAGCGCCTCGGCGGTCCCAACTTCACCCACATCCCGGTCAACGCCCCGAAGTGCCCGATGGCCCACTTCCAGCAGGACGGACACATGGCGATGACCAACCCCGTGGGGCGGATCAACTACGAGCCGAACTCCTCGACGGGCGACGCACGCGGGCCCCGGGAGGACCCGCAGCGCGGGTTCACTAGCTTCGCCGGGGAGGACAGTGGGCCTAAGCGGCGACTCCGGGCCGCGTCCTTCGCCGACCACTACAGCCAAGCCTCGCTCTTCTACCGGAGCCAGACTCCGATCGAGCAGCAGCACATCGCCGACTCGTTCACCTTCGAGTTGTCCAAGGTCGAGTCACCCGACATCCGGCTGCGGATGGTGGCCAACCTGCGCAACGTCGACGCCGGCTTGGCGTCGAACGTCGCCGAATGCCTCGGTATGTCAAAGCTCCCGGCGCCGTCCAAGGCTGCAGTGGTCCCGAACCACGACTTGGCGACATCGCCCGCGCTGAGCATCCTGTCGAACCCGCCCGGCTCGTTCGCCGGCCGCAAGCTCGGCCTCCTCGTCTCCGACGGAGCGCCGGCGATAGCCATCAAGGCGCTCCTCGCCGCGGCGAAGGCCGAGCGTGCCAACGTCGAGGTGATCGCCCCCACCATCGCTGGGGCGACGCTCGATGACGGCTCGCTCTTGGCCGCGGGCCAGATGATCGGCGGTGGACCGTCGGTGCTCTACGACGCCGTCGCTCTCGTCCTTTCCGACGACGGCGCCGCCCAGATCGCCGGCCTTCCGGCAGCCAAGGCCTTCGTGGCCGACGCCCACGCCCATCGCAAGCTCATCGCCTACTCCACCGAGGCAGTCGCCCTGCTCGATGCCGCCGGGGTCGCCTGGCAGGACGACGGCGGCTACCACGTGCTCGGCGCCAGAGCGAGTGCGACCACCTTCCTAAGGGCCTGCCGGGCGCTGCGGTGGTGGGATCGCGACGTACCCGCCTAAGGAGCAGAACCCTCAGCCCCGGGGATTCGGGTACACAGCCCGTCACCGGTCGGCGAGGACCATGAGCTGTGGGCCCGGCTCGGTCGCGCGGGCGCCACTGTCATCAGCGCCGCCGGCGTGACCGACGCTCGGGGGGCGGCTGCTCCGCGGCCCACGCGTCCATGTCGATCACCCGGCCTAGACCGCGACGGCGGAACCACACGCCGAGATCGTCCGCCTTCTCCTTCGGAAGCTCCACCCAGAACGACCGCGTGCCCCCAGCGACAGCCAGCAGATGCTTGCGCCCTGCGACGATCCGCGCATCGTCCGACCACGGGGCCAGGAGGCAGAACTCCTCCCGACCGTCGTGCGTCGTCAGATCGAGCCTCGCCATCCGGCCCCGCCGGCCCGGCACCAGCCGCTTGACGATCGACCTCCTGTCCCGCAGGTCACCGACGAGCCTCTCAATCTCCGCGGGCAGCGTCGGGCACGGACAGCGCAGGTCGACCACGCCGGTGCCCGGGGCGTGGCCGAGCAGCGGCACGATCCAGGCCAGGACCTCCGAGACCCTGCTCACCTGGCACGGCGCCTCGATGCCGCGCACGATGACCGCCAGCGCCACCTGATCCGACGTCGCAGCCTTGCTCACCCACGCAACCTAATGGCGCCCCGGGCCCGAATCAGCCCGGTGCCTGGCCCGCTCCGATCAGGCCGCGTTGCGGCCTCGGGCAGACGGGCTCACTCCGGCCCGCACCTTCGGGTGGGCGTGCCCGCAGAGGTCGTCGATCGCGGCGAGGATTGCGTCCGCCTCGGCCCGCAAGACGGCAGCCTCGTGGCGAACGGCTCCTGCTCGGGCGTTGGCCGCGGTGTGGATCGGGGGAAACGGGGCCACCTGCATGGGCACTCAATCGGCTCGGGAGTGCCCGATCTGAGCCCTTTGGGGCCGCTTCTGGCAACGCGGGCACCAATGGGCCATCCGAGCCTGCTCGCCCAAGCGGTCGGACCGGATGGAGGTACCGCACCTCCGACACGGCCGGCCCGTGCGCCCGTAGACCCACGGTCCGTCGCGCCCCACCCCGAACTCGCGGGCTACGGGGCTTCCGGGACCGGCATTGTGGCTGATCAGGCGGCGGCCGGTGACGATGAGCTGGCCTAGATCCGCCGCATCGAGCTCTTCCAGAGGAGTCCACGGGTCCAGGCCGCGGAGGAAGAGCGCCTCACAGCGGTAGATGTTCCCGAAGCCGGCGACGATGGTCTGGTCGAGCAGCAGCTCGCCGATCAGGGTTCGGAGCGGCGAGCCGCCGGCACGGCGCAGCACCTCTTCGAGGTCGAAGTGGTTCGTGAGCACATCGGGGCCCAGCCGGGTGAGCGCCGGGTGGATGCGCTCCTCGTGATCGGCCAGAACCTGCACCACGGGGGCGTTGAAGCACACGGCGACCCGGTCGCCGCAGGCGAGCACGACCCGGGCCTGGCTCCGGGCTCTGCGCCACCGCTCACCGGCAGGGTAGACGTGCCAGGACCCCGACATCCGCATGTGCGTGTGCAGCACCACCTTCGACGAGAACCGGATCAGGAGGTGCTTGCCCCGCGGCTCAACCTCCGTGACCGTGGCCCCGATGGCCCGGTCGATCCCCGCCGGCCCAGTCGCTGCCGTCACCTCCCGGCCGCCGATCCATCTCCGCAGAGTCGATGCCGTCCGGAAGATCGTGTCACCCTCGGGCATAGCGGGTGAGGCCCTTCGGGGTCGGGGTGAATCCAGCTTCCACGAAGAAGGGCTCGAGCTCGGTAGGGAAGCGTTCCACGGTCCATCGGGGGAGGCGCCGCGCCGTGAGCAGGTGGTCCACCAGCACGGCGACGGCGGCGGCCTCCCAGGAGCCATCGGCCTCACGGAAGAGCTGCAGCCGCCTGCCGCCACGCTCGACGAAGAGCGCGGGCTCCCCAGCCATGAGCACGACCCACGCCCCGGCCACCCGCTGAGGCCGGGTGCCCTCCACCTTCGGCCAAGCCAGCGCCGCCCCGTAGGGCTGAGCGGGATCTGTCGCCGCGAGCACAACGAGCGGAGGACGGCCGTCGGCCACCTCGTCGCGATGGGCCCGGAGACGATCGACCGCCCCGGGCAGGGCGAACTGGGCACCACCGAGACCGGCCACGAAGTAGCCGCGTCGAATACGACCGGCCTCCTCCATGGCCCGGAGCACGGGATAGGTGCCGGCGAACCCACCCGGCACCCCCTCGCCGCGCACAGCCTCACGCGTGAGCACCCCGTGCCGCTCGAGGAGCGACCCGGCCAGCGCGTGCAGGGTCTCCGTGTCGGATGGCGCCGCGCCCTCCAGGCCGAGGTTACGGCGCACGAGCGACCACCGGCCCTGCGCCGCGGGCGGCCCCAGCGTGGTCAGAGAGCCGAGGCGGGGACGTCCGGGACGCCGGCCCCGACCCGCTCCGGGCCGGGCCCCTCTCTGGCCGGCGACGAAGGCCCGGAGCGCGGCCATGCCGTCGTTGGTGACCTCGCCTGCCCACACCAGGTCCCAGAGGGCGTCGAGCGCACCCTTCTCCTCGGCGCCGGCCAGTTCCCGGAAGAAGCAGGCTCCGCGCTCAGCCAGCACCTCGCGGATGCGGTCGTGATCCTTGCCGTCGGGGCGATCGAGCGCGTCGAGCCCGAGCCGGGGCACGAGCAGGCCCGCGTCCTCGCGGAGCAGGAGGGTGACGCGCCCATCGTCGCGACCGAGCGGCCCCACCCCCAGCCACAGGACCTCACCGGCGGCGAGCAGGTCGTCGAGCACGCGAGGCGAATAGTGCTGGATGCGGCTCGCAAGCACATCTCTCTCGAGCACCGATGCCGGGATCGCTGCACCCTGGAGCTGCGCCACAACCTCGTAGGCGCGGTCAAGCCCTCCAGAGTCGGTGCCGACGCCGTGCCATGCGGGCAGGAACCGGCCCAGCGCGGCGGCCTCGACGGGCTCGACCTCGCGCCTCAGCACGGCGAGGGACCTCTGCTTCAGGCGGGCCAGGACCTCGGTCTCACAGAGCTCCCGCTGCTCGCGGGGCGCTCCGGGCCGGAAGGCGCCCCGCAGCAGCGTGCCCGCTTGCTCCAGCTCGACGAGCACCGTGGCGACCATGTCGACCGGCGCTCCGAAGCGGGCTGCGGGCTCTGCCGGCAGGAACGGTCCGTGCGTGCGGGCCCAGCGCCTGACGAGCTGGGTGAGCGCTCCCTCCACCGGGGCCAGAAAGGACTCGGGCAGGCCCCGGGGTGGGGAGCTGCCCAGTGCATCACGGTAGCGGCCGGCGTCCTCGGCGGCGATGTACCTGGGCTCACCCGCGATGCGGATCTCCACCACGCGGCGCGCCGCAAGTAGGGCGCGGCCGAAGGCCGCCCCTTGGCCAGGAGTACAGCGGGCCGCGAGCTCGATCTCGGTGAGGTCACCCAGCCGCAGCAGGAGATCGTGGGCGCCGTCGATCGATCCGGCCCAACGTCGCTCGTCGAGGTGCTGGAGCTCGGCCTCGAGTGATTCGAGGGCGTCCGCATCGAGCAGGTCGCGGAGCTCGTCGGCTCCCACGAGCTCGGCGAGCATGCCGCGGTCGAGGGTGAGGGCCTGGGCCCTCTTCTCGGCCATCGGCGAGTCGCCGTCGTATATGAACGACGCCACGTAGCTGAAGGCCACCGACGCCGCGAAGGGCGACGGCACCACGGAGTCAACCTGGACGACCCGGATGCGCCGGGCCCGGATGTCGGCCATGAGGCCAACCAGACCGGGCAGGTCGAAGACATCGCGGAGGCACTCGCGGTAGGTCTCGAGCAGGATGGGAAAAGAGCCGTACCCGCTCGCCACCTTGAGCAGCTCGGCCGAGCGCTGGCGCTGCTGCCACAGCGGTGTTCGGCTCCCCGGCCGCCGGCGGGGCAGGAGAAGGGCGCGCGCCGCGTTCTCCCGGAAGCGCGCCGCGAAGACGGCGGACGAGCCCACGACCTCGGTGACCAGCTCCTCCACTTCTTCGGGGTCCAACAGGATGGACTCGACCGGAGGCGCATCGTCGGCCTCGGGCAGACGCAACACGATGCCGTCGTCGCCCCATATGGCCTGGATCTCCATCCCGAGGCGGTCGCGGACACGTGCCTCTATGGCGAGAGCCCACGGCGCGTGCACCCTGGCCCCGAAGGGCGAGAGGAGGCAGACACGCCAGTCGCCGAGCTCGTCGCGGAAGCGCTCGACGATGATCTGGCGGTCGGTGGGAAGGACGCCCGTCACCTCGATCTGCTCGGCCAGGTACAGGCGCAGGTTCTGGACGGCGAGCTCGTCTAGGCCGCACCGCTCCGCCAGGTCGCCATCGGACCACTCCCCCACCTCGCGCAGGAAGGCACCGACCGCACGCCCCAGCTCTAGAGGCCGGCCGATTGCATCACCGTGCCAGAACGGCATCTTCCCGGGCAGGCCGGGCGCGGGCACCACGACCACGCGGTCGCGATCGATGTCCTCGATGCGCCAGGTGGTGGCCCCGAGCACGATGTTCTCCCCCACCCGGGCCTCGTACACCATCTCCTCGTCGAGCTCGCCGACCTTGCCGCCTTCGGGCGTGGTGACGCGGTAGAGACCCCGGTCGGGGATCGTCCCGCCGCTTGTCACGGCCAGCAGCCGCGCCCCCTTGCGCGCGGTCAGGGTGCCGGCCAGGCGGTCCCACGTGATCCGGGGCCGCAGCTCGGCGAACTCGTCGGACGGATAGCGGCCCGAGAGCATGTCGAGCACTCCGTGGAGCACGTCGTCGGAGATGTCGGCGAACGAGTACGTCGCCCGCGCCATCGCCGCGACCTCGTCCACCGTGACCGGCTCGGGCTCGGCTGCCGCGCACATGGCCACGATCTGCTGGCTCAGCACGTCGAGAGGGTTCTGCGGCACCCGGGTCTGCTCGATCAGGCCTTCATGCATCCGCTGCACGGTGACGGCGGAGACCACGAGATCGCCCCTGTACTTCGGGAAGATGCGGCCCCTGCTGGCCTCGCCCACCTGGTGGCCGGCTCGGCCGATGCGCTGGAGGCCACTGGCCACCGACGGCGGGGCCTCGACCTGGACCACGAGGTCGATGGCGCCCATGTCGATCCCGAGCTCAAGGCTGGATGTGGCCACGAGCCCGGGCAGCCGCCCGGCCTTGAGGGCGTCCTCGATCTCGAGTCGCTGCTCCCTCGCCAGAGAGCCGTGGTGGGCCCGGACCAGGTCGGGCGCACCATCCCCCAGGACGCCGAGGTCGCGGGCCAGCTCGTTCAAGGACCCGGCGAGGCGCTCGGCCAGTCGGCGGCTGTTCACGAACACGAGCGTGGAGCGGTGCGACGTGATGAGGTCGAGCAGGACGGGGTGGATGGAGGGCCAGATCGAGGATCGGACGGCCACCCCGGTGGACATCGAACCGGCGGCCGGCCCGGACATCACGAGGTCGGTCTCGTCGGGCTCGACGAGCTTGCCCAGCTCGCCCATATCCGGAACGGGAACGACCACCTGCAGGTCGAGCGTCTTACGCACACCGGCGTCGACGATCGAGACGTGACGCCCGGGCCCGGCGAGGAAGCGGGCCACCTCGGAGAGGGGCCGCTGGGTGGCCGAGAGCCCGATGCGCCTCGGCGCCGGCCGCCCGGCCTTGGCAATGAGGTGGTCGAGCCGTTCTAGCGACAGCGCCAGGTGGGCTCCCCGCTTGGTGGCCGCCACGGCGTGGACCTCGTCCACGATCACGGTGTCGACGAAGGCCAGGGCCTCCCTGGCCTGGCTCGTGAGGAGGAGGTAGAGAGACTCGGGAGTGGTGATGAGGATGTCGGGTGGATGCTTCTGGAAGCGCCGACGGTCCTGGGCCGGCGTGTCGCCGGTGCGGGTGCCGACGCGCACGTCTGGCAGTGCGATGCCCGTCCTGCTGGCCTCGTTGGCGATGCCGACCAGGGGCCCGCGCAGGTTCCGCTCGACGTCGTATGTGAGGGCCTTCAGCGGCGACACGTAGAGGACCCGAAGGCGCTCGCCCTCCTCCTCGGCCGGCGGGGACGTGAGGAGACGGTCGAGGCTCCACAGGAAGGCAGCAAGCGTCTTCCCCGAGCCCGTCGGCGCACAGACGAGGGTGTGCTGCCCGGACGCGATGGCCGCCCATCCCTCGACCTGCGCAGGCGTCGGCGCGTCGAACGCACCGGCGAACCAGGCCCGAGTCGCGGGCGAGAAGGGCGCGAGGGCGTCGGCCATCAAGGGCCCAGCCTACGGACCCACCGCGACAATGGGCTCCTCTTTGGCCAGGTCGTGCAGCGGGATCTCGTAGCTTCACGAAAGTGCCGGCTGAGGAACCTGTGCGGAAGCTCTCAGCGCTCGAACCTGCTGACTGACATCACGCCCGAGGGCGGGGACCCGAATATCGAGGCGCAGGGCTGCTAGGAACGGAGCCGGATCATCGCTGGTCTTGATGGTGAATGAGGCTCAGTCTGGCTGTCACACCCATTTGCGATCATGTCGTTCATGGTCGATGAGATTCAGGTCAAAGTGGTGGAGTCGTTTGGTGATGTGCCCGCGGTGGAGCTGGAGCAGCGTTTGCTGGTGTTGAAGGCGCATCTGGCTGCTGGTGAGTGCCGCTTGCTGCTCATGCTGGCTGAGCTCGAGGAGAGGGGCACGTGGCGGGCCGGTGGGTACCGGTCTCTGGCCCACTGGCTGTCAGCAAAGGCGGGCATCGACCCGGGTACGGCCATGGCCCGCATCCGGGTGGCCACCCGCCTGCGCGGCCTCCCCGTCGTCACTGCGGCCTTCGCGGGTGGGGCTCTCACCTACTCCCAGGTGCGGGCCCTGTGCCGGGCCCTGCGAGACGGTGCCGACGAACGCCGCCAGGGTGAGCTGGTGGGCCTGGCCCAGTGCATGACGGCGGCGCAGCTGGAGATGGCGTGCAAGGTCCTGGCCGGTCAGACCGACGAGGAGGCAGGCAGCGCCGAGGAGCATCAAACGCTCACCGCCACACGTCACGCCACCTTCACCCGCATCGTGTTGGAGGTCCCCCACGTGGAGGCCGAACGGTTCCTGGCCGCCGCCGGTTGCGCCGAACCCAACGACCATCCCGCCGTCAACGTCGTCGTGGCCCTGGCCGACTACGAGGCTCACCGTTCGGGCACCCTGGGCGACCGGCCCCTGGCCGCGGCGGTCATCGAACGCCTGGTCTGCAACGGCACCGTCCGCGGTGTCGTCATCGACGACGATGGCAGGCCCGTCATGGCCGGCAGTCCCCTGCGCCAGGGGACGAGCCCGCAGCGGGCCGCGGCCCGGGCCCGAGACGGGGGCCGATGCCAGTGCTGCAGTTCACGTTGGCGGGTCGAGCTCCACCACGTCTTGTTGTGGGCCAAGACAAAGGTCACCCTCGTCGACTGTCTCGTGTCGTTGTGCCGGGCATGCCACACCAACCACCACCGGGGCCGCTTCAACATCACCATCGACGAGGACACCGGACGGTTCCACTTCTGGAACCCCGATGGCACCCCCATCCATCAACCCGCCCCCTGCGCCGGCAGCGTCGACGAGCTAATCACCGCCAACCACGCCGCGGGCGTCGACATCGACCCGGCCACCATCGAAGGAGGCTGGACGGGAGAGCGCCTCGACTGCTCCGCCCTCACCCCCGCCCCCGGACCGCCCCCCAAGGATGAGCGGCCCGAAGCTTTGATCCCGGCTCACCCGCCGGGCCGGGGCGGCGCACCCAGGCTCGGCTTCTACGACCTCGACTTCCCCACGGACCTGACCGACGCCGACAGCAACTGGGCCGTGGCCCCCTACCAACCAGACGAGGACGGCGAGGACGACATGCTCACCGCACTGGCCAGCCTCGGTATCACCACCCCCCAACACCTCGCCGCCCTCGACACCCACGACGCCCAAGAGCCGACGACAACCGACGCGTCCCGCGGGACGCCCCGCCCAGGCCACACCCAACCGACATCGACGTCAGCCGAGGTCCCCGGCGACCTCATGCCGCCTCGGGCGGACAGCACCACGCGCGGACCCACCTCTGAGCCTTGCCTTCGTGGACCGGGCCGTCCCGCCGACCAACCGGCTTGCCGGCAGGTCCCTCGACATGAGCACCTGCCAACTCGGCGACTGCCCCGTAACGGCACTCTTTGGGTCAAGAGGGTTCTTCGAGACAGTCGCGGGCGCGTCGGCATGAGCCGTCGGCGGGGCGGCGGCGTAGCGTCGTGGTGGGTCCGGGAGTGACCTCGCCGAAGAGCTGGCCATCAGGGATGAAGGGCCGGTCGCGCTGGCTTGTCAGTCGCTCCCGTCTGTCCTCCCGGGCCCGCTAACGGCCGGCGCGTTCGGCGTCGACGAGGAGCTGGCGGTAGACGGCATTGCTGACCTGCCGCTTCAGCGACCGTAGCGCTTCCTTCCTGGTCTTGCCCTCGGCGACCTTGCGGTCGAAGTAGGCGCGGCCGTCGGAGTGGGGCTGTCGGATCTGGCAGACCGCGGAGAGATAAATGGCGTGGTTCAGCCGGCGGTTGCCGCGCTGGGACAGTGGGATCTCCAAGGAAATCAACGCTTCTGACGGCGCGAGCTGGGTCAGCGCGGCGTGGAGGCGGCAGACGACGCGGGTGCGGTGGTCGCCGATGTCGGTGTTCCGCTTCGACAACAGACGCAGCACCTCGCCGTGGTCGGCCGGGTGCACCGACCTGAGTTACGGCGTCAGCGCGGCGACGGCAACCGACAAAGCGTCGTTCGGGTCGTTCTTGTTCGACCTCGTCGAGGCCAGCACACGAACCCGCGACGACAGGGTGGCCGGAACGTCCAGGACGGTCTCGCCTGCGCCGGCGAGCTGCTGGGCCAGCAGGTAGCCGAGGCCGCCGGCCGACTCGATGGCCCAGATCCGCGTCTCGAACGGCTCCGCCCACGGAGCAGGTGCTCGACCTGCTTGCGCGTGGATCGGACCTTGATGTTGGCGAGCTCGTGTCGTCGCGGTCGAAGGCGACCGCGGCGTGGGACGCCTTCTGCGGGTCAATCCCGATGATCACAGTCATGTGTTCCTCCGTGGTGGTGGTGGCGGCGGGGGTTGGTGGTGTCCACGGCGGGCACTCCTGATTCGGGTTCGGTGCACGTTCCTCTTTCGAGCCACGCCGCGGCGAGGCCCGGACAG
>Ga0136633_1002380_pt1 | contig 13035 bp, 20 predicted proteins | sample AntDrymeUQ832206_2_FD_105494 | JGI IMG/M metagenome (GOLD analysis project Ga0136633, IMG submission 105494) | Polar desert sand microbial communities from Dry Valleys, Antarctica - metaG UQ83 (22.06) | ecosystem: Environmental > Terrestrial > Soil > Desert | place: Antarctica: Dry Valley... | reverse complement strand
GCAGATGACCCTACGCTCTCCCTGAGGCCGGGATTACAGGATAATATAGCCGTAAGAAATTCTACCGACCCAGCGCCTACCCTTTGCTTTGGCAATAACGTCGCCGCATGGGCGTGGACACGGCCGGCGACAACGGTAGTCGGCTCATTTAATCCCCATATTATTGCCCCACCCGGGGGGCGCAATAGAGGCCCTGGCGGACACCCCCGTTGGGACCACGAAAACGCAATCTCCGTCACACAACAGGAGGCCGGCGTCCTACAATCATTCCCGGCCGATTATCCTTGGCAAGGCCCAAAGACGGCGGTTTTCCGTCAAGTCGGAAATGCAATACCGCCTGGTCTTGCCGCTGCCGTTGTCTCATCCCTACTCACAAAGGCCACAAAATGAACGATCTATTAATCAGTTTACAAGAGATTGTCAACGAAATTACAGACACCTATAACTCTCCGCAACCCAACCCGGAGGACATGCTTTCTCTAGCAGAAGAACTGCGCGCCGTGAGCAGGGAGATCGAAAACTGTGTTTCTTCTTGACCATCAAATAAGGAACAACCGTTACATATCTGAGCGATGAAAGGAAAGGCCGTGCCACTACCACTACCGTTGATTGCCATAGGCACACTAGCCGTTATTTGGATCGTGGTTACCGGCGTGGTGTTCCCCTGGAGGATGGGGCTGTTCTCTGCCGCCCGCCGCCGCCCGGCCGCTCCCGCACCCCCCACGAGGCCCACTAGGTTTTACACCCGACACCCGTCCGTGGCCGGCACCCGAGACTCGGCCAGGAACGACCGGACAGCCGCCCACGAGGCCGAGGAACTTACGGATGAGGCGCTAGCCGCCGCCCTGATCGGCTGGAGCGCTCAGCCGTTCTCAGACCCGACTTGACGCCTGTCACACCCAGGTGCTAGGGTTCCTCCCATGACCCACCCGCTAGTACAGAAGATCCGTTCCATAGCAGCCGATCAGCCCGACAAGGTTGTCACCTGCAACTACACCACAACCGACGAGGACGGCACGGTTCCCGAATGCATCGTCGGAGTAGCACTTCACGCTCTCGGCGTGCCACTTGACCTCCTCCTCAAAATTGACAATGAGGACCTTCCTGGCCTCCCCGGGACCGGCACGGCGTTCCGGCACATCGTCCATCTCGTAGAGGAGTTCGTCGGCACCGTGGACACCGATGACCGGGACTGGATTTCCGCCGTCCAGAACTTCCAGGACGAGGAAGCCCCGTGGGCGCAGGTCGTTGCTCGATTTGACGCCGCTACGTAAGATCCTCCCCCGACTTGACACCCACCGACACCAGGGTGTAGGGTTACAACCACCGAACAGGAAGCGGAGCCGACACATGATCCCCTCAACAGAACTACAGATTGCCAACGTAGGCAACCTCACCGAGAATGTTCGCATGGGCATTGACCAGTCAGCTTTTGCTCACATTATGTCAATCCTAACTGACCTCTATTCGGACCCCGGCCTAGCCGTTGTTCGTGAATACTCGACCAACGCACGTGACTCGCATATTGCGGCCGGCAACCCGGACCCGATCAAGGTCACGCTCCCCACTCACAATAACCGGACAGTCAAGGTTCAGGATTTCGGTCTCGGCTTGACGCTAGACGAGATCCGCGATGTCTATAGCCAGTACGGCGCCTCAACAAAGCGCTCCAGTAATGACGTGAACGGTATGCTTGGCCTGGGCTGTAAGTCCGGTCTGACATTCGCCGCCTCATTTACAATCACCGCCGTAAAGGACGGCCAGCGTTCAATAGCTGTTGTCACGAAGGACGATGATGGCGTCGGCGCTATTAAGGTTCTCGCCGTTGTCCCGACCACGGACCCGAACGGCGTGACCATTGAAATCCCTGTCCCGGCCAACAAGGTCAGCTCTCTGCGGGACACCGCCGAAAACTTTTTCCGCTACTGGGAGCCCGGCACCGTTGACGTAAAGATTGACGACCGGGAGATTGCCCTCCACCGAGACCAAAAGGATAGCGCTGCCCAAGTATGGGTTACCCCCGACATTCTTGCCACTAAGGCACCGAACTACGGCGGCGCCTCTAGCCGTATTGTCATGGGCGGCGTCGCTTACCCTCATGATTTCTCCTTCAAGGGTTGCCTTGTTACGGCCTGGGTCCCTATCGGCTCCGTCCACTTCACCCCTAGCCGGGAGGCACTCCACTACACCGACAAGACAAAGGCTACCCTAAACAAGATCAGCGATGTTATTTCCACCGACCTAGCCACACGCATTCTAGAGGTGGCCGAGGCCGGCACTACCTTTGAAAAGAACTGCGTTCTCTACTCTTGGGGTGGGCACGTCCCCGGAATAAAGTCCCTCAAAGGGAAGGTCACGACCGACCCTAATAGGACGTTCTCCGTTCAAATTGACCGTGCCGTGAAGTTTAGGAGTACCACCCCGAACTGGCCGCTGTTCACCGAAAGGGCGAGGTGGATTGTCTCGGGTTTCCCTTTCAAGTCGGTGGGTCACACTCATAAGCGCAGGCTGACCGAGCACCTCGCCCCGCAGAACCAATACAATGAGACTAATGCCCTCCTCTTTCCTCCTGACACTGACCTGTCCGCTCTTGACGGGCACCCCCGTCTCGTGTCCTGGGAAACTATTGTCAAGAACACCACAAAGCCCCCGGCAAAGAAGCGCACCGCTACGGTTTTCACCGGCCTGCCCGTTAACGGCATTCACACTGTCCAGTTCAGCGACGAGCAGTTGAATGACAGAACGACTGTTCTCACGTACGCTGTCAAGTATTCGCAGTCTGGTGCGCCGGAGGCCAGGCAGGTAGTCCTCACCAACAATGCTCAGGTGGACCGTTTCAAGCGTCTTTACCCGCACGCTATTTCCGTTGATGAGTACCTCGACGCGGAAAGAAAGAAGGCCAACGCTGCCCTAACCGATGACGATAAACTCGCACTCACGATCCGTAGGGGTAACTTTATCGGACCGTTCAAGGACCCCGCATTCAAGCCTCACGTCCGCCTCATTGAGGACCCGCTCATCCGCAGGGTTATTAACCTCTCGGACCACCAGTCTGCTACTCTCACTAGGGCGGAATCGCTGAGCGTTGCCGTGCCGGCTGACCAGACGGTCTCCGACCTTATCGAGAGCAGGTACCCGCTCCTAAAGCAGTTTCACGGAGCGTCTTCCACTGTGTACGGGTACAACGCCAAGCGCACTGATTTGACCCCCGACATTATCCTCTACATCAACGCAAAGTTTAGAAGCGCACACCCGACTTGACACCCGCACCACCCCGGTGCTACGCTATCCCACAACCCAAAAGAGGAGACAAAAAATGGCTTACCACAACATCGCATTCAACGAGGACGGTTCGGGAACCGTTACCTTCATCCTGGAAGACGGCGTTTCCGTTCGCACCGTTACCTCCTCAGATTCACCCGACGGGTTTCCCCGCATTGTCGCCGCTCTGCGGGCCGGCCAGGAACTCAGCGCCGCTGACGTTTCCGGTCTCACCCGTCCGGTCGAGCACAAGGTCACACGGCTGGATTCCCGCGTCACCCTGGACGAGGATACCGGTGCACTCACTTTCGACGGCACCGAGATTCACTCGACCCTGGCGAACACGATTGTGCGCTATTTCCGTGAGGGGCGCCCGACTGCGGGCCTTGTCCTTTTCCTGGAGAACCTCTCCAAGAACCCGAGCCGGCGCTCCCGTGAGCAGTTGTTTGACTGGGCTGACTGTCAAGGATTGACCGTCACCGACGACGGGCATTTCATCGGCTACAAGGGCGTGCGGGAGGACGGCACCTCTGTCCACTCAGGCCCCGCCAAAATTGACGGCACCCCCCTGAACGGCCACATCCCCAACGAGGTCGGCAGCGTGATTTCTGTGGACCGTGAGTACGTGCAGGACGACCACACCATCGGGTGCTCGTACGGCCTCCACGTCGGAGACTATCCCTACGCCCGCTCCTGGGGCGTGCGCCTGCTGGAGGTAAAGGTTAATCCGGCTGACGTTGTTTCCGTCCCCACCAACGAGCACTCCAAGCTCCGCTGCTGCCGCTACCTCGTCCTTGCTATTCACGAGCCGCACGTGCCGGACAACATTGCCGACACCTACGAGCCCGAGTGCGACGAGGACTACGATTTCTGGGAAGACGACGAGGATTTCGATTACGACGACGACTTCTACGCCCCCCTCGTGCACCACGTGCCGGCTACCTTTCTTGAGCGCTTCAAGAAGGCCCTGCGCCTCGGCCCGGGGGAGGGGGTGTGAACTCAGTTGATGCTCTAAGAGCGACCGTTGTGGCGCACGAAAAGGTGCAGGGGTTGAGCCACCAACGGCACCAAACCTGCGAAAGTAGGACTATGTTTGCCATCCTTGCCCGGAGTGCCGGAGTCAGCATCAAGGAACTACAGGACGCCCTCGGCCTCTCCCGTACCGGCGTGATAAAGGTTCTCGCCGGCCACAAGAAAGAAGTTACTTCCCAACCACCCACTTCTGTTATATACTAGTAGAGTGTCAAAAGATCCCGAGGCTAACAGGATCGCCCGGAAAAAATATGAAGATAAACGCAAGGCTGAGGACCCAGTCGCTTGGAGACGGTATAGACAAGACCAGCAAAACAGGAGAAGAAGTAAAAACCCAGGAGCCCATAACAAGGAGCAGAGGGAGTGGGCAGCAAAACGTAGAGTTGAAGATCCCGAGTATTTCAACAAATACACAAGAGAGCGGAAGGCTACAAACCGCTCTGACTGGTTCGCAGAGAACGGCCCGTGTGTCACCTGCGGTTCGTGGGAGGCGCTGGAACTAGACCACATCGACCCAGCAGAAAAGGTTACACACAATATCTGGAACTGGTCCGCTGAACGCATCGCAGAAGAAACCGCCAAGTGTCAAGTGCTCTGTACGGGCTGCCACAAGAAAAAGACAGCCGCCGATCGGAGAGCAGCACGACCCGCCCACGGGCAAACCGAGTATACCTACCACAAGTGTAGGTGTGACCTTTGTAGGGAGATTATGAGGCTCTATCATAAGGAATATTACTTAAGAAAAAAAGAGGAAGCCACCACCGCTGAAAGAGATGAACGATGACAGATAACCAAGAAGGTAAGCGGCTCTCCGGAAATATCCATGTTCCCCACATGAGGCAGGGTGGCCACTGGAGATCAGGGCTCTCCAGCATTCCTCAGGATGGTGCTTGGCACTTCTTAGCCAAATATTCCGTTACGTCAGGTTACCAGATTTCTCGCGCACTTCAAATTGGGCGAGTGATCTGCGAGTTACCGTGGCTCTTTGGGGCCAAGACATTCACCACTCACTCCGAGATTTGGGTAAAGTGGTCACCACAAACAGAAAAGGATGCAGAAGAATGAGTTCTACAGAAACAGATTTTTCCATTGTGGGCGTTGTCATTGGCACCCTTCTCATCGGAGCCTTGGGAGCAGCCCTCGTCGGTTGGCTTCTCATGCTCCTGCTCGGCATCCTCGGGGTTTTCTTCTCGTTTTGGAAGTGCTGGGCTATTGCGTACCTCGCTTCCATTCTCGTGAACTTGGTGCTGCGGCCCAACCGCTCGTCCGGGTAAGGGCCTAGGCCCCGCCATGTGGCTGGCAGACCTAGCGGGTATCGGAATAGGGTTTCTTGCGGCATGCCACAAGGCAGTGACGGAAAAGGAGCCGGACAGCGAAGAAGAATATGAAAGGGAGATGGAGTTGGAGCCCACCGCTAAGTTAGTGCCTGACACGGTACCCGAGAATCTTCTAAACAAACCGCAAATCGGGAGCCAACACCACCACGGGAACGCCCTGTGGGAGGAGGCAGCCGTCCTGGCCTCTCTGAGGGATGCCCTCGCCTCCGCCGGATTTGACCCGGACGAGACATGGCACCTAACCTCATCGTACGCTGATATTTGGTGGACCGCAAAGTACGTAGACATGAACAACATGAATATGGCATTCGCTATGGAGGATGACGATGACGACTAACCCTAATGACCCAGTGGCACTAGCCGATGGATTAATGAGTCTGGCCGAATCAATGCACCAGGTAGTGGCCGCTACTGCCGGATACCGTTCCGTTTGTGAGGAGGCAGGTTTCAGCCCTACCGCATCTGAGGTAATGGCCATCGAATACCACCAGGTCCTACTAAGGGCAATGGTAAAGTGACAAAGCCCAACGCACGAGTAATCTGCGACTCCATTTCAGAACGGGGGCACCGGCTCACGACCGTTGAGGTAACGTTTCACCGATTCGTGCTGGCTGAGTTCAACACTCACAGGGTATTCAGCAGAAACTCCGCATCATCCCGTGCCATCCCTGTAGAAAAGCAACTCGCCCGTGTGGAAACGGACCCGGCCTGGCCGGTATCTTGGCCGTGCGAGCAGCCAGGAATGCAGGGCGGGACAGAACTAGACGGCCATGACCTCGAAGACGCATTCACTCTTTTTCGGGACGTGCAAGAGCACACCGTTCAGGCGATCAGCACCTACCTTGACCTTCACCCCGAGAAGGCGAACCGCCTGCACAAGAGCCTGATAAATAGACTCCTTGAACCGTTTATGTGGCACACAGTCATTTGTTCGGCAACTTGCTATGACAACTTTTTCAATCAACGGTGCAGCCCGCTAGCCCAGCCAGAAATCCGTGTGGCGGCAGAATCTATGCTCTCCGCAATGTATGAACAGAGTACCCCGTCACTAGTGAAATACGGGGACTGGCATCTGCCGTTTATTGACAAGCAGGACCACGAGGAAGCGGCCCGACTCGTCTACACAGAGCCCGCCCTAGGCCGGCAGCAGCCCGTAGAAATCCTCAAGAGCGTGTCCGTGGCCCGTTGCGCCCGTGTCTCTTATTTGACACATGACGGCCAGCGGAGTTTGCTAGAGGACCTGAAACTGTATTCAAGGTTGGTGACAGCCAGCCCTATGCACGCTAGCCCCCTAGAACACGTCGCCACCCCGGTCAAAGAGGGAGATCTTACCCCAGGGAACTTTGTCGGTTGGGGTCAGTACCGTCACGTTATCGAGCACGCTATTTCTCAGAAGAAAGAGCGAGAGGAGGAGGAAACAGATGGCGGGTGAGCAGGTTTCATTCCCACTTAACGTCTTAACTGCTGCTACACCACCACCGCCCAAAAAGGATAAGGACTGGGTAGCCGTTCTCGTCACTATTTTCTTTTACGTTGCGGCCCTTTACATGATGGTGGGGCTTCCCCTCATCATTCTATTGTGCACCTTGTGATGGGCCGGCAGCGGTACACTCACGTGTATAGGTGTGAGTGCGGCTGGACGTACAAGAGCCCGATGAAGGTCGGTTACGTGCAGTGCCCGAACCACCTGCACTACCCTAGGTTGGCCTCCAAAAGCGTAGAGGCACCATTCAGCCACACTATTGACAGGGAGGCACAATGAGCACAGCCGAGACCCAACTAATGAGAGCAGCAGATTCCACTAAGTCTGATCTTTCTTCCGAAGCTACCCGGCAATCTCTACGAGAAGTGGCTTACGATATTTACGTTCTCAGGTTGGCCATAACGCTGGAGGGTCCTGCGCCCGGCCTGCACAGAAAGATAATGCGGAAACACCGCTCAGAATGGCCGACATTGTGGGCCGCTATTGATAGGCTACTCGAAATAGATGGGTGACATAAACTTTGTAGCGACCGTTGAAGACGCCTTTGAAATGAAGCGCTGGCTCGGTGAGCGGCGCTCCATTCTCGGGCTCGACACCGAGACCGGTGGTCTCAACCCGTATACTTGCGACCTCAGGCTCGTGCAGTTCGGTGACGCCTCGGGCGGTTGGGCCGTTCCTTTCGATGAGTGGAAGGGGCTATTGCGGGACATTTTCCGGACGTACACAAATGAATGGGTGTTGCACAATGCGACATTCGACGCTCACTTTATCCGTGAGCACCTGGGCGTAGAGCTGTCCTGGCCGAAGGTCCACGACACTATGCTGGCCAGCCACGTGTGTAATCCGCCGGACAGGCATGGCCTGAAATACCAGGCGACAAAGAGAGTCCATGCCGGTGCTGGTGCCGGCCAGAAGGATTTACAGGACGCTATGCGGAAGGGCAAATGGGACTGGGCGACCGTCCCCCTTGACCTACCTGAGTACTGGGCATATGGCGTGGTCGATGCCGTTTTGACAGCGATGCTCCACGATGTTCTCAGTAAGGAGATGAGCGCACGTAACCTCACCGAGGTGTACGAACTAGAGCGGGCCGTTCAGGGCATCATTTATCGAATGGAACGCAAGGGGTGCCTCATAGACCTCCCCTATTGCCAGGAGCAGCAAGAAAAACTCACCGCCTACCAGCAGCAGGTTCGCGAATGGGCCAAGAGCGCCTACGGTATTTCTAACCTCACCTCCAATGCAGAGGTTGCGGCTGCAATGATAAAGGACGGGGTTGTTTTCCCGGCCAAGACGGCGACCGGTGCTCCGAGCATGACAGAACCCGTGCTAACCGCTATCGGTCACCCGCTCGGAAAGGCAGTTGTCTCCGTGCGGCAGGCCACTAAGATTTCCTCGGCGTATTTTGAGAATTTCAAGAGGTACGCCACAGACAGTGTGATTCACCCGAGCGTGCGGCAGGTCGGCGCCAGGACGGGGCGCTGTTCTGTGACTAACCCGGCGATGCAGACCCTTCCCCGAGGCGATATCGTAAGAAATGCTTTCATTGCGCGCCCCGGACATAGCCTTGTGTCTCTGGATTTCCAGGCAATAGAAATGCGCGTGTTCGCGTCCTTTGCACGAGAGGAGGGCCTTATCAAGGCTATCTGTGATTCTGACGCTGGCAGAGGACCAGATTTGCACACCTGGGTAGCCAGAACAGTGTACGGCGACGAGACGATTACGAAAGACGACCCGAGAAGGAGTCTTGCAAAAAATACGCAATTTGGATTAGTGTATGGTGCGGGTGCCGGGAAAATCGCAGAGACGGCGGGTGTCTCTTTTGCAGCGGCAGAGTCCTTCGTCTCAAAGTACATGGAACTGTTCCCAGGCGTGAAGCGTTTCCAAAACCAAGTGCAGAACATTGTACGTAAGAGAGAAAAGGAAGAAGGGACGGGGTATGTAATCACCCCGAGCGGTCGCTATCAGCCTTTGGTAGACGGTGAGCCGGCCTTCAAATGTCAGAACTACTTAATTCAATCTTCGGCGGCTGATGTGCTAAAGAAACAGATGGTCAGTGTGGATAATATGGGCTACGGGTCCTGCCTCCTCGCAATCGTCCATGATGAGTTGGTCCTTGAACTAGAAGAAGGTACCGCAAAGGATGAGATACCCGCTATAATAGAGGCTATGGAGGACCACACTTCATTTTCTGTTCCACTCCTTGTTTCAGCCTCCGACCCACACCCTAGATGGGGAGCGTGCAAGTAATGGCCTACACACTTACAATCCTCCAAACCCTCGCTCTCACTCGGGTGCATTGGGACGAGGAAAACGCCAGAATCGCCGTAGCAATCGCCATGAGAGAGTCGAGCCTCAACCCGGGAGCGCACAATCCCAAGCCGCCTGACGATTCGTTTGGCCTGATGCAACTGAACATGTTTGACAAGTTGGGTCCCCCACGCCGCAAGGAGTTCGGGATAGCAACCAATGAAGAACTGTTTGACCCCGCAACTAACATGCGTGCTGCTAGGATGGTCTACAAGCACTCAGGCTGGAATGCCTGGTCGACGTACCGCTATAATAAGTACCTGGCGTACATGCCACAAGTAAACGCCGCTGCTGACTCACAACCACCAACCCCACCCAAGGAGCAAGACGACATGTTTAGTGACACCGACCGAGCCCTACTGACCACAATCAATAAGAGACTAGAGGCACTAGAGACACGCCCCGCTCCCACACCTACCGGTGGTGGAACCGGCGGCGGGGGATGGAGACTTGTTATTGATGCTGAGGACACTACCAAGGCCGTTTGGTTGACTAATGGGTTTGAGCGCCGTTGGGTGCAGGACGGCAATCACCAGAAGGGACTCGCCAATTTCTACGGGCTCAGCGCCGACAACCCCGACAAGTGGAACCACAATGACGTTGTCCGCATCCCCATTGTTCCCGGCACGGATCTCCCGCCCAAAGCGTAAGGGTACTAGACAGGGACTCCCTCACTCTGCTTTACTAGAGGGGTGACAATATCTCTTACGCCTCCCTGGTCCTGGCTGATGGCCGTGGACCCTGGTGGCACTACGGGCTGGTGTCTGCTCCGTGCAGGGGAGACAATCCCAGAAACGTTTCAGCACACGCCCTACGAGTTTGAGAAAAAGGCCCACGAGATCTTTCAGCGGCCAGACGCCCGCAACGCCATCCTAATAGTAGAGAGGTTCACCATAACGGCCGCTACCGCCAAGAAATCTCAACAGCCGGAGGCCCTAGAGATTATCGGAACACTCAAGTACCTAGCCAAGTTTTACGCCAAACTCACCCCTAACTTTCAATCCCCTGCGGATGTCATGCGACTTGTAACCGATCAGCGCCTCAAGGCGCTAGGGTGGTACCGTCCGGGCATCCCGCACGGGATGGACAGCCTGAGACACCTAGCTGCTGCGCTTGCCCGCCGCGGAGAATTGAGACTCCCAACATGAAACTCAGCGACGCCGTAAAGACAGGAACCGAGGAGCCTACCGTTGAGGAAAGGGTTGACATGCTGAGCGGACGAGTCCTTAACATTGAGGCTGGAATTATGAACTTCATCGGTTCATTAGCGCGAATGGACCCGGAGTGGGGCTACGCCATCGTAGAGCAACTTGGACTAATCCTTGATGAAGAAGACGAAGATGTAACATTGGAGGATGAAACGACTTCTGAGGTGGCAGGGACGTAAGATAGAGCATTTCTTTGAGCCCCAACGGATGATGGATATTGGCGTGGTGATGATGGACCTATCAGCCCTCTTTTTTCTGTACATGCCATTTTCCGGGGAGAAGTTGGGGGTCTATTTGATGAGTTTCCTCGCCCTGTTCTTCGGCGGGATCATCTGCGTTGCCGAGGCAGCCGACAAAATCGAAAAGGAGAAGAAAGATGAATGACGAAGTACTAACCGTACAAGGGCTTATTGACGCCCTCCTTGCTCTCCCTTTGGACGCCCTAGTTTTTTGGAAAGACCATGAAGGCTACACGGCATCCATGAACCGAGTTTATCTTGACGACGAGGGCGACGTTATATTGGGGAACAACTAGTGCCTTTCTTTAGGAAGAAGCCGGTAGTGATAGAGGCTAGACAAGTAAACACCAAGGATGATAATGACCTCCGGGAAATAGTTAACTGGTGCGGCGGTTATCGTGAGATTCGCCTAGTTGATGGGTCCGCAATAAGCGTCTACATAGACACAATGGAAGGAATAATGGAGGCCAAAGACGGAGACTGGATCATCAAGGGCATTAAGGGTGAGCCCTACCCGTGCAAGCCTGACATCTTTGAAGCAACCTATGAGCCGGTTACCAAATAATGCCCCACGCCACTAAGGAGGCCGGGGGTTTCATCCACCTACAGACCCAGTACGCCAACAACGCTGCAATGGCCGAGATTCCGGCTGCTCGCTGGCGCCCTCAGGACGGTGTTTGGCGGCTCCCGCTCGCCATGTCCACCTGCTACGCATTGAGGGCTGTTTTTGGTAGCAAACTAACAATCAGTGATAACCTAGTGGAGTGGGCGTCTGCCGAAGCGGAGAGATGGGTCAAGGCGTGCAAATGGCTGACTAACCCGGCCGTCCTCAGCCTGCCGCCCGCCTCAACAATAGGAGCCAGCACCCTCCGTTCTGCCGTCGAGACGTTCGAGCAGATTGACGCCGAGCCTTGTGATGTTCACCTAAAGCCTTTCCAGGCCGTCGCCTCTGTGCAGATGGTGCTGGCCGGCGGTTCCATAAACGCATCCCAGCCCGGAACAGGAAAGACGGGCGAGGCAATAACAGCGCTCAAGATAGCGGATCGTCTATGGCAGCAGACCGGTGAGAATAACCCGTGGCCGGTGCTGATTGCTTGCCCGAACAGCCTGAAAAAGAACTGGGCCAGGGAACTGGACAAGTGGCTTCCGGGTGAGCCGTACACTCTCGTAAAAGGAACAGCCGCCAAGAAGCGCAAAGCGCTAACCGAAGGGGATGCCCGCATTGTTATCATCAACTACGAGTCTCTCCGTTCATTTAGTCGTTCGGCGGGGTATGGGAGTCTCCGGCTCAAGAGGTGTACAGACTGCGGTGGAGACGATTGCAAACCTGCCGCTTGTGAGGTACATGACCGCGAACTCAACTTTCTCAACTTCCAAACTGTTATTGCCGACGAGGCCCACAGAATCAAGGACCCCAAGAGTAAGCAGTCACGCTCCCTTGCCGCTGCGGCGAAGAAGTCTGTTTACCGGTGGGCGCTGACCGGGACACCAATAGCGCACACCCCGATTGACATTTGGTCCCTACTGCATTTCGTAGCCCCCCGTGAATGGCCGTCACGTACCGGTTTCGGTGACCGTTTCGTTATTAAGTTTTACGACCCATTCGGCGGTATTGAGTTTGGTGGGCTGGAACCGGCCACCGAGCCAGAACTCAGGCTGACCCTAGACGCCCGAATGATCCGCCACCTAAAGGAACAGGTACTGCCGTTCCTCCCGCCGAAGCAGTACGAAATCCGAACGCACGAACTCCGCAAGGAGGAAAAGACCGCCTACAACGAACTCAAGAATACGCTAATCGCTGACGTTGACGGCGGGCAGGTAGTCGCCTGGAATCCGTTGACTCAGATGACCCGTCTCATTCAAATGGCGGCGAGCACGGTATCCGTAAACCCGGCGGACGGTTCAGTAACGCCGTGCGAACCGTCTTCAAAACTAGACCTACTGGACGACACTCTCAAGGATTACATCGACGAGCCGGTTGTCCTGTTCTTTGTCAGCCGCAAACTTCTCAACCTTTATGAGGCACGCCTCTCAGCGGCCGGAGAAAACTATGTGTCCGTTCACGGACTCATTACCGAAGATGACCGGGACAAGGCCGTACAGCAATTTCAGGACGGGTCTGTTGACCGCATTCTGCTCACGGTAGGAGCCGGCGGCGAGGGCCT
>Ga0136633_1002379_pt1 | contig 13037 bp, 11 predicted proteins | sample AntDrymeUQ832206_2_FD_105494 | JGI IMG/M metagenome (GOLD analysis project Ga0136633, IMG submission 105494) | Polar desert sand microbial communities from Dry Valleys, Antarctica - metaG UQ83 (22.06) | ecosystem: Environmental > Terrestrial > Soil > Desert | place: Antarctica: Dry Valley... | reverse complement strand
TCGGTGATCTCGAATGCGAGCAGCGAGGGCAGTGCGCCGGCGTCGACGAGCTCTCGCTCCACGCAGGCGACCATGTCCGGATCTGACAGCGTGCCGGCCGAGATGTTGATCTGGACGGCGTGACCCTGGGCCACGAAGCCTGCGGCCGCGTGCAGGACCCATCGATCGACCTCGGAGATCAGCCCGTAGCGCTCGGCCGTCGGTAGGAACTCGCCCGGCGCGATCAGCTCGCCGTCGTCGCCGACCATGCGGATCAGCAGCTCGTGCTGGACGACTGCCTCCGTGGTGAGCTCGACGATCGGTTGCGCGTGCAGGACGAACCTGTCGTCGCTCAGCGCGCGGCGCAGGCGGCCGAGCCACAGCAGGTCGTGGTCGACGGTGTCGTGGACGCCGGAGAGGGAGGTCGCGCGATTCACGAGCTTGCCCCCGGGGCTTGCGGGGGCCTTGGCGGGTGACGACGGGCACCGGGCAGTGCTGCGAATGCATCAGTGAGGTGCGACGCATCCGTGCTCATACCCGCATTGTCGGCACCGTCCTGGCCGCCGCGATGGGCCGATCGGTTCGTCGTGCGAGATCACCGTCCGTCCACAGCCCGGGGTTGCGGCGACTCATGGTTATGATGAGTGATGCTGAGCTACGGGGCAACGAAATATTCGACCGATCGGCGAACTGTGCGGTGTCCGGTCGCAAGGGATGATGTGAAGGAGATGCGGAGCCTTCAGTACAGGTCGCCTTCTCGCGCAACGGTGACGGTCCGACGCGTGACTCGCAGTGAGCGCTGGACATGGATGTGATCCTCGCGGGCCCGGCCGCCGATCGATCGGCCGACCAGTCCCAGCAGCTGATGCTGGTCGACCATGCCGAGCGGATCGCCGGGCTGGGCAGTTGGAGGTGGACGCCGCAGACCGGCGAGTTGTTGTGGTCCGACAACCTGTTTCGGCTCTTCGGATTGAAGCCGGGCTCGCTCACACCGACGATGGAGATCGTGCTGTCGTTCGTCCATCCGGCGGACCGGCGCCTGCTCGAGGTCGCGCTGCCCGTTCTGGGCACCCCCGGCCATGAGGTGACGGAATATCGCATCGTCCTACCCGGCGACGTGGTCCGCGACCTGCGCGCCACGGTGGCACGCTCCGAGGACGGGGGCGGCCAGAGCCACGTCATCGGCTCCACCCAGGACGTGACCGTCGAGCGCCGAGTCGACTGCAACCTTGCCGCGCGCGTGGCGGTGTCGAAGGCCCTGGACGGGTGGGACGGCTTCGGTGTGGGAGGGGAGGCCCTGCTGGCGGGCCTCGGCGGGGCGTGGGCCGTGCCGCTCGTCGTGCTGTGGGTGCCCGAGGCCGGCACCCTGACGGCCAAGCTCGTCTGGCACCACGAGTCGCCGGCGCTGGAAGAGCTCGCGGACGCGATCCGCGGCTGGCATCCGGGTCGCGGATCGGCGATACTCGGACGTGCCTGGGGTTGTCGGGAGCCGGTCCTGTGCAATGAGCCGGCAGCCGGTGCCCCTCCCGCGGTCGCCGCCGCGCTGGGTGACGCCAAGGTCAAGGCGGCGGTCGCGATTCCGGCCGTTGCGGTCGACGAGACGGTCGCCGTCCTGGAGATGCTGTCCCTCGAGCGCTTCGAGCCCTCCGACCGGCTGCTCGGAACGCTGAGCGGGATCGGGCACGAGGTCGGATATTTCCTCGGTCGCCGGCGCGGCGAGCTCGTCGACCCAGTGCTGACGCCGCGCGAGATACAGGTGCTCCAGATGGCCGCCGGCGCGGTCAGCGCCGCGGCGATCGCCGAGACGTTGCACCTCAGCCCGGCGACCATCAAGCGCCACTTCGAACGTGCCTACGCCCAGCTCGATGTGAGTGACCGTGCGGCAGCCGTGGGAGAGGCCATGCGGCGAGGGCTGATCAGCTAGCGTCGAGTGAACCAGGCCTGCCCCGCGCGTCGCGCGGCGACCACACAACCAGGCCGCGACTCACGCCCACCCATGTACGACGACAGGGCAATCGCGAAGAGCGCCGCGGCGGTCCACACCATCATGAACGCCACAGCGCGGAGATCCGTCCGCGTCTCACGGTGAACGCGATGAACCAGACGGCCCATGGGTGGCGACCGGCCCAGGCCGACAACAACCGCATGAATGACCACGTCGACACGTCCCCGGACATGAGCCACGATCACGCGCGCGCACTGCGCGCGGCGACGGCGAGCGCGGTCCGCGCCGCCTGAGCGCTGCGAGTACCCCGGCCTCTCATGCGCACAATCACGAACCTCTCATCCCGCAGGACGAAGCCTGCCGATCGCGGCCTCTCGCGGGCTCAGGCTGAGCCTGCAACCACCGGTCCTCGCGGCGAGGCCGGCTTCACGATCGTCGAGGTCCTCGTCGCGGCCGTCGTGCTGATCGTCGGTCTGCTCGGCGTCCTGACGATGCTTCAGGGGGCGACGGTCGCGACCGTCACCAGCAGCGAGCGCGTCGGAGCCACGAACGTCGCGCGCGAGCTGACCGAGAAGGCGCGCGCGCTCGACTACGACGACCTCGCGCCGGCGACGGTCGTCGCGGCGATGCAGGCGCGCGACGCCGGTGCAGGCTCGCCGTGGACGATCGTGCGCCGCAACGTGACGTATGCGATCACCGCCTCCGTCTGCACGTTCGACTCGCCGGCCGATGGTCTGGCGGCGGCGGCTCCGGCGAACGTCTGCGCGCCGCAGCCGCCGGGAGCAGGCGGCGATGCCAACGGCGACGACTTTCGCCGCGTGACGTTCGCCGTCTCGTGGCGCAGCCACGGGAGCGCTGGGCCGATCGCCCAGAGCGAGCTGATCGTCAACCCGTCCGGGGGCCTGGGGCCGCGGATCACGAACGTCGACCCACTCACGCCGAGCGTCGGACCCGAGAGCTCGACGGCCTCGGTGATGTTCACGACGTCCGTCGCCGCGACCCTGCGCTGGCACGCCGACGACGGTCTCAGCAAGGGTGTCGTCAACAGCTTCACCGGGTCGCCACCCGACTGGCGCGTCGACTGGCCGCTGGGGACCTCCGGCGGCGCGGGCGAGGTACTCGACGGCTCGTATCAGATCGTCGCCCAAGCCTTCGACGATCGCGCGATCGCGGGCGAGGCGAAGCTTGCGACGATCACGATCAACCGGCGCCGCGCATACGCGCCCGCGTCGCTGGCGGGCGGTCACGACACCCGTGTCGACGACTGGGTGGATCTCTCCTGGGGTCTGAACTCCGAGCGCGACATCGCCGGCTACCGCGTGTACTGGGCGGGTTCCGACGCGATCGTGGACAACGAGGACGACGTGCTCGTCTGTCCCGCCACGGCGGGCGCGATGCTCGCCAACAGCACCTCGAGCTGCTCGGACTCCAGCCCGAACAGCCCCGGCGCGATGACGTACTACGTCGTCGCGCTCGACCGCGACAGCACCGGCGCGATCCGCGAGGGGGACCCCCGTCAGGTGGCGATCGACGCGGGCTCGAGCCGCCCGGCCGCGCCCGCGGGTCCCTTGACCGCCACGCTCGCCGACGGCGAGCTGACGCTGAGCTGGGGCGCGTCGCCCGGCGCGATCTTCTACCGGATCTATCGCGACGGAACGGCGATCGGCGATCGCTTCGACCGCACCGCCGACAGCGCCACCACCTGGTCCGGCGAGCCCGGCGGCGATCATGCGTACTCGATCACCGCGGTCGACGCCGCCTACAACGAATCCGACGCCATCGGCCCGGTGAGCTGATGCGGCTGCGCGACGAACAGGGCTTCACGCTCGTCGAGCTGCTGATCGGGATGTCGCTCACGTTGCTGATACTCATGGCGACGCTCAGCGTGTTCGACGGCTTCTACCGATCCGCGTACGAGAACAACGCGCGCTTCGACGCCGCCGAGACGGCTCGCAACGCGCTCGACACGCAGGCACGGCAGCTGCGCAACCTCGGCAAGCGCCTGAACAACGCCCCGGTCATCGACCGGGCCGGCGGCTACGACCTGATCTTCCAGACCTCCGATCCGTCGCGCACGTGGGTGCGCTACTGCCTCGACACGTCGACCGCGCCCGCGTCGAGCTCGCGCGGACGGCTGTGGGCGGCGTCGCTGTCGCTGCCGGACGCCACCGTGAGCCATGCCGTGACGGCCGCCATGCGCGCCGGATGTCCGGGCAGCGGGTGGACGAAGACGGCCGTCGTCGCCGACCACGTCACCAACAGGATCGGCGGCGTCGATCGCCCGCTGTTCTCCTTCGGCTGCGCCGGCCGCACGTCGACGTGCACCACCGACGCAGCGCAGTTCGACCAGATCGTCGAGATCTCGGCTCAGACGATCGTGGACTCCACGCCCGGCGTGCGCCCGGCCGAGCTGAAGGTCGCGTCGGCGGTGTTCCTGCGCAACCAGAACCAGGCCCCGGTCGTCAGCTTTGTCGCGACCCCGACCGCCTCGCGGACGGTGCAGCTCAACGCCTCGGGCTCGGGGGACTACGAGGGCCGCACGCTGACGCTGTACTGGTTTCAGGGCACCATGCCGAGCGCGATCGCCTGCGACGCGGCCTCCGTCACGTCCGCCGCCGACGGCCGGCGCCTGCTGTGGGGCGGCGAGCTGATCGGCGACGGCATCACGCTGAGCCACACGTTCGCCGCCGGCGACGGGACCGCCGCCCAGAACATCGGCCTCGTCGGCTGCGACCCGGGCGACCGCTACGGCAGCGCCGGCGTGCCGCCCGGGACATCGATCGCCGTCGCGATTCCCGCCTGATGAAGGCTGCGATGACGCCTGACAGTCTGAGCCGCGAAGACGGGTGGGTGCTGGTGAGCGCGATGATGCTGCTCGCCGTCATGCTCGCTGTCGCGCTGGCGACGCTATCGGTCTCCGACACCGGCCAGCAGCGCTCCCGCGAGCAGCGAGAGCGCGAGAGCGCCCTCAACCTCGTCGAAGGTGTGCTCTACTCGCAGGGCTTCACGCTCTCCCAGGCATGGCCCGGAAACGGAGCGGCCGCCGCGGGTGTGCCGGTCAGCTGCGACCAGGCGAGCACGGCGCCGCTGTGCCCCACGCCGAACACGCTCGCCGCCGCGAACTCGGCGAATCCCGCGATCGCGAACTTCACCAACACCGACTCGAGTGCCGACGTCAGCTGGACGACGCGGATCCGCGACAACGGCGGCCCGATCGCCGGCGCCTACGTCGGCGCGCAGGCCGACGCCGCGCAGAGCGGGACCAACAAGCAGACCGGCGCCGCGTACACGTGCGCGGCGACCTGCCGGTGGGACGCCAACGGCGACCGCCAGCTGTGGGTCGCCGCCCACGCCGTCGTCCGCGGACGCCGGCGCGACGTCGTCGCGCTGCTGAAGCTCGAGGAGGTGCTTGAAGCGACCTCGCGGGCGTCCGTCACCGCGGGCGGGATCAACATCGCCAACAACGGCAACAAGATCATGCTCTACGCCCAGGGATCGCAGATCGTCGTGCGCTGCGACGTCTCGAGCGACGGCTGCAACGGATCGCAGGCCGGGCAGATCCAGCCGCCGCCGGTCAGCGCCGCCGCGCCGCCGCTGATGACCGCCGCCCAGCTCGCGCGCTTTAAGCGCCGTGCGATCACCGACGGCACGTACTTCGCCGGCTGCCCCGGCAACGAGCTCTCCGGCGCCGTCGTCTGGGTGGAGAGTTGCTCGGCCGGCCAGCTCAGCAACTCGGTCGTCACGAAGCCGTGCAATCCGGCGGCGCCTCCGAGCCCCGGCGGCGGTGGAACGGGGCTGGCGCAGAACTGCGTCAACCAGCAGCCCGCCCCGGGCATGCTCATCTGGCATTGCGGGAGGCTGAGCATGTCGGGCTCGTGGACCTACGTCGGCATCGTGTATGCCGTCAACAACTCCGACGGCACCTGTCCGGAGAGCGCTCCGGCCCTCGGCAACGGCAACTGCACGGGTAACGCAAACAGCGGCCACGACGTCATCTCGATGACCGGCGGCGCCGGTATCTGGGGAGTTCTCGACATCGACGGCATGGGCTGCCTGCACGCGGGCTCCAACGGCATCCAGCTGCAGTACAACCCCAACGTCTTCGGCGCGGTCGCCTCATACGGCACGGTCGGGCTCGTCCAGAACACCTGGCGCGAGCTTCCGCCCTCCTGAGCTGACGCCGGGCGACGGCCGGCGGGAGACGAGCGCGCCGGCAACGTTGTCCCCCGCGGCCGATGGGCTCGCGTAGGCGGCACCCCGAGCGCATCCGCTGGGATCTCGAGTCGCCGCGCATCCTGATGGCGCAGGGCCACACGAGCGCGCTGCTCGCCGGCGTCTTCAAGCAGTCCGTCGTGCCGGCGTTCGGCGACGGTTTCGCGGCGCGCCTGGATGTCGAGAACGCCTCGTTCCTCGACATCGGGCCGGGTGTCGCGGCGCTGTCTGTGGCGATGTGCCGGATGTGGCCGTCGCTGCGCGTCGTGGCCGTCGACCCGTGGGCGCCCGCGATCGCGCTCGGGCGCGCGCGTTTTGCCGACGTCGCGGTGCACCACGACCCGGACCTGCGCAGCCCGGTGACCTTCGTTTTTCTCGGCCGCCGCCAGACGTAGGCCGGCGGGCCGGAGGCGGCGCGAGCCGACCGTCAGGCGCCATCGGCCGGGCCTTTCCCGGGAGGCGGCGGAACCGTCGGGACCCGGATCAGCGTGCGCGCGAACGTGTCGAGCACCCACACGCCGCCCTCGCCGACGCTCACGTTCGACGGCGCGCCCTCGAACCTGAGCGCGGTCGACAGGCGCCCCGTCCTGCGGTCGACGCGCAGCAGCCTGCCGCCGCGACCGCGCGGACCGATGTGGCTGATCCAGACGGCGTCGCGGCTGGTGGCCAGGCCGATGACTCGTCCGGCCGGCAATCGCGTGACGGACGTCGGCCGGCCGTCGCGCGTGCCGAGGCGGTGCAGTTCGGGCCGCTCCGAAGGCTCGCATCCCAGGATGCCGATCCTCAGCACGCATGTCGTCGCCCACAGCTCGGTGGCAGTCGCCGTCAGTCGCTCGTAGGCGTGGTCCAGCGCGATCGTGCGCGTCACCCGGTTGCTGCGCGGGTCGATCCGTCGCAGCGTCCTGGCCCTGATCGGGAGCCTCAGGATCTTCTGCGGCGTCAGCCGACCGCAACTCCACGTCGCCGACGAAGCGACCCAGACGGCGCCTGCGGTGCCCGCGCCGATCCGCGCGTTCTCCCAGACGAGACATCTGCGCGACCTGGGGGCCCGCCGATCCGGCCGCAGCGCGATCACAGCCTCGATGCGCCCGTCACGCCCTGCCCGCAGGATCCGCTGCCTGCCGGGGCGCGACTGGACGAGCAGCCAGACCCCTCCGGCGCCGACGCTCATCTCGCTCAGGGCTCCCATGAACCGCTCGTCGGGCTGGGTGGTCACCGCGCGCGTTCGCGCGTCCAGCCGCGCCAGTGTCATCTGCGCCCTCCGAGGCGCGCCCGCGATGTCCAGGGATCCCTGCACGGCCAGCCACCCGGCGCCTTCACCGGCGACGAACGAGCTGCTGAGGAAGCTGTTGCCGGCCTCCTGCAGCGTGCGCGACATGAGCTCGCCACTCTGAGGGTCGACTTGGTGCAGCGTCCTGCGAGACAACCGGCCGGCGGGCAGCGGGGTCGTGCTGAGCACCCAGACTCCGCCGGCGCCGGCCGCCACTCGATCGGGGGCGCCGGGCAGCGCGAAGATGCGGTTGCCCGCCGCATCGGTGCGAGGAGCCGGCAGGCGCACGTCGCCGTCCGGGCGCGCGCGAAACTTCACGTCGCCGGTGCTGCAGCGGCGAGACGCCGTCTTGCGCCGGCCGAGGCGGATGTCGTTCTCGGCGCGCCACGTTCCGGTGAGCGCGCCGTCGGCAGCGCGCCGCCCGCGCAGCTCAAGACGCTGGCGCTCCTCGGAGCGAAAAGGCCCCTTCTCCATGAACCTGCCACGCCAGGAGAAGCTGCCGTCGGCGGCGACCGTCGCCGCCGACGACCTGACCGTGCGCTTGATCGTGACCTGCGCCGTGCCCTGCGTGCGCCCGCAATGCGCCACCCAGCTGACGTCGAGCGACAATCTGCGGCGATCCTTCGACGCGGTCAGCCGGACCGGCAGGCGCTGGTCGGTGAGCCCTGCGTAGCGGCCGGAGTCCTCGCGGTCGGACCGATCGGCGACGCGGGTGGTCACGACGACCGCGACCACCAGGGCGGCACCGATCACGAGCGCGATCAGCCGGCGGGTGCCGCTCATGCGGCGACCCTATGCGATCGGCATGCGACCAGATGTGAGCGATCGCACACAATCGGCTATCGCGCGCCGGCGGGCGAGCGCGGCTCGGCATGCGCGGCGTGCGTCGGCTGCTGCACGTCGAGACGCTCGAGCATCCGCGTTTCGCGCGGCAGCAGGCCGAGCGCCAGCGCCGCGAACCCGAGGATCGCGCCGCCGAGCAGCACGTCCGCTGTGCCGAACTGCGCCGCCGCGGGACCCGCCAGCACGCAGCCGAGCGGCAGCAGCACGAGCGGCACCGTCCAGTCAGGCTGACGTCCGGCCGTGCGTGCGTCGATCGGAATCGAACCCCCGGCGCGCGCGCCCTCGGTGACGCGCCCGTCAGCGCCGGATGCTCTCGCAGTTCGGCGCGACGACGTCGATCGCGTCGGCGAAGACGGTGTCGTTGCCGTCGCCGCAGTCGACGCGGTCGATCGCGCCGTCGACGACGTTGATGCGGTCGTCGCCCTCGTCGCCCGTGACGATGTCCGCGTCGAGGCCGCCGAAGATGCGGTCGTTGCCGGGACCGCCGCTGATCGTGTCGAAGCCGCGGTCGCCGTTGAGGAAGTCGTCGCCCTCGTTGCCGAGCACGGTGTCGTTGTCGCGGCGGCCGTACATCTGGTCGTTGCCGGGCCCGCCGTGCAGGGTGTCGTTGCCGTTCTCGCCGTCGACGTAGTCGTCGCCGCCGTTGCCGAACAGCTCGTCGTCGCCGTCGGCGCCGAAGATCGAGTCCTTCCCGTCGCTGCCGAGCAGCAGGTCGTTGACGGGCGTCCCGGCAACGATGCGCGACGTCGGCGGCGCGTCGGTCGAAGGCTCGGGCGCGGCCTGGATCACGGTCTCGCAGCTCTTGAGCTGGTCGCGCGCGGGGGCGCTGCTCTCGACGTACACGGTGTCGCGACCCGCCGAGCAGTCGACGATGTCGGCGCTCTCGTCGGCGACGCGGATGATGTCGTTGCCCGAGCCGGCGTTGATCTTGTCGGCGCCGGGCCCGCCGACGATCTCGTCGGCGCCGCGCGACGTCGAGATGTAGTCGTCGCCCGAGCCGCCGTCGACCGTGTCGACGCCGAGCGACGTCAGGATGCGGTCGCGGCCGGCGTCGCCGCGGACGTCGTCGTTGCCCTCGCGGGCGTAGATGACGTCGCCGCCGGTGCCGCCGTCGATCGTGTCGTCGCCGACTCCGCCGTCGATCTGCTCGGCGCCGGGTCCGCCGAGCAACGTGTCGTTGCCGGCGCCGCCGACGATCCCGTCAGAGCCGCGCGCGCCGTCGATGAAGTCGTCGCCGTCGCCGCCGTCGAGCAGGATGTCGTTGCCGAGGTCGGCCTCGACGATCTTGTCGTTGCCGGGACCGCCGCGGGCGATGTCGTCGCCGTCGCCGGGCTCGAGGAAGTCGTCCTCGCTGCCGCCGTCGAGGTTGTCGTTGCCCGTGCCGCCGAACAGCGTGTCGTTGCCGAGGCCGCCGAGCAGCGTGTCGTTGCCGGCCTGGCCGGTGAGGTAGTCGCTGCCGGCGCCGCCGTCGAGCGTGTCGTTGGACGCGCCGCCGCCCAGGATGTCGTTGCCGAGGCCGCCGAGCAGCGTGTCGTTGGCGCGCCCGCCGCGCAGCTCGTCGTCGCCGCCGAGGCCCTCGATGCGGTCGCGGCCGCGTGTGCCGGTGATCCTGTCGGGTCCTTGCGTGCCGATCTTCACGGCGAGGCCGGGCTGCACGGCCAGCGCGCGCGGGCGCGTGCGCCCGCCGAGCCGCTGCACCCCGAGGCGCTTGTACGACAGCGTCGAGAAGACCGACACCGTGTGCGCGCCGCCGTCGCCGATATACAGGCGCGAGTCCTCGGTCGCGTAGGCGGGAACGCCCGGCCCCGACCCGGTTCTCAGACGGGTCGCCAGGCGGCGTGAGCCGAGGTTGACGATCGCCGCGGCGCGACCGCCGCGATTGGCGCCGACAGCGGCGCGCGTGCCATCGGGCGAGATCGCCAGCGAGGCGCCGACGCCGGCCTTCAGGTCGATCCGCGCGACCCGGCGGCCGCTGACGCTATCCAGCGCATGCAGCGCGCCGTCGGTCGTGCTGACCCAGACGAGCGAGCCCGAGCTCGGAAAGGCGATCCCGGCCGGGATCGGATCGCCGCGCCGCGGGGCGATGCGCCGCAGCGCCGTGTTGCCCGCACGGCGCATGAGGCGCAGGCCGGCGAGGTCGACGAGCCCGACGCGCGGACCGAGGATGACCGCGGCCCTCAAACCGTCCGCCGACACGGCGAGCGCACCCGGCTTGGAGCCCTTCAGGTCGATGCTTCCGGCGATCGTCAGCGTCGCGCTGTCGAAGACGTCGATCGCGCCGCGGCGCGCGGCGAGCAGCCGGGTGCCGTCGGGTGTCAGCGCCAGCGAGCTGATCGCGCCTGCGAGCGGCCGCGTCGCGGCGGTCGCCCGGGTGGCCAGGTCGACGACCGTGATCTGCCGGCCGGTCGCGACGAACGCGCGTGATCCGTCGGGCGCGGCGGCGACGGCGCGCGTCGGCGCCCCGAGATCCAGGCGGGCGACGACGTTGCCGGCGGGAATGTCGGTCAGGACGAGCTCGCTCGTGCCGGTCGCGACGACGACCGCGCGCGCGTGGGCGGCCGACGCGCCGGTCAGCAGCGTCGCGACCGTCAGCAGGGTCGTCAGGGCGGCGCGGACCATGTCCATTGCAGAACTCGCTCCGCGCGGAGAGGTTGCGGCGGGCCACTCAGGAGTACGCCGGCTCGAGCTGCGGCCAGAGCCGCGCGTCGTGGCCGGGGACGACGACGGCGCCCGGCGTCCGGCGCGCGAAGTCGCGGATCCGCGACAGCGATTCCCGGTAGCGGTCCGCGCCGCCGAACACGAAGATCGGGACGAGGTGCTCGTCGATCGCCCGCCGCGTGTACGCGGCGTCGGCGGTCAGCAGCAGCTCGCGGCCCTTCAGCGCGAGCAGCACCGACTGGTGCCCGCGGGTATGACCGCGCGTCGACAGCAGGCGGACCGAGCCGTCGCCGAAGAGGTCCAGCGTTCGGTCGAAGCCCGCGTGCGGCGCGGCGCCGTCGTAGTCGATCGTGCGCCAGTCACACGGCAGGTCGAAGTGCTCGTGGCGGTAGCCCTCGGCAAATCCCCCGTTGCTCGCCGCCTGCCACTCCTCGGCGTCGACGACGAACGTGGCCCGCGGAAACTGGGCCGCGCCGCTCACGTGGTCGTTGTGCAGGTGCGTCATGACCACGACCGCGATCTCGTCGGGCTCGACGCCGCGGGCGCGCAGCTGCTCCGGCGCCGACTCGCCGGGCGCCTGGCGCGCGGGCAGCATCCACGCCTGACGGCGGCCGAGGCTCGTGCGCGCGTCGACCTGCACCGACGCATGAAAGCCCGTGTCGATCAGCAGCCTGCCCGCGGTCGGATGCTCGACGAGGAAGGCCGGCACGGGAATCCAGGTCCATCGCGAGCGGCGCGTCGTCAGACCCACCCGCAGCCCGACGGCCGGCCCGGTCGGGGGGTCGAGCGCGCGCGGCGGGATCAGGATCTCGCCGCAGCGCATCGGGTGTACGCGGACCGTCGCGCCGAGGCTGCCGCCGGGCAGCGGCAGCGCGAGCGGCTTCGGTTGCGCGGACACCGCCACGGCGCCAGGGTAACCGGCCCTTCCCGCCCACGCCGGCGAACCCGGCGTGGATAGCCTGCTGCGCGTGTCCCTGACCTCTTCGCCCGTTGGTCTGCGCGTGGCTGGCGCGGTGCTGCTCGCCGGCGTGTTGGCGGTGTGGCTCGTCAAGCCGATCGGCGACCCCTGCCCCGACCTCGCGCGCCTGCCGCAGGGCGCCACGGCGACGTCGTCGCCGTCCTTCTCGCCGCCGCTCACGCGGACGTGCACCTACACCGCCGCCGCCGGCGTGCAGGTGCGCGCGTCCTACGTGCCGTGGCTGGACTGGGTCGTGCTCGTGCTGCTGGCCGCCGCGGCGGGTGGCGCGGCGAGGATGCTGTCGCCCGGGGGGAGGACGCCGCATCGGGCCGAGCGCACCCCGCGCGCCGAGCGACCGCCCAAGGAGGCGCGCGCGAAGCGCCCGCCGCGCGAGCGGACGGCCGGCCGGGACGGCGAGCGCGACGCATCCGAGCGCGAGCAGGCCCGTCGCGAGCGCGCCGAGCGTGCGCGGCGCGAATCCTGACTGCGTCAGGGATGCGCGGCGACTACGTCGCCCAGGGGACCTCGACGGAATCCTCTTCGGGCGAGTCGCGAGCGACGACGTACTCGGCGGGCTCCTGCTCCGAAGGGTTCTCCAGCAGATGCGTCTCGCGCGGCGGTACGTACACCATGTCGCCGGGCTCGAGGCTGAGCGCGTGCTCCAGGCCCTCGCCCCAGCGCACGTTCAGACGGCCGGAGATCATGAACACCGCCGACTCGCAATCGGCGTGGTAATGCGGCATCGACTGTGCGCCGGCGGGCACGCGGAACACGCCCATATAGATGTTCTCCGCGCCCGTGGTCGCCTGCGAGACCTCGTGCCCGCCGACCACGCCGCGCGGCACCATGTGGTCGGTCTGCGGCTTGACGACCTTCATCGCCCGCAAGGGTACTCTCAGATCAGATAGTCGGAAAGCCTCACGTCGTGATTTCGTCACTTCCGAAGACGGTGTCGGGTGCCAGCGAGAAGCCGGGAAGCAGGGTAGTCACGAGCGCCGGAACGCGATCACCATGTCGGCCGCCGTGTCGGCCAGCCACAGCTCGGGCAGGCCGAACTGCTCGTAGCGCGCCTTCTTCGCGCCGATGTCGTACCGCCACGTCGACGGCGATGCGCGCCTCGACCGCAAGGTCCGGCAATGGGTACGGACGCGGATCACGGAGGCCCTGGGAAC
>Ga0136633_1002378_pt1 | contig 13040 bp, 10 predicted proteins | sample AntDrymeUQ832206_2_FD_105494 | JGI IMG/M metagenome (GOLD analysis project Ga0136633, IMG submission 105494) | Polar desert sand microbial communities from Dry Valleys, Antarctica - metaG UQ83 (22.06) | ecosystem: Environmental > Terrestrial > Soil > Desert | place: Antarctica: Dry Valley... | reverse complement strand
TGCACGTCGGTATTGGTTCCGAACCAGCGCATGATCTTCCCGTTGGCATCGAATAGCGGAGAAACCCGCGTCAGAAACCAACGAAATTCGCCCGAGGAACTCCGTAGGGGAAACTCCATTTCGAACGGCTCCCCCGTCGCGATCGAGAGCCCCCACCGCTCGAGCACCGATGGCAGAATTTCAGGATCATGAACCGATTGCCAGCCCCAGCCTTCCATGGCTTCCGGGGTCGTGCCAGTGTACTGGTACCACCGCGCGTTGTACCAGAAGATCCACCCGTCCGCATTGGCCATCCAGGCCAATGTCGGAATGGAATTAACGGCGGTCACTAACTGCTCCTCGCTAGCCGCGAGAGCGCGAGCCTTTGCTTCCGCTTCCCTGACGGCGACGAACTGCTTGGTGACGTCGGTTCCAACCACAATCACGCCATCGATAGTGCCATTCGCGGCGCGAAGGGGCTGATACACGAAATCGACCCACACGTCTTCAGGCGGCGCCCCGGCAGATCTCTCCAGGGACGCGGCCATGCCGCGCGCGACGAAAGGCTTTCCAGTATTGATTACTTCGTCGAGCAGCTCGACGAATCCCTGGCCCGCAAGTTCGGGTAGTGCTTCCAGCAGCGGTTTGCCGAGAATGTCCCGGTGTCCGACGAGCTGTAGGGACGCGTCATTGGCGCGCTCGACCACATAGGTGGGACCACGGAGCACCGTGAAGAAGATCGGAGCCTGCCGAAACAGTTCTTCGATGTCCGGATGAAAAGTCTGCACGATTATCTATCGGACGGGTGCTGGTCGATGAGCGGTTACCCGGCCGGCGGCGAATTCGTTCTGTTCGTCCTTCAGCTGCGCATCTATAAGGCTGTCCGTTTGCACGTTGTTATGAACTGTTAGGGGGACTACCGGGGGGCGTGATGCAAACAGCACACCAGCCGCGATCTCGGTCCGGGACCGAACGCGCCCTGCGACGTTCGTGCTACTTTCGTTATTACCTGCCGCCCGCGCCAACCTCCGGCTTCCGATAGATGCACGAGCGACACGACGGGTTAGGTGTTCGATACACCGTCGGCAATCGTTGCACAGTCCCCAACTGAGAGCTACCGTAGGGCTTCCTCGGTTACCAAGAGCTGCGCATGACAACCAATCCCGCTCGCGTCCGACTGTTCAAACTTTGGCGAAGCCTCGCGCTTGCGTGCGCCTTTGCCGGTATGGTACTCGCACCAGCCAACAGCGAATGAATTCCGTTTTACCTTCACTTTCCAGTCCAACGGGTCGATCGCTTCGGCGAGCCTCTCGGCGGACGGGAATGCGCTGATACTCGTCCGTGGCGGCGCGACATTCACGTACTTCAGACGGTGATGTCATGCCCGTCAGATGGAAGCCGCTGTGAATCAAGCGCGTGGCCGAGTGCCAAGGCGACGCCGTGATTAGAGCTTGTATCTGGGGGCTCCGCTCCTATTTTTCGACGCTCACTACCAGGATAGCTAGCGAACGGACGTCATGCCGTCCGTCGTACTGAAAGGGAAGGAAGCCTCTGATCGAAGCTGCCGTTTCACGGATTCTACCTGGAGAACGAATGAAAAGACTCACTCGCCTGCTCGGCGCAACCGTTGCGCTCAGCGCCCTCGCTTTGCTCGGCTCGTGCGCAGACGTAGCCAGGATTATCGCGGCGGATGCGCTTGCTCCCGCGGCACCGCGCTTCGCGACAGTTCCCGCGAAGGGTACGAGCACGACACTGGACTTCGGGACGTGGAACATCGAGTGGTTTGGCGACCCGGCCAACGGGCCTGCCGATGACGCGCTGCAATCGGCGAACGTTCGCGACGCGATCTCCGGAACGGACATCGACGTCTGGGGTCTGCAGGAAGTCGTGAACGCTACCCGATTCAACGACATGGAAGCGCAGCTTCCCGGGTATACGGGGTTCCTGGCGAACGAGTCCTTCGTGGTGGATGGCCCCACCTACTACAGCGGCTTCAGCAACACCGAGCAGAAGGTCGGCATCCTCTACAAGAGCTCGATCGCCACGTTACTCGGCGCCCGGATCATACTGACGGCGAACGATTTCGATTTCGCCGGCCGGCCACCGATGGAGGTCAAGCTCCGAGTGACTCTGAACGGGCTCACCGAGGACATCGTCGTGATCGTGTTGCACATGAAGTGCTGCACCGACGATGATAGCTACACTCGGAGGCTAAACGCGTCGAACGCCCTAAAGACGTACCTCGACACTATGTACCCGACGCAGAAAGTATTCGTTATCGGGGACTGGAATGACGACGTCGATGTCTCGATCAACGCCGGCAGGACTTCTCCGTACAAGAATTTCGTGGATGCGGCCAGCAGCTACCGGTTCCCGACCAAGGTGTTATCGGACGCGGGGATTTCGTCCACCAGCTATCCCGACCTGATCGACCATCACCTGGTGACAAACGAAGGGAACGCCACCTATGTGGCGGGGTCGGCCGAGGTGTACCGGCTGGACACCTACATTCCGAACTACACGACCACCACGAGCGACCATTATCCGGTTTTGACGCGCTATACGATGGGAGGGTCGCCACCGCCGGCCAATGTCGCGCCCACGGCCAACTTTACGTACTCGTGCGCCGGACTTACCTGTACGTTCACGGACGCCAGCACGGATAGCGACGGGACGATAGCGGCCTGGAGCTGGAACTTTGGCGACAACACCACTTCCGCCGCGCAGAACCCGTCACGCACCTACGCCGCCGCCGGCAGCTACACCGTCGCTCTGACCGTGACAGACAATGGAGGCGCGACAGGCAACAGTTCCAAGACCGTGACCGTGACCGCCCCTGCGCCCGACAACATCACGCTCACGGCGCGCGGTTACAAGACGGGGAAGACGCAGAAGGTCGATCTGACGTGGGCGGGCTCCACCGCCGCGAACGTCGACGTTTTCCGCAATGGTGTGAAGGTTGTCACTACACCAAACGACGGCGCGCACACTGACGCCCTCCCACGCGGCAGCACCGGCACATTTACCTTCAAGGTGTGCAACGCCTCGACAACGACCTGCTCGCCCAACGCGAGCGTGGTTTTTTGATGAGGGTGCAACAGAGCCCCGCCGGAGGATGCTGGACGGCCGCAAGCGCGTGACTCGCCGTGCGCCGCCGCACAACGGCGGTGGCCCAACATGATACACAGCGGGGCGACTCACACGAGCCGCCCCGCTGTTTGACATAAGAGCAGACTCTATCATGACTTACTGCGAGAGGCGCGGGCCGGAATCGAACCGGCGAATAGCGGTTTTGCAGACCGCTGCCTTACCACTTGGCTACCGCGCCATATGCTGCGTGTGAAATGTAAAATACCGGGATGCCCGCTGTTGGTTCTCGGTAGTTAGCATGCAGCGCCGTTACCGGCTGTTCGACCGAAACCCTTCCGCCAGAAATACGACCTCGGTCATCAGCCGCCGCTCACCAAGCTCGCGCGACCCCTCTCCGTTTACCGGCATCCTCGGCTCCTTCCGCCGCAACTTCCGCTCGATCCACAGCCCCACGTCGTAACCCGATGCCAGCGGCCGTCCATCCCTACCTTCCGCCGTCGGTACGCCCGTCAATGCAGTCGCCGGGAGATCGAGCAGAGCACGCCATGCCGCGATCGTCAGCCGGGTGCGCGCGCCGAACAGCACCACAACCGCGAACCTCTCGCGTAATTCACCATCATCCTCCTCCGCGGCGCGCGAGTTCGACACCACGTCTGCGAGCAGATCGAGCATTGCGCTCACGTGTCGCGCGGTCGGACGGATTACGCCGGTCTCCCACCGCGCTACAGTCACGCGCCCAACTCCGACAGCGTCCGCGAAATCGGATTGCGTGAGCCCGACGCAACGCCTGCACCGCGCCGCGCCGTCCGCGCGCACGGTGGTGCGTGCCAGCGCCCCCCACGAAATCGCATCTCTCTTCATTGCCCGAATTCTATGCGCCGGATGACCAACCTGCAGAATGCTTCCCGCGGCGCCATCAGGGACACGCAACGCTGAGCGAATAACCGCCAACCCATTCCGTTGCCGAAAAAAAACAGCCGGGCGGCAGCCCGGCTGTTCATCAAAGCTTGCTGCGGCGCTCTACTTTGTCCGCACGAGCACCAGTTTGAGGTTCGACGGAGGCGCTCCGCCACCGACCGAAAACCTTACTGTACTCGTCCCGCCCGACGCCACACCGAACCGGTAGTATGCTGATCCGCCATCCGCCAACGTCACCGTCACGGAGCTCGTCAGGTTCTGAACCTGGAGTGGGTACGTCCCTGGGTTTCCCGCGCTCGCTCCGTTCGACGACAGCGCCGGCAGCAGCGTCCTGAAGTTCCAACTCGGGTGCATGTACTGGCTCGGCACCGTTAGCCCGATGTCATCCACATAGTTCGCGACCGTCCAGTCGCGCGCGGCGCCGGTGATATCCTGCCCAAATCTCCCCCTCAGATTCGCCATCCCGGTGTCGTTTGCATTGACGAGCTGCCCCCACACTGCTTCGACCACAATGGCGGCCATGGACGGCGCTCCCGGCGCCGAGTATCTCCGCGCGCCCGAGCGATCCGTGAGCGAATAAACGGCGCGCGCACCAGCCACGCGCCCAGGCAATTCCCGTCGCTCGATCCCGCGCAGCTTCGCATGGAACGAGTAGTCGAGCTGCAGTGCTGCGGCGGCCCCGCCAAGGCTCGCGGTTCCGAACGTGGAGAACTGAGCTCCGCTGGTTCCCGACCACGGATTGGGCGGCCCACTTACCCCCACGGTGGAAGTCGCGGTGGCGGTGGTCGTCAGCGAACCCGGTTGCGTCCCCGATACGATCGGAAGATCCTTCGCGAACGCCACGATAGTGAACTCGCCGAGGCTGCCGCCGGCTGCAACATCGAACTGTGCGGCGCCCGATCCTTCGAGAGCGCACCGGCCGCCTACGGCAAGTGTCACCGAAGCTCCGCAGGCGGGCTCGACGAACGGAGTGCCAGGAGTCCCGCGGTCCGCGAGATACCTAAGAAACGACCAGATCGCGCCGCGCGTGGCGAGGTCATCGTCTTTCTGATACGGCGCGTTGCCCGACGGATCCTTGAGATACGTGCTGAACCGGGCGGAGTTGGAAATCATGTATGAGTTGAACGCATCGAGCCGCGCCTGCGACGTTCTGATGGCATCGATGCCGATGTTCAGCTTTGGCGTCAAACCGCCGCTCGCCTCGTAGAAAATCAGCTCTTCGGCGATATGCGAGAGACCTTCCTCCATATAGACGGTCTCTGGCCATATGGCCCCTTGGTTAATAAACAGACGCCTCGATGAATTGATCAGGTGCTGAAACTCGTGGCCGATCACGCCGATGGTGAGACGCCTCACCTGGTCGACGCTCCGCACGTTCCCATTGACGACGCCCGTCGGATCGGGGACGAGCAGGTAGAACATCTCGGCTTCGTTGCTGCCCAGGCACGCCTGAAGGCGCGAGGTCGCCACCTTCGGAAAGAGGTCTCGGCCAAAAAAGAAGCCGCCTACCACGCTCGGCTGATTCGCCATCGTCAGCTCATTCACCGCGCGCGTAAAGAACGCGATCACCTTGCCGTTCCCGTCGATGTCCGCCGGCAAGCCGAAGTTCTGCGTCACGACCGGCCAGACCAGACTCTCGAACGTCGCCGCGAAGGACTGGTAGTCCGCCGTGGTGAACCCGCCCGGAGGATTGTCGAGCGCGGAGACCACCAGCAGATGCTCGGACTGCGCCTCGATCTTGAAGCTCCGCAGGTCCGGGCTGCCGCACGACGAGTTCGCATTCACGTTGAACTGCGGCTGCTGCACGAGAACCGTTACTTGCTGGGAAACCGATCCGGCTGTCGCGCGGATCTGCGCGGAGCCGACGCCGGTCGCCGTCACCAGGCCGGTGCTGCTCACGGTCGCCACCGCGGTGTTGCTCGACGTCCACACAACGGTCGCCGATACCGGGTTTCCGGCGGCATCCTTTGGGGTCGCGGTGAGCTGCGCCGTTTGGCCTACGCCGGCCAGCCTGATGTCGCTCGCGGGTGCCAGGGTAATCGACGAAGGGCCGGATGGCGGCGTTGGACCATCGCCGCCGCCGCACGCCGAAACGAAGATCACCATAGCCGCTACGGCAGCGAGCGCTCTCGTTGCGGAGAAACCAGTCGTTCGTGAAGTCATACGATTCATGGGAGCTCGAGCCTGACAGATGTGAAGAGTCGGAAGCTAGGGCAAGCTTTCACCAAAGCAAATCGACGCTGCGAGGGCTATCTATTGCCCGCGGGGGCTTTTATCTCGCTTCTACCTTGATTTGTTATACCCCCGCGAGCGAAACGGTCCCCCGACTCCCCAACCCCATGACGAGACCACCGGTTATCAGCAGGCGAACGGGGGGATTGATCAGGTTCTGGCTCGCCGGACTGACCATCGCCGCCGGCCTGTATCTGATAGGGCGGGTGATGCCCGCCACGCGCGGTCTCCTGGTCCCCGGCTACTGGATTCTGGGCGCGATGGCGCTGTTTTTCACCGTGCGATGGTACCGTCCGCGACGCGGCGACCGCCGGCGCAGCGAACGCAGGGATCAGTGAGATTTTTCGGGCTCTACGACGAGTTGCGTCAGCTCGTCCACGCGATCCTGTAGCAGCCGGTCGCCCGTGCGAGATAGCGCGGCCGCACGGTTCGTCACCTGATCCACCAGCAGCCGTACGCGCTCGGGTTCGGGCGTGAGCTCGAACAGCTCGCGCAGCGCCAGCGATGCGGGAAGCTCGCCCGCGAGGCAGCGCTGCAATACCAGCCGCGCCGTCTCGGGCCGGATGCCGGTGGTCAACCGCTCCGCGGCCGCTCGCTCACTCCCTTGGCGTGGGCTCATTTGCAGGTTCGCGTTTTGCACGAAGCGCGCCGAACGGGAACCACGGGCCGGGCCGCTAGGTCAGCGCAGCGCCCCGGCCAAAACGACGGGACCAGTCGGCGCTGCCGCATCGGCACCAACATCTTCTTCGCTGATCGACACCGTGTTCAGCGAGGCGATCGCGAGCGCGTGGTGCGCGCTTAGAGTGCCGGTCCCGTCGGCGCCGGGCTGAAAGCTTCCAAGGGGTACCCGGCCGTTGTCCGTGCCAAGCCATAGCTGGAACACCTTCCCTTCGCGCGGCTGCCTGAGGCTGTAGACGAACAACGTCCAACGGTCGCTCCGCCGGTCCCAGAACATACGCGCCAAAGGCTCCCGCGCCTCCCGGTTGAACAGGCTGATGATCCGCACGCCCGGCCCCGACAGCGAAGCGATCGTCGTGTCCCGCTCGGCCACGGCACGCTCGAGGTCGGCGACTTCCGTGAAATCCGTCGTTGCGTCAGTGGCGCCGCCCTGTGCCGCGTCCCTCTCACTCCGCGCGCTGAGCATTCCGGCGATCGCTGCGGCGGCGATCAGCAGCGAGGTCGCGGCTATCCAGACAGGGAGGCGACTTCCACCGCCACTCTGCTCGCTCGGCCGGACCTCGTCGTCGGCTTGCGCGGACCTGACTGCCGCCACGCGCGGCTCGGGAGCTCTGGCCTGCTCGACACGCGCCGGCCTCCGGGCACCAGTCCCTTCTTGTCCGGCCGTCGCCTTGGCGAACAGCCGCGACTTGATGCCGGCAGAGTGCCCGCGGTTCAGCAGTCTCTCGGGAATCAAGGTCGATAGGCCTGTGACGACCTGGTAGAAGCTACTGAGCTCGCCGGCGCACTCGGCGCATCGGGCGGCGTGCGACGCCACGCCCTGCGCGACTTCCGCGGTAGCGATGCCGAGAGCAACAGCTTCGATCTCGTCGGCAGCCTGCTCGTGCGTCAGCTCAGCCGTCATGGAGCGGCCTCGGTCGGCGCGGGCGCCGGCTGGGAAACCGGTTCCGCGAGCGCGTCCCGCAATTTTCTCATCGCCACCCGCAGCCTGGTTCGCGCTGTTTCGGGGGACTGCTTGGTGACGTTCGCGACTTCGACCGGCGCCATGCCACGAAAGAACGCGAGCTCAAGGACCGCGCGCTGGTCTGCCGGGATGGATGCAAGCGATTCTCTCATGCGGGCCCGGCCCGAGTCTTCGCCCCCTTCGGGCGCTCCTCCCGGCGGGCCGAGTCCGGTTGTGTCGTCCACCAATGGATCGTACGCGTGATTCTTGGCCCGAAGCCGCTCGGTCGCCCGCTGCCGGCAGATCATCAGGAGCCATGTGGCGACATCCGGCACCGTCGGATCGTAGTCGCCGGCTCTGCGCCACACGCGCCAGAAAGTCTCTTCGACCGCGTCCTCGGCCTCGGCCGCGTCGCCGAGCAGGTGAAAAGTGTGAGAGTAGATGGCCTGCGAATGACGATCGTATAGCGCGGACAGAGCAAGGGGATCACCACCCGCTATTCGGTGCACCAGCGCGAGGTCGTCCGCGGCCGGCGCCCGGACCTGTTCGTTGTCGGGTGGCATCACGGGGACAAGTTGCGCGGGCTGCGCCGGTCACGCCACCCTTGATGCGCGACCGGTCCAAAGCGGCCAGAACCCGAGTAGCTTTATGACGCCGATGCTCCGCGCAAATCTCCTCCCGCCGCTCCCAACCACAATCGTCGCTTAGAATGCCGACCCCATCACGACTCGCCGCCATCCAGGATCTCGCGTCGCGCTCGGTGCTGCTCAACGACCGCGGCGAGTCGCACCGGATCTCCGAATACTTCGGCTGCAATACTTTCGGCGCCAGGCAGATGCGCGACAAGCTTCCGAAAGAGGTTTACCAGAAGCTGATCGAGTCGATTCGCTGGGGGAAAAAGCTCGACGCGGAGGTCGCGCCGGTACTGGCTAAAGTGGTGCTGGACTGGGCTATTTCGCGAGGCGCGACGCACTTCACGCACTGGTTCCAGCCGCAGACGGGGCTGACAGCCGAGAAGCACGACGCGTTTTTTTCGCTCGCCGATGACCACACTCCGATAGAAGCCTTCTCCGCCGAGCAGCTGATCCAGAGCGAGCCGGATGCGTCGAGCTTTCCGTCAGGCGGCCTGAGAGCGACGTGGGAAGCGCGCGGCTACACCGCGTGGAACCCGGCGTCCCCGGTGTTCATCGCGGAGTGGGCCGGAGTGCGGACGCTGTGCGTGCCGTCAGTGTTCATCGGCTACAACGGAGAAGCGCTTGACGAGATGACTCCGCTGCTGCGGAGCTCGGATGCACTTTCACAGAAGGCCGTCGACCTGCTCGAGCTGTTGGGCGACGAGGTTCACCGCGTTTACACGACGCTCGGACCGGAGCAGGAATATTTCCTGATCGACCGTACGCAGTTCGCCCTGCGGCCGGATCTCGTAATGGCCGGACGTACTCTCCTCGGCGCGGCGCCCGCGCGCGGTCAGCAGCTCGAGGATCACTACTTCGGCGGAATTCCCGAGCGCGTGCAGGCGTGCATCGCTGAGGTGGAATACGAGCTGTACAAGCTCGGCGTACCGATCAAGACCCGGCACAATGAAGTAGCGCCATGCCAGTTCGAGATGGCGCCGGTGTTCGAGGAGACCGACGTCGCGTGCGACCACAACATGCTGGTGATGTCCACGCTGAAGCGCGTAGCGCTACGGCACGGGCTCCAGGCGCTGTTGCACGAGAAGCCGTTCGCGGGTATCAACGGGAGCGGCAAGCACTGCAACTGGTCGATGCAGCTTCGATCCGACGATCCGCGGCTGGACGGCGCCAATCTGCTCAAGCCCGGCGACACGCCGCACCAGAACGTGCGGTTCCTGATATTTCTCGCTGCGGCGCTCCAGGGGCTGCATAAGCACGCCGGCCTTCTGCGCGCGGGAATCGCATCTTCGGGGAATGAGCACCGGCTCGGCGCCAATGAAGCGCCTCCCGCAATCATCTCCGCATTCATGGGCGAAATGCTCACGCGGGTCATAGACGAGATCAGCACGGGCAAGGCCACGGCGAACGCCGAGCAGGCGATGATCAAGCTGGGCGTCGCCAAGCTTCCGGAAATTCAGCGCGACAATACGGATCGGAACAGGACGTCGCCATTCGCGTTCACGGGACAGAAGTTCGAGTTCCGGGCGGTGGGATCCAGCGCGTCGATCGCGTTCCCGGTGATGATCCTGAATGCGGCTGTCGCTGAAGCCATCGGCGACCTCACGGAGAAGCTTCGCGAGGAGATGAAGCGCACGAAGTCGAGGGACGACGCGGTGCTGGCCGTGGTGCGCGAATCGTTCAAGGCGAGCACGCCCGTGCGATTCGAGGGAAATAATTATTCTGACGAGTGGGTAGTCGAAGCGAAAAAGCGGGGATTGCCTAACTACCGCAGGAGTCCGGACGCGCTCGACCAGCTCGTGACCGACTCATCGCGCGCGGTCTTCACGAGCCTGGGCATTCTGACCAATGAGGAGCTGGACTCGCGCTACCACATTCGGCTCGAGCGCTATTCCAAGGACATCCTCATTGAGCTCGCCGCGCTGCGCGAAGTCGTGGACACGATGATTCTTCCCGCGTCGTACGGATACTCGGGCGCGCTCGCGCACTGGGGCGCGCAGGCGAAATCCGCCGGAGTCGCGACTGTCCCCCATCTGGCGGCGGCAAACGATGTGGGCCTGGCGATCGAGCGCCTGATGAAAGCCCGCAACGACCTCGTCGCCGCGATCGACAAGGCGAACGAGATGCACGATGCCGTTCGCGGGCAGGCCGGCCACCTTACGACCGAAGGGGCGCGGTGCATGGAAGCCGTGCGCGAAGCGTGCGACGAGCTGGAGCTGTCCGTGGGCGACGAATACTGGCCGCTGCCCAAGTACCGCGAAATGCTCTTCCCTGTCTAGTTGCCCGCAGTGCGGCACACCAGCCGCCGGCACACCAGCAGACGGCTGGCTTTTTTGCGCCCGGTGCGGCTCATCGCTGAGCGCGCCGCGGGATAAGCCCTCGATTCTTCCGTGGGCGGTCACGGCAGTGGCCGTTGTCGCCCTCGTCGTGTTGCTCGCCGCCAATGGGTTCGGCCGGCGTGCTGCGACGCCATCCGCACCATGGAACGCGATGCAGCAGGCGGGTGTGGAGTTCAATCCGTCGCAGGACCCAGTGCGCGCTTCGACCGACATCTCTCAGCTCTCCCCCGAGGAAAGGGCCGACCGCCTTTTTAATCGCGTGATGCAGCTGAGCACGGAAGGCAAGACAGATAGCGTCCGGTTTTTCGCGCCGATGGGGATCACCGCTTATCAGATGATCGGTACGCTCAACGCCGACCAGCGCTACGACCTTGGCCGCATCGCGGAAGTCTCCGGAGCCTTGCCGCTCGCGCGCGCGCAAGCCGACTCAATCCTGCTCGAGCAGCCCTCCCACTTGCTTGGCCTCGTGCTGGCCGCCCGGGTCGCTACGCTCGCGCGCGATGAGGCGGCACTCCGCCAGGTCGAGTCCCGGCTTCTCGCAGTCGAGCGAGCCGAGCTGGCGCGTGCGCTACCGGAGTACCAGCGCCATGAAGCGGATATAATGAGCGCTCTCGCACAGGCCCGGAGGGGCTCAAGATGACTACAACTGCGGCCGGGTCCGCGACATCCTCGCGGACGATCCGCGTCGCGCACAGCCCGGACTCCGACGACGCATTCATGTTTTACGCGCTCGCCGAACGGCTGATCGACACCGGCGGGATCGAATACGTGCACGAGCTGCAGGATATCGAGACGCTCAACCAGCGAGCGATGCGCGCCGAGCTCGAGGTTACCGCTGTCTCCATTCACGCGTACTCGTACATCGCGGACCGGTACGCGTTGCTCCCGCACGGCTGCTCGATGGGCGATCAGTACGGCCCGCGCCTGGTGGGCAAGCGGGCGTTCAGCGCCGGTGAGCTGAAGGGAAAGCGTGTGGCGACACCCGGGCCTCTCACTACGGCGACGCTGGCGTTGCGCCTGTTCCAGCCCGAGGTCGAAGTCGTGCACATGGCGTTCGACCGGGTCGAAGACGCGGTGCTAGCCGACGAAGTGGACGCCGGGATGATCATTCATGAAGGCCAGCTGACCTACGCCACACGCGGGCTCAAACTGATCGCGGACATGGGCGAATGGTGGTTCCGCGAGACCGGACTTCCTCTCCCGCTGGGAGGGAATGTGGTTCGCAAGGATCTAGGCGAGGATTTGATCCAGACCGTCTCGCGGCACCTGCGGGACAGCATTGCTTACGCGCTCGACCACAGGGGCGGGGCGTTGGACCATGCTATGCAATACGCCCGTGGGCTGGACCGTGGCACCGCCGACGAGTTCGTGGGAATGTATGTGAATCAGTGGACGCTCGATTATGGTGCGACCGGCAGGGAAGCGGTTCAGGTTCTTCTGGACCGGGGGCATGAGGCGGGAATCATCCCTAACCGGGTACTCGTGGAGTTCGCCGGTTAGCATCACCGCTTGACGTTCCGACCCGCCTGTTGTATTCCGATGTCATGGTGTGAGCGCGCGAGTATTGTGATTCGGACAGGGCACAGGTCGTGCAGGCCACAGCGACGCGCTCCACCGGTTCTGACGGTGGTCAAGCAGCTTTACAGATAAGGAGGCGGCATGCCGGGGAGAGACGGGCTCGAGCGGGGTCTCAGCTTCGCCGATCGAGACGAAGAGGGCGACGATGTTCCCAGCTACGGTGGCGGTGGCCGGGGCGCGTCCTACGATGACGACGAGGACGAAGACGGAAGTGGCTGGGCGCTCAACAAGGACCACACCGAAAGCCTGTGGGACAGCGCCGAGGACCACGACGACGATGACGAGGAGCCTGGCGTCACCCCGGAAGTAACCGACGACGAGGACGAGGAGGCGGACCTCTTCGCCGCGACCGCGCCTAGACGCCGCGGCAGGCCGAAGAGCGTCAAACCGGCCGCGCCCGTCGAGCCGAGCATTTTCGAGACCGGCGACCTGACGGGCCTGACCGGGACCCCCTCGACCCCGGGCGCGGCCCAGAACACCGGCGCTGCCACGGGCATGGCGCCGGCAACCGGCACGGGCGGGCGAACCAGCTCCAGCGGGGCTACCGCGTCGCGCGCGAACACGGGCGGACCGGGCAAGACATCGCGACCGGCTGGCGGCGGCTCGACCGCGAAGCCCGCCAAGAGCGTGAAAAAGCCCGCTGCGAAAAAG
>Ga0136633_1002377_pt1 | contig 13043 bp, 12 predicted proteins | sample AntDrymeUQ832206_2_FD_105494 | JGI IMG/M metagenome (GOLD analysis project Ga0136633, IMG submission 105494) | Polar desert sand microbial communities from Dry Valleys, Antarctica - metaG UQ83 (22.06) | ecosystem: Environmental > Terrestrial > Soil > Desert | place: Antarctica: Dry Valley... | reverse complement strand
GCCGCGTCGATCTGCCACGGCGGTGCGTAGCTCTTGACGTCGTTCATCCGGCCGCGCATGTAGGGATCGACCGACATGACGAGGTTGCGCACGAGCAGCTGCCCGGCGCCGGGCTCGGCCACGTCCACCGTCGCCAGCGCGAAGTCGGACAGCTTCGGCTCCCCGAGCGGCCGCTCGGCCAGGCGCCACTCCCTGCTCTGCACAGCTGCACCTCTCGTCGACGCTCGGGTCGTGGAGCCCATCCTCGCCTGCCGGCGGATCAGCCGAGCGGCGGCTGCCGTCGTACGGCGGAGAAAGCGGGCGGGCGCTTCGCCAGGAAGGCGGCTACACCCTCGGCGTACTCCGCGCTGGTCCAGGACTGCTCGTACAGCGCCCGCACCTCTGCGTCCTCTTCGAGCCGGCCGGCCGCGGCCCGAGCGATCAGCTGCTTGCCACCGATGAGCGAGATCCGGGCCCTGCTGCTCAGCGTTGCCGCCAGCTCGTAGGCCCGGCCCTCGACGAGCGCAGCCGGGTGCACCTCGTGGACCAGGCCGATGCGCAGCGCCTGCTCGGCGTCGAGCAGGTCGCCGGTGAGCAGGATCCAGCGAGCCCAGGCGGCGCCCACGGTCTCGACCAGCCGAGCCGTCGACTCCAGGGCGTAGACAATGCCGAGCTTGGCCGGCGTCACGCCGAAGCGGGAGGTGGGGTCGCACACCCGCAGGTCGCACGCGACGGCGACCTGCGTGCCGCCGCCGATCGCGAAGCCCTGAACCAGGGCGATCGTGGGCTTGGGGAAGCGCAGCAGTGCGCCCTCCCCGGCGGCCACGGCGTCGGAGTAGGCCTGCGCACCGACCGGGTCGGCCCGCAAGGAGGTGAACTCGGAGATGTCGGCACCTGCGCTGAACGGCCCGCCAGGAGTGCCGCGCAGCACCACGACGTCCACATCGTCGTCGTCGGCGAGCAGCGGCATCAGCCGGCCGAAGGCGGTCCACATCGCGTAGGAGATGGCGTTGTGCTTGTCCGGCCGGTCCATCCGGATCGTCACGACACCGCCGTCGCGGGTGACCAGCAGCGAGCCGGCCGCATCGGCGAGCGCGGCTTCGATCACTGAACCGTCTCCGCGACCAGCGCGGCCGTGACCGCGGACAGCTCCCCATCGGCCTTGACAGCGACATCGCGCTGGCGAGCGGCTGACGTGCCGCGGGCGACGGTCTGATCGGCGAGCTCTCTCACCTCGGACCAGTCACCCAGGTCCTCGAGATCGTCGCGGAGCCGGTCGAGCAGGTCGTCGACGACGTCGGCAGCCGGGCGGAGCACATGCGCGTGGATGTCGAGCAGCCGCTCCTCGAGTCCGAAGCGGGCCGCCCTCCACCGAGCCGCCTTGACCACCTCGCCGCGGGTAGCCGGCGGGGCGACGTCCCGGGTGGCCTGCTCGGCAGCTACGCGGACGAGGGACCTGGCGAGCGCCGCGTGCAGGACGACGTCATCCAGCGAGGGGCAGGTGTCGGCAACGCGGACCTCCAACGTCGGGAACTTCGTCGATGGCCGCACGTCCCAGTAGAGGTGGCTGGCGTCGTCGATCATCCCCGTCTCGACCAGCTCCGCCACGAGTGCGTCGTACGTCGCCTTGTCGCCGAAGGCATCCGGCATGCCGGTGACGGGCCAGCGTGCGAACCACTGCGTCCGATAGCTGGCGTAGCCAGTGTCGACGCCTTCCCAGTACGGCGAGCTGCCGGACAGCGCGAGCAGCACAGGCAGGTCACCCCGCAGGTGGTCCATCGTGCGGACCGCCAGCTCCGGACTGTCCACGCTGACGTGCACGTGACACCCCGTGATCATCTGCTGTAGCGCCAACAGGCCCCAGCGCTCGGTCAGCGAGCGGTAGCGCTCCCCCACGGTCAGCCGCTGTTCGCGCCAGGTGCCGGTCGGGTGGGTGCCGGAGGCCAGGATGCGGCAGCCCTGCTGGCGAGCGGCTTCGTCTGCCACGCGCCGGATCCGGGCCAGCTCGGCGCGCACCTGGCCGAGCGAGGTGCACACGGGCGTGGCGATCTCGAGCTGGGCCGTGGAGATCTCGCTCTGCGCTTCCTCGCCCAGCACCGCGACCGCGGCCGTGACCACCTCAGGCATGTCAGCCAGCTCGAAAGTCTCGGCGTCGACGAGGTGGTACTCCTCCTCGACACCGATCGTCACACCCGTTGCAGCCACCCGCAGATCGTGCACCACTGCCGGATCTGGCAACGTGGCTGACCGGATCTGAGCCGGTCGAAGCTGAGGGAGGCACGTGAACACGCAGGAGAGCGAGGAGATCGCGCGCGAGCAGCAGGTGCTCGACGCGGCTCTCGCCCGGCTCGACGTCCTGCGTGCAGAGACCGCCGCAGCTGAGGAGCAGGGACTGCGTGGCGGCGGTGGCGGCTCGCCGCAGGCGGTGTACGAGCGGGACGTGACCGTGCTGCACTTCGCCGGTCGGCGGGCCATGCTGGACGCGGCCGGGGAGGGCCTCGTGTTCGGGCGGCTGGACCGCCAGGACGGCACGGTTCACCACATCGGCCGGGTCGGCGTGCGCACCGAGGAGCAGCACCCACTGGTCGTCGACTGGCGCGCGCCGGCTGCCGCGGCGTTCTACCGAGCCACGGCGGCCCAACCCGACGACGTCGTACGACGCCGCACGATCACCTGCCGCCTCGAGAAGGTCGTGGCCGTCGAGGACGAGCTCCTCGACCCCTCCTCCGCGGATGCCCTGGTCGGCACCACGGTGGTCGGCGACGGTGCGTTCCTGGCCGCGCTGAGTCGCGAGCGCACCGGGCGGATGCGCGACATCGTCGCCACCATCCAGCGCGAGCAGGACGAGGCCGTACGAGCGCCGGATGACGGCGTCCTGCTCGTCACGGGCGGCCCCGGGACCGGCAAGACGGCGGTGGCCCTGCACCGCGTCGCCTACCTGATGTACACCCACCGGGAGCGCTTCTCGCGCCGCGGCGTCCTGGTCGTCGGCCCGTCACCGGTGTTCGTCGACTACGTCAGCTCGGTCCTGCCGACGCTGGGTGAGACCAGCGTCCGGCTGGTCTCGCTGGAGACGCTCGTCCCCGACCGGGTGGCTACGGCGCGCGACGCGCCGGACGTCGCGGCCGTCAAGGGCTCGCTGCGGATGGCGGAGGTGATGAAGCGCGTTGCCCGTGCCGCGGGTCGACCCAGGCTGACTGACGTCTCGGTGGTCTTCCGCGGCCGGTCCTTGACGCTCAGCGGCAAGGACCTCGCCCAGCGCCGCTCCCAGCTGGACCGGTCGCCGAAGAGCCACAACGCGCAGTACGCGCAAGCCCGTACGGCGTTGACCAACCTCGTGGTTCGCGCATGGCTGCGATCGGCGGATGCCGACGACTGGTCGGACCGGGCCAAGGACGAGCTGCGAGAGGAAGCCGTCTATGACCTGCACGACGATGACGCCTTCGAACTGGTCATGCGGGCCTTCTGGCCGGTACTCGACGCGACGGAGGTGTTCGACGAGCTGCGCAGCGGAAAGCTACGGGTGCCCCGGGGCCCGCTCCTGGACACCGAATCCGCCCTGCTGGAGCAGACCTGGCGCAGCGCGTCGGGCTTGACCCCGGCCGACGTTGCGCTGCTCGACGAGCTGGACGAGCTCCTGGGCGCGCCACCGGCACCGCCCGAGCCGGAGGACGACGAGCCGGTGCCGGACGACTACGGCGAGGTCACCACCTTCGCCGACCGCACGTTTCGGTCACGGCGGGATCTCTCGGCGGATGAGTCGCACCGCGACTACGCACACGTCGTCGTCGACGAGGCCCAGGATGTGTCGCCCATGCAGTGGCGTGCCCTCGGTCGGCGAGCCCGCTCCGGCACGTGGACCGTCGTCGGCGACTGGGCCCAGTCGGTGTGGCCCGACCCCGAGGAGACGTCTGCTGCTGTCGTAGCCGTCGCGGGGCGGCGGCGCGTGCGGCGGCACGAACTGACCACCAACTACCGGACCTCGACCGAGATCGCCGACCTCGCGGCGCAGGTGCTCGCCCTGATCGATCCCGGTGCCACCCCGCCGGCCGCCGTACGGTCAACCGGGGAACCACCCGTCGTTCGGACCGGTGTCCCGGACCTGACGGCATCGGTGCGCGAGGCAGCGTCGCAGCTGTTGCGTGACGTGACGGGCACGGTAGGCGTGGTGGCCACGGCGGCCGACGCCCCGGCGCTGCGGGACCTGCTGGACGACCCCCGCATTCTGGTGCTCGACACCTGGCAGGCCAAGGGCATGGAGTTCGACGGCTGCCTCGTCGTGTCGCCGGAGCGGATCGCGGCCGAGACCGCGGCCGGCCTGCGGTCGCTGTATGTCGCGCTGACGCGGGCGACGCAGCGGCTCGTGGTGCTCTCCACCGCCGACCGCCCCTGGTAGCCGGCCACCTACCCGGCGCCGCCAAGATCAGCTGTGAAGGCAGCAGGCGTCCACCCGCACGCTCAGCCTCTACACAGCTGATCTTGATCGCCGGGTCCGCCGCGCTGTCAAGATCAGCTGTGAAGGCAGCAGGCGCCCACCCGCACGCTGGGCCTCTACTCAGCTGATCTTCCAGTCCTGGCCGCTCACAGCGGACTCACGCGGGGCGGTGTGAGATGGGGGGCATGAGTCCCGTGAAGAAGCGCCCCAACGACACCGGCACGGATGGCGGCTCGCTCGAGCAGGCGCTGATGGAGGTCAAGAAGGTCGTCGTCGGCCAGGACCGGATGATCGAGCGGATCCTGGTGGCGCTGCTCTCCCGTGGTCACTGCCTGCTCGAAGGGGTCCCCGGGGTGGCGAAGTCGCTGGCCGTGGAGACGCTGGCCAGGGTGGTCGGCGGCACCAGCGTGCGGCTGCAGTTCACGCCCGACCTGGTTCCCTCCGACATCGTCGGCACGCGCATCTACCGGCCTTCCCGGGAGGCCTTCGACGTCGAGCTCGGTCCGGTCTTCGCCAACCTGGTGCTCGCTGACGAGATCAACCGCGCGCCGGCCAAGGTCCAATCGGCGCTGCTCGAAGTCATGCAGGAACGGCAGGTCTCGATCGGCGGTACGACGTACCCGCTGCCCACGCCCTTTCTCGTGCTCGCCACGCAGAACCCCATCGAGAGCGAAGGCGTCTACCCGCTGCCCGAGGCCCAGCGCGACCGGTTCCTGCTGAAGGTCACCGTCGGGCACCCGTCCATGGCCGAGGAGATGGAGATCGTGCGGCGGATGGCCGTCGATCCCCCGCAGGCCGAGCAAGTGCTCTCGCTGGATGCGCTCGTGCGTCTGCAGGGCGAGGTGGACGCGACCTTCGTGCACCACGCGGTGGCCGAGTACGCCGTTCGGCTGGTCATGGCTACGCGCGACCCGGGTCCGTGGGGAGCACCCGAACTGGCGCCGTTGGTCGCTCACGGCGCATCGCCCCGCGGGAGCCTCGGCCTGGTGCGTGGGGCCCGCGCCCTGGCCACCCTGCGCGGCCGCAGCTACGTGCTGCCGGCGGATGTGGCCGACCTGGCCGTCGACGTCCTGTCGCATCGTCTGGTGCTCACCTACGAAGCGCTGGCCGACTCGGTCGCCGCCACCAGCATCGTGGATCGGGTCCTGCAGGTCGTCGGTCAGCCACAGGTCTCGCCCGCGCAGTTCTCCGAAGGCGTTGCGTGACCGAGTCCGCGCAGGCTTCTGCCCGCCGGCTGCGGCTCGACGTCGCCCGTCGGCTCGACGGGCTGCTCTCCGGTGACCACCTGGGGCACCTGCTCGGCCCTGGGACGGAGCAGGCCGAGGCTCGGGCCTACTTGCCGGGTGACGACGTTCGGCGGATGGACTGGGCCGTCACGGCGCGCACCGGTGAGACGCACGTGCGCGACGCGATCGCCGAACGCGAGCTGGAAACCACGCTGCTGGTGGACCTGACCGCCTCGATGTCGTTTGGCACCGTGCGCTGCGAGAAGCGCGATGTCGCGCTGCAGGTGGCCGCCGCCGTCATGCACCTCGCCGGCGGGCCTGGCGACCGGGTCGGTGCTGTGGTGCTCGGTGCCGGCGGCCTTCGTCGGCTGCCGGCCCGCGGCGGTCGTGACGCCTCGCTCGCACTGATGCACCGACTGCTGTCCGAGCCGCGCAGCGACGGAGCTGGGCCCGACCTGGCGACCGGGCTGACCGCAGTGCTGAACCCGCCACGTCGGCGCGGTCTCGTCTTCGTGCTCGCCGACCTCGTCGGACCGGTCGGCGTCGAGCCGGCATGGGCCAGACCGCTGCGGATGCTGGCGTCACGCCATGACGTCGTGGTGGCCGAGATCATCGACCCGCGGGAGCTGAGCCTGCCCGACGTCGGCGTCTTGCGACTGGTCGACCCGGAGACCGGTCGCACCCTGGAGGTGCAGACAAAGAGCCGAGCCCTGCGCGAGCGCTACGCCGCTGCAGCGGCCGAACGGCGGTCGCTGCACACGGTGGAGGTACGGCGCGCAGGCGCCGGTCACGTCGTCCTGCGCACCGACCGCGACTGGCTGCCCGACCTGGCCACCTTTCTGGCTCTGCGCCGCAAGCTGCGCGCCGCCGGCCGCGCGGCGGTCCGCTGATGCGCGACCTGGCCTTCGAGGCACCGTGGCGGCTCCTGCTGCTGGTCGCCGTCCTCACCCTGGTCGTCGCCTACGTCTGGCTGCAGCGGCGGCGGCCGACCTACGCGGTGCGCTTCACCGAGCTCGACCTGCTCGCGTCCGTGGCCCCGCGGACGCCCGGGTGGCGACGTCACGTCCCGGCCGCCCTGCTGCTGCTGTCGATGGTGGCGCTGACGACTGCCTTCGCCCGGCCGACCGGCAACACGCAGGTCCCACGCGAACAGGCGACCATCGTCGTCGCCCTGGACTCCTCGGCGTCGATGCTGGCCACCGACGTCTCCCCGGACCGGATCAACGCGGCGAAAGACTCGGCCAAGGCCTTCATCGACCGACTGCCCGACCGCTTCAACGTCGGCCTCGTCTCCTTCAACGCCGCCGCCGCGATCGTCGTCAGTCCCACGCAGGACCACGATTCCGTCAGCGCCGCGGTGGACAACCTCCAGCTGGCCGGCGGCACCGCGATCGGCGAGGCGGTGCTGGCCTCGCTGCAAGCGGTGCGGTCGGTGCCCGGCGCGACGGACACGCGGCCCGCGCCTGCCCGCATCGTGCTGCTGTCCGATGGCGGCAACACGGTCGGCCGGGACCTGCAGGAGGCCGCTGCGGCAGCCCTTGAGGCAGGCGTACCGGTGTCGACGATCGCCTACGGCACCGCTGAGGGGATCGTCACCGTGCAGGGCCAGACCGTGCCTGTCCCCGTCGACGAGCCCGCCCTGCAAGCCCTCGCCCAGGCGACCGGGGGGCAGGGCTACAGCGCCGAGAGCGGTGAGGAGCTCAACGGTGTCTACGCCGACATCGGCAGCCAGGTCGGCTTCACCACGCAGCGGAGGGAGGTCACCGCTGCGGTGACCGGGCTGGGCCTGCTGGCTGCTTTCGGCGCCGCCATCACCGCCCTGCTGTGGACGTCCCGCTTCCCCTAGTCCTGTGAGCCCGGTCAGCCGAGACGGTAGATCGCGGCGTGGTCCACCTCCAGCACCGGCACGTCGTCGGCCAGCACCAGGGCGTCGTACCGGACGTAGTCGTGCCCGCCCCGCTGGAACAGCTCGGTCACCTCACCTCGCACCTGCATCTGGGCGGGCAACCGGGCGGGTGCGAGCAGGCGACACCGGCTGGACGTGTGCACCCACGGCCCGAGTTCGACGTTGCGCATCAGCAACAGGTTGACCAGTCGCAGCAGCAGGCCGGGGTGCGCGATCGCCTCGTCGCGGTACAGGGAATGCGGCTCCCCTATCGCCTCGACGTACTCATCGTTCGTCGCCGTCGTCCCGGTCTCGACCACCGTGCCGAGCGCGCCGAGCGCCGGCTCCGGGGCCAGGAGGACCGGAAGCTGGGCCACCAGGTAGTCCCGCGGCGGCGGCACGTCGGCGGCCAGTCCGGCCGAGCCGGTCGACCGGACCTCGCCGTCAGGTCCGATCAGGCGCAGCAGTCCTTCGTCGTCAAGGTCCAGCGTCACCTGCTCTCCGTCGTAGACGGGGCGGCGGAACCGCAGGTCGATCAGGCCCCGCGAGAACCACTCGATGCCCCACTGCTCGACGGCTGGCGAGGTCGCCAACGCGAACAGCTCGACCCCGGGCACGAGCGCACCCGCGAAGCCGTACCGCTGCGCGACATCGTCGTCGTGGATCTTGTTGTCGGCAGCGGGATCGATGTTGCGTGCGGTGGCCTGCAGTCGCGTCATGAGCGACAGCATCCCCTGGACAAGATGACCCCGGCGGGTGGACAGTCGCGCGGACAGCACGAGCGACCAGGGGGAAACGATGCCGCGATTCATGGACTACCACGATGATCTCAAGCTTCCGTCGGAGGCGATCGCCCAGATCGGGCAGGGCACCAAGGACGGCGTGAAGGACGAGTTCGGCGTGCAGCAGATCGAGCTGTACTACAACGCCGACGGCAAGGTGTACTGCCTGCTCGACGCTCCAGACGAGGATGCCGTGCGCAAGCACCACGCTGCCCTCGACGTCCCGTGCGGCGCGGTGCACAAGGTCGACAGCCTGCTCTGACAGAGTCGGCCGATGCGCGTCGACGAGCTGCAGACCCCTGCCTTGCTCGTCGACCGCGCCGACCTGCAGCACAACCTGCGCACGATGGCCGGGGCCCTGCCCGGCGCTCGCCTCCGGCCGCATGTCAAGGCGCACAAGACGACCGCCCTGGCTCGGCTGCAGCACAGGGCCGGGCATCCGGGGTTGACCTGCGCGACCATCCGCGAGGTCGAGGGCCTGGCCGCGGCCGGGCTGGGTGACGACCTGCTGCTGGCCAACGAGGTTCTCGATGCCCGACGGCTGGGGGTCGTGGCCGAGTCGGGTGCCCGCGTGACCGTCGCGGTCGACAGCGAGCAGACCGTGCAGGCGGCAGTCGCAGGCGGGGTCCGCGAGGTGGTCATCGACGTCAACGTCGGGCTCCCGCGTTGCGGCTGCGCCCCGGAGGACGCGGGCCGGCTGGCCGACCTGGCCCGCAGCAAGGGCCTGCAGGTGCGCGGCGTCATGGGCTACGAGGGCCACGTCATGCCGGTTCTCGACGCCCAGGACAAGCTGCGGCAGACCGAAGACTGCATGGCGCTGCTGCTGCGCGCGGCGGCCGACGTCGGCGGCGACCTGGTGTCAGCCGGAGGCACCGGCAACTACGCCGTGAACACCTGGGCCGGCGAGATCCAGGCAGGCTCCTATCTGCTCATGGACAGCGCGTACGGCGAGCAGGGCCTGCCCTTTCGGCAAGCTCTGACCGTGCTGGCCCGGGTCATCAGCGCCAACCCCCAGGGCTGGGCCGTCGCCGACCTCGGCCTGAAGTCGCTGGGGATGGACCACGGCAACCCGACCATCCCCGGCGCCTCGGTGTGGTTCTGCTCGGACGAGCACACGACGTTCTCCAGCGACGTTCCCGTGGCAGTCGGCGATCTCGTCCGCGCCGTGCCGGCCCACGTGGATCCCACCGTCGCGATGCACGAGCGATTGCACGTGGTCGACGGTGACGAGGTCGTCGAGACGTACGACGTCGACTTGCGCGGTTGGTAACGGTCCGGAGTCGGTCCGCGACGCGCCGCGAGGAATCCACCGTACGGCGCCCCACCCTCCCTACCGTCAGCCCCGCAGCCGGGCACCGGTCCGGCTACGACTCCGACGGTCGGGAGAAGCCGTGGACGAGTCCGTCGAGACCATCGAGTCGATCGAGTCCAAGCCCTGCTGCGCTGACTGGTGCGAGCAGGACGAGTGCTTCTTCCGCATCGTGGCTGCCGCCCTGCCCGCGGCTTTCCTGTGCGGCGCGAGCAGTCTGCTGGCCAGCTACGACGCCGACTGAGAGGTTGCTGCCTCAGGAGCCGAGCACCCGCTCGAGGTAGTCGTTGCCGAACACGTGCGTTGGGTCGACGTGGTCGCGCAACGCGACGAACTCGTCGAACCGGGGGTAGCGCGAACGCAGCTGCTCCGCGCCGAGCGTGTGCAGCTTTCCCCAGTGCGGCCGTCCGCCCACGTCCTCGAAGAGCCGCTCCACCGCAGCGAAGTACGCGTCGTACGGCGTGCCTCGGAACATGTGCACCGCGATGTAGGCCGTGTCACGACCGGACGCGGTCGAAAGAGGTACGTCGTCCGCGGGTGCGACGCGGACCTCCACCGGGAAGGAGATGCGCAACGCGTGCCGCTCGGGCAGGGTGCGCAGCTCCGCAAACAGCGCCGGCAGCTCGGCCCGCGGTACGGCGTACTCCATCTCGCAGAAGCGAACCCGGCGCGGCGACGTGAAGACGGCCGGCGCCTCGTCGACGTAGCTGCGCGCCGACAGGGCTGAGGCAGCGAACCGGTTCAGCCGCGGGATGATCCGCGGGACGCGCTGCCCGAGCCGGCAGGTCAACCCGAACAGCCCGTTGGCGAGCGCCTCATCCTCCAGCAGCGTCCGCGCGCGGCTCAGCGGCCGGGCCGGGCCGTCGACCCGACGGTTGCGTTTCGTCAGCGCGATCGACGTGTGCGGGAACCAGTAGAACTCGAAGTGCTCGCTTTCGGCGACCAGTTGCTCGAAGCCGTCGAGCACGTCGTCCAGCGGCATCGGTCGCTCATCGGCCTCGAGCAGGAAGGCCGGCTCTGCCTGGAAGGTGACCGTGCTGATCACCCCGAGCGCACCCAGACCGACGCGGGCTGCGCTGAACAGCTCAGGTTGCTGATCGGCGCTGCACGCGACGACCGATCCGTCGGCCAGGACCAGCTCCAGGGCCACCACTTGCGTTGCCAAGGCGGCGCTGGAGCGGCCAGTGCCGTGCGTGCCGGTCGACACCGCGCCTGCGACGGTCTGCACGTCGATGTCGCCCATGTTGGTGAGTCCCAGCCCGTGCTCGGCCAGCAGGGAGTTCAGCCGACGCAGGCGCATGCCTGCCTGCACGGTCACCCGACCCGACGCCTGGTGCACGGACACGAGCGCGTCGTACGACGACAGGTCGAGCAGCACGCCGTCGGTGAGACCGATCGCCGTGAACGAATGTCCGGCCCCGATCGCTTTGAGCCGCAGGCCCTTGGCTGTTGCGCCGCGCACCTCATCGGCGATGTCGTGAGTCGAAGTGGGGTGCGCAACCCGGGCCGGAATCATCGTCTGGTTGCCGGCCCAGTTGGTCCACGTCACCGCCGCATCCTGTCAGGTCATCGGCTCACCTAGCGTGCTGTCCATGACGCCGGCGGAAGCACTGCTGACTGCCGGCGCGGGCCTTGTTGCCGGTGCCGTCAACGCCGTCGCAGGAGGCGGCACGCTGATCGCCTTCCCGGCGCTACTGGCCGCGGGGCTGAACCCGGTCGCTGCCAACATCACATCGTCGGTGGGACTGCTGGCCGGCTACCTCGGCGGCTCGGTCGCCTACCGGGCCGAGCTGGCAGAGCAACGTGACCGAATCCGTGCCTTCCTGATTCCCGCTGTCGTGGGCGGCGTCGTCGGGGCCATGTTGTTGCTCGTCACCCCGGAGTCAACGTTCCGATCCCTGGTGCCCTACCTGGTCCTCACCTCGTGCGCCTTGCTGGCCGTGCAGCCACGACTGGCTCGTCTGCTGCGGGGGGCTCATCCGCAGGGGGACGGCGTGCCGATCGCGGCGCGACTCGGAGTCGGCGTGGCCGCCATCTACGGCTCGTACTTCGGGGCCGGGCTCGGCGTGCTGCTCCTGGCCCTGCTGGGAATCCTGATCGCCGACACGCTGCAGCGGCTCAACGCACTCAAGGGCCTGCTGTCGCTGCTGGTGAACCTGACCGGCGTCGCCGTCTTCGTCGTCTCCGGCCAGGTCGCCTGGCTCTTCGCGCTGATCCTGGCCGTGACCGCGTACGTCGGGGGGACGCTCGGTGTCGGCGTGGCACGGCGCCTTCCCGCGTCGGTGCTCCGCGCGGCCGTGATCGCGTTCGGCACGATCGTCGGCATCATCCTGCTGGTGCGCTGAGTTCGCCGTTCTGGGCGCCCGCGCTCCCCGCCTTCACAGCTGATCATGAACGGCCAGCAAGATCAGCTGTGTACGGCGTACACGGCCACCCCCGCGCTCCCCGCCTTCACAGCTGATCATGGGCCTGGGCGCCGGCCAGCAAGATCAGCTGTGTAGGGCGTTGGCGGGTAGCCGTGCGCTTGCCGCTTACACAGCTGATCTTCGAGGTGGCGCCGAGGGACGGACCAGCCCCATGCCCAGGCGCTACAGCTTGCCGAGTACGTCGCGCAGGGCCGGGCCGAGCAGTCGGGAGTAGACAGCCGCCAGGTGCTTGCCGTCGAAGTGCACAGGGGTCGCGTCCACGACCGCGGGGCACGTGTCCTCCAAACAGGTCCAGGGACGGGTGTCGATCCAGGTCGCGCCGCTGGCAGCGGCTGCCGTGCGCTCCGCGCCACTGAACGCGCGCCACTCGTCAGTGACCGGCCGGGTGCACTGGCTCGGCTCGGACAGCCGGGTGTGGCACTTCTGCAGGTTGCCGGTCTCCGGCGGCGGCGCCAGCACGATCGTCCGTCCAGCTAACGGAGCCAGGGCCGCGAAAGCGGTACGTACGGCCGGCAGCCACTGTTCCGGAGTCGCGCCGCCGTACCCGTTCGACAGCACCATGAGCTCCGGCCGGATCCGTGTGAGCTGGTCGCGCACCCAGGCCTGGTGCTCGGTGCAGCTCTCGCTCACGGCCCGGGTTGCGCCGCCGGGCAGCCGCGCGTTCGGGCACTGCCGCCGGGTCAGCACCTGGATCCGCCAACCTCCTTGGGCCACTGCCTCGCGCAAGGCCGGCAGCCAGCTGATCGCCACCGAGTCCCCGACCAGCGCGACGGTGCGTTTCGCCGTGACGGAGCCGTAAACGCAGCGCTCCAGGTTGCGGGGCCCGATGTCCAGGCACTTGTCCTCGGTCCACTCCGGCGAGGCGTCGTCACTGACGTCGCTGTCCAGATCGGCCGGCCACTCCGACAGCGCCAGCCCGGCGCCGATGGCGGTGGGTAGATCGAGCCGAGGAGCCTCAGGTACGGCGGACGCGCCCGGCGACGGCGGGCTGCGGTCTGTCG
>Ga0136633_1002376_pt1 | contig 13045 bp, 19 predicted proteins | sample AntDrymeUQ832206_2_FD_105494 | JGI IMG/M metagenome (GOLD analysis project Ga0136633, IMG submission 105494) | Polar desert sand microbial communities from Dry Valleys, Antarctica - metaG UQ83 (22.06) | ecosystem: Environmental > Terrestrial > Soil > Desert | place: Antarctica: Dry Valley... | reverse complement strand
ATCACCCGAGGAAGAGGTGGCAGACCGCAAGTCCAAAGGCGAGCGCGACAGGCGCCAGCCACTCGATGGGGGCGGCGGCCGGACCATCATCGGGTAAGCCCACATCGAGCAGCCGGCGCAGCCGCAGCTCGGCGACGGAGGAAAAGCCGATTCCCAGAGGCGACGCGCTGCGATCGCACTTGATCAAGGCCGATGCTATCGCCGCCGAGCTGGCTCCGGTCGCCAGCGCGTAGCGATCGGCCTCGATCTCGAGCTGCGCCACACGTCGCTCAATCCAACGCCCGATGGCAGGCAGCCAGCCCAGCAGCCGCGACCAGCACAGCAGCGCAAGCCCGCGCAAGGGTGCGCGCGTGCGGCGATGATGCTCCTCGTGCAGCAGGACGGCCTCCAGCTCTTCGGCATCGAGGACGTCGAGCAGCGCGTTGGAGACGAAGATCGCCGGCCGGATGGGACCCGCCACGAAGGCCTCGGGCGCACGACGGGCGTCGAGCAGCTGAACATCGCGGCCGTGCAGGTGGATCGGCCTCGCCACCCGCTCGAGCTGGCGCTGGCCGGCGATGGCCGGTCCCGTGCGCCTGGCGAGCAGCGTGAGCCAGGCACCGACGACGGCGGCAACGCCAAGCTCGGCGCCCAGCATCGGGTCGCCACCGATGGCGCGCGCGACGGCAGCGCAGAGAGCCACGGTGACCATCGGCGCCAACGCCAGGGGGATCAGATGGGTGGGACGCATCAGTCCACCGCCTTCTCGGGCCGGCCTCGACTCTCGGAAAGAGCGATCAGCTGGCGTTGCAGCTCGGGATCGACGTCGGCCAGGCGCTCAGCGAAATGACGCATGGCCGAGGCACCATAGCGTGCAATGAGGTCGTCGACGGCGCGACCGCTGCTGGCCTCAACAAGCTCGAACTCCGAGACAGTCGCCCGGTACACCGCCTCGCGACCGAGACGAGAGCGCTCCACCAGCCCGCGCTCGCGCAGGCGCGTGAGGATCGTCGTGACGGTCGTGTAGGCAGGGGCGCGTCGCTTGCTCGACAGCTGATCGATCAGGGAGCTCAGGGTCGTGTCGCCCGCCGCCCACAGCACGCGCATGACTTCCGCGCCGAGCGGACCAAGCACCGCGCCGACCGATGGCTCATCCAAGCGCCGGGAGCGTTCCGTCATGAGCGGAGGCTAGCAGACGGCGTCGCTCAGAGCGATGCGCTATCCTCGCTCTACGACAGCAGTGTAGTTATCCCAACGGAGGCGATGCGTGGATTGGCTTCTCGCTGATGGGGCGCAGCCGGTCCTCGGCGCGGCCGCCGCCACCGCGGCGGGCTTGCTCGCCGTGGGTGCGTTCGCGCTGCGGCGGCGAGCCGATCGCTTCGACAACTCCGTGCTGTCGGTCTTTCTGAGCGATGCCGGCACCGTGCTCGGTGCGCTGGCGGTGACGCTAGCTGTAGTGTCAGCCGCATTGGCGTTCGGTGTCGAAGGTGTCGGGACGCCCCTGTGGCTGGTGGTCACTGTGGTGGGCGCGGCGATCGCCGGCGGCCTCCTGGTGTGGCGCTGGCGCGCCGAGCTGGCGTCCCAGGCGAATCGATACCGGCCGGTGACGCCGACCGGCGCACCCGAGCGCCGCATCGTCTCGACCGCCTGGGAGATCGGCATCGTGGCCGCGGGTGGGGCGGGACTGCTCACCTACATGGGCACCGCCGACCATCGGTTTGGCCATCCATTGCACTGGATCCTGGCGGTGGTGGGCGTGCTGCTGGGCTATGCGCTTTGCATCGGCGCGGTGACGCCTCGCTTCCGACTGCAATCACCGACCCGCAAGTCATAGGAGTCCCATGCGTTGAGACAGATCCCGCACCCGGTCGCGCTGCTGCCGATCGTCACTCTTGCCATCGTCGCCTCCGCCTGCACCGGCATTCGTGGCGAGGCCCCGATCGATCGCGACTTCATCGACATGATGGTCCCGCACCATGAGTCGGCGATCGCCATGGCCGAGGTCGCCCAGGAGCGCGCCGAGCATCCCGAACTCGGACAGCTGGCCGACGAAATCATCGCCGCGCAGTCAGCCGAGATCACCCAGCTCAAGGGCTGGCGCGAGGAGTGGTTCGGCAGCTCGGACACGCCGTCGATGGAGGAGATGCCGATGCTGCCCGGCATGTCGATGCCGGCCGGACACTCGATGAGCGGCGGCACGATGGACATGAACGGCGAGGTGGATGGCCTCCGTGACGCCGATCCCTTCGACCGGCTGTTCATCGACGCCATGATCCGCCACCACGAGCAGGCGGTGGAAGCGGCTGAGATCGTGCTCGACCAGACAGAGCGCGATGAGGTCCGCAGGCTGGCGGAGGAGATCGTCGAGGCGCAGACTCGCGAGATCGAGCAGCTTCGCGAATGGCGCGTGGCGTGGTATTGAGGACTGACGAAGCTTCGGCGGCTCGGCATTCCGTTCATCGGACCGGGCGACGGACTTACGGCTGAGCACGCGCTAGAGGTCCACCATGTCGTCACACAAGCGAGAGGCCCGCCGTCGGCAGGGCGGCGCGGCACGATCCGGCGGGCGGGCGTCCGACTCGCGCCGCATCGGGCGGCGCTGGATCCTCGCAGTCGGGGCGCTCGCGGCGCTGGCGGTGGCGTGGCTCGTCGTCATGAATCTCTCCAGCGGCGATGGCGGGCCCACGCCATCTGCCTGGGCCACCCTTGACACCGCCGATGTCCACTCGTTGGCCTTCGACCCCGACGACTCCGCCCATCTGTACTTCGGGCACCACGGCGGACTGCTGGAGTCGCGCGATGGAGGGATCAGCTGGCGGCCTGCGACACTCGCGGGCAGCGACGCGATGAACGTGCGCACAGCCGCCGGCGGCAGGACGCAGATCGCCGGGCACGATGTGTATGTGGAGAGCATCGACCGCGGAGCGAGCTGGCAGGACGTGCCGAACGACCTCCCCGGCCTCGATCTCCACGCCTTCGCGGTCGACCCGGCCGATCCAGAGCACGCCTGGACGTTCGCGGCCGGCTTCGGCCTGTTCGAGACGGCGGATGGCGGCCGACATTGGGAGCTACGTCAGGCGGGTAACTGGGGAGTATTGACGGCATACGACCAGGGCGAGCGGACGGTGCTGGTGGCGGTGGGGCCGGATGGGCTGGCGAGCAGCGCCGATAGCGGCGCGAGCTGGGAGCCGCTGGCCTATCCCGGCGCCCCGCTCGCTGGCGGCATCGCCGCTGCCAGTGATGGCAGCGTCCTGTACGCCGCCAGCAGCGCCGGACTTCGCCGCTCCCGGGACGGTGGCCGGTCATGGCAGGCGACGGGCTTTGATGCCGCGGTGCTGTCGGTGACGGTGGCACCGGACGACCCCCTCGCCGTGGCGGTCGTCGATGAAGCCACTCGCTTCTACCGCTCGGCCGACGGAGGCACGAGCTGGCCCGGACCGTAGGGCTCCGCAGAGATAGGGAGCCATGCACATCTTGCGACAACCCAACGTGACCGTGGCGGTGCTCCTCTCGGTCATGGTTCTCGGCGCCTGCGGCTCCGACCGCCCGGTCGCCGGCGAGCCCGAGCCATACGAGGGAACCGAACTGTCCGGTGCGGCGCCGGACTTCAATCTGTTGGATCAGCATGGTGCGACGATCCAGCTTTCCGAGCTCAACGACCGAGTGGTCGTCCTCGCATTCCTTGACCCCCACTGCACTGACATCTGCCCCCTCACCGCGCAGCACGTCCGGTCTGCTTCGACGGCTCTTGGCGACCAAGCTCCTGTCGACTTTCTGGCAATCAACGTCAACGACGGCTTCAGCAAGCAGGCGGACATCGCCCAGGCGTCGGCTGAGTGGGGCATGTCCGATGTGCCCAACTGGCACTTCCTGACCGGTACGCCTGAGCAGCTCCGGTCGGCTCGCGAAGGGTGGGCCATGTTCGCCGGGGCATCGAAGCCAGAGCACCCTGACCAGGTCGTACACAGCCCCGGGATCTACATCATCGGCCCCGACGGACAGCGGCGCTGGTATCTCTCGACCGCCTTTGACAGCCGACTGCCGCTCGGAGACATGATCGTGGAGCGGGTACGCGACCTGCTCGACGAGCGTGAGGCCGAGTAGCCGGCACTTGGACTCCGCTACACGCCCGTAGTAGGCTCTGGAGATGCGCCTCCTGCGAATGGGTGCCGTCCCGCTCCTCGTGTTGCCGGTGGCGTGGATCCTCTTTCAAGGTCTGGGTCGCGATCCGGCAGCCATCCCGTCGCCGCTGATCGGCCGACCGGCGCCCGCGTTCTCGGCAGCGGGCATGGAGGGCGAGGTGATCGACCTCGAGGCGTATCGCGGCCGCCCGGTCATCGTCAACTTCTGGGCAAGTTGGTGCTTTGAATGCATCGCTGAGCATGCCGTGCTCCTGAGAGCCCAGCAGCAGTACGACGAGTTGGTCATTCTCGGCGTGCTCTACCAGGACACGGTCCGCGACGCGCGGTCGTTCCTCGCCCGCTATGGGGACGGAGGCTGGCCAAACGTGCTCGACCCAGACAGTCGCATCTCGATCGACTACGGCGTCACCGGCGTACCGGAGTCGTTCTTCATCGAACGCAGTGGGCTGGTGCGCTACAAGCAATACGGAGCGGTGACTGAAGCGGTGCTCGCGGCGCAGCTGCCCTTATTGATGAGCCGAGCCAGCGACGCCAGCGACGCCAGCCCCCAACCCAGCAAACCGTGAAGCCACCACTTGCGCGTCAACTTGGCGAGTTGCTGCGGCACCGACCGATGCTGTGGCTGCGCGCGGCGAGCATCGCGATCTCTCTCGCCGCGGCCGCCGGGCTGCTCTTCGTCCTGACGCGCCCGCTTGGCAGCGCGCCAAATGAGGGCCTGACGCTTACCGGCGAGGAACTGCTGCAGGAGGAAGCGGCGGACCGCGGCCTCGCGGAGCGCGATCCCGCCCCCGGTTTGGGCGAATGGCCAGACGGTCCGGCCTTAGCGCTCGTGCACCTCAATGGCCAGCAGGCGGACCTAAACGAGTTCCGTGGGCGGCCGGTCTGGATCGTGTTCTGGGCGACCTATTGCCATGCCTGCCAACTCGAAGAGCCGGACCTGCGCCGAGCCTTCGAGGCATACAGGGACAAGCTCAACATCGTGGCCATCAACGTCGGAGAGGACCCCGGGGTCGTCCAGCGCTACGTCGAGGAGCGCGATCTGCCATGGACGGTCCTGATCGACCCCGACGGCGGCGCGGTGAACGCGTACGGAGCGATCGGCACACCGACCCACTACTTTGTGGATGGAGGCGGGACCATCGACTCCCGCGCCTTTGGCCGCCTACGTTATGCCGCGACGGCGCGCAGCATCGAAGCGATCATCGACTGAAGGCATGAAGCCCAGGGTGAGGTGAGCGAAGAGCCCCTGGCGGGGCTGCCGTAGGCGGTCGACGTTAGCGGCTTGCGTCGTGTTCTCGCAGCATTGTCGTTGGCTCTGCCAGATTGCGCCGGCGCCCTGAATGTCCCTCGCGTCTAGGTTCGGAACCTAGAGCCTCATTTCTGGTGTCATTGTGCTGATGCGCACGCCCGTTCCACTGTTCCTGGTCCTCGATGCCCTCGCCCGCCTCGGACAGGTCGACCAGGAGGTGCTGCGGCTGACGGCCTGGGAAGGGCTGACGCCCGCCCAGATCGCCTGCGTTCTGGGCATCAGCCCCAATGCTGCCGCTATCCGCCTGCACCGCGCGGGGGGTCGGCTCGCGCAGGGGCTGTACGGTCCGCCGAACGGAGTGAAAGGATTCGGCCGCGTCCGGACACTACTTGGGTGGAAGGGCAGCGTCAGCCGCCGTTCGCCGAAGGAGCAGGTCCGGTGAAATCATCCTCTCGACCCGATCCACTCGATGAGCTGCGCCGCGCAGATCCGGACACCCGGCGCCGGTCGCCCTCCGACAGCAAGGCCCGCGTCTGGGCTCGCATCCAGGAGGTCACCATGGAGAACAACACCAAGCGGCCCATCATTCGCCGCATCGCCCTCGGCATCGGCTCCGTCGCCGTCGCAGGCATCGCCGCCGTGACTCTGGCGCTGAATCCGGGCGGCGCACCCACCCCGAGCAGTGACCCCGGCTCGGGGATCGGCTCATGCGTCGAGACCGATTCAGCCGACAGACTCGCCAACCGCGATTTCGCATTCGACGGCACCGTTGCCGCCATCGACAGCGACCAGGTCACCTTCACGGTGAATGAAAGCTTCGCCGGCTCGGGCGGCGACGAGGTCACCCTGACGGCGACCGGCATGACCGGGACGTCGATCACCTCCGCGGGCGGGGCAAGCCTGACCGTTGGCGAGCGCTACCTCGTCGCCGGTGACGACACCTTCGCCTGGGCTTGTGGCTTCACTCAGCCCTACGACGCCGCCGTCGCGGCCGAATGGGCTGACGCCACCCGCTGAGCGGGTCTCCCCGTCGCGCGTCCCTGAGCGACGTCCTGCCCGCGGCACTCAGCCGCGAGCGGGTGTCGCCTACCAACTGATTCGGCCCACTTAGCGCGGTGCCGGGTCAGCCGGCTCCTCGCCGTCGACCGCTGTCGTCTCGGCTCCATCCCGCGGCCGGCGTCGCAGGCTTCGCAGCCCGGCCACCAAGAGCAGCACTCCAGGGATCAGCGGAAGAAAACCAAGGCTTCCGCCAGCAGCGCCCACAGCCAGCCCGATGCCGATGGCAGCCACACCAAGGGCGGTGAGGATCGGCGCGGCCGAAGGAGGGTGGCGGGAGGCGTACCCGGTCGGCCGCGCTTGCGGCTCCACTGTGGGCGCTGATTCATGCGACGAAACGCGCCACCCGCCGAGCCGGACCATGAGCACCACGCCGATGATGCCGCCTACGAGCGCGGCGAGGAGGCTGACCGGATCACTCAACACTGCAGGGTTCGACCTCGTTGGAACAAGCGCTTCGTCGTTCGACGAGCGGCGGCGTCAGAGAGGGCCGGACATGCCAGCACCGCAACGGTACTACCTGCCCGTGGTGCTGTGGGCGAGGCCGGCTGCGCTCAGCCCCGTCCCGATCGATCCCGCGGCCACGCCGCTGGCGGCGCCGGCGGGACGTCTGGCATTTCCGGTTCCCGGAGGATCCATCAGCCAGTTCTACCGGGCAGGCCATCAGGCGGTCGACATCGCCGCCGCACCAGGCGTCCCGGTGGTGACGGCGGCGGCCGGGACGGTGGTCTCGGCGGGGTGGCGGAACAACGGTGGAGGCCTCGTGGTGGAGATCGACCACGGCAACGGCTTGAACACGGTGTACAACCACTTAGGCAGCATCTCGGTCGTCGCCGGGCAGTATGTGGGGCGCGGCGCGACGGTCGGCGGCATGGGCTGCAGCGGGGTGTGCCTCGGACCCCATGTTCAGTTCGACGTGCGGATCAAAGGACGGCTGATTGACCCCATGGGCGTCCTGTAGGCGAGAATCGAGCCAGCTTGGCTAGGGTTTGTGTCTGGCTCCCCTTCTCTAGGTTGCCATCCCGATCGACCTTGTGTTGGACGCCGTACCCGTGCTGGCGTACGCCGATGACGCGCTAATCGTGGCCGCTTTTCTTCGCTCGACGCTGCGCCGCGCGGGTCTCGAGCACGTGCGAAGCAAACTGGGGCGGTACGGAAGACGGATTCCGGGCACTGAGCCGTCTGGCGGGGCTGCGCCAAGGATGACCATGCCCGGAAAAGGCCGCCGATCGCTCTTCACTGCTTGGTCGAGGCGATCGACATCGCAGGTTCGCGGCCGCGGGCCAAGGCGGAACATGCTCATGCGTGCGAAGTCTCCTCGAGACGACGGCGATCGGTCGTCTCCAGCTGGATGGTCGAGTGCTCCATGTCGAAATCATTCGATAGGCAGGCGCAGACCTCGTCGAGCACCCGAGCGGGATCCGCCGTGCGCTCGATGATGATGTGGGCCGATACGACGTGCATCCCGGAGGTAAGTGTCCACGCATGCAGGTCGTGCGCGTCAACGACACCGTCGGCTCGCAGGAGATGCGCACGAACCTCATCGAGGTCGACGCCCTTCGGCGTCGCCTGCAGCAGCACGTCGACCGCTTCGCGCAGCAGACCCCACGTCCGCGGCAAGATCAACAGCGCGATGAGGACGGAGGCGATGGGGTCGGCCAAGGTCCAGCCGGTGCTCAGGATGACGACGCCGGCGATCAGCACCGCCACTGAGCCGAGCAGATCCCCCAAGACCTCGAGGTAGGCGCCCCGCAGGTTCAGGCTCGACTGCGCGCCGGCCGCGAGGAGCCGAATGGAGGCGAGGTTGACGACCAGCCCGATCGCGGCCACGCCGAGCATTGGCAGGCTGAGTACGGATGGGGGTTCCGTGAAGCGCTGGTAGGCCTCGAGCAGGATGTAGGCCGCCACCCCGAAGAGCAGGATGGCGTTGCCGACCGCGGCGAGAATCTCGAGGCGGTAATAGCCATATGACTTGTCGGCCGTGGCCGGCCGCGCCGCGAAGTGGATTGCGAGCAGCGCCATGCCGACGCCCACCGCATCGGTCAGCATGTGGCCCGCATCAGCCAGCAGCGCCAGGCTGTTCGTGAGCAAGCTGCCGATGATCTCCACGATCATGAAGCCGACGACCAGCGCCAGAACGATGAGCAGCCTTCCGCGGCTGGCGCCGGCAGCAGAATGGGCGTGGGACGAGGCGTGGGCGCTCGGCACGCGCAGCGGCTCAGTCGTTGTCGTCCTCCCCACTCCAGGCCTCCGCGCCCTCGCGCAAAAGGATCAGTGCCACCCCCAGGGCCGCGACCGGGTCGGCCCACCACCAGCCGAACAACGCGTTGAGGCCGATCCCCGCCAGGACCATGACGGAGAGGTACCAGCAGGCCTGGGTCTGCTCGGCATCGGCGGCCAAGGCGCGACTACCGAGTTCGGCCGCGGTGCGGCGCTTTGTCCTCGCCAGCCAAAGCATGACCCCGATCGAGACGCTCGTCAGCGCGATGCCCACGGCGCTCGCCGCAGGCCGCTCTTGGTTCAGAAGGGACGTCACGGCGTCGAATGCGACGTAGAGGGCCAGGGCAAAGAACGAGATGCCGACGAGCTGTTCGGCCCTGCGTTCGATCCGTTCGATCGCATCCTCGTCGGCGTTGCCTCGAGTCTCCGAGCTGAGGCGCCAGATGAGGACCGAGCCCGAAATCGACTCGACGAAACTGTCCACGCCGAAGCCGAGGAGCGCAACGCTCCCGCTCGCCAGCGCGGCGAGCACCGCGATGACGCCTTCGATCAGGTTCCAGCCGACGGTGACGAATTCGAGCAGCAGCCCCCGGCGCAGGAGCTCCGAACGCCGAGCGGGTGACTCGACGGTGCTCACGCCGCGCCCGCGTCGCTCACCGCGACGTCCTCGCCCGAATGGCGCAGTCCGTCGCTGAAGACGTGTCGCACGTGCTCGTCGGCCAGGCGGTAGTAGACAACTCGGCCGCGCTTGGTGCGGGCCACGACCCGCCGATCGCGGAGCAGCCGAAGCTGGTGGCTCAATGCCGATTGGCTGATGCCCAGCAAGAGGGCGAGATCGCAGACGCACAGCTCCTCCGCCAAAGTCAGGGCATGCAGGATCCGCGCGCGAGTCGGATCGGCGAGGACCGCGAAGGTTGCAGCCACCTGGTCGGCGGCTCCATAGTCGAGGACGCGGCCAAGGAGTGGAGAGACGTGCTCAGGATGCAGGCAGTCGGTCTCGCAGCGCTCGAGCGTCAGGACATCTGAAGCATTGTTCATATGTGAGCTACGTTAGACGCCGATGCCAACGGCGGCAAGCCGGTCCGGCAGTCGGCGAGCGCTGAGGACGGCCTGCATGCCACCTTCCGACGGGCTTGACATTAGAGCGGCTCTAAGCCGTACGGTTGCCGCATGCGCATCGGCACTCTGGCAGAAAAGCTCGGCACAACGCCCCACGCGATCCGCTTCTACGAGCGCCGCGGGCTCTTACCGGCGCCTGACCGTAGCTGCAACCGCTATCGCGACTACACCGAGGCCGATGCGGAGCGGCTGCGCCTGCTGATCGGTCTCCGGAATCTCAACATCCCGCTCGACCAGGCTGCTGTGCTGGCGGCCACGTGCGCAGGACGCTGCAACGATGTCTCAGAGGAGTTACGTGCGCTCCTGGTCGCGAAGCGCCAGGAGTTGGCGCGTCGCGTGGCCGAGATGCGCTTCGTTGATCGGCGCATGGCCCAAGTCGCCGGCCAGCTCGCCGCCGGTGCCACACCGCGAACCGTGATCAGTCTCGGAAAGGAGGACGAGCATGCCCCTTCGCTGTCATGACTGCTGCTGCGAACGGCATTGCTGTGGCTGCAGCACCAAGTAAGACAAGGAGGCCGATGACGGTCAGCAGGCCTCTCGGTTGCCCGGCCGGCAGAGACGCTTGCCTCCGGTCGAGAAGCTGACCGGCGAACCGTACGTGAACCAATGCACCATCGGCCGAGGCCCGTCACCCATGTCCGGAGGGCGGCTTACGTCCTGCTGTGGATGACCCGCAATCGGCGCAGCGCCCGACGAGCGTCAGGTGCGAGAGGTCGACGGTGAACCGGTTCTCGCGCTCGATGTGCGACACGAACCGGCGAACGATCGGGTCGCCGAGCTCCCACCGGCGTCCGCAGCCCTCGCAGTACAGATGGCCATGCTCGTCCACGGGTCGCACGTGGTACTCCTCGCGGCCGTCCGCACCGTGGCCATAGCGGACGAGCCCGAGGTCCTCGACCATATCCAGGGTCCGATAGACGGTGGAGGGAGCCGTGGCGGGATCGCGCTCCCGGCAGCGCTCCACGATTTCGGCACCTGTCACGTGCCCGAACTCTCGGCGAGGACCTCGATCACCTGCCTGCGTTGCGGGGTCCACCGCAACCCGCGCTGTCGCAGGTGTCCGCGCACCGATGCCCAGGGATCGGGAAGTGCTTGTGCCGTCGTCATCTCAGCCTCAATCGCCGATAAACCGGAACATCTCGTCCAGGTTTGGAAGTGAACCGTCGGCCTGGAAGAGGAACAGCGCTCCGACCCAGAGGCTGAACGTTCCGGCCAGGGCGCCGACCACGACGTAGATCCGGGTGCGCAGCTGGCTGGCGATAAAGCCGGTGGCGGTGACGACCACGATGATCGCGTTCGAAATGACCAGGCCAACGATGAAGGCGAACAGCATCGGCACCCCCAAGCCGGCGCTCGAGGCGCCGCCCACGGCAGCGATCAACAACGCCTGAGAAGCTGTCTCGGCGCCGATACCGTGAATCATGCCCACCCCGAATGCCGTGCGCGGTCCATACGAGGAGGCTTCGACCGGATCGACGTGGTCGTGGCCGTGGATCCGCGCCTGGAGTCGGCGCCAGCCGTATCGCATACCGTCGAACACGAGCATCCACCGACTGCGCAGGCGGAACGCGCTCCCATGACGAACGAACTGGTACAGCGACACGAACACATAGATGCCAAGGAACATGAGCGTAGCGCCCACGATCCGACCCATGATCGGATCGATCCAATCTGGCAGGGCGGCACCAACCAGGAGGGCGGCCAATCCCAGGACCGCCACGACAGAGGCGTGTCCCAGCGCGTACAGGGTGCCGAGCAGGACGGGCTGGCGCTCGACGCGCAGGAACTCGAGCGGGCCGCGCGGTCGGCGGTCCTCCGTAACAAGCAGCGCCCCCGGGCCGTCGTCGTTGCGGGTCCTGTGGATGGACAGCTCCTGCTCGCCGCCATGCGAGTGATTATGTCCACCCAGCGCTGCATGCTGGCGCTCATGAGCAGCCTCGGCGGCGGTGGTTCCGGCGGTTGTGCTGGTGATGTCGGTGATTGCGGCGATGTGGTCCCAGTCGATGCCGTGACGGATGCCGAGCAGCAGACCGGTCACAAGGACGCCGATTCCGGCGGTCGCGCCGGCGGGGGCGGCAACGACAGGCAGTTGATCCAACAAGGGCAAGCTCACGTGGCTCCGAATGCGTTCCCGATGTTACGCAGACCGCCAAGCAGATGCAAGTTGTCGCATTAGGCTTCCAGCCGCGCCTATTTCTTGTGCAGCCTCGCAGCTGAAAGCGCAGGTCCGCCCGCCGTCGTTCTCCTGCTGAGGCATACCTCGAGCTCGAGGAGGTCCCAACGCTTGCCGAGATGCTCGAGCGGGTCGCGAAGGTACGCCGTGAGGACGCCGCCGAGATCACCCTCAGCACGGATCCGGCTGATGGCCACCCGCTTGTGATCGAGATCGATTGGCACGCCAGCGCGATCGACGGCGAGGAATGCTACGAGATCTCGGGTTTCGTCCCCATGGGCGAGTAAGCACGCTACGACCGAATCGCGGGCGCGCCCGCCATGATCAGTCGCTTGGGGTCCGTGGAAAGGGGCAGTGTGCCGCCGCGGTCATCACCAGCCGGCCGTCGGCCGCGAAGTAGTCCGCAGCGCACCGGCTGTCGCCAGTACGATAGGTGAGGACCAGCTCGACGACCGTGACATCTTGACTGCCAGACGGGGGCGTCGGCGTGCCTGCTAGCATCTCGTCAGCCCATGCCCGGCAGTCATCGCCCGACAGGCCGGGCTCTCCGCCACATTGGATCGCGACGTCGGGGAAGCGCGCCGAGTCAACGATGATGGGCATCTCAGCGGCGCTCTCGCTGGGCGGGGTCGCACAGGCCGTCATGATCACGCCCAGAACAACCACTACCGCAGGGACAACCAAAATCTCTGCCTCCTCGCCAACCGAGACGCTCGGCGCCCGTGATGGGTTGCGTCCGCCCAGGTGGCTCATCGAGGCATCTTCCAGCCCTGCCTTCGCCAGGCCACACCATCTGTGGCGAGTCGCGTGACCTCGGGATCGTCGTCGGTGATGCCATGCGAGTGCCGCAGCACTGAACTTCGCGGAACTCCCCGGTGAGGCTGCTCCCGCGGTCAGTGGGGGGACCATCGCCGGCGGGGGTGCGATCTCCATCTCTGTAGGATTCTGGCGTGACAGAGTCCAGATCCGGCTGGCCAGTCGTCTATTACCGCGCCGCTGACGGGAGCGAGCCAGTCGACGCCTTCATCAACGGTCTGGAGCCGAAGGTCCAGGTCGTCCTCGACAACCAGATCGAGCGGATCGCGGTGTTCGGACCGCAGCTGCCGT
>Ga0136633_1002375_pt1 | contig 13050 bp, 16 predicted proteins | sample AntDrymeUQ832206_2_FD_105494 | JGI IMG/M metagenome (GOLD analysis project Ga0136633, IMG submission 105494) | Polar desert sand microbial communities from Dry Valleys, Antarctica - metaG UQ83 (22.06) | ecosystem: Environmental > Terrestrial > Soil > Desert | place: Antarctica: Dry Valley... | reverse complement strand
TTGGGGTTGCCGCCTGCGTAGCGGGCGACCACGAGCCCCTCTCCCTCGAGCCGGTCGAGCGTCGCCTCGTCGGCGACGTACCCGCCCTCGCCGTTCTTGAGCACGACGGTGATCTCGTCCCCCTCGTCGTACGCCGAGGTCCACGCGGTCGACGCGTTCTCGATGCGGATCCGCTGGTCGCGGCAGACGAACTTGCGGTGGTCGTTGCGGATCAGCGCACCCGGCAGGAGGTGGGACTCGCAGAGGATCTGGAAGCCGTTGCAGATGCCGAGCACCGGCAGGCCGCGACCGGCCGCGTCGACGACCTCCGTCATCACCGGCGCGAACCGGCTGATGGCGCCGCAGCGGAGGTAGTCGCCGTAGGAGAAGCCACCCGGGAGCACGACGGCGTCGACCCCGCGTAGGTCGTGGTCACCGTGCCACAGCGCGATCGCTTCGTGGCCACCGAGCCGGACCGCACGCTGCGCGTCGGCGTCGTCGAGCGAACCGGGGAAGGTGACGACCCCGATCCTCACGAGTCGGCCTCCACGTGGACCGTGAAGTTCTCGATCACCGGGTTGGAGAGCAGGGTCCCGGCCATCTGTTCGACAGCCGCCAACACCTCGTCGGTGACCTCACCGTCGACTTCGAGCTCGAACCGTTTGCCCTGACGTACGTCGCTGACGCCGGCGAACCCGAGCCGCGGCAGGGCGCCGAGCACTGCCTTGCCCTGGGGGTCGAGGATCTCCGGCTTGGGCATCACGTCGACGACGACACGGGCCACGGAAGGCTCCTGACAGCGAGGGATGGGATCGCCGCCGAGTTTATCCGTGGCCCGGGTCGCGGCGTCAGCGGGTGATGGTGCTCCGCCCGAAGGCCAGTCCCAGACCGGTCACGATCAGCCACAGCGTGGCCACCGCGCGTCACTCGCCCCTGCGCTGCAGCCCCACGATGATCAGGGCGACACCGAGGCCGGCAATGATGGAGCCGATGACGGTCCAGGTCTCCGAGCCGGACATGAAACTGCCGCCGACGTACCCCAGGCCCTGGAAGGTCCATAGCGCGCCGAAGATCGTCATGATCGCACCGATCACGATGGCGAGCTGACGGCCCATCAGGACAACTCGCGCTTGAGGATCTTCCCCGTGGCCGTCATTGGCAACTCGTCGACGAACTGCACGATGCGCGGGTACTTGTAGGACGCGAACTGCTCCTTGCCCCAGGCCACCAGGTCCTCCTCGGAGACGTCGTCGTGGTCCTTCGCCTTGATGACGACTGCCTTGATCTCCTCGCCGTGGCTCTCGTGGGGTACGCCGATGACGGCGGCGAGCGATACCGCCGGGTGCTCCATCAGCACCTCCTCGACCTCGCGGGGGTACACGTTGTAGCCGCCCCGGATGATCATGTCCTTGGAGCGGTCGACGATGTAGTAGAAGCCGTCGGCGTCCTTCTTGCCGAGGTCGCCGGAACGGAACCAGCCGTCGCGGATCGCTTCCTGTGTCGCGTCGGGGCGGGCGTAGTAGCCCTTCATGATGTTGGGGCCCTTGATCGCGATCTCCCCGACGACGTCGGGGTCGTCGGCGACGTCGGGGTCGTCGGCGACGTCGGACCAGTCGGACTCGATCAGCTTCATCTCGACGCCGGGGATCGGGCGCCCGATCGAGCCGACCCGGACCTCCTCCCCCAGCGGCGCGAAGCTCGCGACCGGCGAGGTCTCCGAGAGGCCGTAGCCCTCGAGGATGATCACTCCGAAGCGCTTCTCGAACTCCTTGTGGACCTCGACCGGGAGCGCGGACCCGCCCGCGGCGGCGATCCGCAGGTTGGCTGCCAGCTCCTTCACGTCCACCCCCGAGTCGTCGAGCGCGCCGAGGAGTCCCCAGTACATCGTCGGGACACCGGCGAAGAACGTCACCTTCTCCGCGGCCATCGTCCGCAACGCCGGTTCGGCCTCGAAACGCGGCAGCATGACCACGGTCCCGCCGTACGCGAAGCCGCCGTTCATGATCACCGTCTGACCGAACGAGTGGAACAGCGGCAGCACGCACAGGTAGGTGTCGGGGTTCTCCTCGTCGGCGCCGAACAGCGCCTCGCCGGTCAGCGCGTTGGAGTGCATGTTGCGGTGCATCAGCTCGGCGCCCTTCGGCTGGCCGGTGGTGCCGGAGGTGTAGAGGATGACCGCGGTGTCGTCCTCGTCCGTGGCGACGGTGTCGAAGGTCGGCGACTGTCCCTGGAGGCCGGCGCCCAGGGTCTCCGCGCCCTCGATCGGCGAATCGGCGGCGGGGTCGGCAGTGATCACGAAGAAGTGATCACACCCGTCGGTCTGGCTGAACCCCTCGTGCCCGGCGTGACCGATCGGCAGCTCCGCGGTGCCCTCGAAGCAGAGGTAGGCCTTCGCATCGGAGTCGGCCAGGTGATAGGCGACCTCGCGCCCCTTGAGCAGCACGTTGATCGGGACGACGGTCGCGCCGGTCTTGAGGATCCCGTAGTAGACGATCGGGAAGTAGGGAAGGTTCGGGCAGCTCAGGGCCACCTTGTCGCCGGCCTCGATGCCTCGGGAGACGAGCAGGTTGGCAACCTGGTTGGCGGCGCCGTTGACCTGCGCGTACGTCAGTCTGGTGCTCTGTCCATCGGGACGGGCCAGCACCACGGCTTCCCGGTCGCCGTAGTGCTGGGCGGAGTTCTCCAGGAGGCTCGCGAGGTTCAACATGACCCGACCCTAGGCGAGGGCCGGGTGTGGGGACAGGGCTCGGCTCAGCCCTCGTCCGGGACGCAGTCGGTCCGGCCGCTCGGCTCCAGGCGACGGGCGCGTTCGCCGTCGGGGCACTCGGGATCGGACTCCAGGCGCGGTTCGCAGGTGGCGCCGCCCTCCTCGAACTCGATGTAGGTCTCGTCGCCACTGCAGAGTCGCTCGGTCCACCCGAGACAGGACGACATGCCCCAGCTCGAGAAGGCGACGAGAGCGACGAGGGCGAGGCGGATGCGCAGCATGGGTCCATGCTCGCCGCGGAAGCGGTGGAGGGCATCGGCCCCGGTACTCACCGCTGGAGTCGACCTCTGGTCAGGATCTCCCCGACCCGCCCCAGGTCGTGACGGATCGCCGGGCCGGCCACCTTGCCGGCAGCCTTGACCGGCACCGACCACGCTCCGTCACCGCTGAGGCTGCCGACGGCGTCGACGCGGCAACCGATCGAGATCGCCGTGACGTGCAGGGTCAGCGAGGCCCTGATGCCCCGCCAGCGGCCGACCTCGGCCCACAGCTTGAAGGGCACCAGCTCGGTGATCTCCAGCGTGGGTCGCAGCCCGACCATGGTGTTGTCGCGCCACGTCATGCCGACCCTGGGCTCGCCGCGGTCGACCAGCGTCACGGAGAGCAGGGACGACTGCCACTCCGGGCGGTTGCGCGGATCGGCGAGGTAGCGGAACACCCTCTCCGGGGGATGGGCGATGTCCACCCGTGAGGTGAACTCGACGGTGGTCAGAACGTCTCCCCGGTCAGGAGCTGGTAGGCCTCGACGTACCGGCTGCGGGTGCGCTCAACCACCTCGGAGGGCAACGGCGGCGGCGGGGTGTCGGAGTCCTTGTCCCACCCGGACTCGGGCGAGAGCAGCCAGTTGCGCACGATCTGCTTGTCGTACGACGGCTGCGACCGTCCGGGCTGCCACTGGTCGGCCGGCCAGAACCGGGAGGAGTCCGGAGTGAGGACCTCGTCGGCCAGCACGATGGTGCCGTCCGGGCGACGGCCGAACTCGAGCTTGGTGTCGGCGAGGATGATGCCGCGCTCGCGGGCCATCTGCTCGGCACGGGCGTAGATCTCGAGGGTGAGGCGACGTAGTTCTGCCGCGACCTCCGCACCGACGGTGTCGACGACCGCGTCGTAGGAGACGTTCTCGTCGTGGTCGCCGAGCTCGGCCTTGGTGGCCGGGGTGAAGATCGGCTCCGGCAGTCGGTCGCCATCGGTGAGCCCGGCCGGAAGGGCGATGCCGCACACCTCACCGGTGCGCCGGTAGTCGAGCAGACCGGAGCCGGTGAGGTAGCCCCTGGCGACGCACTCGACCGGGAACATCTCCAGCCGCTCGCACACCACCGCCCTTCCCCGGAACTCCTCGGGCACCTCGGTCGACAGCACGTGGTGAGGGACCAGGTCGTCGAGGTGGTCGAACCACCACGACGACATCCGGGTCAGGATCTCGCCCTTGTCGGGGATCAGGGTGTCGAGCACGTGGTCGAACGCGCTGATCCGGTCGCTCGCGACCATCAGCAGCAGGCCATCGGGGAGCGCATAGAGGTCGCGCACCTTGCCGGAGTGGAGGTGCTCGAGGGTCACGCGGACGACCCTACTGGGACTCGAGGAGACCCTTGAGTCGCGCCAGGTCTTTGGTCGTGGCGCGGCGCATCGCTCGCTGCATCACCGGCGCGGCCAGACCCGCGAAGCCACTCGGGTTGCCGCGGTTGCGCAGCGTCATCCGGCAGCCGCCGTCACCCTCGGGTTCCCAGGTGTAGGTCGTCTCCATCGGGAACGGGCCGTCGGCGGTCCGCATCACGAGCCGCTCACCGGGCACCAGCTCGACCACCTCGTAGGTGTAGGACAGCCGGCGACCGAGGAACTGTGCCACGAAGTCCATCCGTGACCCGATCGCCACCGGCGGGTCGGTGCGCCAGCTGACCTCGCGGATGTTGACGTATCACTGCGGGGCGTGGGTCGGGTCCCCGGCGTACGCCGCGACCTCGGCGACCGGCCGAGCGATCACGGTCTCGACCTGCACGTCCACGCTCACGGCGACGACGCTACTCGCGGGCGCAGCCACCACGCCATGCGACGGGTGACCCACGGCAGGAACACGTAGGTCATCAGCGGGGTCATCACCAGCACGCTCACCAGCACCCGCAGCGGCAACGGGAGGTCGCCGATGGTCGCTGAGGCCACCACATTGGACACCAGGCTGAGTGGGAAGAAGACCAGGAAGATCACGACCATCTGCTTCCAGCGCGGGGGTGACTGCGGGGTCGCGGCCGGCTCACCCGGCGGCGCCTCGAACCAACCCTCGATCCCGGTCCGCTTCTCCACGTGGGTCGCTTCGATGTTGCCCTCGGCGGCCTCCAGCCACCAGGCGCGTTGCGGGCTCGCCTCCCAGGCCGCGAGCGCGTCGGCGTCGGCGAAGCGATAGAGCATGTGCCAGTCCGGCGACCCCTCCGATGGCCGGACCCAGCCGCTGCCGAGGAAGCCGTCGAAGCGCTCCGCCAACGACGTACCGGCCTGCACCCACTCCCGCATCTCCGAGGACTGCGAGGGATCGACATGACGGGTGACGGACACCGTGACGGGTGCAGGCATGTCGCCATTCTCGACCGGCACACCGCGTCCTGACGAACCCAGGACGACGAGATCTCGGCCACGCGCGCCGTCCAGACCGATACTTCGCCGCCGAAATCATCACTTCCGTGGGCCGGACGATGATGTCGGCGGCGAAGTATCCGAGACTGCCATCGTCCACAGATTGGGCAAATGTTCGGCCGTCCACAGGCGCGACTCGACCCGGCCAGGGCGCCGAGGGTTCTGGTCGAGGCTGCGCGCATGGGAAGCGACTTCTGGACACCGCGCTGCGAGTTACCCCTCGACCTGGTCCGCCCCTCGCGCATCGACCCCACCGGTCTCACCGGCCCGACGCGCGGCCAGACGCAGCGCGCTCGGTGGCGGGCCACCTCAACCGGGTGGTACGTCCCCGCCGAGGTCAACCCCGGCCGGGTGGAGCAACACATCCTCGAGCAGGCGATGCGCGTGGGGTCGCGGGGCGCTGTGAACGGCTGGGCGTCTCTGCGCTGGCACGGCGCCGCCTACTTCGACGGGTCCGCCGACGCCATCGGGACCCTGCTGCCCGTCCCGCTGTTGAAGCACTCGGGCTCCCGGACGCTTCGGGACGGACGCGCGACCATCGAACGCAGGGCATTGCCGCCCTACGACCGCGAGTTCCACCGCGGGATCTGGTGCACCACCGTCCCCCGGGCCGTCTTCGACGAGGTACGCCGCGCGGCCAGACTGCGTCCGGCTGTCGCCGCCATCAGCATGACGCTGGCGGCGGGACTCACCAGCCTGCCCGAGCTTGCGGCATACACCGACCAGCGAGTCGCATGGGAGGGCGTCCCGCTGTTTCGCGACGCCCTGGCGCTGAGCAACGAGTGCTTCCGCTCGGGCCCGGAGGTCTACCTCTACCTGCGATGGGTTCTCGATGCCGGCCTGCCAGCACCCTCGGTGAACGCGCCCGTCTTCGATCGCCGAGGCAGACTGCTCGGCTTTCCCGACGTGCTCGACGTCGAGGCCGGAGTCGTGGGTGAGTACGACGGGGCGGACCATCGGTCCCGGGACCGGCACCGTCGCGACGTGGCGCGGGAGGAGCGCTACCGCCGCCACGGCCTCGAGTACTTCACGGTCGTCGCCGGGGACCTGGCCGACGAGTCGCTCGTGGTCTCACGGATCCATGCCACCCGCCGCCGGGCGCGATTTCTCGCCCCTGCCGATCGACCCTGGACGCTCACCCCGCCACCGGGGTGGATGGCGCCGCCGGGCGTCCCGAAGCGATACTTCGCCGCCGATGACACCGTTTCAACGGACTAGATGATGATTCCGGCAGCGAAGTAACGCGTCAGAGGATGGCGCCGGGTGAGTACGCCGCGGCCCCGGGATGGCGGGCGGCCAGCGCCTCGACGGCCCGGATGACGGCCTGGGTCTGGGCGACCGCCGCGCCGGTGAAGCCGATCGGCTCGGCGACCAGCGCCTCGATGTCGGCGCGGCTGAGGCCGAGCCGGTCGTCGGCGGCGAGCCGGTCGAACACGTCGTTCTCGGCCTGGCCCTGCCGCATCGCCAGCGCCGTGGCCACGGCCGCCTGCCTGATGGCCTCGTGTCCCACCTCGCGACCGACCCCGCGTCGCACGGCGGCCATGAGCACCTTCGTCGTGGCCAGGAAGGGCAGGTAGCGATCGAGCTCGCGCTGGATGACCGGGGGGAAGGCACCGAACTCGTCGAGGACCGTGAGGAACGTCTGGAACAGCCCGTCTGCGGCGAAGAAGGCGTCCGGCAGCGCGACCCGGCGTACGACGGAGCAGGAGACATCGCCCTCGTTCCACTGGTCACCGGCGAGCTCGCCCACCATCGAGAGGTAGCCGCGGGTGACGACTGCCAGGCCGTTGACCCGCTCGCAGGACCGGGTGTTCATCTTGTGCGGCATCGCGCTGGAGCCGACCTGCCCCTCGACGAAACCCTCCGTGACCAACTCGAGCCCGGCCATCAGCCGGATCGTGGTCGCCAGGTTGGACGGCGCCGCGACCAGCTGGACGACGGCCGAGAGCACGTCGAAGTCGAGGCTGCGCGGATAGACCTGACCGACGCTGGTGAGGACCCGCTCGAAGCCGAGGTGGTCGGCGACGCGGCGTTCGAGGTCGGCCAGCCGCTCGGCGTCCCCGTCGAGGAGGTCGAGCATGTCCTGGGACGTGCCCATCGGGCCCTTGATGCCCCGGAGCGGGTAACGGGCGAGCAGCTCCTCGACCCGCTCGACCGCGATCAGCAGCTCGTCGGCGATCGTCGCGAAGCGCTTTCCGAGCGTGGTGGCCTGGGCGGCGACGTTGTGGGAACGGCCGGCCATCACCGTCGACTCGTGCTCGGCGGCAAGCCGACCCAGTCGGGCCAGGGTCGCCACGGCCCGGTCCCGCAGCAGCGCCAGCGACTGCCGGATCTGGAGCTGCTCGACGTTCTCGGTCAGGTCCCGGGAGGTCATGCCCTTGTGGATGTGCTCGTGGCCCGCCAGCGCGGAGAACTCCTCGATCCGCGCCTTCACGTCGTGGCGCGTCACCCGCTCACGAGCGGCGATCGAGTCGAGCTCGACCTTCTCCACGACGTTCTCGTACGCCTCGACGACCCCGTCGGGCACCTCGACGCCGAGGTCGCGCTGGGCGCGGAGGACGGCGATCCAGAGCCGCCGCTCGAGGACGATCTTGTGCTCGGGCGACCAGATCGCAGCGAGATCGGCACCGGCGTAGCGGGTGGCGAGGACGTTGGGGACAGTCACCGGCCCACCCTATCGGCGGGCTCTGGCGTCCAGTCGCAGCCGCTGCCCGGGTCGGAGCTGGGCACAGCGGTCGACGTCTGAGTCGTCGACGTACCCGATCACGGGATAGCCACCCGTGACGGGGTGGTCGGCCAGGAAGAGGACCGGCAGCCCCGACGGCGGGATCTGCAGGGCCCCCCGCAACATCCCCTCGCTCGGCAGCTCGCCCTCGCGGCTGCGCTCCAGCGCCCGCCCCTCCAGCCGTACGCCGACCCGGTTGCTCTCGCCGCTGACGGTGTACTCCTGCGTCGTGAGCAGCCGCCACGCCTCCTCGTCGAACCAGTCGCGGCGCGGCCCCTCGGTGAGCCGGACCTCCAGCAGCCCGGACGCCGGCTCGGCGACGGCGGCCAGGTCGGTGTCGGGGAGCCCCGCGGCGAGGTCGCCGACACCCAGCCGGTCGCCCGCCGACACCGGCGCCGGCCCCAGCCCGCCGAGCACGTCGGTGGCGCTCGAGCCGAGCACCGGCTCGACCGCGAAGCCACCCCTCACCGCGACGTAGGTGCGCAGCCCGGTCACCGGGGCGCCGAGCCGCAGCACCTCGCCGGACCGCAGCCGCACCGGGCCGTTGTGGGGCGCGCCGGGGCATCGGGCGCCCGTGGTCACGACCATCACCTCGTCCTCGGCGCGCACCACCAGGCCGCCGAAGGTCACCTCGAGGGCGACCGCGCCCGGGCGGTTGCCCAGGAGCCGGTTGGCGAGGCGGTACGACGCCCGGTCACAGGCGCCCGAACGGCCGATCCCGATCGCGGAACGGCCGACCCGGCCCTCGTCCTGCACCGTGGTCAGCGGACCCGGCTCCTCCACGACCAGGTGCCGGGTCACGGGTCGACCGCCACGAACCGGACCCGGGTGTCCGGCGAGAGCACGGCCGGCGGATCGCGGTCGAGGTCGAACGCGGGAAGGTCGGTGCGCCCGATCAGCTGCCAGCCCCCGGGTGACTCGCGCGGGTAGACACCGGTGAACTCGCCGGCCAGTCCCACCGAGCCAGCGGGGACCTTGGTCCGGGGGCTGCTGCGCCGCGGGATCTGCCAGTCCCCGTCGTCAGCGGTGAGGTAGCCGAAACCGGGGACGAAGCCGCAGAACGCCACGGTCCAGAGTTCCCCCGTGTGCCGCGCGATGACCTCGTCCCGGGCACAGCCAAGGAGGTCGGCGACGTCGTCGAGGTCGGCGCCGTCGTAGACGACGGGGATCTCGAGCACGTCCCGCGCATCGCCACGTGTCCGCTCCAGCGCCGCCGACCCGCGGCCCTCGACAGCCGCGCGCACCCGGTCGAGGGTCGTCGCGGCCGGATCCAGCACGAGCAGCACGGTGCGGGCCGCCGGCACCACGTCGACGACGCCGTCGGGGGTCTCGGCCAGCAACCCGGCGTACAGCCCGAGCACCTCGTCGAGGTCCTGGCACTCCAGGAGCAGTCCGCAGGTCCCGCTGGGCAGGATTCGCACGTCGGCCTCAGCCCACGAACGGGCGTACGTCGACCCCGGCCGACTCGAGCGCGGCGCGGACCGCACGAGCGATCTCAACAGCCCCCGGGGTGTCGCCGTGGACGCAGATCGAGTCGGGCTGCAGCGTGAGCGAGCCGCCCTCCACGTCCTCGATCGGTTCGCCGGCAGCGATCGCCACACACCGCCGCGCGATCAGATCGGCGTCGTGGAGCACCGCCCCCTCCAGCCGGCGCGACACCAGCGTTCCCTCCGGCGTGTAGGCGCGGTCGGCGAACGCCTCACGCACCGTCGTGAGCCCAGCCTCGTCGGCACGCCGCAGCCACACGGACCCGGGAAGTCCCATCACCGGCAGGGTGCGGTCGTGGGCGAGGATCGCCTCAACCACGGCCGCGGCCTGTTCCTCGTGGTGCACGATCGCGTTGTAGAGGGCGCCGTGCGGCTTGACGTAGGCCACCCGGCCACCGGCGGCCCGGGCGAAGGCCTCGAGGGCTCCGATCTGGTAGATCACGTCGTTCGCGAGCGCCTCGGGCTCGATGTCGATGAACCGACGGCCGAAACCCGGCAGGTCGCGATAGCCGACCTGGGCCCCGATCACCACTCCGGTCTCGACGGCCCGGGCGCACACCCGCCGCATGATCGAGGGGTCGCTGGCGTGGAAACCACAGGCGACGTTGGCGCTGGTGACGACGTCCAGCAGGGCGTCGTCGTCACCGAGCGTCCAGTGACCGAAGCCCTCCCCGAGGTCGGAGTTGAGATCCACGGTGGTCATCGGTTCCCTCCCGGGGTTCAGCCGAACAGGTCGAGCACGGGCCGGATCGAGTTGACCGCCAGGTACAAGGTGACGAGCCAGGCAGCCGTGCCGATGGCCGCGAGCCACCGCGGGTAGTGGTACCCGCTGAGCAGATCGCGTCGTGCCCACGCTACCCACAGCATGACGCCAATGCCGATCGGCAGCAGCAGCCCGTTGAAGGCACCCGCGAAGATCAACAGGGTCGTCGGAGCGGTACCGACCACGACGAAGATCAGCGTGCTCAGCGCGATGAATCCCACCACCAGGGCGGTGCGGACACGGTCACTGGTGCCGGTGCGGGAGGTGATGAACGAGACGCTCGTGTACGACGCGCCGATGACGCTGGTGATGGCAGCCGCCCAGAGCACGATGCCGAAGACCCGGAGCCCCACTTCGCCGGCAGCCGCCTGGAAGGCCGAGGCGGCCTGGTTCTCGGGGTCGAGGTCGGCGCCCTGCGACACGACGCCGAGGATCGCCAGGAACAGGATCACCCGCATGACGCCGGTGACCAGGATCCCGGTCACCGACCCGCGGGTGATGTCACGGACTCGCTCGGGTCCCTGGAGGCCGGAGTCCAGCAACCGGTGTGCGCCGGCATAGACGATGTAGCCGCCGATGGTGCCGCCGATCAGCGTCGTCGTCGCGAGCATGCTGATCTCGTCAGGCAGCACGGTGCTGCGCAGGGCCTCGCCCACGGGCGGACTGGACGTCGCCGCGATGTAGGTGGTCAGGGTGATCATCACCGCGCCGAGCACCAGCACCACCCGATCCATGGCGATGCCCGCCTTCTTCGAGAGGAAGATGCCGATCGCGACCAGTGCCGACAGCGGCGCCCCGATCCGGGGATCCAGGCCGAGCATGGCGTCGGTGCCGAGGCCGGCGCCCGCCACGTTGCCGACGTTGAAGACGAACCCGCCGAGCAGCAACAGTCCGGCCATCGCCCAACCCAGCCCGGGGAAGACATGGTTGCCGAGCTCCTGGGCCCGCATGCCCGAGACGCCGATGACGCGCCACACGTTCATCTGGATCGCGATGTCGAGGAGGATCGAGACCAGGATCGCGAACGCGAACGCCGCACCGAGCTCGACGGTGAAGCTCGTGGTCTGGGTGATGAAGCCCGGTCCGATGGCGGAGGTCGCCATCAAGAAGATGGCGCCGATGAGGGTGCTGCGGGTGCTCGAACTCATCCGCCCTGCGGTGGCAGGAGCAGGTGTTTCGGAGTTGGTCATCGTGACTCCCGGTGGTTGTTAGAGGTCGGTCGGTGCGGGCCGGACGCTCACCGGCCCGCGGCGATGTCGGTGCGGTGTTGAGCTCCGGCGAAGGAAACGGCGGCGACACCGGAGTACGCCGCGTCGCGGGCGGCATCGAGGCTGGCACCGGCTCCCACGACCGCGAGAACCCGGCCGCCGGAGGTGACGAGGTTGCCGCCGTCGCTGGCCGTTCCCGCGTGGATGACGTGGACTCCGTCGAGCGACTCCGCCGCGTCGACGCCGGTGATGACGTCGCCGGACGACGAGGACTCGGGGTAACCGCGGCTGGCCATCACGACCGCGATCGCCGAGCCCGGCTTCCAGCTCGGCGGGTCGACCTCGGCCAGGGTGCCGGTGGCCGCGCCGTGGAGCAGGGGTGCGAGTGGCGAGTCCAGGAGCGCGAGCAGCGACTGGGTCTCCGGGTCACCGAAGCGGGCGTTGAACTCGATGACGCGGGTGCCGAGGCTGGTCAGTGCCAGCCCGGCGTACAGCAGGCCCGCGAAGGGGGTGCCGCGGCGGGCGAGCTCGTCGACCGTCGGCTGCAGGACCTCGCGCACGACCTCGTCGACCAGGTCCTTCGGCGCCCACGGCAACGGCGTGTAGGCGCCCATGCCGCCGGTGTTGGGACCTTCGTCGCCGTCGCGGATCCGCTTGAAGTCCTGGGCAGGTTGCAGGGGATAGACGGTGGCGCCGTCCACCTCGTTCCAGCTGCACAGCGCGAACAGCGACACCTCGGGCCCGTCGAGGAACTCCTCGATCACGACCCGGTCGCACGCCAGCGCGTGGGCGAGCGCGGCTGCACGGTCGTCGGTCACCACCACACCCTTGCCCGCGGCCAGGCCGTCGTCCTTGACGACGTACGGCGCCCCGAACTCGTCGAGCGCGGCCTCGGCCTCCTTCCTGGTGGTGCACACCCGTGCCCGGGCGGTCGGGACTCCGGCTGCGTCCATCACTTCTTTGGCGAACGCCTTCGAACCCTCGAGCTGCGCGGCCTCCCGGGACGGGCCGAAGCAGGCAATGCCACGGGCGCGCACCGCGTCGGCGACGCCCGCGACCAACGGCGCCTCCGGGCCGATGACCACGAGGTCGACGCCCAGCTGCTCGGCCAGGGCTGCGACGTCGCCCCCTGACATCGGGTCGACGGTGTGGAGCGTGGCGACCGCCGCGATCCCGGGGTTGCCCGGCGCGGCGTGCACCTCGGCGTCGGGATCCTGGGCGAGGGAACGGGCCAGCGCGTGCTCGCGGCCACCGGTGCCGATCACGAGGGTCTTCATGGCTCTCCTGGTGAGTCAGTCGTGGACGAGGAGGGTCTGCTCGCGACCGGGGCCTACGCCGACGCCCCAGATCCGGGTGCCGGACATCTCCTCCAACGCCTGCACGTACTTCTGGGCGTTGCCGGGCAGCTCCTCGAATGCGCGGCACCCGGAGATGTCCTCCCACCAGCCGTCGAGGTGCTCGTAGATCGGGGTGGCACGGGCGAACTCGCTCTGGGT
>Ga0136633_1002374_pt1 | contig 13052 bp, 11 predicted proteins | sample AntDrymeUQ832206_2_FD_105494 | JGI IMG/M metagenome (GOLD analysis project Ga0136633, IMG submission 105494) | Polar desert sand microbial communities from Dry Valleys, Antarctica - metaG UQ83 (22.06) | ecosystem: Environmental > Terrestrial > Soil > Desert | place: Antarctica: Dry Valley... | reverse complement strand
GGCCGTGGCGGCGCTTGCGGGCCAGGCGGACGGCCAGCTTGCGGGTGAGGGGGTAGAGCGCCTTGCACAGCATCGCCATCTCGTCCTTGGACGCGTGCATGAAGTCGATGTCCTCGGGCAGCGGCTTGCGCAGTGTCTTGGCCATGGCCTCGGCGCCGCGGTCGGCTACCAGACGGCGGCGGATCTCCGACTCGATCTCCTTCTTCAGGTGGTCGATGCGAGAGTCGTACTCATCACGGGCTAGCCGCTCCTCCAGATCGGTGAGACCGCCGTCGGCATCCTGCTGGGCCTGGGACAAGAGCTTGTCGAGGATGCCCTCCAGGTCGAGGTTCCGCAGCGTGCGGTACAGGTAGTAGGTGCCGCCCACGGGGCGTCCCGGCTCCATGCCGCTGAAGCGGGTGACAGCCTGACGGGCCAGCGCCTTCATCATGGCCTCGTTGCCCTCCATGAGGGCCTTGTAGAGCATCTCCGCCAGCTCCTCGGGGGTGAGGCCGTCCATCCCTCCTCCGGCCTGGGCCTGCCCCTCCCGCAGCATGTCCATGAGCTCTTGGAGCTGATCGTCCTCATCGCCCAAGGCGTCGGGGTTCAGGTCGATGTCGAACTCAGGCCCCCGCATCGAGAAGTAGACCTCGAAGACCGTCTCGAACGCCTTCCAGTGCGAGTGGCTCTTCACGAGCGTCGCCGCGAGCGCGTACTTGAACGTCTCGCGGTCCTCGAGCGGAACCTGCTTCACCGCGTGCATGGCGTCGATGTGCTCCGTGAGGCTCACCGGCAGCCCCGCGGCGCGCAGCTCGACGACGAACCCGTTGAGGAGGTCGAGCATGGTGCGAGGCGGGCCCGCGGTGGTCGTCACTTCGGAGGGTTGGCCGTGAGCTCCTTGGCCGCCTTGAGGATGTCGGACTGGTACTTGAGGAGGATGTGCAGGGTGTCCTTGGCTGTCTGTGCGTCGACGTCGGCCACGCCCAGCAGGAGCAGGGTGCGGGCCCAGTCCAAGGTCTCTGACACCGACGGGTGCTTCTTCAGCTCGAGCTGGCGGATGGAGCGCACGATGCGCACGACCTGGTCGGCCAGGTGCTCAGAGATGTCGGGCACGCGGGTGAGGACGATCTCCTTCTCCCGGTCGAGGTGCGGGTAGTCGATGTGCAGGAAGAGGCAGCGCCGCTTCAGGGCCTCGGACAGCTCACGGGTGTTGTTCGACGTGAGGAACACGAGAGGGATCTGCTTGGCCACCACTGTGCCCAGCTCGGGTATGGAGACCTGGTAGTCCGAGAGGATCTCGAGGAGGAGGGCCTCCGTCTCGACCTCGACACGGTCGACCTCGTCGATGAGGAGCACAACGGGGTCGTCGGCCCGGATGGCCTCGAGCAGGGGGCGGGTGAGGAGGAACGAGTCGGAGAAGATGTCGTCCTCGATGGAGGACCACTCGCCGCCCTCGCCTTCTGTGACGCGCTGGGCCTGGATGCGCAGGAGCTGCTTCTTGTAGTTCCACTCGTAGAGCGCCTTGGACTCGTCGAGGCCCTCGTAGCACTGCAGGCGGATGAGGCGGCTGCCCGTCATGGAGGCCACGGCCTTGGCCAGCTCGGTCTTTCCGGTGCCGGCCGGGCCTTCCACGAGGATCGGCTTCTGCAGGCGGTCGGCCAGGTACACCACCCCGGCTATGGAGTCGTCGGCGAGGTAGCTCTGCGCCTTCAGGCTGTCCTTGACGATGCTGACGGTGTCGAAGCGAGGGGCCACCAGGGCAGGTTACCGCCCCTCTTGACCAGACGGTCAAGAGATCAGCCGATGGGGTGGCTAGGGTTCCTCGGCCATGGCGGCTGACGCGCTCGAGCGGTTCACCAAGGAGTTCTTCTCGCACGGCGGAAAGACCCGTGACGTCTACCGGCTGGGGGTGGGGCCGGCGGTGATCGTCATCAGCGAGATCCCCGGTGTCACGCCACGGGTGGCGGCCTTCGCCGAAGAGGTGGCCGCCATCGGCTGCACCGCCGTCATGCCCAGCCTGTTCGGCACCCCGGGCAAGGAGCCCAGCGGGGCTTATGCCGTGCGGAGCATCGCCGCTGCGTGCGTGTCTCGCGAGTTCGTCCTGCTTGCCCGGGCGAAGACGAGCCCGGTCACTGTTTGGCTCCGTGCGCTTGCCCAGCACGAGCACGAGCGCTGCGGCGGCCCCGGGGTCGGCGTGGTCGGCATGTGCCTGACCGGAGGCTTCGCTCTCGCCATGATGGTCGACCCGGTCGTGCTCGCCCCGGTGCTGAGCCAGCCCTCGCTGCCGCTCGTCCTGCCCGGCCGGCGGGACAACGCCTCCGACCTCGGCATCTCCCCGGGGGACCTGGCCTCGGTCAAGCGACGGGTGGCCGACGAGGAGGGTCTGTGCGTCCTCGGCCTGCGCTTCACCAGCGACCCTCTCGTGCCGGCTGCCCGGTTCGAGCGCCTGCGGCAGGAGCTGGGCAACAGCTTCGTCGGCGTCGAGATCGACTCCAGCGACGGTAACCCCGACGGCCACGCCGCGAACTCCCACTCCGTGCTCACCGAGCACCTGGTCCCCGCCGCCCTGGAGCAGGTCCTCGACCTCTTCCGCACGCGCCTGAAGATCTGACCGAAGAGCCATCGATCGACGCCCCGCCGGTGTCAGTGAGTACGCGACACCGTCACTTCGGTTGGGTTGGCGAGCATGTCGAACACGGCCGAGTACTTGACGCCCCCGGCCATCAGCATGTCCTTCTGCGCTTCGTCGCAGTCGGCATCGATGTCGAAGTCGATCGTGACTCCGCTGAAGCCCTTGCGGATGTCCGGGTCGATGCCGAGCACGCCACGCACGTCAATGTCGGCACTCACTGCGGACGACACGCGATTGAGCTTGATGTTCCGGGCGGCGGCTCCTGTGACCACGCCGGCGGTTATGCACGCCGCCAATGCGTGGAGCACGTACTCCTGCGGTGTCGGGCCGTGCCCGTGACCGAGGGTGGGGTGGTCGGCCTTGAACGAGAACACCTCTGCGTAGCTGTGATTGTCGCCGACCCCGTACCACTCGTGGATCGTCGACTGGCTGGCCGTCCCCTCGACCCATTCGTTCTTCGCCGAGAACCTGAACTGGGCGAGATCACCGTTGTCGCGGAATCGGCTGATCGCTCCGAACATCTTCTCGCAAGGCACACCGTTGACTTCATCGGCCATTACTGCCTCCTCCTCCACCAGGGTGGCGGGGACAGTACCATCGTCGTGCCCGGTCGATCTCCGGGTGCTCGCTCGGCGGCCGGGTCGGTCGTCAGCAATCACGCAGGAGGCCGCCATGTCGTGGGAGATGGTCGACGAAGGATGGGGACGGCGCGCCGTCGAGTTCGCGACGCTCAGCGAACCCGGCAACTGCCGTGAGTACGTGGCGATGCACCAGCGCCTCGGCGTCTCGGCTGGGGACCGGTTGCTCGACATGGCATGCGGGTCGGGGCTCGCCATCGAGCTCGCCGCGATCCGCGGCGCCGCATGTGCCGGCATCGACGCGTCGACCCGGCTCGTGGCCGTCGCCCGCGATCGGAGCCCCGATGCAGACATCCGGGTCGGCGACATGCAGGCGCTGCCCTGGAGCGACGCGTCGTTCGACGTCGTCACGAGCTTCAGGGGAATCTGGGGGACGACTCCCGCCGCGGTCGACGAGGCGCATCGAGTACTCGCGCCCGCCGGGCAACTCGGGATCACGGTCTGGGGCAACGTCGGCAGGTCTACTGGCGCGTGGATGCTCGCGCCGTTCCAGTGGGCCACGGACGACAAGGTCCGGCACCAGGCCGACATGGTCTCGTTGGGACGTCCCGGGGTCGGCGAAGCGTTTCTCACCGAGCGCGGGTTCGACGTGGCGGAACGGTTCGAGATCCGGTACTTCATGGAGTACGCCGATCCCGAGGCCTACGCGCGCGGGCTCGCGTCCACCGGCCCCGCATACGAGGCGATCCAGACGATCGGTGAGGAGCAGTTCATCGCCCGAGCCACCGGGCACGCGAGCGCGCAGGTGCGCGCCGGGCTCCCGCTGCGGGGCCAGGTGCAGTTGTTCGGGTACGTCGGCACCAAGCGCTGATCATGAGGGTCAGGCGAGACGGCCGGCAAGATGGCCCGCGAGGTGATCAGCGAGGTCCTCCGTGTCGTCGATCGATCCGTGGATGAAGCTCGACTTCCGCCGCCGAAGGAACGACGCACCGAGGAAGTAGACGCCGGGAGAATCGACGACGCCCCCATCGTGGCGCATACGGCCGGCGGAATCGAACACGGACAGGTGCAGCCACGACAGGTCGGGCCGGAATCCCGTCGCCCACACGATCGACGTCACCTCGCCGCGGGTCAGGTCGAGCGTCAGCGGTAGCTTCGTGGCGACGCGGGTCGGCTCGCACCGCTCGGGTGGTGCGGCGACGGAGCCGACCCCGTCGCGCTCGATCCAGGAGTCGATGTCGTCGAGCAGGCGGCTGAGCTTCTGGTCGGCGAGTGCGCAATGGTTGGCGAGACCACCCGAGAACAGCGCTACGCCGTCGCGCACGACGCCGAGCCTGCCGCGGATCTCCACACCCTCTGCCGTCAGCGCATTGAGGTCGAGCGTCCTCCGCTCGCGCGTGCCCACCAGCTGGGGCGACGCCACCTTGCGCGCCTTGACGATGTCGTCGACGTCGTCGTAGCGCTCGTCAAGTCGCCCGATTGCTCCCATCCAGTACTGAATGTCGCGTCCGCGGTAGGTGCGCGGCAGACGCACGTGTTCGCCCACAGACAGCACGACGGGTCGACCGGACGAGTGGATCTCGGCGGCGAGCTGCACGCCGGTCGCCGCCGCCCCGACGACGAGCACCCCCCCTGCGGGTAGCTGGTCGGGATTGCGGTACTCGAGCGGGTTGATCGCAACGACGTGGTCGGGCACGGCTGCGGCGAAGCTCGGCGTCGTCGGCACGTTGCACGCACCGCCCGCGAGAACCACGCCTCGGCACGCCCACGTCCCCTGGTCGGTCTCCACCTCGTATCCGTCGGCTGCCCTGCGTACCGCAGTCACGGTCGTGTGCGTGTGGATGGGCGCCTCCACGTCGATGGCGTAGCACTCGAGGAAATCGATTACCTCACCGCCGGTCATGAAGCCGTCGCGGTCGGCACCGTCGTATTCGCGACCGGGAAGGCAGGTCTGCCAGTTGGGCGTGAGAAGCGTGAAGGAGTCCCATCGCTGCGAGCGCCACGAGTCGGCGACCTCTCGTCGCTCGAGGACGACGTGATCGATCCCTCGATCCGCCAACCGCTTGCTCATCGCGAGGCCGTTGTGCCCGCCGCCCACGACGACGACCGTGGTCGTTCGGTCCTTCCTCATCGTCGGGAGTATCGCGCGGGCAGCGGATGGCCGGTCAGCGAGCGGCGAGGAGCCGATTGCATGCTGCACTCGAGTTCGACGGGCCCCGTTAGTCGGGCCGATCGTGTGCGTCCGGCGGGGTGGCCAGCCAGCCGAGGGCGTTGCGCTGCTCGTCCTCGTCCTGGGGGTGGAGCGTCAGCTCGATGGCCGCCCACAGGGTCTTGCTCGACCGGTAGGTGATGAACGGGCCGAGGATGGTGACGACCAGCGCCGCAAGGCCCCACGACAGGCCCGAGCCCGGAGCGGTGCCGTCGAGGGAGAGGCCGTAGGCCATCAGGATGGCGGCCAGGAGCACGAGCGCGATCGACAGGTTGATCAGGTAGGCGCCGAGGAAGAAGCCGTCCTCGTTGCGGCGCTCGAAGCGGTGCCCGCACCTGGGGCAGCGCTCCCTGAGCTTGAGCCCGCGGTAGAGGTGGCCCGACCCACAGATAGGACAGTGGGCGAAGACCCCTCGCAGGACCATCGTTCGGAACGGCGGCCCATCCGGCGGCGCGTCGTCGGACGGAGTCAAGGCCTCAGCCTACGTGGAGGCCACACTCGGTCTTGTTGCGACCCGACCGGGGGTCGTCGCCGTCGGTCGCGGGCACGGTACAAGGGCGACAGCCGATCGAGAGATAGCCCTGATCGAGCAGCGGGTTCCGCGGGATGTCGTGCTTCCGGGTGTAGGCCTCGACGTCCTCATCGCTCCACAGCGCGAGGGGGTTGATCTTCACGAGACCCCGTAGGTCGCGGCCCACGACGGGAGCGTTGACCCGGGTCGGCGCCTCGGCCCGGCGCAGGCCGCTCATCCACGCCTGCTTGCCAGCGAGGGCCCGGTCGAGCTGACCGACCTTCACTGCGGAGCAGCAGTTCTCGGGATCGATCTGCCACAGCTCGGCCTCCTGCGGCGCCACGGTCATGACCCGGAGGTTCAGGCCGTAGCGGCGGCGGACGACCTCCATGGTCTCCAGCGTCTCGGGAAAGTGGTAGCCGGTGTCGATGAACACGACCTCGATCGACGGCTCGACGCGGATGGCGATGTCGATGAGAACGGCGTCGGTCATGGATGCCGACAGGGACAGGTGGGGGTGGAACGTGTCGACGGCCCAGCGCACGATGGCCGACGCCGGCTCGCGCTCGAAGCGTTCGTTCAGCTCGGCCAGCCGGGCGTTGGTGAAGTCGACGTGATGAAGGTGGGCGCGCTCAGCGGCGGAGACGCTCACGGGCACACTCTCTTCGTGGTGAACGGGAGTTGTCCGCTCGCTGTCATGTCGCGCATTCGGAGGCGCCGATCTCCTTGACGTAGGGGCCCTGCTCGCCGTAGTCGACGTAGAAGTCGGGCGCCTCCTCCGGCGAGGGGAACTCGTCGTAGACAGCCAGCTCCTTGCCGATGGCCTCGGGCCCACCGCTGCGGGAGAGCCAGCCTGCGAACAGCTCCCCTGCCTCGCGTTCCTTGGCGAAGCGGCCGACGACCTCGACGGTGGCTGCCGCGGCGGCCTTGGCCGGGAGGCGCAGTGCCTTCTCACCGAAGTGGATCTGGGTCTGGCCGACGTGGCCGCCGAGCAGCATGGTGTAGCCCGGTGCCGCCTTGCCGTGGGCCCGGCGCTCCACGCCGAGGAACCCGATGTCGGAGGTGTGGTGCTGGCCGCACGAGTTGGTGCAACCGGAGATGTTCACGCGGATGCCGCCGACTTCGGCCAGCCCGGCCTCCTCGAGTGCCTCGCCGATGGCGCTAGCCAGGCCCCGGCTCTGCGTGACGGCGATGTTGCAGGTGTCGGCCCCCGGGCAGGAGACCACGTCGCGGGCGAGCTCGGCCCCGGGTTGGGCCATGTCGAGGGTGGCGAGGCGGTCGTAGACCATCTCGAGCTGCTCCTCGGTGAGGCCCCGGAGGATGAAGTTCTGGCGGTTCGTGATGCGGACGTCGGCGCCCGTCTCACGCACGAGGGCGGCGAGGCCGATGAGCTGTTCGGACGTGACGTCGCCGAGGCGGCACCAGGCGAGCGCCGAGACGGTGCCGTTGGCCACGCCACGCACGACGTTGGCCTCGTCCCAACGCTCACGGCCTCCCTTGCGGGTGAGGAAGGCAACGGGCACGCCGACGGGCGTGACAGGACCGGTCCCGATCCCGGCCGGGGCGTCGCCCCGATCGGTGACCACGTCGGGGACGCCAGGCCCAGGCCACGTGGCGGAGGCCCGGAGGAACTTCCGCTCGCGCAGCACGCGGTCCTTCAGCTCGTCAGCGCCCATGGTGTCGACCAGCCACTTCATGCGCGCCCGGAGCTTGTTGTCCCGGTTGCCGTAGTGGTCGAAGGTCCGCAGGCAGGCCTCGATGGTGGGGAGGAGGTCTTCCCTGGGCGTGAACTCTTCGAGGGCGATGGCGGGATGGGGGTTGGCACCCAGCCCACCGGCGATGAACACGCGGAGGCCCGCCTCGGTGGTGCCGTCGGGGAGCGGGCGGTTGACGGCCACGACGCCGACGTCGTTGAACATGGCCTGGCCGCAGTCGGTGACGCAGCCCGAGAAGTTGATCTTGAACTTGCGGGGCAGGCGCTGGGCGTAGGGGCTGCGGAGGAACTGCTGGAAGGCGGCTTCGGCCCAGGCCGAGATGTCCAGCACCTCCTGCGGGCAGCCCCCCGCGAGGTGGCAGCCGGTGACGTTGCGGACCGTGTCGCCGCAGGCCTCACGAGAGGTGAGTCCGGCGTCGGCCAGGAGGCGCATGACCGCCGAGACCTGTTCGAGCTGCACGAAGTGGAACTGCAGGTTCTGGCGCGTGGTGAGGTGACCCCAGCCACGTGAGTACTCAGTGGCCACCTTGGCGAAGGCCTCGAGCTGCTCGGGGGTGACGGCGCCGTAGGGCGCCTTCACACGCACCATCTGGTTGTGGCCACCCTGGCGTTGGCCGTAGATGCCGTTGTTGAGGCGGCAGACCCGGAACACGTCCTCTTCGAGCTCGCCGGCCAGGTAAGCGGCTAGGTCGCGCTCGAAGCGGAGGATGTCCGCCTCGGCGGCCTCACGGAAGCTGATCGTGGGGGGCACGACGAGCAGGGTACCCGAATCCCGACCTATCTGGTCAAGTATTCCGAAGCTGAGGCGATCAGGGCGCGGGTGCGGTCTCCCGCTCGGGCTCGGCGCAGGCCCGGCGAACGGCGACCTGCCGGACGACGGCGACGACCCCGGCCAGCGCGGCGACGGTGAGGAAGGCGCCGACGATGCTGGTCGGCACGCCGAGGAGCTTGAGTGCAGAGGATGTGAGGACGACCACGAGGATGGGCCGGATCACTGCGTCGGGGGCCACGGCCGACCAGCGGGCGCCGATGTAGATGCCCGGGATGCTGCCGAGGAGGAGCGAGAGGGTGAGACCGAGACGAAAGTCGCCCAGGAGCAGGTGCCCAAAGGCGGCCGCACCGACCAACGGCACGGCCTGTACGAGGTCCGTGCCCACAAGCTCGGATGCCGTGAGCCGGGGGTAGAGCACCAGCAGCAGCACGATGATCAGCGAGCCTGAGCCCACGCTGGTCAAGCCGACGACGAGGCCGCCGAGGACCCCGATGAGCACGGTGGGGACGGGCCGAACGACCACAGGCGCCCGGTGAGCGGTGGCTGCGTCGCGGCGGCGGGCCGTGATGCGGGCCTTGACGACCATGGCGGCGGCGGCAACCAGGAGGGTGGCGCCCAGCACGAGCTTCAGCCGGTGCTCGATGGTCTCGCCGTTGCCTAGTGCCTTAAGCAGCAGGACGCCTAGAAAGGCCGCAGGCACCGAACCTGCGCACAGCCAGCCGACGAGGCGGAGGTCCACGTTGCCGCGGCGCATGTGAACGGTGCCGCCTATGGGCTTCATCACGAAGGCCGCAACCAGGTCGCTCGACACGGCGGCGAGGGGTTGCACGCCGAAGAACAGGACCAGTAGGGGGGTCATGAGGGCGCCGCCACCCATTCCGGTCAGTCCGACGACCACGCCTACTCCGAGCCCGGTCAGCGCCACCAGCGGATCGATCAGCATCCCGTGAATCTAGTGCTTTCCCACAGAGAAGGTTGGGAATAGAGGACAACTCGTGAGGGGCAGCGCGTTGGCGTCGGTACGATCAGCGCATGTCCACGTCCCCGTCCGCCCCTGAGTCGCTGCCCTTCCGGTACTCCGCGAAGCTGGCGGGCGAGCTCGAGACGGGCTGGCAGCGCTGGTGGGCGGACCACGGCACCTGGCGCACGCCGAACCCCGCCGGCCCCTTGCACGACGGCTGGGAGAAGGTGGCTGACCGCAAGAAGGCCTACATCCTGGACATGTTCCCGTACCCCTCGGGTGAGGGGCTGCACGTGGGCCATCCTCTGGGCTTCATCGGCACCGATGTCTATGGCCGCTTCCTGCGCATGACCGGGCACAACGTCATGCACACGATCGGTTACGACGCCTTCGGGCTGCCGGCCGAGCAGTACGCCGTGGAGACGGGCCAGCACCCGAGGGTCACAACCGAGGCGAACATCGCCAACATGCGGCGCCAGCTGGGGCGCCTGGGCCTGGCCCACGACGACCGCCGGTCGGTGGCCACCACCGACCCGGGCTTCGTGCGCTGGACCCAGTGGATGTTCCTGCAGATCTTTGGCTCCTGGTTCGACCCCGAGGTGGGCCAGGCCCGCCCGATCTCCGAGCTGGAGGAGCGCCTGGCCGCCGAGCCCGCCTGGGCCGACCTGTCGAAGGCGGAGCAGCGAAAGGTGGTCGACGGCCATCGCCTGGCCTACCGCACCGAGGCGATGGTGAACTGGTGCCCAGGACTCGGCACGGTTCTGGCCAACGAGGAGGTCACCGCCGATGGCCGCAGCGACCGGGGCAACTTCCCGGTGTTCCGCCGCCCGCTGACGCAGTGGATGATGCGGATCACAGCGTTCGCCGACCGCCTGGTGGCCGACCTCGACGGCCTGGATTGGCCCGAGCCCGTCAAGCTGATGCAGCGAAACTGGATCGGCCGGTCCACCGGTGCCACCGTCTCCTTCGCCTCCGCGGCGGGCGCCATCGACGTCTTCACCACGCGTCCCGACACCCTGTTCGGAGCCACGTACATGGTTCTGGCACCGGAGCACCCACTGGTGGACGGCCTGCTCCCCGAGTCATGGCCTAAGGGCACCGCCCCCTCGTGGACCAACGCGGGCGACACCCCCGCGGCGGCGGTTGCGGACTACCGGGCGGCCACGGCGCGCAGGTCCGAGATGGACCGCCAGGCCGACGCGAAGGAGAAGACAGGGGTGTTCACGGGCTCGTACGCCGTGAACCCCGTGAACGACGAGCCCATCCCGGTCTTCGTGGCCGACTACGTGCTGATGGGCTACGGGACCGGGGCCATCATGGCCGTGCCCGCACACGACGGGCGCGACCTAGCCTTCGCCGGTGCCTTCGGGCTACCCGTCGTCAAGGTCGTAGAGCCGCCCGCGGGCTGGGCCGAGGACGCCGAGGATTGGGCCGAGGCCTGGACAGGCCCGGGCGTAGCCGTGGCCAGCGCCAACGACGAGGTCAGCCTGGACGGGCTGGAGGTCGTCGAGGCGAAGGCCCGCATCATCGAGTGGCTGGAGGGCCGGGATCATGGCCGGGGGGCCGTCACCTACAAGCTGCGCGACTGGCTGTTCTCACGCCAGCGCTACTGGGGCGAGCCCTTCCCGATCGTCTACGACGAGGACGACCTGCCCCTGGCGCTGCCCGAGACGATGCTGCCGGTGGAGCTGCCCGAGCTGGAGGACTTCGCGCCGAGGAGCCGCCCCGACGACGACGTATCCGACCCCGAGCCCCCGTTGGGCCGGGCCACGGAGTGGATGGAAGTCGAGCTCGACATGGGCGACGGCCCCAAGACCTACAGGCGTGAGCTCAACACCATGCCGCAGTGGGCGGGCTCGTGCTGGTACTACCTGCGCTATCTGGACCCCACCAACGAGAACGCCTTTGTAGATCCCGCGGTGGAGGAGTACTGGATGGGGTCGGGAGGCGGGAGCGGCGGCGTCGACCTCTACGTGGGCGGCGTCGAGCACGCCGTCCTCCACCTCCTCTACAGCAGGTTCTGGCACAAGGTCATGTACGACCTGGGCCACGTCTCGACGTCCGAGCCGTTTCAGCAGCTGTTCAACCAAGGGATGATCGGCGCCTTCGCCTACACCGACGAGCGAGGGGTGTACGTGCCCGCCGACGGAGTCGACGAGATCGACGGTGCCTTCAGCTTCGACGGCCGGCCGATCACCAGGACCTACGGCAAGATGGGCAAGAGCCTGAAGAACGGCGTGGCCCCGGACGAGATCTACGAGTCCTACGGGGCCGACACGCTCAGGGTCTATGAGATGTCGATGGGCCCCCTCGACGTGGGTCGTCCCTGGAGCTCCAACGACATCGTGGGCGCGCACCGCCTGCTGCAGCGGGCCTGGCGGGCGGTCGTCGACGAGGACACCGGCTCGTTGCGACTGACCGGGGAGCCCACAGACGAGGTCACGCTCAAGGTGATGCACAGGGCCATCGCCGGAGTCGGCGAGGACTATGGCTCGTTGCGCTTCAACACAGCGGTGGCCAAGATCACCGAGCTGGTGAACCACCTGACCAAGACGGGCGCGTGCACCCGCGAGGCGGCTGAGGTGCTCACCAAGCTGCTGGCCCCGTTGGCGCCCCACATGGCCGAGGAGCTCTGGGCCCGGTTGGGCCACGAGCCCTCGATCGGATGGGAGCCGTTCCCCGAGGCCGACGACGCGTTGCTGACCGAGGAAACCACCACCATGGTCGTGCAGGTCAACGGCAAGGTCCGCGACCGCATCGACGTGCCTGTCACCATCACGTCCGAAGACGCCGAGGCCACGGCGCTATCGAGTGAGAAGGTCCAGGAGCTCTTGGCCGGCGCGGCCCCCAAGAAGGTCATCTCCCGCCCGCCCAGCCTGGTGAACGTTGTCATCTGACCGTGCGCCTCGTGCAGCAGCAGCGGGGTCAGACGTAGGGGCAGTGGCGGCAGCCGCTCCCGCAGCACGTGCCCCGGGCCAGATGGTGAGCGGCGGTGAAGACGAACAGACCGGTGGCCGGGTCGGCATACCCGGGCTCGCCGGCTGCGGAGGCGGCGGCGTGGGCCGTGATGATGTCGGCTCGACGGGGGTGGTCGGGGGCCAGTCGTGAGGGGTGGGGCTCGGGGGCGGTCACCCGCGCAAGAGCTCGGCCACCCGGAAAGCGAGGTCGAGGGACTGGCGGGCGTTCAGCCGCGGGTCGCAGGTGCTCGTGTAGCGGACCTCGAGCTGGTCCTCGAAGATCTCCTCCGAGCCGCCGAGGCACTCCGTCACGTCGTCGCCGGTGAGCTCACAGTGCACGCCCCCGGGCCAGACGCCCTCGGCCCGGCAAGCCGCGAAGAAGCCTGTTATCTCGCGGATCACATCGTCGAAGCGGCGGGTCTTGCGCCCTCCCTCAGCCGTGAACGTGTTGCCGTGCATCGGGTCGCACGCCCACACCACGGGGTGACCGCTGTCGCGCACGGCGCCAAGCAGCCGGGGCAGCTCTTCGCCTACGTGGTCAGCACCCATGCGGGCGATGAACGTGAGGCGGCCGGGCGTGCGGTCGGGGTCGAGCACCTGGCACAGCTCCAGTGCCTCTTCGGCGGTGGCTCTCGGGCCCAGCTTCACTCCGAGCGGGTTGCGAACTCCAGCGAGGAAGCCCACGTGCGCGCCGCCTAGCTGGCGGGTGCGCTCGCCGATCCAGAGCATGTGGGCGCTG
>Ga0136633_1002373_pt1 | contig 13053 bp, 15 predicted proteins | sample AntDrymeUQ832206_2_FD_105494 | JGI IMG/M metagenome (GOLD analysis project Ga0136633, IMG submission 105494) | Polar desert sand microbial communities from Dry Valleys, Antarctica - metaG UQ83 (22.06) | ecosystem: Environmental > Terrestrial > Soil > Desert | place: Antarctica: Dry Valley... | reverse complement strand
TCGTACGCCAGGTCAAACTCTTTGCCACCGGGTCGGAGTCCACGATTTACATCCTATGGCCTCCGAGCACCCGAGTCGCGGCAATCTGGCCCCCTGCCAGCGGAAACTTCACGAACAGCGTCTTAGAACAGCGAGGCGCAGAGGCGGTTGATCTCCCGCTCCAGGGAGGAGAGGCCGTCGACCTTGCCGATGCACAGCGAGATGCCCGCCTCGGCCGCCGCCTTCTCCAGAGCGTCGTCGATGTAGGCCGTGTAGAGGATCATCACCTGGTCCTGCCGGCGCTCCCGGATGCCCCGGGCGGTGTCGAGGCCGTCCATCCCCGGCATCTTGTAGTCGATGACCACGATGTCGGGGTCGGCCGCCTCCACCGCCTCGAGCGCAGCGGGGCCGCTGGCGACGTCGCCCACCACCTCGTAGCCGTCGAGCGACAGCATCGACGTGAGCATGCGGCGCACGTGGTCGGTGTCATCGACGACCATCACGCGAATGATGCGGGACACGACATCCGAGCCTACCCCCTTGGACCCCACCGACCACGGAGTCCCTTGTGAACAAACGCACGAAGTCGCGTACACTTCGGGTAATGCAGGACCCCAAGGGGGAGGAAGGTTCCCCGTCGCCCGGCCGAGAAGCGTCGGCCTGGCCGGCCGGAGCGCTCTCCGGTGGCCCGAACGGGAACGGCGCCGTCCCTGCCATCGACGCCGTGCTCCCCGGTGCCGTGCTCGGGTCGCCCAGCCGCAACCCGCGCCGGATCCCCGAGGCCACTGTCGCCCGGCTCCCGGTGTACCTGCGCAGCCTGCTGGAGATGGCCGACGCCCACATCGTCACCATTTCCTCCGAGCGGCTGGCGGAGATGGCGGGCGTCAACGCAGCCAAGGTCCGCAAGGACCTGTCGTACCTGGGCTCGTACGGCACCCGCGGCGTGGGGTACGACGTCCAGTTCCTTCTCGTCCAGATCAACCGGGTGCTCGGCCTCACCCAGGACTGGCCGGTGGTCATCGTCGGCATCGGCAACCTCGGCCACGCCCTGGCGAACTACAAGGGGTTCTCGGCCCGAGGCTTCCGCATCGCCGCCCTGGTCGACGCTGACCGGTCGAAGGTGGGCAAGATCGTGGCCGACCTGCCCGTCCGCCACCTCGACGAGCTACCTGCCATCGCCGCCGAGCAGACCATCGCCATCGGCATCGTGGCCACGCCGGCGCCGTCGGCCCAGGAAGTGGCGGACCAGCTGGTGGCGGCGGGCGTGACGTCGATCCTGAACTTCGCCCCCGCGATGATCACGGTGCCCAGGGGCGTGTCGCTCCGAAAGGTCGACCTCTCGATCGAGCTGCAGATCCTTTCCTTCTACCAGCAGCTCCGCGTGGTCGCCCCCCGGGTGGCGGAGGCGTAGCGGTGCAGTACCCGGTCAACCTCGTGCTCGACGGCCGGCGCTGCCTGGTCGTCGGCGGCGGGAAGATCGCCCTGCGCAAGGTCGAGGGGCTGCTGGCGTGCGGCGGCCGGGTCACCGTCGTCGCCCCCCGTATCACCCCGGACCTGCGCCGGCTCTCCGAGGTGATCTTCGAGGAGCGGCCCTGGCGGCCCGACGACCTGGCCGGCATGTGGCTGGTGATCGCCGCCACCGACGACCCCGCCGTGAACGCCGCCGTCTACGACGCCGGCCAGCGGGCGGGCATCTGGGTCAACGGGGCCGACGACCCGGCCAACTGCTCCTTCACGCTGCCCTCGGTGGTCCGACGCGGCGACCTCCAGGTGGCGGTGTCCACCTGTGGTCGCAGCCCGGCCCTGGCCAGCTGGCTGCGGCGGCGGCTGGAGGGCGAGATCGGGGCCGAGTACGCGGTTCTCCTCGACATCCTGGCCGCCGAGCGCGACGGTCTGAAGGCGGCCGGTCGGTCCACCGAGGGCCTCGACTGGAACTCCGCGCTGGACTCCGACATGCTCGACCTCATCCGCACCGGTGACCTGGCCCACGCCCGAGAGCGTCTCCAGACATGTCTGTCGTCGTCGTCGGACTGAGCCACCGCACCGCCCCGCTCGAGTTGCTCGAGCGCATGGCGATGCGGGACGAACGTCTGCCGAAGGCGTTGGGCGACCTGGTGGCCCGCGACTTCCTCAGCGAGGCCGTGGTCCTTTCGACGTGCCACCGCGTCGAGGTCTACGCGGTGGCCGAGCGCTTCCACGGCGCCATGGCCGACGTGCGCCACTTCCTGTCCGAGCTGTCCTTCGTCCCGCCGGAAGACTTCTCCGACCACCTCTACGTCCACTACGACGAGGCCGCCGCTGCCCACCTGTTCGCAGTGACGGCCGGCCTCGACTCGGTGGTGGTGGGCGAGACCCAGATCCTCGGTCAGGTGCGCGACGCGTGGGAGCGGGCCCGTCAGGAGGAGGCGGCCGGGGCCCGGTTGTCCCTTCTGTTCCGCCAGGCCCTCGAGGTCGGCAAGCGGGCGCGGACGGAGACGGCCATCGCCCGGGGCATCACGTCGCTTTCGCAGGCCGCAGTGGCCATGGCCGCCGAGCGGCTCTCTACCCTGGCCGATCGCAACGTGGTCGTGCTGGGCGCCGGGGAGATGGGCGCCGGCCTGGTCGACGAGGTGGCTGACGCCGCCGTGCCCGGGAGCCGGGTCACGGTGGCCAACCGCACATGGGCCCGGGCCGAGCAGCTGGCGGAGCGGGCCGGCGGCCGGGCCGTCACCCTTGACGGGTTGCCCGCCGCGCTGGCCGAGGCCGACCTGTTGCTCACCAGCACCGGCGCGACGCGTGTGGTGCTCACCGCAGAGGAGCTGTCCCGGGCCCTGGTGGGCCGGGAGAGCCGCCCGCTGCTGATCGTCGACCTCGGCATGCCCCGCGACATCGACCCCGCAGTCGCCGACCTCCCCGGCGTGAGCCTGCTGGGCCTGCCCGACGTCGAGCGCTTCGTCGCCGCCAACCTCGACGAGCGCCGCAAGGAGGTGGCGCCGGTCAAGGCCATCGTCGCCGAGGAGGTCGAGCGCTGGGTCGAGGCCACCAGCGCCCGCCAGGCCACCCCCACCGTCACCGCCCTCCACGGACGGGCCGAGGAGCTGCGGGTCGCCGAGCTGCTCCGCTACCGCAACCGCCTGGCCGGCCTCGAGCCCCGCGAGCGTGCGGCGGTCGAGGCCCTCACCCGCAGCCTGCTGGCCAAGCTGTTGCACGACCCCACCGTGCGCCTCAAGGATGCCGCCGGGTCGCCCAAGGGCGAGCGGCTGGCGGGTGCGCTGACTGAGCTGTTCGACCTCTAGATTTTCGATGTGAACAGTCTGCGGGCTGCGACCCGCGGTAGCCGGCTGGCCAGGATCCAGACGGATCTGGTGGCAGACCTCCTGGGCGTGGAGGTGGAGTCGGTCGTGGTCGACACCCAGGGCGACCGGCGCACCGATGTCCCAATCTGGGAGCTGGGCGGGCGGGGCGTGTTCGTGAAGGAGGTGCAGGCCGCCGTGCTCGAGGGCCGCGCCGACTTCGCCGTCCACTCGGCCAAGGACCTGCCCTCGTCGACGCCCGACGGCCTGGTGCTGGCCTGCGTGCCGGAGCGAGCCGATGCCCGCGACGCCCTTGTCGGCCAGCGCTTCGACGCCCTCGTGCCCGGCGCCCGCATCGGCACGGGTTCGGTCCGCCGGCGGGCCCAGCTGGCGTGGCTGCGACCGGACCTGACCTTCGCCGGCCTGCGGGGGAACATGGAGACCCGCCTCTCCAAGGCCGGCGGCTTCGCGGCGATCGTGGTGGCCGCCGCCGCCCTCGACCGGTTGGGGCGCATGGCCGAGGTCACCGAGGTGCTCCCCGTCGAGCTGCTGATCCCTCAGGTCGGCCAGGGCGCGCTGGCCATCGAGTGCCGGGCGGGCGACGACGACACCGCGGCCGCGCTCGCCGCCATCCAGCACGGGCCGTCCCGCCGGGCCGTCGACGCCGAGCGGGCCTGGCTGGCCGAGGTCGGCGGCGGGTGCGACCTTCCCGTGGGCGCCCACGCCACCGTCGACGACGGGGGCTGCATCACTCTCACCGCCATGATCGCCACAGCCGACGGCCGGGTGATGCTGCGGGACACCGACAAGGGCGACGACCCTGTCGAACTTGGGCGCCGTCTGGCCCGGCACATCCTCGACGACGCCGGCGGCTCGTCGCTGCTCGCCGATCTGCGATGACCGGCCCGGGAGGCCGGTCCATGAGGGCTCATCGGGCGGAAGACCGATGACGGTCTACCTGGTGGGCGCCGGGCCAGGCGACCCCGGCTTGCTCACCCTTCGGGGGGCCGAGCTGCTGGCACGGGCCGACGTGGTGGTCCACGACCGGCTGTCGGAGATCTCCCTGCTCGACCTGGCGCCGGCAGGCGCCGAGCGCATCGACGTGGGCAAGTCGCCCGGCTCGCCGGTGCACCAGGAGGACATCAGCGCCCTGCTGGTCGAGCGGGGAAAACGCGGGCAGGAGGTGGTCCGGCTAAAGGGCGGCGACCCCTTCGTGTTCGGCCGCGGCGGCGAGGAGGCCCAGGCCCTGGCCGAGGCCGGCGTGCCGTTCGAGGTGGTGCCCGGGATCAGCGCCGCAGTCGCCGTGCCCGCCTACGCCGGCATCCCGGTGACCCACCGGACGCTGTCGACGTCGTTCACGGTCGTCACGGGTCACAGCCGTCACGCCGTCGACGACGACGTGGACTGGGACGCCCTGGCCCGCGCCGCCGACACCATCGTGGTCCTCATGGGCGTGGCCCACCGGGGCGAGATCGCCGCCCGGCTGCAGGCCGGGGGACTGCCCGCCGACACCCCGGTCGCCGCCATCCGCTGGGGCACCCGGCCCGGCCAATGCACGGTGCGCACCACCCTTGGCGAACTACCCGGCGTGGTTCTGGAACCGCCGGTCACGATCGTGATCGGCAAGGTGGCCGGCCTCGACCTCCGGTGGTTCGAGGGCCGCCCGCTGTTCGGGAAGAAGGTGGTGGTCACCCGGGCGCGGGCCCAGGCATCGCAGCTGGTCCAGAAGCTCACCGCACTGGGGGCGGAAGTCGTGGAGCTCCCCACCATCGAGATCGCCGACCCGGCTGACGGCGGCGAGGCGCTGGACGCCGCCGCCGGCCGCCTCGCCATCTACGACTGGGTGGTGTTCTCGTCCGTGAACGCCGTCGATCGGCTGTTCACCTGCGTGCGCGACGCCCGGGCCTTCGGCTCGGCCAAGGTGGCGGCCGTGGGGCCCGGCACGGCCGGCGCCCTCGCCGAGAGGGGCGTGGTGGCCGACCTGGTGCCTGAGTCGGCGGTGGCTGAGGCGCTCGTGGAGTTCTTCGCCGACGGACGGGGCAGGGTGCTGGTCCCCCAGGCCGCCGCCGCCCGACCGGTGCTCGCCGAGGGTCTGCGGGCCAAGGGGTGGCAGGTCGACGTGGTCGAGGCCTACCGCACCGTGACGGCGCGTCCGACGGACGAGGCCCTGGAGGCGGCGGCCAAGGCCGACGCCGTCGCCTTCACGTCGTCGTCCACCGTGACCTCGTGGCTGGCGCTTACCGGCGCAGACGCGCTGCCGCCGGTCGTTGCGTGCATCGGCCCGGTCACCGCCACCACTGCGGCCGAGCGCGGGGTGCCGGTCACGGTCGTCGCCACCGAGCACACCGTCGACGGCCTGGTCGACGCCCTGGTGGCCGCGCTCAGGAGCTGAAGGGGCCCTCGCCGCTGAAGGGGTCGGGCGCGACGGGCTCCTCCATGGACCCGCCTGGGGCGAGCGTGACCTCCAGAGGGATGGTGCCCATCGGCTCGTCGTTGAGGCTGACGACCCACTCGTAGCGGCCGGCCCGGTTGAACACGATGTTCTCGAAGGGCAGGGCGATCGGCACGTAGGAGGGTGCGCCCGGCGTCGTGCCCGGGGCGTGGCCGACGTTGATCAGCCCGCGGGCCTCGGCGCCGATCGGCTCCCCGTCGAGCATGAGGGCCACCCGCAGGTGGTGGTCCTTGAGCGCCTCGTTGTACGACACCTCGATCACCAGGACGACGGTGAGACCGGCGTGGTTGGCCGGGAAGGCGTGGGTGTAGACGCGGTCCCATTGGCCGCCGAACACGTACAGCTTGTTCTCGGCGACCCGGGCCGCGTCGGCGAGCATGGCGCTCTGGAGCCTCATATGGCCCCCACCGTACGCCGACCTACGCTGGCGTCATGTCCTACCCGGCCCGGCGCATGCGACGCTTGCGGCGGACGCCCGCCCTGCGCCGGCTGGTGGCCGAGACGCGGTTGTCGGTGGACGATCTGGTCGCCCCCCTGTTCGTGCGGGAGGGAATCGACGGACCCCGGCCGGTGGCCTCCATGCCCGGGGTCGTCCAGCACACCCGCGAGTCGTTGCGCAAGGAGGTCCGGGCCCTGGCCGACCTGGGCGTGCCGGCGGTCATCCTCTTCGGCATCCCGGCGGCCAAGGACGCTGAGGGGTCCGGGGCCTGGGACCCTGCGGGCATCGCCCAGCTGGCCCTCGCCGACGTCCGGGACGAGGTGGGCGACGACCTGGTGGTCATGGCCGACCTGTGCCTCGACGAGTACACGGCCTCCGGCCATTGCGGGGTGCTGGCCGCCGACGGCAGCGTCGACAACGACGCCACCCTGGAGCTCTACGCCCGGGTGGCCGTGGCCCAGGCCAGGGCGGGGGCCGACGTGGTCGCCCCCTCCGGGATGATGGACGGCCAGGTCGCCGCCATCCGGGCCGCCCTCGACTCGGCCGGCCACCCGTCGGTGGCGATCATGGCCTACGCGGCCAAGTTCGCCTCGCCCCTGTACGGCCCGTTCCGCGACGCGGTCGACGTGAAGATCACCGCCGGCGGCGACCGCAAGCAGTACCAGCAGGACTTTCGCAACCCCCGTGAGGCGATGGCCGAGGTCGCGCTCGACGTGGCCGAGGGAGCCGACATGGTGATGGTCAAGCCGGCCGTGACCTACCTCGACGTGATCGCCGCCGTCCGGGCCCGGTTCGACGTGCCCGTCGCCGCCTATCACGTATCCGGCGAGTACTCCATGCTGAAGGCGGCCGCAGAGCGGGGCTGGATCGACGGGGCGGCCGTCGCCCTCGAGCAGCTCACCGCCATCAAGCGGGCCGGCGCCGACCTGATCCTCACCTACCTGGCCCGGGAGCTCGCAGAAACGCTGTGAATTTCGTCCTCACTCGCTTCGCTCCGTTCGGACGAGCTGATCGTGCTCCAGCCGTCCGGCGGAGCCGGCCGTCCTCCGCCGTTTGCTGTCCGGCCGGCAGCCAGGGGGGCCGCCCACGGCGGCGGGCACGGCCGCCGGGGTGACGTCCAACGAGGAATGGTTCGCGCGGGCCCAGCTCGTGATCCCGGGTGGGGTGGATTCGCCGGTGCGGTCCTTCCGGTCGGTGGGCGGCACCCCGTACTTCGTGGCCCGGGCCGAGGGGGCCTACGTCTGGGACGTGGGCGGGCGCCGGTACACCGACTACGTCCAGTCCTGGGGTGCCTCGATCCTCGGCCACGCCCATCCCAAGGTGGTCGAGGCGGTGCAGCGGGCGGCGGCCGACGGCACGTCGTACGGGGCGCCCACCGAGCGGGAGGTGCTGCTGGCTGAGGCCATCCGGGAGCGGATGCCGTCGTGCCGGAAGGTCCGCCTGGTGTCGAGCGGCACCGAGGCCACCATGACCGCCGTGCGGGTGGCCCGGGGCTTCACCGGCCGGGACAAGGTCGTGGTGTTCGACGGCTGCTACCACGGCCACTCCGACACCCTGCTGGCCGCCGGCGGGAGCGGCCTGGCCACCCACGGGGTGCCCGGCTCGGTGGGCGTGCCGGCGTCGGCGGTGGCCGACACGGTGGTCGTCCCCTACAACGTGGTGCCCGACATGGGCGACGACGTGGCTGCGGTGCTGGTCGAGCCGGTGGCGGCCAACATGGGCCTCGTGGCCCCCGTAGAGGGGTTTCTGAGCGGCCTACGGGCCGCCTGCGACGCCGCCGGCGCCCTGCTGATCTTCGACGAGGTGATCACCGGCTTCCGCCTGGGCCGCGGCGGCGCCCAGGAGCGGTTCGGCATCACCCCGGACCTGACGTGCATGGGCAAGGTCATCGGCGGGGGACTGCCCCTTGCCGCCTTCGGCGGCCGGGCCGACGTCATGGCCTGCCTGGCCCCCGAGGGCCCGGTGTACCAGGCCGGCACCCTGTCCGGGAACCCCCTGGCCACCGCCGCCGGCCTCGCTGTCCTCGACCTCCTCGACGACGGCGCCTACGCCCAGCTCACCGGCCGCGCCGCCGAGCTGGCCGCCGGCCTGACCCAGGTGATCGCCGAGGCCGGCCTCCCGGTCTCCGTCCCGGTCGTCGGCCCGTTGCTCGGCCTGTTCTTCAACCCCTCGCCGCCCACCGACTTCGCCACCTCCAAGGCGTCCGACGCCAAGGCCTACGCCGCCTTCTTCCACCAGATGCTCGACCGGGGCGTGGCCCTGCCCCCCAGTCCCTTCGAGGCCCTGTTCCCGAGCCTGGCCCATACCCACCGGGAGATCGAGCGCACCGTCGACCTGGCCGCCGCCGCGGCGGCCGCCGTGAGGCTCTGACCCGGTAGAGCCGGGTCACATGTTCAACCGATGAAGCGGGCGACCTCGTCGACAACCTCCATGCCCGGCCCGCCGGCGGTCCGCTCGCCTGTGACGTCGGCGCCCACCAGGGCACGGGCGCACGCCGCCGCCGAGCCGGCGATGGCGTCGGTGTCGTAGCCACCTTCGAGGAACAGGATCACCCGGCGTGGGGGCACGAGGCCGGCGCACCGCCGGGTCAGGTCGGCGTAGTCGCCCTCCCGCAGCCCGAGTGAGCCCAGCAGGTCGTCGGCGTGGGAGTCGAACCCGCACGACACCAGCACCCACGTGGGCCCGAAGCGCTCGATAGCCGGCGCCACGGCGTCCAGTGCGGCGAGGTAGACGTCGCCCGTGGTCCCTACGGGCACCGGGAAGTTGATGGTGAGCCCCTCGCCGGCGCCGGCCCCCCGCTCCTCGACCTGTCCGGTGAAGGGGTAGAAGGGCGACTGGTGGAGGCTCAGGTAGAGCACCCGGCCGTCCTCGTAGAACATGTCCTGGGTGCCGTTGCCGTGGTGGACGTCCCAGTCGACGATCAGCACCCGCTCGCCGCGCTCGGCCAGCATGGCCGCACACACGGCGATGTTGTTGAAGAGGCAGAAGCCCATGGCCCGGCCGGGAACCGCGTGGTGGCCAGGCGGCCGCACCACGCAGAAGGCGGCGTCGGCCTCACCTCGGTCCAGCCGCTCGACCGCGTCCAACCCCGAGCCGGCGGCCACCACGGCTGCGGTCCACGATGCCGGCACGGCTGAGGTGTCCATGTCGAGCGAGCCGCCACCCTTCTCGCAGAACCGTCGCAGGGCCTCCACATAGCCACGCTCGTGCACCAGCGCCAGCTCGTCGACCGTCGCCTCCCGAGGCTCGACCCAGACCACGTCGCTCAGGCCGGCCTCACGGATCCCCCGGATCGCAGCCTCCACCCGCTCCGGACGTTCGGGATGGCCGTAGCCGGCGACGTGCTCGAGGCAGGCCGGGTGCGACGCGACGAGCAGAAGACTCATGCCCAGCCGAGCTCGTCGAGGCGTTCGTCGTCGATCCCGAAGTGGTGGGCCACCTCGTGGATGACGGTGTCGCGGACGACGTCGACCACCTGCTCCTCGGTGCGGCACATGGCGCAGATGGGGATGCGGTAGAGGGTGATGCGGTCGGGCATGACCATGCCGGCGTACCCGCTGTCCCGCTCGGTCAGAGGCACGCCGCTGTAGAGCCCCAGCAGGCTGCCCTCCTCCGGCAGGTCCTCCACCGTCACCCAGACGTTGTCCATCAGGCGGCCGAGCTCCTCGGGGATGGCGTCCAGCGCATCGGCCACCAGCTCCTCGAACCGCTCGGCCGAGACGTGCTTCACCTCTACCGCTCCGGAACGACCCTGGCCAGAGCGGCGACGGCCCGGTACGCGGCCTCGGCCGGGCCGAGCTCGTCGGGGCGCAGCAGGTTGGCCATGATGCGCAGGACCCACTCCATGAGCGACCGGGAGTGCATGCCGGTGCCGACCATGGCCCGCATCAGGCGGGGCCGGCCGATGATCTTCACGAAGGCGCGGGCGACCTTGAAGTAGAGGGCGTAGGTGGCCTGGATGTCCTTCTCGTAGTCCCGCAGGGCCAGGGCGTCGCCCGAGGTCAGTGCGGTGTCCAGGTGGTGGGCGGCCATCCGCCCGGTCTCGTAGGCGTAGGCGATGCCTTCGCCGTTGAAGGGGTTGATGGCACCGATGGCGTCGCCGGTGCCGACCCAGGTGGGGCCAGTCCAAGGACCAACCGCCAGCCCCATGGGTAGGCGGCCGCCGGTGGGCGGGCCGCAGGACGTCTCGGGGTTGATCCCCCACGTCGCGCACTGCGGCGAGGAGACGAAGGCCTCCATCAGCTTGGTGGTGTTCACCTCCTTCCACTGGCTGAACGTGGAGAGGAGGCCGATGCCGACGTTGACCCGGCCGTCGCCCACCGGAAAGATCCAGCCGTAGCCGGGGAGGACGTTGCCGTCCTTGTCCCGCACGTCGAGGTGGGACTCGATCCAGGGCTCGTCGTGGCGGTCGGAGGTGAAGTAGCCACGGATGGCCATGCCCTGGGGCCAGGCCCGGTTCCGCGTCGTGCCCAGGGCCCGCCCGAAGCGGGAGTTGGCCCCGTCGGCGACCACCGTGTAGGTGGCTCTCGCCTCGGTGGTCTCGCCGGTGGCCTTGTCCTTGACCATGGCGCCCCGCACCACCCCGTCGACGAGCACCGGGGCAACGGCCTCGGCGCCCTGCCACAGCGTGGCGCCGGCCTTCTCTGCCCGCTTGGCCACCGCCTCGTCGAGGTCGTGGCGGGTGACGACATAGCCGTGGCGGGGCATGCCCGGCACGTCGGGCCACTCGAGCTCGAGCGACATGCCGAAGGCCACCGAACGGAGGCCGGTGAAGCGGTGGTGGCGGGCCAGCTGGTCGGCCAGGCCCATGTCGTCGAGCTGGCGGACGGCCCGGGGCGTCAGCCCGTCGCCACAGGTCTTCTCCCGGGGGTAGTGCTTCTTCTCGACGACGAGCACGTCGTGGCCGGCCTCGGCCAGCCAATACGCACAGGCGGCGCCCGACGGCCCGCCGCCGACGACGAGGACGTCGTGCCCGGCCGTCGCTACAACTGCTCTCTGACGTATTCGGTGACCGTGGTGATCTCCTCGGGCGTGAGCTGGGTGCCGAACGCGGGCATGCCGCCCGACGCCGGCGGGCGGGGCCCACCCGGTCGAGCCGGGTCGCCGTAGGACTTGCCGCGTGAGGGCGCCGACCCCTCGACGATCCACTTCACCATGTCCTCGGGGTTGGGGAAGGTGAGCTTGGACTCCTGACCGGCCAGTCGGGGGCCGACACCGCCGCCGCCGGTCGGGCCGTGGCACGCGCCGCAGCCGGCGGAGGCATAGATCTGGGGGCCGGTACGGGGGCCGCCTTCGGTCGTGGGCTCTGCGAACGCGCCCATGTAGACCATGGCCCAGAAGGGCAGGATCAGCAGCACCGGCATCATCCACGCCGGGATGCCGCTGCGCGGCCCGGTGTCGACGGCCACGACCGGCTCGGGCTCGGTCATCACCGCAGTGGCCGTGGCTGCCGACGCGGGCTGGGGGCCGGCGGCCGGTGCCGATTGGCTCGTCGCTACACCCGCTGAGGCGGCGGCCGGCGCCGGCCCCCCACCGTCGGCCGCAGGGGCCTCGCCACCGGGCAGGCCGAGAGCGGCCCGCCGTTGCCGCGAGCGCTCGAGCAGGTACTCGGGAACCTCCGTCACGCCACGAATGTATGCGCCCCCGCCGAACGAACGCCAAGCAGGGCGTCAGATACCCGGGTTTCCGGGTCGAGAGGTCCCAGATTGGCCCGTGTGCCGGAAGGCTGCTGAACTACGAAGAACGCGTGAAGCCCGACTTCGTGAGAAGGCGGGTGCCCGACTAGAATGTGATTGCGTTCACGAGGAGGTGACCCGGTGGCTGCGTTCGTGAGTTCCATCATCGCCACGATCCTGATGGTGGCCGTCTGCCTCTACGTCGGCGCCCGCCGCCCCATCGGCACGCCCGTCACCTGGGGCGAGGCCATGGTGGGCGGCACCTGGGTGTTCGGCATCATGATGCTGGCCTACGGCATCGTGCCCCACCAGTGGCTGACCTTCGCCGACAACGAGCTGCTGTGGCGCCCCGACAAGCTGCTGGTCGGCATCTCCTCCGGCGGCGTGGTCTGGGGCGACAGCGCCAAGGATCTGGGCGGCACCGGGCGGATCCTCATCAATTACCAGGCCATCCGAGACATCGTCGCCTCGGTGATCTACATCGTGTTCCTCGGTGGCCAGATGTACCTGTGGTCGGTCTGGCAGAAGCGGGGAAGGAAGAAGCCGGGCGACGTGGAAGAGGCCCGCTCCCGGTTCGGACGTCCTGTCCTCAGGAAGGCATAAGACCATGGCCAAGAACGACGCCAACCCACCGATGCCGTCCTTCCCGGGGGGCTACGCCCTTCAGGAGGTCGAGACCGACTACCTGGCCAAGGCGGTCAAGCCCAAGCAGTTCCTCCACATCGACCAGTCCGAGTGCATCATGTGCGAGGGCTGCGTCGACATCTGCCCGTGGAAGTGCATCCACATGCTCTCCACGGACAGCATCGCCGAGGCGCTCAACACGTCGGAGCCCGGCGACGACCCCGACGACCACGTCGTCTTCATCGTCGACGAGGACGTGTGCACCCGCTGCGGCCTGTGCGTCGACCGCTGCCCGACCGGCGTGATCATCATGGGCAAGGCCGGCGTGTCGGCGAAGGACGGCGACGCCCACCAGCGTGACGAGAAGCACGGCTACGCCTACGGGATGCGTTTCTAGAGGCCGTGGCAAACCAGGATTTGCGTCTCGACGTCAGGGTGTCTAGAGAAGGGCCAGCATGGCAAGGAGAGTGAACGGAAACGGCAACGGCAACGGGCACCGCCCCTCGCCGGCCGAGCGCATGGCCGAGGTCGGCGAGAAGGTTCGCGGCTCGCAGGCGTGGGCGTCGATCTTCCGTCCGGGCTCCATCTTCCGCAAGGGCTACACCGACAGCC
>Ga0136633_1002372_pt1 | contig 13057 bp, 15 predicted proteins | sample AntDrymeUQ832206_2_FD_105494 | JGI IMG/M metagenome (GOLD analysis project Ga0136633, IMG submission 105494) | Polar desert sand microbial communities from Dry Valleys, Antarctica - metaG UQ83 (22.06) | ecosystem: Environmental > Terrestrial > Soil > Desert | place: Antarctica: Dry Valley... | reverse complement strand
ATGACCACCCTGCTCGAGCTCGACCAACGCACCGGCACCCTGGACGGGGGCGGAGCTCTGCCCGCAGCCCACGCCCGCCTGCTCGTCCCGCACGCCACCTTGCGCCGGGTGTTCACCGACCCCGCCAGCGGCATCCCGATCGGCATCGACCCCCACCTGTTCAAGCCCAGCAAGACCCAGCCGACCCCGCCCAACCTGGAGCGGTTGCTGGCGCTGCTGACGCCGTTCACGCTGCGCGACCAGGCCCAGCCGCGGCACGACCCCAGCGACCGGCTCCGCGACCTGATCGAGCTGCGTGACCAGCAGTGCACCGGCCCCGGCTGCTCACGGACCGCCGGCCAGTGCCACCTCGACCACGAGCAGCCCTACCCCCAAGGCCCCACCGCCGCCTGGAACCTCAGCGCCAAAAGCGCCCGCTGCCACCGCGCCAAGCACACCGGCTGGACCACCGAACGCCACGGCCCAGGGCCACAGCACGGCCAGACCACCTGGACCAGCCCGCTCGGCCACCACTACACCCGGCTCAGCCCCTGGACCCACCTCCCAGCCAAACCCAGCAAGCCCAGCCTCGACGTCTACCTGGACTTCGCCAGCCACTCACAGTGACCGGGCTGACCGAGCGCGCTGACGCCCCGCCAGGGCACCGTTTACGTTGACCGGATGACCGTCCGAGCTGCCCTTCTGACAGACATCGGGGCACCGCTGCGCCTAGTCGACCTCGACCTGCCCGACCCGGGACCCGGTCAGGTGCGGATCCGCATCGCCGCCACGGGCGTCTGCCACAGCGATCTGTCCCTGGCCCGCGGCACCCTGCGCCAGCCGGTCCCCGCGGTGCTCGGCCACGAGAGCGCCGGCACCGTCGTGGCCGTCGGCCCCGGGGTCACCTCCGTCAGCACCGGCGACCGCGTGGTCCTCATCTGGGCACCGCCCTGCCGTGATTGTTGGTACTGCACGTCGGGTGAGCCCTGGCTGTGCGAGCGGTCCTCCGACGCTGCCGGCCAGCCCTACGCGACCGTCGGCGGCGAGCCGGTCTACCCGGGCCTGTCCACCGGCGGCTTCGCTACGGAGACAGTCGTCAGCGAGCAGGCGGTGCTGCCCGTCCCCAATGCCATACCCCTCGAGCAGGCCGCGCTGGTCGGTTGCGCCGTCATGACCGGAATCGGCGCCGTCCTCGAGACCGCTCGCGTCCAGCCTGGGCAGTCGGTGCTCATCGTCGGTCTCGGCGGCGTCGGCCTTTCCGCCGTACAGGGTGCTGGGTTGGCTAGTGCAACGCAGGTGATCGTGGTGGACCGCTCACCCGACAAGCTCGAGCTGGCCCAACAACTGGGTGCGACCGATGTGCTGGCGGCTGGCGGTGAGCTCGCCAAGCAGGTACGCGCGCTGACCGATGGCCGGGGTGTCGATCACGGCATCGACTGCGTCGGAGCGGCCGAGACGATCCGTGCGACGTGGAGCTCCACTCGGCGCGGTGGCACCACCGTCGTCGTCGGCATCGGCGGCAAGGAGCAGCAGGTGAGCTTCTCAGCTCTCGAGCTGTTCCACTTCGCCCGCACGATCAAGGGATGCGTGTACGGCGGAGCTGACCCAGCCGTCCTGATGCCGCGGATCCTGGCTCATGCCGCGGCTGGCGAGATCGACCTCGGCGCGCTGATCTCCGGCACCATCGGGCTGAACCAGATCGACGCCGCTTTCGACGAGATGTCGCGGGGAGTCGGCGCGCGTGTCGTGGTCGTGCCGTGACGGCTAAACCGCTTGCCGCACCTGGTAGGACAAGGGAGTGAAGACCGACACGCTGGTTGTCCAGCCCGTCCTCGACCTTGCCTCGGCCGGGCTGGTGCACGCCGTCGGGGAGGCGGCATTCGGCCACGACTACGTCGCGCTCCCGGCTGATCCGCTCGAGGAGATGCTGCCGACGCTTGGTGGCGTCGACATCGCCGGTACCCGGGCCTACCGCTACGTCGCGCTCCTCGACGGAGTGCCCGCGGGGACGGTCCGGCTGGAGCTGCCGACCAGGGACAACCTCTCGGTCGCGACCATTGACATCATCGTCCACCCGGAGCTGCGCCGTCGTGGCGTCGGCCGCCACTTGACCACCTGGAGCGTCGCCGAGGCGCAGCGTCTGGGACGGACCCGCCTGTGGTTCCAGGTGCCGGGCCCCGTCGCGGGGCCGGCCCCGGCTGAGCCGCTGATGCGCGAGGTCGGCGCCAAGCCGGCGCTGGAGGAGTGTCGACGCATCCTCGACCTCCAGAGCACCGCGCTGCTCGATCCGTCTGCGGTTGCTCCCGGTTATCGCGTGGAGCAGTGGGCTGACCGCACCCCGGACAGCTTGGTGGACGGCGTCGCCTACCTCAACGGACGGATGTCGACGGATGCGCCCAACGGCGAGCTGACCATGGAGCCGGAGCATTGGGACGGGCAACGGCTCCGTGAGAAGGAGGCCCTCTGCCTCGAGACCGGCCGCCTGCACCTGCTCACAGTCGTGGTGCACGAGGCGACCGGCGACGTGGCCGGCCTGACCGAGCTCTCCGTCAGCCGCTCGTGTCCCGAGGTCTCCTATCAGTGGGAGACCATTGTCGAGCCGGCCCATCGCGGTCACCGGCTCGGCTTGGCGCTCAAGACCTGGAACCACCGGCTGCTGGCCGACCGGTCACCGAAGACGCGTTACGTCAACACCTGGAACGCCGACTCCAACACCTTCATGGTCTCGGTCAACGAGCTCTGCGGCTTCCAGGTCGCGGAGCGCTGGACGCAGTACCAGCTGGATCTTCCTGCCTGAGCAGGCGTCCTCGGCTAGCGTCGTGAGATGAGTGTCCCGGACCCGCTCGGCCGCGATCGCCTGGCAGCCGGCGCTGCGATGTACAAGGTCCCGGTGTACGGCGAGAAGCCGCCGCCACCCCCGTTCTACCGTCGGCCCCGATTCGTCGCGCTGCTGATCGTGGGCACGCTGGCGCTGTCCTTCACGGTCTTCCGGCTGACGTCGTCCGCCGGGAACACCCCGGAAGCCGCTGCGACAAGGGTCATCGAGCTGTTCCTCGACGAGGAGTACGCCGAGCTGCGCACCAAGTTGTGCAGCGCAGACCGCAGTCAGGTCGGGGCCAACGACCTCGAGACGGCAGGCCGCACGGCGGGGCCGCTGCTGAGGACCTATGACAAGCCCGACCAGATGACCGTGTCGGACGTGGTGCTGCAGGGCAGCTTCGCCGGCAAGCAGGCCAAGCAGGTCAGCGGCCGTATCCTGGCCAAGGTCGGCAACGGCTCGGCCTTCAAGGTGGTCACCGTCAACGAGCGGGGCGGCTGGCGGGTCTGCCTGAGCCCCGGCGGCTACGCGCTCACCGCCTTCAACCTCGACGTCCCCATCGGCGGCGCCCTCGAGCAGCTCGATCAGCCCTAGCTGCACGAGCTAGCCGCGGGGCTCCACCGCTTCTCTCTCGGCCGGGAGGGGTTCACGTGGTACATCCCGGCGAGCTCGCCTGCGCGCGTAGCCAACGATCCCGAAGCCCGCAAGCCCGAACAAGGCGGCCTTGCGCCAACGCTCGACCTTCTCGGCGTTGCAGGCGGCGGCCCGCAGCTGGACTTCGGCGGTCGCTTCGAGATCCAGGCCGCTTTCGAAGACGGGCGGTCGCTCCGGCACGAAGGGGAGCGCCGAGGGGCAGTGCTCGTACGTACCAGGGAAGGACGACAGCTCGATGCGGCCGCCGCTGGTGCGAAGGTCGTAGACCGGCGCAGAGACCGGCCCCAGGAGGCAGAGCAGCAATCCCGCGAAAGCGGAGGCGGCCGCGAAGTAGTAGTGCACGCGCCGGAGCCTAGCCCCGACCAGTTCGCTCGCGGTGGGTGCAGCCGGGCCAACAACAGGGGCGCCGCATGCCCTCCAGGAGCTCTTCCTGGGTCCGCCGAATCCGGCGCTGCCGGGTCACGTCCTTCTTCGCGTCCTCGACCCAGCAGATGAACTCGTTGCGGGCGAGCGGGGTGATGTCCAGCCATGCCGCCAGCGCTGTCGCGTCGGCGACCAACGTCTCGCGCAGGTCTGCCGGAAGCTGGTGCACCGCCCCACCGGGCACGTCCTTGCTGCTCACGCCCACACGATATCGAGCACGTCAGGCCTGCTTCGCGAACTGGGTCCGGTAGAGCTCGGCGAAGAGGCCGCCCTGAGCGAGCAGCTCGTCATGCTTGCCCCGTTCCTTCACCAGCCCGTCCTCGATGACCAGGATCTGGTCGGCGTCCCGGATCGTCGAGAGCCGGTGGGCGATGACGATCGAGGTGCGGCCGCGCAGGGCCGTCGAGAGGGCCTGCTGCACCGCTGCCTCGGATTCGCTGTCCAGGTGCGCAGTGGCCTCGTCGAGCACGACGACGCGCGGTGCCTTGAGCAGCAGGCGGGCGATGGCCATCCGCTGCTTCTCTCCGCCGGAGAGCCGGTAGCCCCGGTCTCCGACAACGGTGTCGAGGCCATCGGGCAGGGTGCGCACGAGATCCCCGACCTGGGCTGCATCGAGCGCTTCCAGGAGCTCCTTGTCCGAGGCCGTCGGCGCGGCGTAGAGCAGGTTGGCCTTGATGGTGTCGTGGAACATGTGGGCGTCCTGGGTCACCACACCCACGGCGTCACGCAGTGACTGCAGCTGCAGGTCCCGCACGTCGATCCCGCCGAGGCGGACGGCGCCCTCCTGGACGTCGTACATCCTGGTAATGAGCTGGCTGATGGTGGTCTTGCCGGCACCGGAGGGTCCGACTAGAGCGATCAGCTCGCCCGGGGCCGCATGGAAGCTAAGACCGTGCAGCACCTCCTGCGGCTCGGTGTTGTCGAGCACGGCAACCGACTCGAGAGAGGCTAGGGAGACCTCGTCGGCTCGGGGATAGCGGAACCGCACATTGGTCAGCTCGATCGAGAGCGGGCCGGCAGGAACCGGAACCGCGTCGAGCTTTTCGGCCACCATGGGCTTCAGATCGAGCACCTCGAAGACCCGCTCGAACGACACCAGGGCGGTCATCACGTCGACGCGGACGTTCGACAGCGCGGTGAGCGGTCCGTAGAGCCGCGTGAGGAGAGTGGAGAGGGCCAGCAGCCGGCCGACCGTGAGATCACCGTTGGCCGCGAACGTCCCCCCGACGCCGTAGACCAGGGCCGTCGCGAGGGACGCGACCAGGGTCAGCGAGACGAAGAAGACCCGGCCGAGCATCGCGGCGCTGATGCCGATGTCGCGGACCCGGCCCGCCTTCTCGCGGAACTGGGCGTCCTAGACCTCGGCCCGGCCGAAGAGCTTGACCAGCAGCGCACCTGAGACGTTGAACCGCTCAGTCAGCGTGGTGTTCATCTGGGCGTTGAGTGCGTAGGACTCCCTCGTCATCGCCTGGAGCCGCGATCCCAGCAGCCTGGCCGGGATGATGAACAGGGGGATCAGCAGCAGCGACAGCAAGGTGATCTGCCAGGAGAAGTAGAGCATCGAGGCGATCACGATGATCGCCCCGATCACGTTGCTGACGATGCTCGAGAGCGTGCCCGTGAAGGCTTGCTGCGCCCCGAGCACGTCGTTGTTGAGGCGGGTGATCAGCGAACCGGTCTGGGTGCGCGTGAAGAAGGCGATCGGCTGGCGTTGGACGTGGGCGTAGACCTTCGACCGCATGTCGAAGATGAGCCCCTCGCCGATGCGGGCGGAGTACCAGCGGTTGGCTAGGGAGAGCGCCGCGTCAAAGACCGCGATGGCCACAAGGACCAGCGCCAAAACCAGGACCAGACCAGGCCGCCCCGTCTCTGGTGGGTTTTTGCCGACGCCGTCGTCGACAATTCTCCAGAAGATGAAGGGGGTCGCCCCCACCGCCACGGTGCCGAGGACGGTGAGAAGGATGAAGATCCGAAGCTCACGCTTGTACGGCGAAGCAAACGTGGCGATCCGTCGGGCCGTGCCGGGGGCCAGCTTCTTGTCGGTGACGGCGGGATCGCGGGCGAACGACCGCATCATCTGCATCGGGCCGCCCGGACCCATGGGGCCGGTCACAGCAGCATCAAAACGCTGAGATCCCGGTCAGGGCCCGACCGATGATGAGCTTCTGGATCTGGCTGGTGCCCTCATACAGGGTGGTGACGCGGGCATCCCGCAGGTACTTGCCCGCGGGGTACTCGTCGATGTATCCGTAGCCGCCGTGGGCCTGGACGCAGTTGTTCGCGGCCCGCACCGATGCCTCGCTGGCGAAGTACTTTGCCTTGGACGCGGCGAGTGAGTAGTCCTCGCCGCGGGTTTTCAGGTCGGCCACCCGCCAGGTGAGCAGCCGGGCGCAGTCGACGTCGACCGCGGTGTCGGCGATCAACTCCTGCACCAGCTGGTGCCCGGCGATCGGCTTGCCGAACTGGGTGCGCTGCACGGTGTAGCTGACCATCTGGTCAAGGGCCGCCTGAGCCAAGCCGGTGCACGAGGCACCGAGCGACATGCGGCCGTCGTTGAGAGCGGTCAGCGCGACCCGGATCCCCTTGCCCTCCTCGCCGCCGAGCAGCGCCTCGGGCCCGACCCGCACGTCGCGCAGGACCAGCTCGGCGGTGTCGCAGGACCGCAGCCCGAGCTTGCCGTGGATCTTGGTGGCCGAGAAGCCCTCCGCAGAGTTGGGCACCAGGAAGGCGCTGACCCCTCGCGCGCCTGGTCCGCCGGTCCGCGCCATGAACAGCGTGACGCCCGCGATCGAGCCGTTGGTGATGAAGATCTTCGTGCCGTTGAGGACGTAGGTGCCGTCCGGCTGCTTGACCGCGGTCGCCTGGAGGTCGGCCGGGTTGGACCCGAAGTCGGGCTCGGTCAGCCCGAAGCAGCCGAGCACCTCCCCCGACGCCATCGGTGGGAGCCACTGCTGCTTCTGCTCCTCGGTGCCCCACCGTGCGATCGAGCCGGCGACCAGCCCCAGGTGGACGCTGACGATCGAACGGACGTTGGCGTCGCCCCGGCCGAGTTCCTCGATGAACAGGACGTACGACAAGGGGTCGCCCCCGCCTCCGCCGTACTCCTCGGGGATCGACAGGCCGATGAAACCGGTCTGGCGCAGGCCGTCGAGGGCCTCCTGCGGGAACCGCTCCTCGCGGTCGTTCTGGATCGCGCGGGGCGTGACGACGTCGTCGACCCAGGCCTTGACCGTCTTGCGGACAGCGTCCTGCTCAGGGCTGAGGGTGAGGTCCATCAGCCCAGCCTATTGAGCGCTCAGCCGGTTGCCTTCCGACGGGTGGCTCCGCCGCGGCCCCGCAGGGACGCGCCCGACTCGCTCAGGATGCGGTGCACGAACCCGTAGGACCGGCCGGCCTCCTGGGCAAGGGCCCGGATGCTGGTGCCTCCCTCGTACTGGCTCTTCAGCTTGCTGGACAGGGCAGCCCGGTCGCCTCCGGTGACCCGGCTGCCCTTCTTGAGCTCCGTCACGTGACTCGCCTTCCGCTTCGTTGTTGCGCCTCTGAACCACTACCGCGATCAGCGGCTGCCGAACCCCCTAGAGGCGATCGGAGGTCCGTGGAGTCGCGGGGGTGTCACCACTGGGGTAGGGGTCGAGTGCCTTCGCCTGCTCGAGCCGCTCCCCGATCGCCTTCAGCTCATTGCGGCCCATCGCCTCACGCACCTTGGGGAACATGTCCTGCTCCTCCTCCTCGACGTGGTGGCGGACCATCTCCATGAGCACTCCTACCTTCGCGTCGAAGTTCTCCGCCTCGACGTCGAGGTCGCGCAGCTCAGCCATCGTCTGCTCGAACACATGGTGCTCCTCGTAGCCCTCGAGCACCTCGTCTTTGGCCACCTCCCGGATGGCCGTGTAGAAGACCCGCTCCTCGATCGCGGCATGCACCGCGAGCTCGTCGAGGATCTCGTCGACCAGGTTGCGCTTGCTCTTGGTCGCGCCGTCGCCGAGCGCCTCGAGCTTCTTGAAGAGCCGCTCAACGACTTTGTGATCTTCCTTCAGGAACACGATCGCATCAGCCATGCCCCAGACGTCGCCTGTCGGGGCCGTTGCGAAACCTCGTCAGGCCAGCGCGATGAGGTCAGCCAGCGCGTCCGACCACTGATCCTCGACACCGTCAGGCAGCAGGAGGACCTTCTCCGGTTGCAGAGCTGCCACGGCGCCTTCGTCATGGGTCACCAGCACCACCGCGCCCTTGTACGACGCCAGGGCCCCGAGCACCTCGGCGCGGCTCGCGGGGTCGAGGTTGTTCGTGGGCTCGTCCAGGAGCAGGACGTTGGCCCCGCTAACCACCAACGTCGCCAAAGCCAGCCGGGTCTTCTCACCCCCGGACAGCGTGCCGGCCAGCTGGTGCACCACGTCTCCACTGAACAGGAACGACCCCAGCACCCGTCGCGCCTCGGCCTCAGGCAGGTCGGGGCTCGAGGAGCGCATGTTCTCGAGGACGGTGCGGTCGGTGTCGAGGGTGTCGTGCTCCTGCGCGTAGTAGCCAAGACGCAGACCGTGACCGGGCAGCACCTCACCGGTGTCCGGCGCCTCCGTGCCCGACAGCAGCTTGAGCAAGGTGGTCTTGCCGGCCCCGTTGAGACCGAGTACGACGACGCGGGCGCCACGGTCGATCGCCAGGCTGACGTCGGTGAAGATCTCCAGTGAGCCGTAGGACTTGGACAGGTCCTGCGCCGTGAGCGGGGTCTTCCCGCAGGGTGCGGGCTCCGGGAAGCGCAGCTTGGCCACCTTGTCCCGCGCGCGCTGGCCCTCGGTTCCAGCGAGCAGCCGCTCCGCTCGCTTCGCCATGCCTTGGGCGGCCTTGGCCTTGGTGGCCTTGGCCCGCATCTTGTCGGCCTGGAGCATGAGCACGCCAGCCGTCTTCTCCGCGTTGGCCCGCTCGCGCTTGCGCCGCTTCTCGTCGGTCTCACGCTGCTGCAGATAGGTCTTCCAGCCGACGTTGTAGTGGTCGAGCTCAGCCCGGTTGGCATCGAGGTGGAAGACCTTGTTGACCACCGAGTCGAGCAACTCGACGTCGTGGCTGATGACCACCAGGCCGCCTTGGTGCCGCTTCAGGAAGTCCCGCAGCCAGACGATGGAATCGGAATCCAGGTGGTTGGTCGGCTCGTCGAGCAGCAGCGTGGTGGCGCCGCTGAACAAGATGCGGGCCAGCTCGATCCGCCTTCTCTGACCACCCGAGAGGGTGCCGAGCCGCTGCTCGAGGGCCCGGGTCGGCAAGCCGAGGTTGCTGCAGATGCGGGCTGCCTCGGCCTCGGCGCTGTAGCCGTCGAGCGCGGTGAACCGCTCCTCCAACCGGCCGTACTTCGCAAGCACCTCCGGGTCGTCGGGGCGCTCCTCCATCTCGACGTGCGCCTTCTCCATCTTGCGGACCAGCTCATCGAGTCCCCGGGCCGACAGCACCCGATCGCGCGCCAGCACGTCCAGGTCGCCGGTGCGCGGGTCCTGGGGCAGGTAGCCGACCTCCCCAGTCCTGGTGATCTGCCCGGCCGCTGGCAGGGTCTCCCCCGCCAGCGTCTTGGTGAGCGTGGTCTTGCCGGCCCCGTTGCGCCCGACCAGCCCGATCCGGTCACCCGGCTGCACGCGGAAGGTGACGTTGGTCAGCAGCGCCCGCGCGCCGGCGCGAAGCTCCAGGTCGGTGACGGTGATCATGTGTTCCTCAGGTGACGAATGGGCAGGCGGAGATCAGAGCTCGGCCCGCATCAGTGCTTCAGCACGTCCCACGTCACATCACAAGTCACCCGTCCAGAGTACGTGGAGGAACCGTGGAGTTCGAGGAGAACGCGAGGCTCGACACCTCCCAGGTCTCAGACCGCCGAGGCATGGGCGGCCGCGGGATGGCGCTGGGCGGCGGTGGGCTCGGCATCGTCGGCGTGGTGATCGCGCTGTTGCTCGGCGTCAACCCGGCCGAACTCGCTGGTGGCGGCAGCTCCGACCCGCGCGGCGCCACCACCACGGTCTCCGACCTCGACGAGCGCTGCCGGACCGGTGCGGATGCCAACCGTGCCCAGGACTGCCGGCTCGTCGGCATCGCCAACAGCGTCCAGGCCTACTGGCGCGAGAGCCTGCGGGGCTACCGCGACTCCGACACGGTCCTGTTCACCGGCCAGGTGTCCACCCGCTGCGGTGCCGCCAGCTCGGCCGTCGGGCCGTTCTACTGCCCGGCCGACCAGCTGATCTACATCGACCTCGGGTTCTTTGACGACCTGCGCTCCCGGTTCGGGGCCAACGGCGGCCCGTTCGCCGAGGCCTATGTGATTGCCCATGAGTACGGCCATCACGTCCAGGACCTGCTCGGCCAGGACGCCGAGGGTGACCGCGAGGGGCCGCAGTCCGGCTCGGTGCGGCTCGAGCTGCAGGCCGACTGCTACGCCGGTGTGTGGGCCAGCAACGCCGTGCGGACGGGGTTCATCAAGACCCTGACGCAGCGCGACATCGACGACGGCTTGTCCGCTGCGTCAGCAGTGGGCGACGATCGAATCCAGGAGCAGGCCCAGGGTCGGGTGGACCCGGAGGCCTGGACCCACGGGTCATCGGCGCAGCGCCAGCGCTGGTTCAGCACCGGCTACCGCGCCGGCAAGCCGACCTCCTGCGACACCTTCCGCGGCTCCATCTGAGGGCACGCCCTTCGCGCGACTCAGCCCTCGCGCACGAGCAGGCGGTAACCGCAGTCGAGCTCGTCCCTGTCGAGCGGATCGGCGTTCGCCCGTTGCCAGGCACCCGCAGCTCGGCGTAGCCGACCCCGATCCGGTCGTAGACCGCGGTCATGCTCAGACGTTGAAGCCGAGCGCTCGGAGCTGCTCGCGGCCGTCGTCGGTGATCTTGTCGGGACCCCACGGCGGCATCCAGACCCAGTTGATCCGGACGTCGTTGACCAACGGCTCGAGGGCAGCGCGGGTCTGGTCCTCGATGACGTCGGTCAGCGGGCAGGCGGCCGAGGTCAGCGTCATGTCCAGGGTGACCGTGACGTCGTCGTGCACCTGGGCGCCGTAGACCAGGCCGAGGTCGACGACGTTGATGCCGAGCTCGGGGTCGACGACGTCCTTCATCGCCTCGATGATGTCGTCCTCGGCCGGCTTGGCCTTGGGCTCCGTCGCCAGCGTGGGCGTCTCCAGCACGGCCTCGACGGCCGCTTCGCTTGCTACGTCACTCATGCTGACTCCTTGTTCGCACGCGCAACAGCTTGTGCCGTCGCGTCCTTCCACGCCATCCAACCGAGCAGCGCGCACTTGACGCGAGCGGGGTACTTCGAGACACCCGCGAAGGCGACGCCGTCTTCCAGCACGTCCTCGTCCGGCTCGAGCTGACCGCGGCTCTGCATCAGCTCGAGGAAGGCCTCGTGCGTCGCGAGCGCATCAGCCACCGGCTTGCCTATGACCAGGTCCGTCATCACCGAGGTTGCCGCCTGCGAGATGGAGCAACCCTGTCCGTCGTACGACACGTCCTGCACTGTGCCGTCCGCGACGCGCACCCGCAGCGTCACCTCGTCGCCGCACGTCGGGTTGACGTGGTGCACCTCGACGTCGAAGGGATCCCGCAAGCCCTTGTGATGGGGGTTGCGGTAGTGGTCCATGATGATCTCCTGGTACATCGAGTCCGGGGTGCTCACGCCGCCCCCCAGAACTTCTGTACCTGCGCGATGCCCTCGAGCAGCGCGTCGATCTCGGCCTCGGTGTTGTAGAGGTAGGACGAAGCCCGTGCGGTTGCCGGTACGCCGAAGCGGCGGCACACCGGGGCAGCGCAGTGGTGCCCGACACGGACGGCGACGCCGAGCTCGTCGAGCGACTGGCCGACGTCATGCGGATGCACGCCGTCCACCACAAAGGACACCGCGCTCCCCCGCAGCTCCACGGTGTCCGGCCCCAGGACCGCAGCTCCGGACAGGGTGCGCAGCCCGTCGAGCAGGCGCGCCGTCAGAGCCGTTTCGTGCTGCCTGATGGCGTCGAGGCCGATGCCGGACAGGTAGTCACAGGCGGCTGCCAAACCGATGGCCTGGCTGATCACCGGTGTGCCCGCCTCGAAGCGGTCAGGGCCGGTGGCGTAGGTCGAACTGGCCATCTCGACCGTCTCGATCATCGAGCCACCGCCCATGAACGGCGGCATCGAGTCGAGCAGCCCCGGTCGGGCGACCAGCCCCCCGACACCGGTGGGAGCCAGCATCTTGTGGCCCGTGAAGGCAAGGAAGTCGACCCCGAGCGAGGCGATGTCGACCGGCTGGTGCGGCACCGATTGGGCCGCATCGATCACGGTCAGCGCGCCGACCTGCCGGGCCCGACCCACGAGGAGCTCGACGGGGTTCTCGGTGCCGAGGATGTTGCTGACGTGGGTGAACGCGAACAGCTTGGTGCGCTCGTTGACAACCTCCTCGAGGTCTGACAGCTCGAGCCGGCCCTCATCGTCGAGGCCGAGCCAACGCAGGGTCGCGCCAGTGCGTTCAGCGAGCAGCTGCCACGGCACCAAGTTGGAGTGGTGCTCCATCTCGGTGACCGCGATCTCGTCGCCGGGGCCCAGCGGCACGGGCGAGCCCGGGTTGCCGAGCGAGTAGGCGACCAGGTTGATGGCCTCGGTCACGTTCTTGGTGAAGACCAGGTCGTGCGGCTGCGCCCCCACGAAGGCGGCCACTGTGGCACGTGCACGCTCGTAGGCGTCGGTCGCCTCCTGCGAGAGCGTGTGCACGCCTCGGTGCACGTTGCTGTAGTGCTGCTCGACGAACTCGCGCTCCGCATCGAGCACCTGGACGGGCTTGTGCGAGGACGAGGCGCTGTCGAGGTAGACGAGCGGCCGGCCGTTGACCTCCCGTGACAGCAGCGGGAAGTCCTTGCGGACCGTCTCGACGTCCAGGAGGGTCACGACGGGACCGCAGCTCCGGCGTACTTCTCGTAGCCGTTGGCCTCGAGCTCGTCGGCCAGCTCCGGACCGCCCTCATCGACGATGCGGCCGGCGACGAAGACGTGGACGTAATCCGGCGCGATGTAGCGCAGGATCCGGGTGTAGTGGGTGATGAGCAAAACCCCGGTCTGGCCGGTCGCGCGGACCCGATTGACGCCCTCGGACACCACCCGCAGCGCGTCGACGTCCAGGCCGGAGTCGGTTTCGTCCAGGATGGCGATCTTGGGCTGGAGCAACTCGAGCTGCAAAATCTCGT
>Ga0136633_1002371_pt1 | contig 13057 bp, 12 predicted proteins | sample AntDrymeUQ832206_2_FD_105494 | JGI IMG/M metagenome (GOLD analysis project Ga0136633, IMG submission 105494) | Polar desert sand microbial communities from Dry Valleys, Antarctica - metaG UQ83 (22.06) | ecosystem: Environmental > Terrestrial > Soil > Desert | place: Antarctica: Dry Valley... | reverse complement strand
CGCCGCGAGCCGCAGCAGGCCGAGGGCGGCGCTGGACTGCCCCGACGGGATCGGCGAGTCGTCGATCTCCTTGCGGCGCGCCACGAGCTGCTCGTGGTCGCCCGAGGTCTGAAAGAAGCCGCCTCGCTCCGGGTCGCCGAAGCGCTCGATCATGTCGTTCGCGATCTGACGCGCGGCTTGAAACCAGCGCGGCTCGAACGTCGCCTCGTAGAGCGTCAGCAGCGCCTCGAGCATGAAGGCGTGGTCCTCGAGGTAGGCGTTGAGCTTCGCCTCGCCGGCGTTGAAGGTGCGCAGCAGGCGGCCGTCGGAGTCGCGCATCTCGTCGAGCACGAACGCGGCGGCGCGCCGCGCGGCGGCGAGGTAGTCCTCGCGCTCGAGCACGGCGCCGGCCTCGGCAAGCGCGCGGATCATGAGCCCGTTCCACGCCGTCAGGCGCTTGTCGTCGATGCCCGGCCAGACGCGTTCGTCGCGTACCGCCAGCAGCGCGGCGCGGATGCGCTCGCGCACCTCGGGCGCCGGCTCCGGGCCGCGCGACTCGAGGATGTTCGCGCCCTCGAAGTTGCCGCGCTCGCTCGCGCCGAACCAGGCGATCGCCGCGCCGGCGTCGTCGCCGAGGACGTCGCGCAGCTCGCTCAGCGACCACACGTAGAACTTGCCCTCGACGCCCTCGGAGTCGGCGTCCAGCGCGCTGAGGAACGCGCCCTCCGGCCCGGTCATCTCGCGCAGCGCCCAGTCGAGCGTCTCCTCGACCGTGCGCCGCAGGATCGGATCTCCGCCGGCCCCGCCCGCTCGGCCGCCGCTGACCTGCCAGCCGTGCAGGTACGCGCCGGCCAGCATCGCGTTGTCGTAGAGCATCTTCTCGAAGTGCGGGACGGTCCAGGTCTCGTCGGTCGAGTAGCGCGCGAAGCCGCCGCCGATCTGGTCGTTCATGCCGCCGGAGGCCATCGAGCGCAGCGTGTAGAGGCTCATCTGCGTCTCGCTGCGGCGCAGGAGGAACTCGATCACCGAGGACGCGGGAAACTTCGGCGCGCCGCCCCAGCCGCCGTTGACCGCGTCATAGCGCGAGCGCAGCGCCTCGACGGCGTCGTCGAGGATCTGCCCGCTGATCGGTCCGGCGGCCGGCTCGAGGCGGGCGGCGCCGCCCAGGCGCGCGGCCATCTCGTCGTTCTGGGCGCGGATCTCCTCGCGCTGGGTGTCCCACGCCTGCGCGACAGCCTGCAGCACCGTCGGCCAGCTCGGCATTCCCTGGCGCGGCGCGGGCGGGTAGTACGTGCCGGCGTAGAAGGGCACCTGCTCGGGCGTGATGAAGACGTTCATCGGCCAGCCGCCGCTGCCGGTCATCGCCTGCAGCGCCTCCATGTAGATCGCATCGACGTCGGGGCGCTCCTCGCGGTCGACCTTGATGCAGACGAAGTGCTCGTTCATCAGCGCCGCGATCTCGTCGTTCTCGAAGCACTCGCGCTCCATGACGTGGCACCAGTGGCAGGCCGAGTAGCCGATCGAGACGAGCATCGGGCGATCGGTCTCGCGGGCACGCTCGATCGCCTCCGGGCCCCAGGGCAGCCAGTCGACGGGATTGTCCTTGTGCTGGCGCAGGTACGGGGAGGTCTCGTCGGCGAGCGCGTTGGCCATGGATTTGCACGCTACCGTCCTGCCTCGCCGTACAAACCCGAGAAGAGGAGCAGACGCCGACGTGTCCCAGCACCGCGAGCCCGTCACCGCGATCGGCGCACCCGCCGCCGTCGGTCCCTACAGCCACGCCGTCCGCGCCGGGGGCCTGCTGTTCTGCTCGGGCCAGATCCCGCTGGACCCCGACACGAACGAGCTCGTCGGCGACACGCCGGCCGAGCAGGCCACGCGCTGCCTGCGCAACCTGCAGGCGGTCTGCGCCGCCGCCGGCGCAACGCTCGACGATGCGGTGCGCTGCACGGTCTACCTGACCGACCTCGCGGGCGCGTTCGCGGCGGTCAACGAGGCCTACGGCGTGTTCTTCCCGGCCGGCCCGCCCGCGCGCGTCGCCGTCGGCGTGGCCGCGCTGCCCAAGGGCGCTCTGGTCGAGATCGATGCGATCGTGGCGCTGCCGGGATAGCGAACGGCGCGCTACGCCGGCCTCGTCGAGATCACCGTCCGGGACGCCGGGCGCGGCGAGCACACGCGCATCGAACTGCAGGACCGCTCGAGCGGGCCGGCGCAGCGCAGGCTCGGGTGACGCCGCCTCCTCAGTCCAAGTGCTCCCCGATCGCCCCTGCGATGTCGGGCACGTCGGCTTCGCCCCGGGCGACTGCCAGCACGAGCGCCTCGGCTTCGTCGACGCTGAACACGATGTCGCGGCCGTTGAGCAGGCAGAAGACGCGCGTCGCCGACCAGGCGAGACGCTTGTTGCCGTCGACGAGCGCGTGGTTGCGCGCGATCGAATGCATCAGTGCAGCCGCCTTGTCGGCAAGCGCGGGATACGCGTCCTCGCCGAAGACGGTCGCCTGCGGGCGACCGGCGGCGGACGCCAGGAGCCCGATGTCACGCACCTCGACGACCTCGAGAACACCGCGCGCGATCTCAAGCAGATCCTCCACTGAGAGGAAGTCGACCGGTCCCCCGGCGGGCGTCACCTGCTCAGTCGGTCGAGCAACTCCGCGTCCTCGGTGCGAACGCGGTCGATCGCCGCGCGCAGTCGGTCTGGCCGCCCGGAGACGTATTCGTTGATCGCCGACTTGGCGACCTCCTGCATCGAGCGGCCTTCCTGCTCGGCCCTGTGGCGCAACGCGGCCATTTCGGCGTCATCGAGGCGAAGGTTCATGGCCATGGGGGCATGGTACCGCGGCGGTACCAGTGCTGCAAACGCGCCTGATCGCTACCCGTCCTCGCGCAGCAGCGCGCGGCGCACCTTGCCGCTCGCCGTCTTCGGCAGCTCGACGGCGAAGTCCACGCGGCGCGGGTACTTGTAGGGCGCGGTCTGCTCCTTCACGTGGTCCTGCAGCGCGCGGGCCAGGTCGCCGGAGGCGGCGAACCCGTCGCGCAGCACCACCACCGCGCGCACGATCGAGCCGCGCTCGTCGTCGGGCGCCGCGACGACCGCCGCCTCGGCGACCGCCTCGTGCTCGACGAGCGCCGACTCGACCTCGAACGGCCCGATCCGGTAGCCCGCCGAGATGATCACGTCGTCCGTGCGGCCCTCGAAGAAGAGGTAGCCGTCGTCGTCGCGGGTGACGCGATCGCCGGTGCGCCACGGGCCGGCCGGCGCAGAGGCGACCCCGTCCGCCTCCCCGTAGCCGAGAAAGAACGTTGGGACGGTGGCGGGATCGGCGACGAGCTCGCCGTCCTCGATCGACAGCTCGACCCCCGGCAGCGCACGTCCCATCGAGCCCGGTCGGACCTCCTCACCGGGCGGCATGCCGGTCAGCTGGCCGGTCTCCGTCTGGCCGTAGCCGTCGCGGATCTGCAGCCCCGTCGCCTCCTGCCAGGCGCGCAGCACCTCGGGATTGAGCGCCTCGCCGGCGGAGACGAGCCCGCGCAGCGACGCGATCGGCCGCAGCGTGGCGCGCTTGGCGATGACGCGGTACTCCGTCGGCGCCATGCAGAGCACGTTGACGCCCTCGCGCTCGATGAGCTCCAGCCGCTCGGCCGGTTCGAAGCGCGCGTCGTGCAGCAGCGCCGCCGCGCCGCGGATCCACGGCGCGATGAACGCGTTGCGCGCCGACTTGCTCCAGCCGCTGGCGGCCGTGCACCAGACGAGGTCGCCGGGCTGCGGCGCGAGCCAGTGCTCGGCCTGCACCCGCTGGCCGCTCAGGTAGCGCTGGCCGTGGACGACGGCCTTGGGCTCTCCCGCGGTGCCGCTCGTGAACGTGATCAGGCACGGATCGAGCGGCGACACGGTGGCGGGCGGCGGCGGAGTGGCGGCCGGCCGACCGGCCCCGCCGGGAACCCGGATCGCCGGTCCCGTCCAGCCGGCCTCGCGCAGCACCGGCTCGTTGCGCTCGTCGCAGACCACGGCCGCGGGGGACACGCGGCGAGCCGCAGCGCCAGGTCCTTCTCGCGCAGCTGCTCGTTGCAGGGCAGCACGACGTAGCCCTGGCGAAAGCAGGCGACCATCGCCGACACCCAGCCGGGCTGGTTTCCGACGAGCGTCAGTACCGTGTCGCCGCGCTGCACGCCGTGCTCGAAGTGCAGCTGCGCGGCCAGCGTCCGCGCCGCCTGCGCCACCGCGCCGAATGACCACTCCCGGCGCGCGCCATCACGGGCCAGCTCGACGATTGCGAGACGATCGGTTGGCGCCGCTTCGACGACATCGACGGCGAAGTTGCTCATCGCGGGCGCGCAGTCTCGCAGGCGCCCCGAGCCATCCCCACGGATGTAAGCTGACTCACGAGTCAACCCGCGCGATCCCGAGAACCCTGGGAGAACCTCAAGCCATGGCCGTAGCCCCCGCGTACAGCGAGTACACCGACGAGCAGAAGGACATCATCGCGATGGTCCGCCAGTTCGCCGACGAGCAGATCCTGCCCAACGCCGAGCACTTCGACCACGAGGACGAGTTCCCGCAGGACATCGTCGACCAGATGAAGGAGCTCGGGCTGTTCGGGGTCACGATCCCCGAGGAGTACGGCGGGATGGGGCTGGACCTGACGACCTACGTGATGATCGTCGAGGAGCTCTCGCGCGGGTGGATCTCGATCTCCGGGATCATCAACACGCACTTCATCGGCTCGTACCTGCTCATGAAGTTCGGCACCGAGGAGCAGAAGCAGAAGTACCTGCCCCAGATGGCGACCGGCGAGTGCCGCGCGGCGTTCAGCCTCTCCGAGCCGGAGATGGGCTCCGACGTGCAGGCGATCAAATCGACCGCGAAGAAGCTCGACGACGGCGGCTACGAGATCAACGGCCAGAAGATGTGGGTCACCAACGGCCTGCGCTCGCAGATCGTCTTCACCCTCGTGCGCACCGACCCGAAGGCCGAGCCGCCCTACAAGGGCATGTCGTGCTTCATCGCCGAGAAGGAGCCGGGCGTCTCGGTCAACACCGGCGAGTACGCGGGATTCACGGTCCCGCCGCCGCTGAAGAAGATGGGCTACAAGGGCGTCGAGTCGACCGAGCTCGTCTTCGACGGCTACAAGTGCCCGGCGGAGAACATCCTCGGCGGCGAGGAGGCCGGCCTGAACCGCGGCTTTCAGCAGATGATGGACGCGCTCGAGGTCGGTCGCGCCAACGTCGCCGCGCGCGGCGTCGGCATCGCGCAGCGCGCGCTCGAGCTCGCGCTCGTCTACTCCCAGCAGCGCCGGGCCTTCGGCAAGCCGATCGCCCAGCACCAGGCGATCCAGTTCAAGCTGGCCGACATGGCGACGCAGATCGAGGCCGCGCGCCTGCTGACGCGCAAGGCCGCGCGCCTGAAGGACGCCGGGGAGAGCTCCGAGCTCGAGGCCGGCATGGCCAAGCTCTTCGCGTCGGAGGCCGGTCGGTTCTGCGTCGAGGAGTGTTTTCGCATCCATGGCGGCTACGGCTACTCCAAGGAGTACGAGATCGAGCGGCTGTACCGCGATGCGCCGCTGCTGCTCATCGGCGAGGGCACATCGGAGATCCAGAAGATGGTCATCGGCCGCAAGCTCCTGCAGCGCCACAAGATCTAGGCCACGACGAGACGAGGTTCACGGATGAGCCGTACGGCGCACCCGCACCATCGCCCTCACAGGGCTCGGCGCGCTGTCGATCGCCTCGGCGGCCGGCGCGAGCCACATCCCCGGCAAGCCCTGCAGCGACTGCACGTCGCACCAGTACTGGCCGTCGATCACCGGCAAGATCCAGAAGGCCGGTGACAGCGCGGTGAGGTACCGCGGCACCAGTCGCTCAGACGAGCTGCTCGGCCACCACGGCTCCGACGACACCGCGGCGGCGACGACCGCGACATCCTGTGGGGCGACTGGGATCCCAAGGGCCAGCCGAGCACGCAGAAGGACGTCCTGTACGGCGGCAACGGCGGCTCCTCAACTGCGAGAAGGTCGACTACCGCCCCGAGGCCGTCCGCGGCAGGCCGCTCAAGCCGCTGACGTAGCTCTGGGATAGGGTCTTCAGATGGCCGAGGACGCAAAGACGCTGATCGAGACCGCCATCAGGCGGTTCATCGAGGAGGTGCCGGCGCTTGCCCCGCTGAAGCTCGTCTTCGCGGTCGAGCTGCGTGGCCGCGGCGACGTGCAGATGTACCGCGTCGAGCTGCGCGGCCACGACGACTTCGACGTCGTCAAGGGCATCGGCGAGGATGCCCGGGTGCGCATCGAGATGCCGCGCTCGTTCTTCAACGTGATGGCCAAGGAGGCGCACGTCGCCGACTGGCGCGAGGCCTTCACGTACGGACAGGCGAAGGCCACCGGGGTCGAGCAGATCCTCAAGCTCATCGCCCACGTCGTGGAGAAGCAGGAGGAGCGCCAGCGCACGCGCAAGGCGCGGCAGTAGTGGTTTCTCCCTGCTGGAGGCACCATTGAGACGGGCCGGCTTTCGCCGGCCCGCCGGTACTGCTCCAGACGATCAGGCGCTACTTGCGCCCGTAGGGGTCGACCCAGACGTCGTCGACCGAGAAGTCGGCGCCCTGGGCGGTGAAGTTAAACGCGACCGGCGTGCGCTCGCCGGGCAGCAACGGGAGCAGGTTGGCCACGACGAGCATCGGGCTCGTGGGCTGCCAGCTGCCGCCGTTGCCAGCGAAGCCGATCGGCAGCGAGGCGACATCGCCTGTCGCCGTCTCGAACAGGACGTCGACGCGCACCGACGCCGGCGACAGCCAGCCGCCGCTGCGGCGCTTGTTGAAGAAGCGGATCGTCGGGTGGCTCAGCCCGACGCAGATCGCGGGGCTGGTCGCCGAGGCGCCGGCCGGCAGCGAGAGCGAGTGGGCGTCGTCGGAGCCGCCGACGTCGTAGGACTCGTTGCCGTCGGCGATCGCGGCGCCGCCGGTCATCGACCAGCCGTCGCCGGCGCCTTCGAAGTCGCCGCCCGACAGCGCCGTGTAGTTCGCGATGTCCCACCACGGCAGGAACGTCCTCGAGAGCGACTGCGCCTCGCAGTCCGGGGCCGAGGCCACCAGCAGGCCGGCGTGTGCGGTGGTCGCGCCTGCGGCGAGGGCGACGACGGCGGTGACCGCGGCAGCGGCGGTTCGCAGACAACGACGACTGAGGAACACGGATCTCTCTCCTTGATGGGCCGGTCACGCCTCCGCTCTCCAGCAGCGTTGGCCTCGCCAACCTCATCGCCAGGAGCGGGGGTCAACTACGTACGACACTTGTCTCTTTGTGCGTCCATTTGCGTTTGGACGCTCGCCGATACGATTGGGTGGTGAGCGTGCGCCACAGCAAGTCGGCCATGTCGCGGCTGCGCGGTGGGATCCGGCCGCACCTCAGCGGGACCGCCGAACGCCTTGTCGTCACCGGCAACGAACGCCGGCGCAACCCTGCCCAAAGTCGCGAGGCCAGGGTCGAGGCGGCCTTCGCAGCCGCGCTCGTCGCCGTTGTCGTCGTGCTGCCGCTCGCCTTCGACGCGCCCACTCCGGCTCTGCCCGTCCTCATCGCCCTCGTCATCGCGCTCGCGGTCGTCTCGCGCGTCGAGTTCGACGTCGGCGCCGGCATCACGTACCCGCTGCAGCTCGTGTTCGTCCCCGCGCTCTTCCTGCTGCATCCGGCATGGGCCCCGTTCGTCGTCGTGTCCGGGCTCGTGCTCGGTCGACTGCGTGAGGTCATCCGAGACCACAATCCCGAGCGGCTGCTCGTCGCGATCAGCAACGCGTGGTTCGCCGTCGGCCCGGCGCTCGTCCTGGCGGCGGGCGGGGCGACGACCCCCGCGCTCGAGCACTGGCCGGTGTACGTGCTCGCGCTGGCGGTGCAGTTCGCGGGCGATACGGCCACCGGCATGGCCCGCGAGTGGCTCATCCTCGGCGTGCCCCCGCGGCTGCAGCTGCGCATGACCGGCCTGGTCTTCCTCGTCGACGTCCTGCTCACCCCGATCGGCCTGCTCGCCGCACTCGTCGCGCTCGACGCGCCGCTCGCGTTCCTGCTCGTCCTGCCGCTCGCGGCCCTGCTGGCGATCTTCGCCCGCGAGCGCGCGGTGCGCATCGACCAGGCGATCGAGCTCAGCAGGGCCTATCGCGGGACGGCGCTGCTGCTCGGCGAGGTCATCAGCGACGACGATGAGTACACCGGCGAGCACAGCTATGGCGTCATCGCCCTGGCGTTGCAGATCGCCGATGAGATCGGCCTCGACGAGGACGAACGCCGGCTCGTCGAGTTCGGCGCGCTGCTGCACGACGTCGGCAAGATCGCCGTGCCGAAGGAGATCATCAACAAGGCCGGCCCGCTCGACGACGACGAGTGGGCGATCATGAAGCAGCACACGGTCTACGGCCAGCAGATGCTCGACAAGGTCGGCGGCAGCATGGCCGACGTCGGCGTGATCGTCCGTGCGTCGCACGAGCGCTGGGACGGCAAGGGCTACCCCGACGGGACCGCCGGCGTGGACGTTCCGCTCGCCGCGCGCATCGTCGCCGTGGCCGACACCTTCAGCGCGATCACCACGACGCGCTCCTACCGCAGGGCCCAGACCCCCGAGGCGGCGATCGAGGAGCTGCAGCGCTGCGCGGGCACGCAGTTCGACCCGAAGGTCGTGGCGGCGGCGATCACCGTGCTCGCCCGCCCGACGCCCTCGACCGCGGCCGAGTTCCTCGAGCTCGCCGCCTACGGGCGGTCCGGCGGCCCCCGCGAGAGCACCGACCCCAACGGCCTGCTCCCGGTCCAGGTTCAGCAGCCGCTCTGAGCGTCGGGTAGAACAGGCGGCATGGACCTCGTGCGCTCCCTGGCGGCGTTGGACGAGCTGCCGGAGGCGACGGTCGCGTTGCTGGCCGTCCGCGACGAGTCCGGCCGCGTGGCCGACTTCGTCTTTCGGTACGCCAACCGCGTGGCGGGCCGGGTCGCGCGTGTCGCCTCGGGCAAGCTCGTCGGGCGCCGCCTCTCCGAGGCGATGCCGGCGCTCGCGCCCGGGCTGTTCGAGCGCTTCGTCGGCGTCGTCGAGGACGGTGAGACGTTCCGCACGCAGCTGGAGTACCGCGACCCGCGCGGCGCCGGCGCCGATGCCGGTGCCGCCACGCGCTTCGAGCTCTCCGCGTCGCGCCTGGGCGACGACGGGCTGCTCGTGGTCTACGACGACATCGGCGCCCGCGCGCGTGCCCAGGCGACCCAGCGTCGCTACGGCGCCGTGCTCGAGGCGACATCGGACTGGGTCTCGATCGCCGACGCCGACAACAACCTCGTGTACATCAACCCGGCGGGCCGGCGGATGGTCGGCATCGGCGAGGACGAGGACATCACGGGCCGGCGGATCGGCGCGTTCTCACCCACGTGGGCGCGCGAGCGCGTGCAGCGCGAGGCGCTCGCCGCCGCCCGCCGGGACGGCGCCTGGCGCGGCGACCTCGCGCGGCTGCACCGCGACGGCCACGAGATCCCGGTCTCGCAGGTCGTCGTCGCGCGCATGAGCGAGGACGGCACGGTCGACTTCTACGCTGCGATCGCGCGCGACATGACGCGCGAGCGCGCCGGCGAGGCCGCGTTGCGCGAGAGCGAGGAGCGCTTCCGCGTCACGTTCGAGCAGGCGCCCACCGGCGTGTCGCTGATCGACCCCGAGGGGCGCTTCCTGCAGGTCAACGACGCGTACTGTCGCACCGTCGGGCACCCGCGCTCGGAGCTCCTGCAGCTCGGTCCGGAGGCGATCACGCACCCCGAGGACGTCGGCGCCACGCGCCGCGCGTTTCGCGACCTGGCCGACGGCACGGTCGCGACGGTGCGCTTCGAGAAGCGGTACGTGGACGCCGCCGGCGACACCGTGTGGGTCGAGATGAGCGGCAGCGTGCTGCGCGACGACACCGGCCGCCCGCAGTACTTCATGGGCATGGTGCAGGACCTCAGCGAGCGGCGCCTGGCGCACACCCTGCAGCGCAGCATGCTGACCACGCAGCTGCCGGCGGTGGACGGCGTCGAGCTCGCGGCGCGCTACCTGCCCGGCACGCGTCAGACGCAGGTCAGCGGCGACTGGTACGACGTCATCCCCCTGCCCGACGGGCGCGTCGGCGTGGTCATCGGCGACGTCGTGGGGCGCGGGATCGAGGCGGCGGCGACGATGAGCCAGCTGCGTACGGCGCTGCGCGCGTATGCGGTCGAGGGGCTCGAGCCGGCCCGCGTCGTGGCGAAGCTGCACCGGCTCGTCGACCACCTGCGCGTCGGCCTCAGCACGACGCTCGCGTACCTGGACTTCGACCCGTTCACGCGCGAGGTGCGCTACGTCAGTGCCGGCCACCTGCCGGTGCTGCACGTCATGGCGGACGGGACCTCGGCGTTCCTGCCCGGCGCGCGCTCGACGCCGCTCGGCGCGGCGCCCGTCGGCGCGCCGATCCCGCAGGAGCGGATGGTGCTCGCGCCCGGCGACGCCGTCCTGCTGTACACCGACGGGCTGGTCGAGCGCCGCGACGTCGGCATCGACCGCCGCATGGAGGAGCTGCGCGCCGCCGTCGCCGACGCGCCGGACGACCTCCCGGCCGCGCTCGATCACCTCACGGCGACGCTGCTGGGCACCGAGAACCTGCGCCACGACGACGTCGCGCTGCTCGCGCTGCGCGTCACGCAGACGGCGTCGGAGACCTTCGACGCGGTGATCGCCCCGCGGGCGGAGGAGCTCGCCGCGCTGCGCGCCGACCTGCGCGCGTGGCTGGGGCGCGCGGGCGCGACGGCGGGCGAGGCGGGGGACGTGCTGATCGCGGTGGGGGAGGCGTGCGCGAACGCGATCGAGCACGCGGGCGCCGATCCGCAGAGCACGATCGAGGTGCGCGCGCAGCTCGTCGGCCGCGAGGCCGTGCTGCGCATCTGCGATCACGGCCACTGGCGGGCGCCGCCGGCACGCTCCGAACGCGGCCACGGCCTGCGGCTCATGCGCGTGCTGATGGACGCGATCGACATCGCCACGGTCAACGACGGCACGCGCGTCGAGCTGCGTCGGCGGCTGTCGGCGCACGGGGGCGAGCCGGCGGCGGCGATGGACGGCGGCGACGGCGCGGATGGCGGCGCGGGGGCCAGCGTGGCGATCGATCGCCGGCGCGAGGTCACCGTCGCGCGGCTGAAGGGCGAGGTCGACCTCGTCGATGCCGGCGCGCTCGGCCGCGCGCTGGCGAACGCGACCCGTGCCGGCGACCGCGGGCTCGTGCTCGACGTCAACGGGGTCGGCTACCTCGACAGCGCCGGCCTGCACCTGCTGCACGACACGTCACGGACGCTTGCCGCCCGCGGGCAGTCGCTGCGCGTGGTGGTCGATCGCGACGCCCAGCTCGCGCGCCTGCTCGAGCTCGCCGACCTGGGGCAGACCGTGCCCGTCGACGCCTCGGTGGATGACGCCGTCGACACGCTCGCCTCGCCGCCGCTGCTGGAGTAGGGCGCCGGGTCGCATAGACCGCCTCGCCGTGAAGATCGAGACGCAGTGCAACGGCGCCGGCAACCTGAGACCTGCCGCGGCGCGCCGCCGCGGCGCCGGCGGCGCTACTCCAGCGTCGCGCCGCCGTCGTAGAGCTTGATCACGCGCACGGCGTCCCGGTCGACGTCGAGCGCGGCGAGATCGAGGCAGAGCCTGCACAGGACGCACTCGTCGACGTTGCGCTCGACGATCTCCAGGCCGCCGTCGCCGACCTCCTTGTAGATGTCGACCGGGCAGACCGTGTCGAGGTGGCGCGCGAGCCCCGGCTCAGCCTTGAGCGACTCGTCGTCGACCTCGATGCCGATGAAGATGCCGTCGGTCCTCATGACGCACCGTGGGTCCATGAGGGGACGCTGACGCCGGGCGGCTTGAGGTGCTCGACGTGCGCGGGCAGCTTGGACTTCATGATGTCCGGGATCTCGGAGATCTCCTCGGCGACGATGATGCCCGCGTCGGCGAGACGGGCGATCTTCTCGGCTGCCGTGTCCTCCTTGCCCTCGACGATCGTGCCGGCGTGGCCGAAGCTCATGCCCGGCATCTCGTCCATGAAGCGGCCCGCCATGAAGGCGACGATCGGCATGCGGCACTCGTTGTCGATGACCCACTTGGCCAGCTCGGCCTCCATGCGGCCGCCGGGCTCGGTGTAGATGACGATGCCCTCCGTGTGCTTGTCGGCCTGAAAGAACGGCATGAGCTCGGCGTAGGAGGAGCCGATGATCGCGTCGCCGCCGATCGACACCGCGGTCGACTGCCCCAGCGAGGCCCCCGACAGCGTCGAGGACATCTCGGTGGTCATGCCGCCCGAACGGCTGATGACGCCGATCGGGCCGGGCGTGTAGGCCTGCGCGGCGTTCTTCGCGGGGCCGCCGATGCCACCCATTTTCACGACGTCCGGAACGATGATCCCCAGGCAGTTGGGGCCGATGATCCGCGCGCCGCGCATGTCGGCGAGCTCGACCATCTGCGCGACGTCGCGGCGCGGGATGCGCTCGGTCACGATCACGATGAGCTTGATGTCGTTCTCGAGCGCCTCGAAGACGGCGTCCTTGGTGAACGCGGGGGGGACCGTCACGACCGAGCCGTCGATCGGGCTGCCGTGCGCCTCGACGGCCTGCGCGACGGTGTCATAGACCGGGACGCCGTGGACGTCGCGGCCCTTGCGGCCGGGCGTCACGCCGCCGACGATCTTCGCGCCCTGGCCGTAGTCCAGGCACTCGCGGGTGAGGTTGACGGCCTCGCGGCCGGTGATGCCCTGGACGATGAACGTCGTCTCGCCGCCGATGAGGATGCTCATGACGCGACCGCCTCGGGGCCGGCGATCTTCGCGACCGCGCGGCGCGCCGCCTCGTGCATCGAGACCGAGCGGTCGGCGTACTCGATGCCGTACTTCTCGAGGATCTTGAAGCCCTCCTCCTCCCAGGCGCCGGGGATGCGGAAGATCGCGATCTTCTCGGCGGGGTCGAAGCCGAGCTCCAGGCAGGCCTTGATGACGCCGCGCGCGACGATGTCCACCCGCGTGTTGGAGACGATCGACATCATCACCGCGATCTTGTCCACGCCGGGCTTGGTCAGCACGAGCTTG
>Ga0136633_1002370_pt1 | contig 13061 bp, 16 predicted proteins | sample AntDrymeUQ832206_2_FD_105494 | JGI IMG/M metagenome (GOLD analysis project Ga0136633, IMG submission 105494) | Polar desert sand microbial communities from Dry Valleys, Antarctica - metaG UQ83 (22.06) | ecosystem: Environmental > Terrestrial > Soil > Desert | place: Antarctica: Dry Valley... | reverse complement strand
CCGAGAGCCAGCAGGCGATCAAGGAGTTCGGCCGGCCGGAGTACGACCAGTGGGCCAAGGAGTCCAAGATCGTGCTCCCGCTCGGCTCCAAGGAGCTCGTCACCGCGTTCGACCTCTGGGACAAGGCCTTCGGCGCGAAGAAGAAGTGACCGCGGCGCCACAAAAGGGCGCTGTTCCGCCGGCCGGCCTCACGAGGCCGGCCGGCCCGGGTCCGGGACGTCTCGAGCTCCGCGGCGTGACGAAGCGCTACGGGGGGATCACCGCACTCGAGTCTCTCGACCTCAGCGTGATGCCCGGCGAGTTCATCACGCTCCTCGGGCCGTCGGGATGCGGGAAGACCACCGCGCTCAACTGCCTCGCGGGGCTGCTCGGCCTCAGCGCCGGCGAAATCTGGCTTGACGGCCGCCGCATCGATGGGCTGCCCGCGGAGCGGCGCGGCTTCGGCATGGTGTTCCAGAACTACGCGCTCTTCCCCCACCTCACCGCCCGCCGCAACGTCGCTTTCGGCCTCGAGGTCCGCGGACTGGCCCGCGAGCAGGTCAGGCGCCGCACCAACGAGGCCCTCGCGCTCGTCCGCCTCGAGCAGCACGCGGACCGGCATCCGGGACAGCTCTCGGGCGGACAGCAGCAGCGCGTGGCGATCGCCCGCGCGCTCGTCATGGAGCCCCGCCTACTGCTGATGGACGAGCCGCTCTCGAACCTGGACACGAAGCTGCGCGGAGAGCTCCGCACGGAGATCAAGCGGCTGCATCAGAGCCTCGGGCTGACGACGATCTACGTCACGCACGACCAGGGCGAGGCCCTGTCGCTCTCGGACCGGCTGGTGCTGATGCGCGATGGCCTGGTCCAGCAGATCGGCACGCCGCCCGAGGTGCACGCCAAGCCGGCCAGTGCGTTCGTCGCCGACTTCATGGGCTACCGGAATCTCGTGCCCGTTGAAGTCGTCGCGGTGGAGAACGGCCAGGCCACCGTGCAGGCGCCGGGCCTTGTCCTGCGAGGCACCGCCATCGGACCGGTCCGCGCCGGCGGGCACGCCATCGCCGCGGTGCGTCCGGAGGACATCGCCTGCCGGCGCGGCGGCGACGGACCGATCCGGGGCCGGGTCGACGTGGTCGAGTTCCAGGGTGACTCGCTCGCGGCCGACATCGTCGTCGACGGCGGGCATCGCCTCTACGCGGTCTCGTCCGGGCCACTGTCGCCAGGCGACCTGATCTCGCTCGACGTCGCGCCGCATCGCCTGCTCGTGTACCCGGCAGAGGGCGAGGCGCGACCGTGAGCGCCCGCCAGGGCCTCGTGCTGTCGCTGCCTGCGGTGCTCTTCCTGGCGCTCGCGTTCGTCTACCCGTTCGGCTACGGCCTCTTCCTGAGCGTCACGCCACGCACCGGCGGGCCGCTAGCGAACTACGCGGCGTTCTTCGGCGACGAGTTCCAGCGCGCGTCGATCGGCAACACCTTCGCGCTGGCGTTGCCGGCGGCGCTCCTCTGCGTCCTGCTCGCGGTCCCGCTCGCGTATCGGATGCGGCACGGGCTGCGCGGCGAGCGTGTGCTCACCGCGCTGCTCGTCGTGCCGGTGACCCTGGGTCCGGTCTTCATCGCCGACGCGATGCTCTTCTACTTCGGCCCGGTGGGCTGGTTCAACCGGACGCTGGAGTCGCTGCACCTCATCGATGCGCCGGTCCGCCTGCTGCACACGTACGGGGCGGTCCTGCTGGCGATCATGCTCACCGCCTTCCCGTTCGCCTTCCTGCTCATGCTCGGGTACGTCTCGGGGATCGACCCCGCTCTCGAGCGCGCCGCGCACATGCTCGGCGCCGGACGGTGGCAGACCTTCCGCCGGGTCCTCCTGCCGCTCATGGCACCGGGGATCGCGACCGCGTTCGCCTTGACGTTCGTCCTCGCGTTCGGCGTCTTCCCCTCGGCGGTGCTGCTTGGGGAGCCCGGCGGCTCGACGCGGGTCCTCTCGATCGCGGCGTTCCAGGCCGCCTACGAGCGGTTCGACTTCTCGGCGGGCTCGGCGATCGCGCTCGTCATGGGCGCCCTGCAGCTCGCGCTCATCGGCCTCGTGTTCGCGCTGCGCGCCCGCCTCTACGCGGGCCACGCACGCGGTGGCAAGGGATGAGCGGGACCCGGCCGGCGGGGCCGCTCGAGACGGCGCTGCGCGTGCTCTTCGCCGTGGTGCTGGGCGTCTTCTTCATCAACCTCTTCGCGGCGATGGCGACCGTTGTGGTGAACTCCTTCGCGCAGACCTGGTTCGGTGGGTGGTGGCCGAGCGGCTTCACCACCAGGTGGTACGGCTACGCCGACTCGCAGTTCGCCATGGTCGACGTGCTCCGCTTCACGATCGTCGTCACGCTCGCGGTCGCCGTGCTCGCGTGTCTCATGGGCGTGCCTGCCGCGTACGTGCTGGCGCGGGCGCAGTTCCGCGGCAAGCGCGTGCTCCTCGCCCTCTATCTGCTCCCGATGCTCATGCCGCCGCTCACGTACGGGATCCCGCTGGCCTCGCAGCTCTACCGCACGCAGCTCGCCGCGACGCTCCCGGGGGTCATCCTGATCAACCTCGTCCCCGCGCTGCCGTTCGTCATCCTGGTCATGACCCCGTTCATCGAGCAGCTCGACCCGAACGTGGAGCGGGCCGCGCGCACGCTCGGCGCCTCACCGCTGCAGGTCTTCCGGCGCGTGCTCTTCCCACTCCTCGTGCCGGGCATCCTGACGGCGGCGCTGCTCGTCGTGGTGCGGACGATGGGGATGTTCGAGCTGACCTTCCTCGTCTCGGGCGCGGACACCCAGACTCTCGTCGTCGCCCTGTACACGGCCCTGTTCGGCGCGGGGATCCGCCCGGCCCAGGCGGTCGATGCGCTGGCGGTGGTCTACATGCTCACGACGCTCACGATGCTCGTCGTGGCGCTCCGCTTCGTGAGCCCCACGCAGATGGTCTTCCGCGTGCGCGAGTGAGCGGCTATGCCGGACGGATCGCCGGGAGCCGGCCACGGTCCGGCTCGGTCTGGCTCTTCTGGCTCGGACAGGCCGGGTTCGTCATTCGCGGGACGACGATGGCCGTCGTCGTCGACGCGTTCCTGTCCGCGCGTCCCGACCGGACGCAGCCGGCACCGCTCGCGGCGGAGGAGCTTGGCTTCGCCGACCTCGTGCTCGCCACCCACGAGCACCGCGACCATCTCGACCTGCCGAGCATTCCGGCGATCGCAGCGGCCGCGAGGGGCGCCCGCTTCGTCGTGCCCGAGCCGCTGGTCGAGCGGACGGCCGAGGCCGCGGGGGCGGGCCGCGTCATCGGCGCCGCCCCAGGGACGGCCATCGAGCTCGGCGCCGCGACGATCATGCCCGTGCCGGCCTGTCACGGGGTCCACGTCGCCGACGCGTACACGTTCGGCCTAACAGAGGGTGAGCATCGCTACCTGGGGTACGTCATCGCGCTCGATGGCGTGCGCATCTATCACGCTGGCGACACGATCCGCTACGACGGCATGGCGGAGCGTTTGCGCGCGCTGGCGATCGATGTCGCGCTGCTCCCGGTGAACGGACGCGATGCGCAACGCGAGGCGCGTGACCTCGTCGGCAACCTCAGCGCCGACGAGGCGGCGGAGCTCGTCCGGGACGCCGGGATACCGATCGCCGTGCCGATGCACTACGAGCTCTTCGCGCACAACGCCGGGTCGGCGGGCAGGTTCGTGGATCGCGTCGCGGCGCTGGCGCCGTGGGCCACGGTGCTCGTTCCCGGCCGCTACACGGGATTGCTCGTCAGCGCGCCGGCCTGAGCTTCGGCTGCCGCAGGCCTCGACCCGAGCGCCTCCCCTTCGCCGACCCGCACATCGTGGGGGGACTCCCCTGCCAGGACTTCGTCTCGAACGTGGCGTCTTCCGCCAGTTGCGCTGCGCTTCGAGGCATAGCCGATCGGATATGCTCATGGTATGGAGCCCGATCACCTCGTTCGCACGGTGCGAGCTCGCCGCGGACTGACGCAGGCAACACTCGCGCGCCGGGCGGGGACGACGCAAACGGCGATCAGCCGGCTGGAGACCGGCGGCCGCTCGCCGACCGCCGAAACCCTCCGCAGATTGCTGCAGGTGATGGGCGAAGATCTCGAGCTGGACGCCCGTCCCATGCGCGGCGACTACGACCTCGCGCACCTGCATGCGGAACGTGCGCTGACGCCGGCGCAGCGCCTCGAACGTGCCTTCGCTTGGATGCGGCTCAACTCGGCCGTCGGCGCGGCGGCGAGACTCGCTCGCCGATGAGCGCACGGCCCGTGATCACGTCATCGGATCCGCGCCACATCTTCCAGTGCCTCGCGCGCCACCGCGTGAACTACGTTGTCATCGGCGGGATCGCGGTCATCGCCCACGGCCACACGCGTAATACCCGCGACGTCGATCTCGTTCCCTCGCCCGAGTCCGCCAACTTCAAGCGACTGGCAGCCGCACTGCGCGAGATGCAGGCCCGCCTCTCGGGCGTCGACGCACATCTGCTTGACATCGACGTGTACGACCCCAAGACACTTGAGAGCGGCGCGAACTTCACGCTCGAGACGGATGCCGGCGGCCTCGATGTGTTCGGTGAGGTGCCGGGAGCGCCGGCCTACAAGGAGCTCAACGCTCGATCGCTGGCCGTAGACCTTGGCGGGTTCGAGATCCGCATCGCCGGTCTCGACGACCTCATCCGGATGAAGCAGGCCGCCGGGCGGCCGCAGGATCTCGGCGACATCGCCGCACTCACGGCGCTCGAAGCCTGACCCCCGCGCGTGGATGCGTGCACGGCACGCGAGCCTGCGCTGCGCGAGGCGACCTGCAGCGTGGTCACAGCGGCCGGGCGGCGACTGGAAGCGAGAGTGTGCGTTACGTGCGACCGACCTGACGCTCCGCGTAGATCCGCCGCACCACATCCTCGATGTCCGGCTCCTCGACGGTCAGGTCCCGCAAGGCTGCCTGTGAGGCCACCTCAGCCGCGAGCCGCGCAGCGTTCGTGCGCTCGCGGTCGAAGGCGATCCACTGCCGGGGACCGTCAACGCGCGTGACCCGCGCGTCAGTGACGCGCAGCGCGGGGCCCGACTCCTCGAGATCCACGACGAGCGTGCGCTCACCGCCGTAGCGCGCCTTCAGAGCTTCCAGCCCGCCGTCGTACACGAGCCGGCCGCGGTCGAGGATGAGGATCCGGGAGCAGAGGCGCTCGATGTCCGCAAGGTCGTGCGTGGTCAGCATCACGGTCACGCCACGCTCGCGGTTCGCCGCCGTCAGGAACTCGCGGACTCGCTGCTTCGCCACGACGTCCAGGCCGATGGTCGGCTCGTCGAGGAAGACCACCTCGGGGTCGTGCAGCATCGCCGCGACGACCTCGCCGCGGATGCGCTGGCCGAGCGAGAGCTGCCGCACCGGCGTCCGCAGGAACGGGTCGAGCTCGAGCAGCTCACGGAACTCGGTCAGGTTCTGGCGGTAGCGCTCTTCGGGGATCCGGTAGATATGGCGCAGCAGGTCGAACGAGTCGATGAGCGGCAGATCCCACCAGAGCTGCACGCGCTGGCCGAACATGGCGCCGATCCGTCTCGCGAGCGTGATGCGCTGCTTCGCGGGGATGAGCCCGGCGACGGACACCCGCCCCGCGGAGGGCACGAGGATGCCTGTGAGCAGCTTGACCGTGGTCGACTTCCCCGCGCCGTTCGGACCGATGTACCCGACGATCGCGCCGCGCTCGACGGCGAAGGAGAGCCCGTCGACGGCGCGCACGACGGTGCGCTCGCGTCGCAGGCGCCCCGCCTTGCGGTGGACGACGAAGTCCTTGTGGACGTCCTCGAACTCGATGATCGGCACCGCCACCGTCACGCCCCCGCTCCGGCACTAGTCTCCCGCCCACCGGCACCAGCCTCCCCGCACCGGGACCGGCCTCCGGCCCACAGCCCCCCGCGCACCGGCACTAGCCGCCCGCGCTCCGGTAGTGACGGACCGCCCCGCCCCAGACGGCGCCGGCGGCCACCGCGGCGGCGAGGGCGACAAGGGGCGAGAGGAGCCCGAGCCAGGCCGGCAGCCCGAGCGGGTCCGACTTGTGGAGGACGTACAGCGCCGGGAAGTACGCGACGAAGGCCAGCGGCACGGCGTAGGCGAGGAACCGGCGCAGCCAGCGGTCGTAGATGTTGATCGGGAACTGGGTGAAGAACTGCCCGCCGTAGGTGAACGCGTTCGCGGCCTCCCGCCCATCGACCGCCCAGAAGACGATGCAGATCGCGACCACCCAGACGGAGCAGAAGATGACCGTTCCCGCGGGGACCGCGAGCGCGAATACCAGGAGCCGGTCGACCGTCCACTCGATGGGGAGCGCGGTCAGCGCATATCCGAGGATGAGCAGCGCCTGGAGCGCCTTGCCGAGCCGGCGAAGCTGGAAGTTGCCGGTGACGACCTGGAACAGCGTGCCGCGCGGCCGGATGAGGACCTGGTCGAAGGTGCCGTCGCGGATCTGCTGCGGGAACTGGTCGAGCTCCCCGACCGCGAAGTCGGTCAGCGCGAAGGCCAGGTTCGACATGCCGTAGAGGAGCGCGACCTCGGCGACGGACCAGCCACCGAGCTGCGGGACGTTGCTGAAGATGACGAGGATCGCGGCGAAGTCGAGGAACGAGATGAAGAAGTTCCCGGCGAGATCCAGCGCGAACGATGTCCGGTACTGGAGCTGCGCCCGCACGCGGGCGGCAACAAGGCGCCCGTACAGGCGTATCCCGTCGATCCGCTCACCCACCCTGCACCACCAGGCGCCGGACACCCAGCGCGAAGCAGACCCGGCAGAGCAGCAGGAGGCCGGCAGCCCAGGCGGCCTGGACGGCGAGCGCCACCGCGATCTGCGGGCCCCGCACCGCACCGACGAAGATGTCGATCGGAATCTGCACCATCGCGGGGAACGGTGTGGCGTGGGCGATCGCGGCGAGCCAGTCCGGGAAGAACGCGATCGGGATCACGAACCCCGAGAACAGGCTGGAGAGGATCATCGCGAGCACCGCGATGCCGCGGAAGTCGAGCAGCCAGAACGCGGGGATGTTGTAGAGGAAGCGGAACGCGAAGCTCACCACGACCGCGAGCGCGGCACTCACGAAGAACGCGAACCACTCGAGAGGGCCAGCGGGAGCGATCAGGTCGAACATCAACGCTCCCACGAGCAGCACGGGAACACCACGGAAGACCGCGTGATACGCGCTGCGGCCGAGGTCGTTCGCCAGCGCGGCGCGGAGCGGGTGGATCGGCCTGACCAGGTCGGTCACGATGTCCCCGCTGCGGATGCGGATGGCGAGATCCAGCCAGCCCCAGATGAAGACGGTGGCGATGAGCGCCTGCGTCAGCCAGGTGTAGGTGAGCGTGGCGGCCGCGTCGTAGCCTCCGATCTCGCTCCGCTGCTCGAAGAGGGCGAGGAGGACGAAGCCGCGCATGAACCCGAAGAGCGTGTTCGTGAAGAGGCCCGCAAGCGTCGCAACGGGGTACGCGGCGTAGCGCGCATAGCCGCGACGCGCGATCTCGAGGTCGGCGCGCAGGGCGGCGATCACCGCTCCTCCCGTGGTGAAAACCAAACCGGGACCCTTTCGGGTCCCGGTCCGGCACCTTTCGCGATACCGCCGATCTCGGTCCCGGGAGGCCACCCGGGGATCGAACGGAGTCGCTGGGAAAACTCTATCGCCTGCCGCCAGCGCTCCCCGAGCTGCCAGACAGGCAAGCCATGGCGAGACTCGTCTGATACCGATATCCGTATCAGAGGGCTGCTACCGCGGCGGGAGGCCCAGGTACGACCGACTACTTCAGCTCCACACCAGCCCCGGCATCCTCCAGCTTCTTCTTGATGGCCTCGGCCTCGTCCTTGCCGATGTTCTCCTTGACCGGCTTCGGCGCCCCGTCGACCAGGTCCTTGGCTTCCTTGAGGCCGAGACCGGTGATCTCGCGGACCGTCTTGATCACGTTGATCTTGGAGGCGCCGGTCTCCTTCAGGACGACGGTGAACTCGGTCTTCTCCTCGACGGCTGCCGCGGCCTCGCCACCGCCGGCGCCCGCACCTGCAGCCGCCGCCACCGCGACCGGGGCTGCGGAGACGCCCCAGCGCTCCTGGAGGTACTTGCCGAACTGCGCGATCTCGAGGATCGACCAGGACTCGAGGTCCGTGGCCACCTTCTCGAACTTCGGGTTCTCCGTCTCGACTGCCATCATGCGTTCCCCTTTGCGTTCATTACTCGGATCAGCTGAGCGTGTGCCGCGGTGAGCGTCCCCACGATGCTCGCGAGCGGCGCCTGAAGTGTGCCCACGAAGGTGCCCTGGAGCTGCGCGAGCGGCGGAAGCTTCGCCAGCGACTGGACATCCTCCGCCTTCATGACCCGGCCGCCGACCCAGGCGCCCATGATCTTGAGCGTCCGGAGGGTGCGGGTCTCGTCGACGATGCCCTTCGCGAGCTCTACCTCGTCGATCGTGCCGAGCGCGACCGCGGTCGGGCCCACCATCATGTCGCCCAGCCTCCGACCGGCCTGGTCGGCCGCACGGCGGAACAGGCTGTTCTTCACGATGTGGTACTCGACGCCCTTCGGCCGCAGCCGGCGACGAAGATCCTGAAGATCATGCACGGTCATGCCGCGGTACTCCGTGACGATGACGGCCGTCGATGCGCCGATCTGCTCGGCCAGCGAGTCGACCTTCCTGGCCTTCGCCGGGACGCCGCCGAGCTTGCGCTTGACCTTCGGGCCCGTCTTCACCTTTGCCATGTGTCACCTCCTCTCGAAAAACAAGAACGCCCTCGTGCTTCCCCTTGGAGCAACGAAGGCGTACGGACATTGCTGTCGCATCGCTTTCGCCTCCGCTGGCCCGGCCGGTTCGGCCGATTCAAGCCCTAGCTGGGCTCGATCCGTTCGGATCGCGACCAGCAACGGGAACCTGCTTCTCAGGCGCTATTCAGTTTGACGCCAGTCTACCGCCCTGGAGCGCGTTACTCTGTGGTCAACTCGGCCACGAGGCTGCCAGGAGCAACACCCCCATGCCGAAGGCACGTGCGCGGAAGGATCTCCAGGCTCACCTCACTGATCACAGCGGCGAAGTCGTCGCCGCTCTGCGCGAGATCGGCAACCCGCGCTTTGGGGCAGACGTGGCGACTGACCGGGGCTCGTCGATGGAGTACCTCGGTATCCGTTTCCCGGCGCTGCGGAGGCGGGTCAATGAGGGATTCTCCTTCTATGACCTCTCGGAAGAAGAGATACTCGCGATCTGGAACCGCCTCTGGTGCACCTCGCCCTACGGCGACGTCCTCTTCGCGGCGCTCGAGTACTACGCCCCGCGCGTGAGAAAGCGGGTAAGCCCCGCGCTGTGGCCGGTGGTGCGTCACTGGCACCAGCGTGTCGACAATTGGTGCCACAGCGACGGACTGAGTTCGCTCTACTCCTGGATCCTCGCGAGCGATCCGGCTGACGTGTACCCGCAACTCGAGCTGTGGAACCGGTCGGCGGACCAGTGGCTTCGGCGGATCTCGATCGTCAGCCTCATCCACTATTCGGGTACGAACGCCGTGTTCACGCCCCTCGACCGTGTCTTGCCGCTCGTCACGACGTGCCTAGAGGACGAGCGAGAGTACGTGCAGAAGGCGGTCGGCTGGGTGCTCCGCGAGATCGGCCAGGCCTTTCCGCACGAGGTCAGGGCCTACCTCGAGGAGCACATCGCGACGATCTCGGCCGTCGCCTTCAGGCGCGCCGTCGAACGTCGCAGCCCCGGCGTGAAGGCCGAGCTGCGGGTACTCCGCGAGGCCGCTCGGGCCTAAGCCGTCCGTCAGCGAAGGCCAAGCGGCGCGTGCGTTAGCCGGCCGAGCGTCCCCCGAGCGCGAGAGTCTCGCCGAGGTCGAGCTTCACGCTCGGCCCCTGCGTGCTCGTGAGGTGTGCGGTGCGGATGTAGACGCCCTTGAAGCCGGTCGGGCGCGCGCGATTCACCGCGTCCATGAGCGACGACAGGTTCTCGACGAGCGCCTGCTCGCTGAAGGACGCCTTGCCGATGACGGTGTGCACGACACCGGTCTTGTCGACCCGGAACTCGACCCGGCCGGCCTTCGCGTCGCGCACGGCCCTCGCGATATCGAACGTGACGGTGCCTGACTTCGGGTTGGGCATAAGGCCGCGGGGGCCGAGCACCTTACCGAGCTTTCCGACCTGGCCCATGAGGTCCGGCGTCGCGATCGCGACGTCGAAGTCGAGCCAGCCGCCCTCGATCCGCTTCGACAGGTCCTCCGCGCCGACGACGTCGGCGCCCGCGGCCTGCGCGTCGCGCGCCCGGTCGCCCTGCGCGAAGACGATGACCCGCACGTTGCGGCCGGTCCCGTGCGGGAGCACCGACGCGCCGCGGACCATCTGGTCAGCGTGGCGCGGGTCGACGCCCATACGCAGGTGGAGCTCCACGGTGGTATCGGACTTGGCTCCCGAAGTCTCCTTCACGAGACGGACGCCCTCATCCGGCGCGTACTCCTTCTCGCGGTCTACCTTCTCGGCCAGCGCCGTGTAGCGCTTGCTCCGCTGTGCCATGCCGAACCTCCCTTCGGGCTTCCGCCCTCCCGCATCAGGCTGCGGTCTTCCTATCCCGTCTATCCCGGTCCCGGCTCGACGCCGGCTCCCGTGGGCCTCGGCTCCGTCGGGCAAAGCCCTCCCTCGCCTATGCGGTGATCTCCACGCCCATGCTGCGCGCGGTGCCCTCGACCATCTTCACTGCCGACTCGATCGAGTTGGCGTTCAGATCGTTCATCTTCGTCTCGGCGATGCTGCGCACCTTCGCGCGCGTGAGCTTGCCGACCTTGTTCTTGTTGGGTTGGGCAGATCCCTTCTCGATGCCGGCTTCCTTGCGGATGAGGTCGGCGGCGGGCGGGCTCTTGGTGACGAAGGAGTACGAGCGGTCCTCGTAGATCGTCACGACGACCGGGACGACCGAGCCGGTGAGCGCGGCCGTCTTCTCGTTGTACTCCTTGATGAACATGCCCATGTTGATGCCGTGCGGGCCGAGCGCGGTTCCGACCGGCGGTGCCGCCGTTGCCTTGCCCGCTGCGATCTGCACTTTCACGATCGCCTTGATCTTCTTCGCCATTACTTGACCAGCTTCTCGATCTGCAGGAAGTCGAGCTCGACGGGCGTCTCGCGGCCGAAGATCGAGACGAGCACCTTGACCTTGTTGCGCTCAGGGTTCACCTCATCAACGACACCGTGCAGATCCGTGAACGGACCGTCGGTGACCCGCACCGCCTCACCCTTGGTGAAGGCGACCTTGTACTTCGGCGCGTCCATCTTGATCTGGCGCAGGATCGCCTTCACCTCGCTGTCGGTGAGCGGTGTGGGCTTGTTACCGCTGCCGACGAAGCTCGTGACGCCCGGCGTGTTGCGCACGACGTACCAGGAGTCGTCGCTCATCGACATCTCGACGAGGACGTAGCCCGGGAACACCTTGCGCTCGACCGGGTGGCGCTTGCCGTTCTTGATCTCGATCTCCTCCTCCGTCGGGACCAGGACCTGGTAGATCTTGTGGCCCATGTCCATCGAGAGGATGCGGTGCTCGAGGTTCGCCTTCACCTTGTTCTCGTACCCGGAGTAGGTGTGAATGACGTACCACTTGTGGTCCGTCACCTCTTCCTTCGCGGGGGGAGGCGCGGGCTCCGGCTCGGGCTCCGGCAGCGCGGCGGGCCGCTCGGCCTCGGCCACAGCACCGGCGCGGCGCATCGCGCTCTTGGCCTCTTCGCTCGAGATCTCGGGCTCCTCGCTCTTCTCGAGCGTGCCCAGGAACGTACGTGCGGCTTCGGCCGCCTGCTCGTCCGAGAGCTTCGCGGGCTCGATCCCCGGCGTTGTCTCCTCGGGGCCGGTCAGGTCCTCACGCTCGTCTCGCTCGTCGCTCATGGCTGCCTCCCCTTATGGCCCGGCGGGCGGGGTCGTGGCCCCGGGGGCGCCGAGGATGCCGTTCGTGATCGTCACCGTGAACAGGTTGTCGAACAGGAAGATGTAAAGACCGATGAGGATCGAGATGAGCAGCACGATGATCGTGAGGCGAATGACGGTCTCCCGGCTCGGCCAGGTCACCTTGCGGAGCTCCGCCCAGGACTCCTGAGCGAAGCGCACCAGGTTCTGATTGGGGCGCGGTCTAGCTGCCATCCCTCATCCTTCCGCGAGCACGGCTGGAGAGACTCGAACTCTCAACCCCTGGTTTTGGAGACCAGTGCTCTGCCAATTGAGCTACAGCCGTGTGGGCCAGCGGCCCACACGGCTGCCGAACGCCCGGGAGCCTCGTCAGAGGCGAGCGGAAGCGTTCGGACACAGCCGTCAGGGCCGTGGTCTCGGCACACGAAGTATCTACTCGGAAGCGTTCGGACACAGCCGTCAGGGCCGTGGTCTCGGCACACGAAGTATCTACGCGGAAGCGTTCGGACACAGCCATCAGGGCCATCGTCTGGGCGTTCAAAGTATCTAACGCGTTTCCCGGTGTGGTGTGTGCTTGCGGCAGCGCGGGCAGAACTTCGCCATCTCGAGACGATCCGGGTCGTTCTTCCGATTCTTCGTCGTCGCATAGGTACGCGACCGGCAGGTCGTGCATGCGAGCGTGATGATCGGGCGGTTGTCCTTCGGCACCTACGCCAACACCTTCGTCACGACGCCGGCACCCACGGTGCGGCCGCCCTCGCGGATGGCGAAGCGCAGGCCCTCCTCGAGGGCGATCGGGGTGATCAGGGTGATGTCCAAGGTGACGTTGTCCCCCGGCATGACCATCTCGGTGCCGCTGGGCAGCTCGGCCGCGCCGGTCACGTCGGTGGTGCGGATGTAGAACTGGGGCCGGTAGCCCTTGAAGAAGGGGGTGTGCCGGCCGCCCTCCTCCTTGGTCAGGATGTAGGTCTCGGCGTTGAAGTGGGTGTGCGGCTTGACCGACCCCGTCTTGGCGATGACCTGGCCGCGCTCCAGGTCCTCTCGTTCGAGGCCGCGCAGGAGCAGGCCCACGTTGTCGCCGGCTTCGCCCTGGTCCAGGAGCTTGCGGAACATCTCGACCCCGGTGACCACGGCCTTCCTCGCGTCGCGGATGCCCAGGATCTCGACCTCCT
>Ga0136633_1002369_pt1 | contig 13062 bp, 6 predicted proteins | sample AntDrymeUQ832206_2_FD_105494 | JGI IMG/M metagenome (GOLD analysis project Ga0136633, IMG submission 105494) | Polar desert sand microbial communities from Dry Valleys, Antarctica - metaG UQ83 (22.06) | ecosystem: Environmental > Terrestrial > Soil > Desert | place: Antarctica: Dry Valley... | reverse complement strand
TCTGGCCCGGATAGGTGACCGGCCGCGTCGGCAGCACCTCCTGGAGCTTGCCGGCGGCCACGAGACTGCCGGTGCAGGTCATCAGCCCGAGGGCGACCTCGAAGACGATCGCCCCGGTCCGGAATGCGGTGAGGTCGCCGTCGTGCAGGAAGAGGTAGTACTTGCCGATACCGACCAGCCCGGCCGCCAGGCCACCGAACGCGTGCGACAACGCGGTCCGCTGCGGGACGGCGGTCAGCGGCACCCACGACAACGGCACGCCGACGATGGTGCCGAGGACGATGGCGATGAAGATCCAGGTGTAACTGGCGATATCGGGCCGCAGCAGCGTCCCGATCACCGCCAGCGCCATGGCGGCGACACCGGCGAAGACGCCGTTGCGCGCCGTCTTCGGGTCGCTCATCCACTTGAGCGAGAAGATGAAGAGCGCCGCAGAGACCAGATAGACGAGGTCGATCGTCTGCGGACTCACTTGCCCGTCTCTTTTTTCTTGAACATCTTCAGCATGCGGTCAGTGATCAGGAAGCCGCTGATGATGTTGGTCGTCGAGGCGAACACCGCGATGGCGCCAAGGATGGTGCTGGTCCGGTCGTGCTGTGGTCCGGCCAGGATGATCGCCCCGACGATGGCGATCGCCGAAATGGCGTTGGTCAGCGACATCAGCGGCGTATGCAGCAGGCGCGACACTCGCCTGATGACGTCCATGCCGATGAACGTCGAGAGCATGAACACGAACAGCGCGGTGACCAGATCCATGGCTCAGGCCTTTCCGATGGCGTCCCGCAGGGTCGCGAGGTGACGCGGGATGGCCTCGTAGGGATCGGGGTCGGCCTCGTACTCGAGCACGACGTAGCCGCGATACTCCGCGTCTCTCAGCATCTTGACAAAGCGCGGCACGTCGGTCGGCACCTTCGCCTTGGCCGGGCCGGTCTCCACCTTCAGCTGGACGTTGACCGCGTAGGGAACGATCTTCTGCAGCTGCGGGTACACATCGGCGTCGTCGACGTTGCCCGAGTCGAGGTTCACGCCGAACCACGGCGAGTCGATCTGCTTCAGCGCCGGCAGCATCCGATCGATCTTTGTCAGGTAGTCGTGGTTCTCGAGGCCGAGGATGACCCCGTGCTTCTCGGCAAAGACCAGGGCCTTCTTCAGGTTCTTGATGCCGTTGGCGATGCCCTGTTCCTCGGTCATCCCCTTGGGCGGCACGCCGCTGAACACGCGCACCACCGGGGCACCGAGCACGGCGTAGTGCCCGAGCCAGGTGTCGGTGTGAGTGAGCCACGTCTGCAGCTGCGGATCTTCGTCGGGCAAGGTGAAGTTGTTGCGGATGGCGCCGCCGGAGATGTCGAGCCCGTTGACGTGACAGCGCCGCTTCACCTCGTTGAGATAGGCGCGGTCGAACGTCGCGGGGAAGAAGTACGACGTGAGCTCCACGGCGTCCACGCCAAGCGTCGCCGCCCAGTCCACGAACCCCAGCAGGTCCATCGCGCCCTTGGTCCCGGGCTTGGCCTGCAGGTACTGGCGCATCGAGTACGCGGCGAGCCCGACCCGCAACTGGCTCTTGCCAGCGCGGACCACCGGGGCGGCCGCGATGGCTGCGGGAGACAGGGTCGTGGCCACGGCTGCCGAGGCCGTCGCCGTGAGAAAGGCGCGTCGATTGAGGGGCATGGTCATGGTTCGTGCAGAGTGTATACGGGCTCGGGACTCACATCTCAAGTCCCGACGCCTCACCGCGCTCCGAACCAGTACGACATCTTCACCAGCAGCACGTCGTCGGCGGGCGCGCCGAAGAGGCGCCCGGTATCTCCGGCGAGATCGAAGTTGCCGGTGCCATCGAGGTCGCGGCGCTGCTGCGTCCACACGAAGAACAAGGCCGACCCCGGCCGGAATTCCCAGCGGAAGACGGTGTTGGCCCGCAGCGACCGGACGTTGAAATCGGGCCGCGCGATGACAAAGGGCGCCGCCGCGCCGGCGCCGTCGGGATCGATCACGAGCCCCTTGCCACCCGGCCCGGCGGAGATGGTGCTGCCGGCGTCCTCGCCATACCGCACGAAGGCAAACGTCCGAGGTGCCGCCACCTCCTTGATCGCGCCGTAGTCGCCGGCCGAGACCAGCGGCTGCAGGAACATCTGCAGCGACATGCGCGGCGACAGCACCACGGACAGGCGCGTGACCATCGACACCTCGGTCTGCGCCAGTTCACCGAACACGTACCGCTGGCCATAGGTCGGCACGGCCAGCGGATCGGCCACCGTGGACAGGTACTGGGCGGCAACGATGTTGCGGCGGACTGCCGGACCGGCACTGACGGTGACGGCGGGCACCGGACGCAGGGTCAGCGCGGTGCCTGCCGAGAGCGCGGACGCGCCGTACTGGCGGGAGGTATAGCCGAGGTCGGTGGACAGCACCGCAACTTTCCGATTGTCAGTGGTCACCTGCAGTTGCGCGCCAAGGCTGCCCGGCCGGATGACCGACGGTCCGCCACGCGTCAGCTTGTCGTCCCACACCCGTCGCGCATACGTACCGGTCAAGGTCGAGCGCCAGAAATTACGGAACTGGATGCTGCTGGCCGCTTGCCAGCCATCACCTTGCAGTTCGGCGCCGTAATTCCACGTCCACCACTTGGAGATCCACGCGGAGCGCTCGCGCGTCCAGCCATCGGGAATGAGCTTGCGGAACAACACCATCGCGTGTCCGCCCGCCCGGTCCGTCTGGGTCGAGAACCCGAGGTCGTTGACCTCGAGCCCGGGGCTCATCCCCCACACGCCCACGTTGGCTGTGACGTTGCCGCTCTGCTTGTTCAGGTTGGCCTGCCCGGTCCACCCGCGGAGGTTCCGGGCACCCGGGTCGAGCGCGACGTGCGGCGCATCCGGCCTCTGGTAGTACCGTTGCTCGGCCCGCTGCAGCCGGCCGATCGCGGCCTCACTGCCCTGCAGCCAACTGCCGGCAATACCACCGTGCAGCACCCACTGCCGCGACGCGTCGAGAAACCAGTGCCCATCCACGCCCAGCATGTGCGCGCGTGAGGCCAACGCGCCGGCCAGCTGCGGCTCGCGCTGCTCGCGGATGACCGAAGTGCCCAGCACCCCGATGCCGGCACGCGAGCCAATCTCCCGCTGCGCACGAATGACCGCGTAATTGGTCAGCGGCTCCACGTCGCGCCGACTCGAGACCAGCCCGTCCGATAGACGGGCCTGCTCTCGGCCGGTGACCGCGTTGAGCACACCGAGGGTCCAGCCCTGCCGGGTCCGACCCACCAGCTTGGCCGCCCCAAGGATGGTCGTGGTGGCCGGCGCGTCGGCGTAGGGGCCGCCAACCCGACCCTGCGGCGCGCGGCCGATCCGCCGGCTGTAGAACAGCGTCGGCTCCGGCCGAAAGAAGCCCCAGTACTCGCTCGCGCCGCTGCGCCCGAAGTTGCCGAACACCTTCGCCCCTTCGGTGAAGAACGGGCGCCGCTCTTCGAAGAACACCTCGAACTGCGTCAGGTTGACCACCGCCGGGTCCACCTCGACCTGGCCGAAGTCGGGATTGAACGTGGCGTCGAGCGTGAGGCTGTTGGTCACGCCGTACTTGAGATCCAGGCCGGCAGCCCCGAAGGCTCTCGCGCCGTCGTTGAACGGATTGCCGGCGACGGGCGGGGTGATGAACTCGGCGCGCGAGGTGACATAGGGCATCAGCTCGAGCGTGCCGGGCGGCGTGATGCCGGCGATGTCCTCGAGGTGGGCCATGCGCGAGGCCAGCCCTGCCTCGTTCTTGCGCACCAGCTGCAGCCAGGCCGACTCGTTGTTGCGTTGAATCACCCGCTGGATGTTGATGCCCCAGGTGTAGTGGTCGGCAGCCGGAAACCGTAACTGCGACAGCGGAATCCGCATCTCGACGGTCCAACCCTCGGCGTCCACCTCGACGGCTGACGCCCAGACGGCATCCCACGTCACGTCGAGGAACTGGTCGTTGTAGATGAGGGCATCGCGCTGCACGCCGGCGGCCGAGACGCCAAACTGCGCCCCCGTCAGGTGGTCGTGATGCGGGTCGAGGTAGACGATGAAGGCGTCGGCCTCGACGGCGACGTCGCGTCGCGAGAGCTGCCGGACGATGGCCTGAGGGTGGCGGTCGTAAAGCCGGGCACCGATGTAGAGGGCCTGCTCGTCGTAAGCCAGACGCACCACGGTGTCTTCGGAGGCCGGCTCACCTTCCACCGGGTCGCGCTGCCGGAAACCGCTCACCGGGGAGGCACTGGCCCAGATCGCCTCGTCGAGGCGGCCGTCGATCACGGGCGCCTCCGCAGCGCGGATGGCGTGCAGCTGTCGGGGATCGAACGATTGAGCGGCGGCGAGGGTCGGCAGGCTCGACATCGCCCCGACCAGCAGGAGGTTCAGGGTGACGTCACGAAGGCCCACGACGCGAATTCTAGCGTCCCAGTGGCGCATTGCGCCATGCCGCGGCATGGCATAGGCTGGACGGGACCCTGGAGTCGGTCCCCGTATGGCCACAGAGCCCTGTCTCGCGGTGTCGTGCCGCCAACGCGCCGAAAGGCGTCTGGCGGCGGCGGCCGCCCTGTTTGCAACGCTTCTCGCCGCGGCCGCGTGCGGCCCCACCGTGCCTGTGGTGGCCGGTGTACCGGCGCAGGTCGACTTCAACTTCCACGTCCGGCCGATCCTGTCGGACAAGTGCTTTGCCTGCCATGGGCCGGACGACCGCGCGCGCAAGGGCGGCCTGAGCCTGCACACCAGGGACGGCGCCTTCGCGACACTGGCCACGGGCCGACGAGCGGTGGTGCCCGGCAACGCCCGCAAGAGCGAGCTCGTCCGGCGCATCCTCAGCACCGATCCGGCCGTCATGATGCCGCAGCCCGAGTCTCACCTGGCGCTGAACGACATCGAGAAGGGGACGCTGGTGCGGTGGATCGAGCAGGGCGCCGCCTGGACGCCGCACTGGGCCTTCCTCGCTCCGACCAAGGCGGCGGTGCCGACCGGCCGCGACATCGGGGCGGTCGACAATCCTATCGACGCGTTTGTCCGCGCCGGCCTGCGCGGGACCGGCCTGCGGCCCTCCCCGGAGGCCTCGCGCGAGACGTTGATCCGGCGCGTGTCCATCGACCTCACCGGCCTGCCGCCGTCGCTGGCCGAGGTCGATGCGTTCCTGGCCGACCGGCAACCCGGGGCCTACGCGCGGGTGGTCGATCGACTGCTCGGCTCGCCGGCGTTCGGTGAGCGGATGGCCACCGACTGGCTCGATGTCGCCCGCTACGCCGATTCACATGGCTACCAGGACGACGGGATGCGGCAGATGTCGCCGTGGCGCGACTGGGTGATCGGGGCGTTCAACCGCAACATGCCGGTCGACCAGTTCATCACCTGGCAACTGGCTGGGGACCTGCTGCCCGACGCGACCTCCGAGCAGCGCCTGGCCACCGCGTTCAACCGCAACCACATGCAGAGCCAGGAAGGCGGGATCGTCTCGGAGGAGTACCGGACCGAGTACGTCGCCGACCGCGTCAACACCTTCGGCACAGCGTTTCTCGGCCTGACGGTGCAGTGCGCGCGCTGCCACGACCACAAGTACGACCCGATCCTGCAGAAGGACTTCTTCAAGCTCTTCGCGTTCTTCAACAACGTCAACGAAACCGGTCAGATTCCGTACTCCGGCATGCCGAGCCCGACGGTGACCATCACCAACCCGGACGCCGACGCCGCGCTCGCCACGTTGCACGCCGCGATGGGGCCGCTCGAGCAGGCGACCCGCATCGATCGTCTGGCCACGGGCCCGGCCTTCGAGGCGTGGCTCGCCGGTGTCGAGAGCGCGGCAGCGCCGCCGGCCGTCGTTCTGCCGCGGCCCATCGTGCACCTGCCGCTCGACGAGATGAAGGGCTACACCTTCGCCAACCGCGCCACGCCGGCGCGCCCCGGCGTTGTCGGGGGCGAAGAGGAGCGCAAGAAGAAGACGGCGCGCGCGCCCGAGATGGTGGCAGGTCCGGTGGGCCGTGCGGTGCGGCTGGTCGGCGACAGTCAGATCGACCTCGGCGGCCGCGATCAGAAATTCGGTTTCTTCGAACGCAACGAGCCGTTCTCGTTCGCTCTCTGGATGCGGCGCGACACGCCCTCGGTGGCCGGTCCGGTCCTGACGCGCTCGGGTGCGGTGATGAACGGACACCGGGGCTACGAGCTGATCCTTCGTCCCGATGGGACGCTGACCGCAGGACTGCACCACGTGGCGCCGGACAACTCGATTGAGATCGAGACGCGTCAGCCCTTGAACGTGGGCACCTGGTATCACGTCGCCGTCACCTACGACGGCTCGAGCCGCGCCGCCGGGCTGCGGCTCTACGTCGACGGCACGCCAGCGGCGACGCGCGTGCTGACCGACAACCTGGCGCGCAGCATCATCAGCGAGCCACTCGGCGACTGGAGCGGCATCTCGGCGATACGCCTGGGGCGTCGGGGCGACGAGAATCTGTCGGACACCTCGATCGACGAGTTCTACGTGTTCGCCGACCAGTTGACGGCGCTCGAGGTCGCGGCGCTCGCCGCCCGCGGGACGCGTGCGGAGGTCCCCTCGGCGGCCCCTCGACGCGCCGCGCCGTCGCGCACCGATCTCGCCGACCACTGGGTGCGGCGAGTGGCCCGCGCTGGAGCACGAGAGCGGCAACAACTGCGGGTGCTGCGTGGCAAGGAGAACGCCATCATCACCAAGCTGCCGCAGGCGATGGTGATGCGCGACCTGCCGCCCGATCGCGCCCGGCCGACGTTCGTCCTGGCGCGCGGGGCCTACGACGCCCCGACCGATCGCGTCGAGGCCGACACCCCGGCGATCCTGCCCAGGTTCACCGGCCCGCGCAACCGGCTCGGCCTCGCGCAATGGCTTGTCGCGCCGGACCACCCGCTTGCCGCCCGGGTGGTCGTGAACCGCTACTGGGCCCTGTTGTTCGGCACCGGCCTGGTGGCCACGCCCGAGGACTTCGGCAACCAGGGCAGGTTGCCGACACACCCGGCGCTGCTCGACCACCTGGCCGTGACCTTCCGCGACAGCGGGTGGAACCTCAAGGGCCTGCTGCGGCAGATCGTGCTCTCGCAGACGTACCGACAGTCGTCGGCCACAGATGCCGTGGCCATCGAACTGGACCCGTCCAACGAGAAACTGGCGCGCGGACCGGCCTACCGACTGGCGTCAGAGCAGATTCGCGACGGCGCGCTGGCCGCCAGCGGACTGCTCGTGCCGACCCTGGGCGGCCCGAGCGTCTATCCCTATCAGCCGCCCGGCTTGTGGGAGGAGTTGGCCACCCGCAACGCCACCACCTACGCGCAAGGCAAGGGCGACGACCTGCATCGCCGCAGCTTGTACACGGTGTGGAAACGCAGCACGCCGCCACCCTCCGCGATCAGCTTCGACGCCTCGGAGCGCCTGCTCTGCATCGTCAAGCGGCAGCGGACGAGTACGCCGCTGCAGGCCCTGGTGCTACTCAACGACGTGCAGTACGTCGAAGCGGCACGGGTCCTGGCCGAGCGCCTGGTGCGCGAGGGCGGCGACACACCCGAGGCTCGCATCACCACGGCCTACCGGCTGCTGACCAGCCGGGCGCCGCGTTCGACCGAACTGGCCGCGGTGCGCGAGCTCTTCATCAAGCAACGGCATGGGTTTGCCGGTGACGTCAAGGCGGCCCGGGCGCTTGCCAGCTCCGGCCAGGCGCCCGTGGCGCGGGCGCTCGATCCCGTGGATGTCGCCGCGTGGACGGTCGTCGCGAGTACGATCATGAATACGGATGAAGCGGTGACCAAGCGATGAAGGCCCTCGACGATCTCAAGTTCAACGCGACGCGGCGGCATTTCCTGTCGGCGGCCAGTCTCGGCATCGGCTCGGTTGCCCTTGGCGCGCTGATCGACCCGGCACGCCTGATGGGCGGGACCGCACAGGCCCCTGGCGCAGCGGGGGCGGCGCCGACCGGGCCCCTCCTGCCGGCGACCCAGTTCGTGCCGCGCGCCAAACGCGTGATCTACCTGTTCCAGAGCGGCGGGCCGTCGCAGCTCGACCTGTTTGACGAGAAGCCGCTGCTGCGGACGATGAACGGCGAGGACCTGCCGGCGTCGATCCGCATGGGCCAGCGCTTGACCGGGATGACGGCGCACCAGAAGCAGTTCCCGCTCGCGGGCTCGCACTTCGCGATGGCCCGGCACGGCCAGAGCGGAGCCGTCGTGAGCGAGTTGCTGCCCCACATCGCCTCGATTGCCGACAAGCTGTGCTTTGTCAAGTCGATGCACACCGAGGCGATCAACCACGACCCTGCGGTGACCTTCGTGCAGACCGGGTCGCAGCAGGCGGGGCGGCCGTCGATCGGCTCATGGTTGTCGTACGGACTCGGTTCCGACAACGCCAATCTGCCGGCCTTCATCGTGCTGCTGTCGCGGGGGCGGGAGGGCGACCAGCCCCTCTACTCGCGGCTCTGGGGTAGCGGCTTCCTGCCCTCGCAGCACCAGGGCGTGCAGTTCCGCCGAGGCAAGGATCCGGTGCTGTACCTCGGCGACCCCGACGGGCTCAGCCCCGAGACCCGGCGTCACATGCTCGACACCTTCCGGCAGCTCGAACAGGAGCAGCACGCGCGCGTACTCGACCCCGAGATCAACGCCCGCATCGCCCAGTACGAGATGGCCTACCGGATGCAGACCTCGGTGCCCGAGGTGATGGACTTTGCCAACGAGCCGCAGAGCGTGCTGGACATGTACGGGCCGGAGGTCAAGACGCCCGGGACGTTCGCGGCCAACTGCCTCCTGGCGCGGCGACTGGCCGAGCGCGACGTCCGCTTCATCCAGCTCTATCACCAGGGCTGGGACCAGCATGGCAACCTGCCCAAGGACATCCGGACCATGACCCGCTCGGTCGATCAGCCCTCGGCGGCGCTGGTCAAGGACCTCGAGCAGCGCGGACTGCTCGAGGACACGCTGGTGATCTGGGGCGGTGAGTTCGGCCGCACCAACTACTCGCAGGGCAAGCTGACCAAGGAGAACTACGGGCGCGATCATCATCCGCGCTCGTTCACGGTGTGGATGGCCGGCGGTGGCGTCAAGGCGGGCCTCAGCTACGGCGAGACCGACGAGTTCGGTTACAACGTCGTGCGCGACCCCGTGCACGTGCACGACTTCCAGGCAACCTTGATGCACCTGCTGGGAGTCGAGCACGAGCAGTTCACGTTCAAGCACCAGGGTCGGCGGTACCGCCTCACAGACGTGAGTGGACACGTCGTGAAGGCGCTGCTGGCGTAGGCGCGTGCTCACGGACCTCCAGCCGTTCATCGGCCGCTTCCACCCGCTCCTCGTCCATCTGCCGATCGGCTTCCTGCTGCTGGCCGGTGCCGTCGAGATCCTGTCGCGCCTGAAGTGCTTCGAAGGCCTGGGCATCGCCCGCCTGATGCCGGCGCTGCTCGGGCTCTGCGCCCTCACCACCGCGGCCGCAATCGGCACCGGCACCCTGCTGTCGTGGAGCGGCGAGTACGACGCCGCGCTTGTCTGGCGGCACCAGCAGTGGGGCCTGATGCTCGGCGCCGTGGTCGTCCTCGCGAGCGCGGCGTCGTGGTGGCGCACCCGAACAGACCATCGACTGCCCAACCTGCTGTACGGCGGTGCCTTCGTCCTGGCGCTGGTGCTCCTCGGGCTCACGGGCCATGTCGGTGGGTCGATCACGCACGGCGAGACCTACCTGACCGAGCACATGCCGGCCGTGCCGTTCCTCGCCTCGGCCCGAGCCAGCACCGCCATGAGTCCTGTCGACCCGAGCACGACGCCTGTGTTCAAGACGCTGGTCGCGCCGACCTTCGAGGCGCGGTGCGTCACCTGCCACGGGCCCGCGCGACAGTCCGGCAAACTGCGGCTCGACTCGCCGGAGGCCATTGCCAAGGGCGGCGAATCAGGGACCGTCGTCGTCGCCGGTGACGCGGCGGGCAGCCTGCTCGTGCGCCGCATCTTCCTGCCGACCTCGGACAAGAAGGCGATGCCGCCAAAGGGCCACCCCGCGCCATCGCACGCCGAGGTTGCTGTCCTGCGCTGGTGGATCGACCAGGGCGCCTCGTTTGACCAGATGCTGGCAGATGCGCAGGTGCCGGCCCACCTCGAACCAGCCATCGTCGACCGCCTCGGTCCGGTGGACCTGAGTGCCCCGCCGATTCTGTCGGTGCGCGTCCAGCCCGGCGACCCGAAAGCCATCGACGCGCTCAGGGCCCTGAAGCTCCGCGTCGAGCCGCTCCGGGCGGGGTCGTCGTTGCTGATGGTGCAGGCGCCACCGGCCGCGCGCCTGCTCGACGACACCGGCTTGCAGGCCCTCACGCCGTTGGCTGCGCAAGTCGCCTGGCTCGACCTCGGCGGCACGCAGGTGACCGACGCCGGCCTGACGGCCCTGCTGCCAAAGCTGGTCAACCTCTGGAAGCTGTCGCTCGATCGCACACCCATCACCGATCGCGCCCTCGCACCGCTCTCGACGTTGCCGCGCCTCGAGTCGATCAACCTGTATGGCACGGCAGTCACCGACGCCGGCCTCAAGTCGCTCGAGACGCTGACGCGGCTGCGTTCGGTCTATGCGTGGCAGACGCAGGTGACGCCGCAGGGCGCCGAGGCCCTGCAGGCGGCATCAAAGAAGGTCCAGGTCACCCTGGGGGCGCCCCCAACGCCGGTCTTCGAGACACCGACCGACGACCGCGCCATGGTCAAGGCCAAGACCAACTAACGCGACTTCGTTCTCCTCCGCTCCCCCATCGTCACGACAACGGCGTGCGCCTGCCCGTCGTCGCTGATCGGGACGGCATCGGGGTCCACCTGGACACCGTCCAGCGTCACCGATGCCACCCCGATGCTGCGGTGCTCCGGGTTGTCCACCTGGATGTGGTAGCTGGACGCACCGACACGCCAGTCGATCGTGAACCCGGGCCACGTCGAGGGAATGCAGGGTGCCACCGAGAAGGTCTTGCCCTGCCGCCTGAAGCCGAGGATGCTCTCGACGCCGACGCGGTACATCCACCCGGCCGATCCCGTGTACCACGACCAGCCGCCGCGCCCCGTGTGCTCCGGGTGCGCGTAGACGTCGCCGTCCATCACGTACGGCTCGGTCACGTAGCGCTCGACGCTGGCCAGGTCGCGCGTGTGGTTGACGGGATTGATCATGTGGAACAACTCGGCCACCTCGTCGCCGTATCCCATGCGCGCAAGCGCCATGATCGTCCAGACAGCCGCGTGCGTGTACTGCCCGCCGTTCTCGCGGATGCCCGGGATGTAGCCCTTGATGTAGCCGGGGTCCTTCTCTCCGCGGTCGAACGCCGGCGTCAGCAGCAGAATCAGGCGGGCGTCCCGCCGCACCAGATGCGCACGGACCGCGTCCATCGCGCGCCGCGCCCGGGCCACTGGCGCCGCTCCGGACAGCACCGCCCACGACTGGCTGATCGAGTCGATCCGGCATTCGTCGCTGCCCGCCGACCCGAGCGGCGTGCCGTCGTCGTAGTAGCCGCGGCGGTACCAGTTGCCGTCCCAGGACAGCTCCAACGCGTTGCCGAGGCGGCGCTTCTCCGCCGCATAGCGTTGCGCCAGTTCCTGGTGGCCGCGCGCGGCGGCGATCGGGCCGAAGTCGGCCAGGACGCCATAGAGAAACCAGCCGAGCCAGACGCTCTCGCCGCGACCCTCGTCGCCGACCCGGTTCATGCCGTCGTTCCAGTCGCCGATCCCCATGAGCGGCAGACCATGCGCGCCCGAGGTCAGGCCGCGGTCGATGGCCCTGACGCAATGATCGAACAGCGAGGTCGAGGTGGCCGACACCGTGGGCAGGTCGTACAGCTCGTGCTGATCGGGCGCCAGCGGTGGCGCCTCGAGAAAGGGCACCATTTCCTCGAGGATGGAGAGGTCGCCGGTCGTCTTCAGGTACTGCGAGGTGACGTAGGGCAGCCACAGCAGATCGTCGGAGCAGCGGGTACGCGTGCCACGCCCGGTCGGCGGGTGCCACCAGTGCTGCACGTCGCCTTCGAGGAATTGGCGGCTCGCCGCCAACAGCACCTGCTGCCGGTACAGGTCGGTGCGGCTGAAACCGAGGGCCATCACGTCCTGGAGCTGGTCGCGGAAGCCGAAGGCCCCGCCCGGCTGGTAGAAGCCCGTGCGTGCCCAGAGCCGGGCCGTCACCGTCTGGTACAGGAGCCAGCGGTTGACCATCAGGTCGAGCGAGTCGTCGGGCGTCCGCACCTGTACGGCCCCGAGGATGTCGTCCCAGAGCGCATCGGATCGGCGACGACCGTCCTGGACACGCGGCACGTCACCGCATCGGCCGATCAGCGCGTGGACGTCGTCGATCGACGTGCCCTCGCCCAGCAGGAACACGATGCGTCGCGTCTCGCCTGGCGCGAGCAGGATGGCCGTGTGCAGCACCGCACAGGGGTCCAGGCCGGCGCCGAGTCGATTCGAGAGCGAGTCCAGCGTCAGCCCCGCCGGCGACGCTAGCGACCCGTTCCTGCCCAGGAACTCGGTGCGGTCGCCGGTCATCGAGCGCATCGGCTCGCTGCACCACGCAAACGCCACTCGGGATGCGTACTCGGCAACCCAAGGGTTGGTGGCGATGATGGCGCCGGTCGCCGCATCGCGGCTGGTCGTCACGGACCGCTGAACCCCGGTGCGTGGCGGTCCGAGCAGCCACGCGTTGTAGCCGAACAGACTGAGGCGTCTGGGCTGGCTCGACGTGTTCGTGAGCGTCAGCATCGACGCCTTCACCGGCGCGTCCGGGAAGACGAAGACCTCGAGATGCTGCCGCAGGCTGGTCGTGGCGCGTTCAAACGACGTCACGCCCGCCCCATGGCGGACCTGCCAGACGTCTTCCGGTCGCCGCGGCATCGGTGACGGGGTCGCCGCCCACGCCTCGCCGGTGACGTCGTCGCGCAGGAAAATCGCCTCCGAGGTCCCCTCGACGACGGGATCGTTGTCAAACGGGGTCAGCCGGTGCTCGCGGCTGTTGACCGACCAGGTGAACGACGCGCCCGCCGAGGTGATCAGCGTGCCGAAGTGCGGGTTGGCCAGGATGTTGGACCACGGCGCCGGCGTGTCCTCGCCATGG